>Ga0210402_10000009_pt1 | contig 164375 bp, 137 predicted proteins | sample IncBWC7MmetaG_FD_161055 | JGI IMG/M metagenome (GOLD analysis project Ga0210402, IMG submission 161055) | Forest soil microbial communities from Barre Woods Harvard Forest LTER site, Petersham, Massachusetts, United States - Inc-BW-C-7-M | ecosystem: Environmental > Terrestrial > Soil >...
GACGATATTCTCGGTGGCCTGATCATAAAGAATGGTGAGGATGCGGACTTCATCGCCCTGGAAGGTGCCGCGCACATAGAATTTCTTCAGGCCCTGCAACCCCGACAGCACGAAGAAATCCGGCTTGACCACGGTGTAATCGACGTTGCGCCCGGCTGGCTCTTTTCTCTCCCGTTCGGCGAGTTTTGCCGTGGTCGGACTTGCCTCCTTGCGGCGGGACAGCTGGATCTGGATGGTTCCGGTGGCCGAACTCCATTTCGTGCCGCCGGCGTCGGAAGTCTGCTGGGGCACGAGCCTGGTCGGGATGCCGAGCCGGGCGCCCGTGGCGGCATCGGTAACGATTCTCCAGCCGGCATTGTCCTGCCGATGTCTGGCGGTTTCGGCGAGCACGCTGCGCTGTTTCGGATTGAGCACGCCGGTCGGCTTGTCGCTCAAAACCTTCTGGTATTCCTTGATCGCCTCGACCATGCGTTCGCTGACGTCGCCGGAGATGGCGCCGTTATACTGGCCGACCCAGGCGAGGTCGGACTGGATCGCCTGACGTTCGGCCTGGGGCATCGCATTGGCGGTGTCGGCGGGCTTCTGCACGGCGGGCCGGCCAGGCGAGGTCGCGACCTGCTTCGCCCGTGCCGCGGGGGCCGGCGTCGATTGGGCCTGCGCCGCAGCGCCTGTTGCCACGAATATCAATGTTGCCGTCAGCACCGATCTCATGACAACTTTTCCATCCATTGACGAAGCCACAATTGATCACATCTGCTTGGTCGGCAACAGCAGGCCAAGGGGCCAAGGGTTCAGGCAAAGGGTTCAGCCAATGACGACCGGACCAAAGGATATGTTTGCCAGATGTTGACTGCGGACGAACTCGAGCGTTACGCCCGCCACATCGTGCTGCGCGAGGTTGGCGGCCCAGGCCAGGCGGCATTGAAGGAGGCCTCCGTGCTCGTGGTCGGCGCCGGCGGGTTGGGGGCGCCCGCGCTGATGTATCTCGCCGCCGCAGGCGTCGGTACGCTCGGCGTGGTCGATGACGACGTCGTTTCACTGTCCAATCTGCAGCGCCAGATCATTCACGAAACACCCGATATCGGCAAGCGGAAGGTCGACAGCGCGGCCGAGCGCATCGCGGCCCTCAATCCACATGTGAAATTTGCGGCGCATGCGACGCGGCTCAATGCCGGCAATGCCATGGAGCTGATCGGCGGCTATGATCTGGTATTGGACGGATCGGATAATTTCGAGACGCGCTATTTGGTATCGGATGCCTGCTTTTTGGCGGCGAGGCCGTTGATCACGGCGGCGCTCGGCATGTTCGACGGTTCGCTGACCACGATACGCGCGCATGAGAAGAATGCGGCAGGCGAGTTCAATCCGACCTACCGGTGTTTGTTTCCCGAACCGCCGCCGCCGGGCACGATACCGACCTGCGCGGAAGTTGGTGTCATGGGTGCGCTCGCCGGCGTGATGGGATCGATGATGGCGCTGGAAGCGATCCGCGAAATCGTCGGCTTCGGCGAAGGCCTGGTCGGGCGTCTGTTGATGCTGGATGCGCGCACCATGCGCTTTGAGACCGTGCGCTACAAGCGCGATCCCCTCAACCCGCTCAACGGCGATGTGCTCGTCATCACCGATCTGAGCGGACACAGGTGAGGGTGTTTACTCCCTCCCCCTGGAAGGGAAAGGGTCGGGGAGGGGGTCACGCGATCCCCTCTCGATTTGCTCCGCAAACCGTCCTCCCCTTTTCAAGGGGAGGTTTAGACACGAGTCACGCCCTCGCGCGCTTCTCGCTGTCCATATGCGCAAGCTGTGCGTCGGGATAACGGCTTCCGAAGGCCGCGCCGGGCGGGAAAGTTTTGGCAAGGGCCGCAAGATCGGCGCCCGTCAGCTTCACATCAAGCGCGCCGAGCGCTTCGGTCAACCGATCGCGGCGCCGCGCACCCACCAGCGGCACGATGTCGTTGCCCTGCGCCGCGACCCAGGCGATTGCGACCTGCGCCGGCGTCGCACCGACGTCGCGGGCGATCTGCCGCAGAGAATTCACCAGCGCCAAATTGGCATCGAGATTTTCGCCCTGAAAGCGCGGGCTCGCCGCGCGAAAATCCAGCGTCGTCGAGCGATCCCTGGTCCAATGCCCGCTGATCAGCCCGCGCGACAGCACGCCATACGCAGTGATGCCGATGCCAAGCTCGCGGCAGGTTTTGAGGATGTCGCTTTCGATGCCGCGCGAGAGCAGCGAATATTCGATCTGCAGATCGGCGATCGGATGCACGGCATGCGCCCGGCGAATGGTGTCGGAGCCGACCTCGGAGAGCCCGATATGTCTGATGTAGCCAGCTTTCACCAAATCGGCCATGGCGCCGATGGTTTCCTCGATCGGCACTGCCGGATCGAGCCGCGCCGGACGGTAGATATCGATTTGATCAACGCCGAGCCGCTGCAGCGAATAGGCCATGAAGTTCCAGATCGCGGCGGGCCGGCTGTCATAGCCGAGCCACTTCCTGTCCGGCGCACGCAGCGCGCCGAACTTGACGCTGATCTGCACATTGTCGCGATTGCGCCCGGAGAGCGCCTCGCGGATCAGCATTTCGTTGTGACCCATGCCGTAGAAATCGCCGGTGTCGAGCAACGTGATTCCTGCATCCAATGCGGCGTGAATCGTCGCGATGCTCTCGCTACGCTCTGCGGGTCCGTAAAAATCCGACATTCCCATGCAGCCAAGTCCGATGGCCGAGACAGCGGGGCCGGCTTTGCCGAGCTTGCGGGTGTTCATGATGGCTCTCCCTGAAATGGCGGCGGGCATCCCGCGCGTTGATTGCCCATCCGATATGAAGCCGTTTCATTGCCGTGATAAGCTGGACAATTTTGAATAGATTGTTCACAATATCGAACAATGAGCGATCTCGACCTGCGCGATCTCAATGCTTTTGTGGCGATCGCCCGCACCGGGAACTTCCGGCGCGCGGCGCTGGAGCGAGGCGTTTCCGTCTCAAGCCTCAGCCAGCGCCTGCGCGATCTCGAAGCGCGGCTCGGCATCCGGCTTCTCAACCGCACGACCCGCAGCGTCGCGCTGACCGAGGCAGGAGAACTGCTGCTCGCCCGCGTCGGCCCGGCCATAGCGGCCGTCAATGGCGCCATGGAGGATGTGCGCGGCCTGCGCGCGGTGCCCTCGGGGCGGCTGCGCATCAATGCACCGCCTCCGGCGATCGATCTGGTGCTGGCGCCGATGGTCGCGCCGTTCATTGAAGCCTATCCGCAGGTCGACCTTGAGGTCGTCGGTGAAAGCTCGTTCGTCGACATCGTCGCGCATGGGTTCGACGCCGGCATACGTTACGGCGAGCATCTGGCGCGGGATATGATCGCTGTCTCCCTCGGGCCGCCGCAGCGCTACGTGGTGGTGGCCTCGCCCGACTACATCGCAAGGCACGGCAAGCCCAGGCATCCGAAGGACCTGCTCGATCACGGCTGCATCCGCATCCGCTTCGGCAGGGGCACGTTGCTGGATATGGAGTTCGAAAAAGCGGGACAGGTGGTGAAGGTATCGCCTCCGACCAAACTGATCGTGAACCATCCCGGGCTTGCGCAACGCGCCGCGCGCGACGGCATCGGCTTCTGGATGACTTTCGAGGGATATGCGAGCGAGGGGATCAGGTCCGGCGCGCTGGTCAGCGTGCTCGATGACTGGTGTGAGCCGTTTCCGGGGCCGTTTCTGTATTACCCAAGCCGCCGTCAGCCGCCGCCGGCGCTCGCCGCCTTCGTGGCGTTCGTCGCAGCGTGGCGCAAGAAGGAGCGACAGAGAACGAAGGTGGCGTGACGCTCACAGCATGCTCGGCAACACGCGGTCCGGCGGCTTGTGATTGTCGAGGAAGGTGCGGATGTTGATGATCACCTTCTCGCCCATCTCGACGCGGCCCTCGATGGTGGCCGAGCCCATATGCGGCAGCAGCGTCACTTTGCCCTGCTTTGCGAGCCGTACCAGTTTTGGATTGACCGCGGGTTCGTGCTCGTACACGTCGAGGCCGGCACCGCCCATATCGCCGGTTTCGATCAGCTTGATCATCGTATCCTCGTCGATCACCTCGCCGCGCGCGGTGTTGACGATGTAGGCATCCTTGCGGATAAGTTTTAGACGTCGTGCCGACAACAGATGGAACGTCGCCGGCGTATGCGGGCAGTTCACCGAGATGATGTCCATCCGCGCCAGCATCTGGTCGAGGCTCTCCCAATAAGTCGCGCCGAGTTCTTCGGCGATGCGCGGCGCGACGGGACGGCGGTTGTGATAATGGATCTGCAGGCCGAAAGCATGCGCGCGGCGCGCGACCGCCTGGCCGATGCGGCCCATGCCGACGATGCCGAGCCGTTTTCCTCCGATACGGTGGCCAAGCATCCAGGTCGGCGACCAGCCCTCCCAATTCTTGCCTTCGGTGAGAATGGAAGCGCCCTCAATCATCCGGCGCGGCACGGCAAGTATCAGCGCCATGGTCATGTCGGCGGTGTCTTCAGTCAAAACCTTCGGCGTGTTGGTGACGGTGATGCCGCGCGCATGGGCTGCGACAACATCGATATTGTCGACGCCGTTGCCGAAATTGGCGATCAGCTTCACCTTGCAGTCGCTCTGCTTGATAAGATCTTCGGTGATCTCGTCGGTAACGGTCGGTACCAGGATATCGGCCGAGCGAATGGCGTCGGCAATTTGCTCCGTGGTCATCGGCGTGTCGTCGAGATTGAGCCGTGCGTCGAACAATTCGCGCATGCGGGTCTCGGTCGAGTCCGGCAGCTTCCGAGTAACGACAACGAGAGGCTTTTTCTTAACCGACATATTTTGCTCTCATGAGGCGTTCAGACCTCATTAACCCGGGTATTCGACACTGCGCTGCCGCATGGCCCGGGGGCGTTTTTCCCGTGGGTTCCCCGACATCTCCGCTGGTTTGCCGCGGATCACTTTCGGGCTGTTCTTGGCTCTCTGGCTTTCCGTCCTCTCTAGCAGAAGGCGGGGCCAAGACAAGAACCCGAGAGGACCTGGCATTCACGGGTCTGAAGGCGATGGGGCGGGGTGCAGGGGTTTTGGGGGGTGGTCGTCCGGTGTTTGAGCTCGAACAATTGAGCTGGCACTCGGCAGGAGGCGCGTGGATGGGGTTGGGGCGTTTTCGTTCTGTGGTGTTTGCGGCTTGCGTTTCTTGTCTCTCGGCGATCACCACGGCGGCTTTGGCAAAGGATGCAGCGCCAACCACCAGCGGCTTGCCAGTCCCGCGCTATGTCAGCCTCAAATCCGATCATGTGAACGTTCGCGCCGGTCCAACCAAGGACAATGACGTGGCCTGGGTCTACACCCGTTCGGGCCTGCCTGTTGAGATCACTGCCGAGTTCGAGAACTGGCGCCGGGTTCGCGATTCCGAAGGCGCCGAAGGCTGGGTCTATCATTCGCTGCTGTCGGGTCGGCGCACGGCCGTGATCACCATGAAGAGCAGGGACGATCTTGCCTTGCTTTACGAGCGTGCGGATTCGACCAGTTCGGTCACCGCCCGCCTGCAGGCGGGCGTCGTGGCCCAGGTCAGGCAGTGCGCCTCCGGCTGGTGTCGCGTCGCCGGCAATGGCTTCGACGGCTTTATCGAGCAGCAGCGGCTGTGGGGCGTTTATGCCGACGAAAAGGTGAACTGATCTCGGCCGGTCGTCCCCGCGAAAGCGGGACCCATACGCCGTGACTTCTCAACAAGGCAATCGGGCCGACGCCTTCCTCGAACATTTGTGGCTATGGGTCCGGCACGCGCTCCGCTTGGGCGGGACGACGGCTCAGCGCTTCTTGCGCAGTCGAACCACCATGTCGACCCGGGCGATCTCGTAGCCTTCGGGTACGTCGGGCATCTTCTGCAACACCAGATGCGGGTCCGGAATGTCGACCAGTTCGTGATTGTTTTCGAGATAAAAGTGGTGATGCGCCGACACGTTGGTGTCGAAATAGGTCTTGGTGCCGTCGACACTCACCTGACGCAGCAAGCCGGCGTCCGTGAGCTGATTGAGCGTGTTGTACACGGTCGCGAGCGACACCGGGACTTTCGCCAGCGTCGCTTCCTCGTAGAGCATTTCCGCGGTCAGGTGGCGCGCGCCCTTGCCAAACAACAGCCAGCCAAGCGCCATGCGCTGGCGGGTCGGGCGAAGGCCGGCAGCCTGCAGCATTTCGTTGACATCGTGCCACGGACAGCCGGTCAAAGCCGGTTGCCGCCCCTTTGCATGGGGCTCGGAACCGACGGCTTCTTCGTTAAGAACTCGATCGTTGTCGCGCATTTCCACCCGGATGCTTCAGGCGAGGCACTAAGGCATTTCCGCGAGATATAAGAAGGAATTCCGACAGATGCAAGTTTTTCGCAACTGGCAAGGAGCCCCAAGGCCGGATGCCCTCGGAATGGGTAAAATCGTCCATTTACCGCCATATGCTTTGCCCCCCGCAGGCCCTGTGATAGAGAGCCCCGCGCGATTGCCCGACGCGAGAAGAGGCAAGCGTCAAGCGCCGGTTTCCGTGAGGTTTCTGGCCTGCGGGTGGCAACCAAGTGCTGACCACGATCGGCTGGCTTGCCGCCCAAAACGGGTTCATTTTGCCAAAAGTGCTTCATCCCAATTTTTGAAAAGGCTGACTCCATGCTCGAAAGGCGCGGCGGTTACGAATACGAGGATTTGCTGGCATGCGCCCGCGGCGAACTGTTTGGCCCGGGCAACGCACAATTGCCGCTGCCTCCGATGCTGATGTTCGACCGCATCAGTGAAATTTCCGAGACCGGTGGGGAATATGGTAAGGGGCTCGTCCGGGCCGAGCTCGACGTGAAGCCGGACCTCTGGTTTTTTGGCTGCCATTTCAAGAATGATCCGGTCATGCCGGGTTGCCTTGGCCTGGATGCGATGTGGCAGATGGTCGGTTTCTTCCTGGGCTGGACCGGCGGCGCGGGCCGCGGCCGGGCGCTGGGTCTTGGCGAGTTGAAGCTGGCCGGGCAGGTGCTGCCGAACGTCCGCAAGATTGTGTACAACGTCGACATCAAACGCGTGATGCGTATGAAGCTCTGGCTTGGTATTGCTGACGGCTGGCTTTCCATGGATGGCGAGATTATCTATCGCGCGAAGGACTTGAAGGTCGGGCTGTTCAAGCAGGACTCGCCATTGCAGCCGGGAACCTGAACACGCGCTCCGGCATCACACAACAACACAAGGACAGGACGAGGCGATCATGAAGCGGGTTGTCATCACGGGGATGGGCATCGTCTCGTCCATCGGTAACAACACCCAGGAAGTGCTTGCGAGTCTTCATGAGGCGAAGTCCGGAATTACCCGTGCGGAAAAATATGCCGAACTTGGCTTCCGCTCCCAGGTGCAGGGCGCTCCCACGCTCGATCCGTCCGGCGTCATCGATCGGCGTGCAATGCGGTTTCTCGGCGAAGGCGCCGCCTGGAACCATATCGCGATGGAGCAGGCGATCCAGGACGCCGGCCTCGAGCAAAATGAAGTCTCCAATATCCGTACCGGGATCATCATGGGTTCCGGCGGCCCATCGGCGCGCACCATCGTGGAAGCCGCCGATGTCACTCGCAGCAAGGGTCCGAAGCGGGTCGGCCCGTTTGCGGTGCCAAAGGCGATGTCTTCCACCGCATCGGCGACGCTCGCCACCTGGTTCAAGATCAAGGGTGTGAACTACTCGATCTCGTCGGCCTGTGCCACCTCGAACCATTGCATCGGCAATGCGTACGAGACCATTCAAATGGGCAAGCAGGACGTCATCTTCGCCGGAGGCTGCGAGGAACTCGACTGGACGTTGTCGGTCCTGTTCGATGCGATGGGCGCGATGTCCTCGAAATACAACCATACGCCGGCGACCGCGTCGCGGCCCTATGACATCAGCCGCGACGGGTTTGTCATTGCCGGCGGCGCCGGCGTGATGGTGCTTGAAGAACTCGAACATGCCAAGGCGCGCGGCGCGCGCATCTACGCGGAGGTCGTAGGCTACGGCGCGACTTCCGACGGTTACGACATGGTCGCGCCTTCGGGCGAAGGCGCTGAGCGCTGCATGCGCATGGCGCTCTCCACCGTCAATACCAAGATCGACTATATCAATCCGCACGCCACCTCGACGCCGGCCGGCGATCCACCCGAAATCGAGGCGATCCGCAAAGTGTTCGGCACGGGCGAAAAATGCCCACCGATTTCCGCGACCAAGGCGCTGACCGGCCATTCGCTCGGCGCCACCGGTGTCCAGGAGGCGATCTACTCGCTCCTGATGATGAACAACGGATTCATCTGCGAAAGCGCCCATATCAGCGAACTCGACCCTGTGTTCGCCGACATGCCGATCGTGCGCAAGCGTATCGATAACGCCAGGATCGGCACCGTGCTTTCGAATTCGTTTGGCTTCGGCGGCACCAACGCCACGCTGGTGTTCAGGCGGCTGGACGCGTAGCTTCTGATTGGTTGTCATGCCCCGCGAAAGCGGGGCATCCAGTACACTGCGGCCTTTCAACTAGATTACGGGCGCTTCTGGAATACTGGATCACCCGCTTGCGCGGGTGATGACGTGAGAGATGGGCGGAGCGCAGGTACAATGAACGACTTAATGAAAGGCAAGCGCGGATTGATCATGGGCGTTGCCAACGATCATTCGATTGCCTGGGGAATCGCGCGGACGCTCGCCGCTCACGGGGCTGAACTGGCCTTCACCTATCAGGGAGAGGCACTCGGCAAGCGCGTCAAGCCGCTGGCCGAGTCCCTTGGCGTCGATCTGGTACTCCCCTGCGACGTCGAAAATCTCGCCAGCGTCGATTCCGCGTTCGAAACGCTGCGCGCCAAATGGGGCCGGCTGGATTTCCTGGTCCATGCCATCGCCTTCTCGGACAAAAACGAGCTGAAGGGCCGTTATGCCGACACCACGCGCGAGAATTTTTCGCGCACCATGCTCATCTCGTGCTTTTCATTCACCGAGCTTGCCAGGCGCGCCGCGGAGCTGATGGGGGATGCCGGCGGCGCGATGATCACGCTAACCTTTGGCGGGTCGACACGCGTGATGCCGAACTACAATGTCATGGGCGTTGCCAAGGCGGCGCTGGAAGCCTCCGTGCGATATCTCGCCGCCGATTTCGGTCCGCGCGGCATTCGCGTCAATGCGATTTCGGCAGGCCCCGTTCGCACCCTTGCCGGTTCCGGCATCGGCGATGCACGGGCGATGTTCGCCTTTCAGCAAAAACACTCGCCGCTTGGCCGCGGCGTGACGCTGGACGAGCTCGGCGGTTCGGCGCTGTATCTGTTGTCCGACCTGTCGGGCGGCGTCACCGGCGAAACGCATTTCGTCGATTCCGGCTACAACGTCATTTCGATGCCGCGGCCGGAAGCGCTCAAGGATGCGGATTGACTGGGCTGTGGCCCGCACCTTGCCTTGTCATTTACGAATGGTCTGTCCGAAAAGACCGATCCCCGCTTTTTCGGATCATGCTTATCCCGCGGCGATGGCGCTGGCGCGCTGGAAGGCGGGGCGCGCCGCGCAGGCATCGATGTAGCGGTCGAATGAGGTCCGCGCCGGTATTATCTTGAAAAGCCGCACCGCGAAATTCAGCCCCGATCCGATGACGATATCGGCGGCCGAGAAATTCTCGCCGAGAATCCACCTTCCTTGCTTGAGCGCGGTGTCCAGCACATCGAATACGCGCTCGGCGGTGCCCCAGCCGGCGGCGGTCGGATTCATCTCGATTTTGGTTGCGACCTGCACCATGGCGGGCTCGACGCAGCTCGGTCCGAAGAACAGCCAATAGAGATATTTTGCCCGCAAGCGGTCGCCCACCGGCGGCGCAAGCTTCGCCTGCGGATAGAGCTCGGCGACGTAGGCGCAGATCGCGGCCACCTCGGCAAGCGTGACCTCGCCGTCCTGCAGCGCAGGTACCTTGCCCATCGGATTGACGGCAGATATTCCGGCGTCTTCTGCGCGCCCTTGGAGATGTCGGTCAGCACGCGCTCGTAAGCCTGGCCGGTCTCTTCCATCAGCCAGAGTGCGGAGAATGAGCGCGACCGCGGCGACCAGTAGAGTTTCATCATGGTGTGGTTTCCTTCTTCCACCGATAATATTTCATGACAAAGCCGGTCATCGGCTCGACCTGCTCCGTCTCGAAGGTAAAGCCCTCGCGCTCATACCAGCGCCAGGCCTTTTCGTTTTCGCGCACGCAGCGCAGAGAGATTTCATTCGGCAATTGCTGCCTTGTGAAAGCAAGCAGGCGACGGCCGAGGCCCAGCGCCTGATATTCCGGCGCCACGAACAGCTGGTCGAGATATTTTTTCGGCAAATGCAGCGCCAGCATGGCGGCGATGGCGCCATCCTGATCGGCCACAAAGAGGCTCCAGCCTTGCTCGGTTTCGAGCGAAATACGCGCGCGCAATTTCGCCAGCAGAAAATTGCTGGCGCTCTCGAGCCCGGTCGAGACCCAGCTGTTCATCCAGACCCGGGCGATCTCTTCATGCTCATCGATGCGGGCGGGACGGATGGTTGGCGACATCAAGTACTCCAAGCTTGGCGTGCGAACGCTGCCACGGAGATCCTCATGCGCGACGCAACGTCGCAGCGAGAGGCGAGATTTATCACGCGCCGGTAATCCAGGCCAGTTCGACGCACCCGCAATGAAGCGCTGACAAATTTTCGATGGCCCGAAGTTGTCGCTTGCGTTTGAAGTCCCTGCCTGGGGCGGGTGCGCACGTGCCAGCGCCCGAGAGGATGCTCCGAGATTCGCTCGGTGACCCCAGGCGTGATATGTGAGAGCAGACATTGAGCTGGGAAATCCGATGAGGCGGCGGGAATTCATCGCCCTGCTCGGCGGGGCGGCAATGTGGGCACGCCCGGCGCGTGGCCAGCAGTTGGCCAGTGCTACGATTGGGGTGCTGTGGCCTGGCGCAGCGTACCCCGCGCCTCCTCGCATGCCCGCTCTGACGCTGGCGCTGCGCCAGCTCGGATTCACAGAGGGCCGCAATCTTGCAATTGAACTGCGCTACGCACGCGCAGGCCCGAAACAACTCTCCGAACTCGCCGGAGAATTGGTTCGGGCAAATGTGGACGCCATTCTGGCGTTCGGCGATCTCGCCCCAAGAATGGTTCGGGAGCGGACGAGAACCATTCCGATCGTGGCAGTCAGCGACGACATCCTGGCAACCGGGTTGGTCGATTCTCTGTCCCGCCCTGGCGGCAACACCACCGGATTGACGATCATGTCTCCCGAGCTCAGTGCCAAGCGATTGGCGGTGTTGCGGGAGATGGTTCCGGGAATCTCGCGGGTCGCAGCGTTGTGGGACCCGACAACGGGTGCGTCGCAGGTTGGGGCGACGGAAAAGGCGGCGCGATCGTTGAATCTCGATCTGCAGGTCATCGAAGTGCAGAAAAGCGAGGATTTGATCGATGCTTTCCGCACGGCGCGAGCCGGCGGAGTCGATGGTCTGAATGTGCTGGCTTCACCATCGCTTTCATCCCTTTCTCGCGAAATCATCGATCTCGCCGCAGAGCATCGGTTGCCGGCGATCTATCAGTGGCGAGAACATGTGGATGCGGGAGGGCTGCTCTCGTATGGGCCCAGTCTCACGGCACTGTGGCGACAGGCGGGGACCATCGCGGTCAAGGTTCTCAAGGGAATCAAACCGGCCGATCTGCCGATCGAGCAACCTACAAAATTCGAACTGGCGATCAACGCCAGAACGGCAAGGGACCTCGGCATTCCGATGCAACCTTCAATACTCGTGGGTGCTGACGAGGTCGTTGAATAGCGATCCGCAGCGTTCGCCTGTTCGGCACGCAAACAAAAAGGGCGGCTGAACGGCCGCCCTTTTGTCTTCTTTACCGTAAGGAGTTATTCGCCGGCGGCTTCGCGCGGCGGCGCCTCGGCCTTCTGCTTGGCCTCGAGATCTTCTCCGGTCGCCTGGTCGACCGCCTTCATCGACAGACGCGTCTTGCCGCGATCGTCGAAGCCCAGCAGCTTGACCTTGACCTTGTCGCCTTCCTTGACGATGTCGGAGGTTTTCTGAACGCGATTGGGCGCAAGCTGGCTGATGTGGACGAGGCCGTCCTTGGCGCCGAAGAAGTTCACGAAAGCACCGAACTCCATCACCTTGACCACGGTGCCGTCGTAGATCTGGCCAACTTCCGGATCGGAGGCGATCGATTTGATCCACTTGATCGCCGCCTTGATCGACTCACCGTCGCTTGAAGCGACCTTCACGGTGCCGTCGTCCTCGATGTTGACCTTGGCGCCGGTCTTCTCGACGATCTCCCGGATCACCTTGCCGCCGGTGCCGATCACTTCGCGGATCTTGTCGGTTGCGATCTTGAAGGTCTCGATGCGTGGCGCGTATTCGCCAAGCTCCGCCCGCGCCGCGGTCAGGGCTTTCGCCATTTCGCCGAGGATGTGGATGCGGCCTTCCCTCGCCTGGGCAAGCGCCACCCTCATGATCTCCTCGGTGATGCCTGCGATCTTGATGTCCATCTGCAGCGAGGTGACGCCGTGATCGGTGCCGGCCACCTTGAAATCCATGTCGCCGAGATGATCCTCATCGCCGAGAATGTCGGAGAGCACGGCGTAGCGCGTGCCTTCCAGGATAAGGCCCATGGCGATGCCGGCGGTCGGCCGCTTCAGCGGAACGCCCGCATCCATCAGCGCCAGCGACGAACCGCAGACCGTCGCCATCGAGGACGAACCGTTCGATTCTGTGATCTCGGAAACCACGCGGACCGTGTAGGGGAATTCGTGATGCGGCGGCAGAACGGGATGGATCGCGCGCCAGGCTAGCTTGCCGTGGCCGATCTCGCGCCGCTTGGTGCCGCCGAGGCGGCCGGTCTCGCCGACCGAGAAGGGCGGGAAGTTGTAGTGCAGCAGGAACGTCTCTTTGTAGGTTCCCGACAGCGCGTCGATGTACTGCTCGTCCTCGCCGGTGCCGAGCGTGGTCACCACCAGCGCCTGGGTCTCGCCGCGGGTGAACAGCGCCGATCCGTGGGCGCGGGGCAACACACCGACTTCAGCGATGATGTTGCGAACCGTCCTTGCGTCGCGGCCATCGATGCGCTTGCCGGTATCAAGAATGTTCCAGCGAACGATCTTGGCTTCCAGTTCCTTGAACACCGCGGCGATGCGGAGCTTGTCGTATTTCGGCTCCTCGCCTTCGGGGAAGTAGTGCGCCATCACCTTTTCCTTGGCGTTGGCGACCGCAGCGTAACGCTCCTGCTTCACGGGAATGGCGTAGGCCGTGCGCAGATCGGTCTCGATCAGCGCCAGCATTTCCTTTTCCAGCGCGCTTTCGTCGGCGGTCTGAACCTCGCGCGGCTCCTTCGCGGCCTTTTCGGCGAGTTCGATAATCGCGCTGATCACCGGCTGAAAATGCCGATGTCCGAACATCACGGCGCCGAGCATGATGTCTTCGTTGAGTTCTCTGGCTTCCGATTCCACCATCAGCACGGCATCCGAGGTGCCGGCGACGACGAGGTCGAGCTGGGTGTCGACCATTTCGTCGAGCGTGGGATTGAGCACATATTCGTCATTGACGAAACCGACACGGGCGGCGCCGATCGGGCCCTTGAACGGCACGCCCGACAGGGTCAGCGCCGCGGAAGCCGCCACCATGGAAAGAATGTCGGGATCGTTTTCCATGTCGTGCGACAGCGTCGTCACGATCACCTGGGTTTCGTTGCGCCAGCCTTCCACGAACAGTGGGCGGATCGGGCGGTCGATCAGGCGGGAGACGAGCGTCTCCTTCTCGGTGGGCCGGCCTTCGCGCTTGAAGTAGCCGCCGGGTATGCGGCCTGCGGCGTAACTCTTCTCCTGATAGTCGACGGTCAAAGGCAGGAAGTCGACGCCCTCGCGGGGCGTCTTGGCGGCGACGACGGTGGCGAGCACCACGGTCTCGCCGTAGGTTGCGATGACAGCCCCGTCGGCCTGACGGGCCAGTTTTCCGGTTTCAAGCTTGAGGGGTCGTCCACCCCAGTCGATCTCGACTGTATGAATATCGAACATTGCGGTCTTCTTTCATGGGTTCACGCAAGGCATGAAAGTCCGGCACACAAAAACCATGCGCAAGATTGCGGGACGCTGATCGCGATTTCCGATCAGCGCCCGGCGATCCTGCCATGGTCTTGATATGCGGGATGGCATTCATCCTTTGCGATTTGGAACGGGACTGAAGGCGTCCTCGCCTTGGACCCGCGCGACGGGCACCTTGCCCGTCATCGTCCAGTCGCCGGAGTGCTGCTGGACGAACTTCTGTGCGGGCACGATCGAACAATGGCTTCGAAGATAACGGCTTCGAAGATCATGCCCTGGTGCGAACCAGCAAAGGCTCCCACCCCATATGCGCGTGACCTTGCTCGAAAGGCCGAAAAGCCGCCATTTTCGCAACCACGCGCAACCACGCGCGCAAACATGCGCGCGCGAAGCTCAGCGCCGAATGTTGTGCTTTTCGATCAGCGCCAGGTAACGCGCCTCGTCCTTCCTCTTGAGATAATCGAGAAGCGAACGGCGCGTCGCGACCATTTTCAGCAAGCCCCGACGCGAATGATTGTCCTTCACGTGGCTCTTGAAATGGTCAGTGAGGTTGTTGATGCGTTCCGAGAGGATCGCGACCTGAACCTCGGGGGAGCCGGTGTCGCCGGCTTTTTTGGCATTGGTTTTGATGACTTCCGCTTTGCGTTCGGCGGTAATCGACATCGTCAGACACTTTCATTGTTGCGAGCCGGACTGGCAGTCAGCCCGGTCAGGTTGAACACGCGCTTGGGGATGAGTTCGCCATTGCCAATTTCAGCGAGGGCCAAAAGCCGGCCTGCGACCGTGACATAGACTGTGCCGCTACAATTGGGCGCATCCCGTCCGCGCAACAAAACGGCCTGGCCCCTGTGGAGCCTTGCCGCATCCGCCCGTGTGACGGCCAGTGCCGGGATGTCGTCCAGCGCGGTCTCAACGGGCAACAGCGCGTCGGCGAGGCTGCCCTCGCCGGACGCGGCTCTATCGCACAAAGCCTCCAACTGTTCCAGCGGAATCATGTCGTTTTCGCCGAACGGGCCGACGACGGTCCGACGCAACGCGCAGATGTGACCGAAACAGCCCAGAATCCGCCCGATATCGCGGGCCAGCGCGCGGACATAGGTTCCCTTGCCGCACTCGGCCTCGAACACGGAATGACTGCTATCTGATTGTTCTACAAGGGTTAATTGGTGGATCTCGACGCGGCGCGGTTTCAGCTCGACCCTCTCGCCGTCACGTGCCAGGTCGTAGGCCCGCTCGCCCTCGACCTTGACTGCGGAATATTGCGGCGGGATTTGTTCGATCACGCCGGTGAAGCGCGGCAACAGGGCCGAAATTGCTTCCGCAGATGGCCTGATCTCGCTGGTTTTGACCACGCGGCCTTCGGTGTCGTCGGTGTCGCGTTCCTCGCCCCAGGCCACGGTGAAGCGATAACGCTTGCGGCCATCCATCACGAATGGGACGGTTTTGGTGGCCTCGCCGAGCGCGATCGGCAGTCCGCCCGAGGCAAGAGGATCGAGCGTGCCGGCGTGTCCGGCGCGCTTGGCCTGGAACAGCCGCTTCACGATCGCGACCGCGTGGGTAGAGGTCATGCCGATCGGCTTGTCGAGCACGACCCAACCGTGGACGTCGCGTTTTTCGCGGCGCGGCTGATTGTGGTGGCGTGGCTGCCTGCCCGCAGGGGCGTGATCGCCCTCACGGCGCGCTGAATGGTTTGTTGCAAGCTCGTCCGAATCGCCGGTCGGTGGTTGGATCAGGCTGTTTGCGCTCGTCATGATCATCAATCACTCATCGGATTCGTGCGAGCCGGATCGGCGCGCGTCTGGCGCGAGGTCTCTCTGCACCGCCGGCGTTCGCAGCAATTTCTCTATGCGCTCCGCTTCATCGAATCGATCATCGAGCCGGAAGCGGATATCGGGGGCAAATTTCAGGTTAACGCGCTGCGCGATTTCGCCGCGCAGGAACTTCTTGTTGCGCTCGAGCGCCGCGAGCACTCTTTGCGTGTCGCGTCCGCCAAGCGGCATGACAAAGATCGTCGCGAGCTTGAGGTCCGGCGACATCTTCACCTCGGGAACGGTAATGATGTGGCCCTCGAGCTCGACATCATGGGTGCTGCCCTGCGCCAGGATGTCCGCCATGGCGTGACGCACGATCTCGCCGACGCGCAATTGGCGTTGCGAGCCGCCGGCGGCGGAACTCCTTTTCTGGTGGCGGGGCATCGTCGTCTCTCGATTCGTCATGCCCGCGCTTGTCGCGGGCATCCACATCTTTCCTGTTGAATTGGCCAAGACGTGGATGGCCGGTAGCCGTTCGAAGAACGGCGTCGCTTCGCTCGCCTATGCCCGGCCATGACGCCGCATTTTCAGTCAATAAAAACCACGCGCTTCGCAAGATTTGGACTTACAGGCTGCGTTGGATCGATTCCACGCGATAGCACTCGATAACGTCGCCGACCCGCATGTCACCGTAGTTCTCGAACGCCATGCCGCATTCCTGACCGGCTTGCACTTCCTTCACCTCGTCCTTGAAGCGCTTGAGCGTCGACAGCTTGCCTTCATGCACGACGACGTTGTCGCGAATCAGGCGGACATTGGCGCCGCGCTCCACGGTCCCGTCGGTGACGCGGCATCCGGCGACCTTGCCGACCTTGGAAATGTTGAACACTTCCAGGATCTGGGCGTTGCCGAGCATGGTCTCGCGCAGCGTCGGCGCGAGCAGGCCGGACATCGCCTTCTTCACGTCATCCACGAGGTCGTAGATGATGTTGTAGTAGCGGATTTCGATGCCGTTGCGCTTGGCTGCCGCCGCCGCTTCCTTGTTGGCGCGGACGGAGAAGCCGATGATCGCGGCGTTGAAGCCTTCCGCGAGCGTCACGTCGGATTCCGAAATGCCGCCGACACCTGCGTGCAGAATGCGGGCGGCGACCTCCTCGGTGCCGAGCTTTTCCAGCGAGCCGAGGATCGCTTCCAGCGAGCCTTGCACGTCGGCCTTGACGACCAGCGGGAATTCCTTGCGGCCCGACGTCTTGAGCTGCGACATCATCTGTTCGAGCGAGCCGCGCATTCCGGAAATGCTGGCGGCGGCGTTCTCGCGCTTCTGGTGCGCGCGATAGCTCGTGATCTGACGGGCGCGGGCTTCGTTCTCGACCACCGCGAGGCGATCGCCCGCCTCCGGCGGCCCGTTGAAGCCGAGCACCTCGACCGGCACCGAAGGACCGGCCTCCTCCACCGTATCGCCCTGGTCGGAAATCAGCGCGCGCACGCGGCCCATCTCGGCGCCTGCGACCACGATGTCGCCGACCCGCAGGGTTCCGCGCTGCACCAGCACGGTCGCGACCGGACCGCGGCCGCGGTCGAGCTTGGCTTCGATCACGGTGCCTTCGGCGGGGCGCGACGAATTGGTCTTGAGGTCGAGCAAATCGGCCTGCAGCGCGATCATCTCGAGCAGCCGGTCGAGATTGGTCCTGTTCTTGGCGGAGACTTCGACGTCGACAACCTCGCCGCCAAGCGATTCGACCTGGACCTCGTGCTGCAGCAGCTCGGTGCGAACGCGATCGGGCCTGGCGTCCGGCTTGTCGATCTTGTTGATGGCGACAATCATCGGCACCTTCGCCGCCTTGGCGTGATTGATCGCCTCCACCGTCTGCGGCATGACGCCGTCATCGGCGGCCACCACCAGCACAACGATGTCGGTCACCTTGGCGCCGCGGGCGCGCATCGCGGTAAACGCGGCGTGACCGGGCGTGTCGATGAAGGTGATTTTCTTGCCGCTTTCCGGCGAGGTCACCTGATAGGCGCCGATATGCTGGGTGATGCCGCCGGCTTCGCCGGAGACCACATTGGCGTGGCGAAGCGCGTCGAGCAGCGACGTCTTGCCGTGGTCGACATGGCCCATCACGGTCACCACCGGCGAACGCGGCTCGGTATCGGTAGAGTTGTCGACGACGTCGAACAGGCCCTCCTCGACGTCGGCCGCGGCGACGCGCTTGACGGTGTGGCCCATTTCCTCGGCGATCAGCTGCGCGGTATCGGCATCGATCACGTCGGTGATCTTGTGCATGGCGCCCTGCTTCATCAGCAGTCTGATGACGTCAACGGCGCGCTCGGTCATCCGGTTGGCGAGTTCCTGGATCGTGATGGCTTCCGGAATGACGACCTCGCGAACGAGCTTTTCCTTCGGCTCGTTCGATTGATGTCCCTTCAGGCGTTGGGTACGGCGGCGGAACGAGGCGATCGAGCGCTCGCGGACGTCGTCGGCATTGAGTGCGGTGACGAGCGTCAGCCGCCCGCGCTGCTTCTGCGGCGCGGGCTTGGCCGCCTTCGGGGCGGTGGCCGAGCGGGCAGCGCCGCCGGCGCCGCGCCTGACCTGACGCGGTCCCTCGTCTTCGTCGGAAATGTCGGCGGCAATCCCGGGCGCCCGCGCCACGGGTATCGCGGGGCGGACCGGACGTTGCGGCTGGGCCTCGGCCTCGCCAAAACGCTTCTTGGCTTCGAGCTCAGCCTTTCGCTTGGCCTCCTCGTCCTGACGGTGACGTTCTTCCTCGGCCTTGCGGCGCGCCTCGGCGGCTTCGCGCTCGGCTTGTTCGATGCCTTCGCGGCTGCTGCGCCGCTTGGCTTCCTCTTCGGCGAGCCGCCGCTCCTCGATGTCGCGCAGCTTTGCATCCGCCAGCGCGCTGGCGCGTGCGGTGCGCTCGTCTTCGGTGAGCGTGGGCAAAACCAAACCGGAATTTCTGCGAGGCGCCGCCGGAGGGGGCGCGGCGCGGGTCAACGGTGCCGGGGCCGGCGTTGCCGCCTTGACCGCCACCGGTTCCGGTGCATGCGTCTCCGCGGCAGGCGCCTCTCCGGCGACCCGGCGCTTGCCGCGCTTCTCCACCACGACCTGCTTGGTCCGGCCGTGGCTGAAGCTCTGGCGCACGGTGCCCGTCTCGACGCGCGGCTTGAGCGTCAAGGTCTTGGTCGGGACACTGAGTGTCTTGTCGCCAGGGGTTTTCGTATCAACCATTCAGCAGTCCTAATCTTCTCTCATCGTGCGTGTCTGCACAGTGTGTGTCGGCGAATTCTTGGCCGGCTTGCCGGCCGCTCCGTCGTCGCCCGCCATCCGGTATCGGACCAGCATATGGCTGCGCGACAGGAAGGTGCTGCTCGCGGGGCCCGCGAGCAGCGCAGCATGTATCACATTTGAGCGGCCAAGTGCCAAATCCAATTGTTCCGAGGTCAGCGCGTTAACCACGGGGATATCCGCCTTTTTGTCGCGATTTTGGCCATTTTGCCTGACCATGGCGTCCAATTTGCGAATTCCCTCGGCGGCGCCGTCGGAAGCGTGGATCAGAGCCCTGATTGGTCCCTGTCGCCCGAGCGTGTCGGCCACCTTGGCAAAACCGGAAACCACCCGTCCCGCCTTGGCGGCAACAGCGAGAGCCTCGACCGCAAAACGTTCCAGCACGGCTTCGGTGTCACTGGCAAGCGTCGGCGCCACGCGCACGTCGCGCTTGAATCCCCGCTCGAATTGGTGACGCCGGACCGCTTCCGCAACCGCCTGGCGGCTGGCCGAAACCCAAAGCCCCCGGCCGGGAAGCTTGCGTTTCAGATCCGCGATCACCTCGCCGGACGGAGCGACCACGAACCGGATCAGTTCCCCGATCGGCTGCACTTTTCGGCTGACCGCGCACATTCGCATGGTCGCGGACTTATCCGTCCGCGGCCCATGATCGAGTTCGAGGTCAGCAAGCGCGAGCATCGGGAAGGCATGGCTCCAATGATCAGGCCGGCTGGCCTTCGGGGGCCTCGGCCCCCTCGGTCGTCTTGTCGAGATCGGCCTGGGTGATCCAGCCGGCCAGAACGCGCGCCTGCATGATCATGTTCTCCGCGTCGTTGCGCGAGACTTCGTTGCCGTCGAGAATGCCGGCGTGCCTGGTCGGCTCGCCGCCTTCCTTGCGTTCGGTCCAGCCGACGAGGTCGTCGGTAGCGCAGCCGGCCAGATCTTCCAGCGTCTTGATGTCATTCTCGCCGAATTTCACCAGCATCTTCGAACTTACGCCGGGCACCTGCTTCAATGCATCGTCAACGCCGAGTTCCTTGCGCCTGTTCTCGAGTTCGGTCTCGAGCCGTTCCAGGTATTCCCTGGCGCGATTCTGCAACTCGTTGGCGGTTTCATCGTCAAAGCCTTCGATGCCGGCCAGTTCCCTGACATCGATCAGCGCCAGTTCCTCAACCGAGGTAAAGCCTTCCGAGGCGAGCAATTGGCCGACGACTTCGTCGACATTGAGCGATTCCATGAAAACCCGCGTGGAGTTTTCGAAATCGGCCTGACGGCGTTCGGATTCCTCCTGCTCGGTCAGAATGTCGATATCCCATCCGGTCAGCTGCGAGGCGAGGCGCACGTTCTGCCCGCGCCGGCCGATCGCCAGCGAGAGCTGGTTGTTGGTGTCGGGAACCACGACTTCGATCCGCTCGCGGTCCTCGTCGATCACCACCTTGGAGACTTCGGCGGGTGCGAGAGCATTGACGACGAAGGTTGCAATATCCGGTGACCAGGGAATGATGTCGATCTTTTCACCCTGCAATTCATTGACGACCGCCTGCACGCGCGATCCGCGCATGCCGACGCAGGCTCCGACCGGATCGACCGAGGAATCGCGCGAAATCACGCCGATCTTCGCGCGCGAGCCGGGATCGCGGGCCACCGCCTTGATCTCGACGATGCCGTCATAGATCTCGGGAACTTCCTGCGCGAACAGTTTCGCCATGAATTGCGGGTGGGTGCGGGAGAGGAAAATCTGGGGCCCCCGCGTTTCGCGCCGCACGTCGAAAATATAGGCGCGGACGCGATCGCCGTTGCGGAACACTTCGCGCGGCAGCATCTCGTCGCGACGGATGATGGCCTCACCCCGGCCGAGATCGACGATGACGCTGCCATATTCGACGCGCTTGACGATGCCGTTGACGATATCGCCGATGCGGTCCTTGAATTCCTGATATTGCCGGTCGCGCTCGGCTTCGCGCACCTTCTGCACGATCACCTGCTTGGCCGATTGCGCGGCGATGCGGCCATATTCCAGCGGCGGCAGCGTGTCGGCGATGGTGTCGCCGATCTGCGCGCCCGGATTGGCGCGGCGGGCATCCTCGAGTGAAATCTGGTTGGCCGAATTCTCGACGTTCTCGACCACCAGCATGTGGCGCGACAGTCGAAGCTCGCCCTTTTTGGCGTCGATCTCGGCGTGGACGTCGGTCTCGCTTCCGTAGCGGGCGCGCGCCGCCTTGGCGATGGCGTCTTCCATGGCCGAGATCACGATGCCGCGGTCGATCGATTTCTCGCGCGCGACCGCGTCGGCGATCTGCAGCAATTCGAGTTTGTTGGCACTGACTGCCATGGCTTAGTCTCCTCTATCAGGATCGATTTCGCCTCTGCGTGCTCTTTCCGCGGCGAGGCGATGCTGTTTGCTGTTGTTCGGAACCGGTTTCTTCGCCGGTCTTGTCGTGCGATTGCGGACATGCGCGGCGGGCGGCGGCTCTAATCCGAGGCTGCGCTTGAGTTCCCGCTCGGCGGCCTTGCCGCGCCGCATCGACTCCGCGATCAATTCGTCGGTGAGCACGAGCCGCGCCTCCGCGATCTCCTCCATCACAAGAAGAATATCGCTTTCTTCGCCTGCCTTCGCGTCGTCGCGATGCAGCCGAACGGCATTGCCCTCGACGCCAGCCAGCGTGCCGCGGAACCGCTTGCGGCCCTGATGAGCGATCGCCATTTCGATTCTAACGAGATGGTCGACGAAGCGCTCAAAATCGGAGCGCCGCACCAGCGGCCGGTCGATTCCGGGCGAGGAAATTTCCAGCCGGTAGGCACGGTCGATCGGGTCGGCGACGTCGAGCACCGGCGACAACGCCCGCGAGATCGCCTCGCAATCCTCGATATGCATCGAGCCGTCGGGCCGCTCCGCCATGATCTGGACGGTGCAGCCGGCCTCGCCCGATATCTTGATCCGCACCAGCCGGTACCCCATTCCCTGCAGGACTGGAGTGGCGATCGCCGACACCCGCGCCGCCACACCCGGCTCGATGACGAGGCGCGGCTCGGCAAGCAGCTCGATGTCCACGGAACCAGCGGTTGGATCGGTCATTTCCAGTGTCAAACGTTGCCTTTTTGGCGGTCTCGAATGCGGTGTTCTGACGGCTTTGCGTTGGGCGGGCCAAAAAGCGCTCGGGTCCCGCCGGTGTGCCCGAGCCGGTCCCTTGCGCTTAGCTTTCGCCGGGCCCGTTCGGGTAATAAAAAAGAGCGGGTCCCGGGGGGCCCACTCTCAATACGCGATCGTATGAGAACTATAAGTTGCCGCTGATATAGCGTTTTTTCAGAGCTCCGGCAAGGCCCGGCAAACGCGCGGACCGCGATTTTGGGCGCATCCGAAAGGGCCGATTTCAAGCCTAACTCTTCCTTCACCACGCCCGCCTAGATTGCTCGAAAACCCGCAGACGGCGCCGGGTTTGAGTGAATTTCATGTCGGTCGCAGCTTCCTTGATCCCCGGTCTCGATGAAATCGTCAGGCAGGCGATCCCAGGCGCTTGGCGGATGCGGTCCGCCGGATCGCCGAACTGCTGGTGCAGGGAGCCGCGACTTTCCAGCCGGATCATGTCGAACTGTTCGACCGGGTCCTGATCGATCTCGTGCCGCACACCGGGATTGTTGCCCGCGCCGATCTCGCCTGGCAACTTTCCGCGCTTGCCAATGGACCCAAAATCTTGCTCGGCCAACTCGCCCGCGAGGACGAGCTGTCGGTCGCCGCCCCGGTGTTGCGGCGTTCGCCTGCGCTCGATCAGCAGATGCTGATCGAAATCGCGCGCATGAAAGGTCAGGGGCATCTCATGGCGATCACGGAGCGGCCGACGCTGTCTGCCGGCCTTACCGACGTGATCCTTCGCCGCGGCGACCGCGACGTCGTCAGGCGCACGGCGGCCAATGCGGGAGCGCTTTTTTCAAGCAGCGGATATTCCGCGTTGATCAGGCGTGCCGGCACCGATGGCGTTTTGACGCTCAAGCTCGGCCAGCGCGAAGATCTGCCGGATCGGTTGCTCAGGGAACTCCTGGCGGGTTCGATCGAGGTTGTCCGCCGCCGCATGTTCGAAATGGCCGCGCCCGAAAGGCAAGCCGCCATCGGCCGGGCGATGAGCGAGATTGCCGGCGGCGACAGCGGGATCGACAGCGGCACGGATTTTGTGCCTGCGCAACGCACCGTGCTTGCGCTTCATCGCGCCGGCAACCTGAACGAAGCGGCGCTTCTCGGCTTTGCCAAGGAGTACAGATATGAGGAAACGGTGGCGGCCTTGTCGGCGATGTCGGGTGTGCAGATCGCAACGCTCGATCGTCTGATGGGCGGCGAGCGTCACGACCCGATCCTGATCGTCGGCAAGGCGATCGGACTGCAATGGGCAACCGTGCGCGCCCTGGTTCTGCTCCAGCTGGGGCCGACCCGGATCGCTTCGCCAACCGACATCGAGAACGTGCGGTCGAACTTTGCGCATCTCATGCCTTCGACCGCGGAGCGGATGCTCGACTACTGGAAGGGCCGGCCGTAGCTACCCTGGAGCACGATCCGGAAAAGTGGAAACCGGTTTTCCCTCGCGACAAACGCGGAAAGGCATTTGCGCGGAAATCATGCTCAAACAAAGAGATGAGATCATGAAGCGATTCCGCTCAATCGCATCATGATCTAGGGAGTCTTCGGCCGGAAGCGCTCCAGGTCTGAAAAGCTGTCTGCCACCGCCACCAATTCGCGTGAGTCCTGAAGCCACACATAGATGGTAGGCTCATAGCGTCGGTTCACCTTGAGCAGAACTAATCTGTCGCCGCCGCCGTTGCTACCTATAGCAAGTGCGTTTTCCGGCCAGCCTCGCCAATCATGCATCAACGCGGTCTCGCGCAAAATATCATTGCAGGAGCGTTTCACACGCTTGCGATCGGACGCATCCAGGATGGGATGCAAATTCCAAACATCATCGTGGGCAAACACCTCCCCCCGTTATCCGTCATCATTGCTTGTCGATATGAATAGGGTAGCGACGCCCCGAGCTTTTGCTCCGCCGCGGCGATGAAGCGCTCGTCGAGGTTGAAAGGCACGCCGCACAATCTCCGGGCTTTCGAGTGACTGTTAGCCTTGATTCCATTTTCATTTCAAGGGCTAGCCGACGCGCCGAAACCGCAGATAGGTGGCCTGCCGACCTTCGCGTTCGGCTTTAAGTCCGTATCGCGTCATCGTGAAATTCGGCCATGGCTCGCGCCAATCGCAGGCACGCTCCGCGGTCCATACGAAGTCGGGCGAGCGCGAAAAATGCGAAAGCGTCCAGCCGCAATAGTCGTCGATATCGCTGACAAAACGAAACTCGCCCCCGGCTTTGAGCACACGCGCCATGGCTTTGATGGTCGCGTCCTGCACGAAGCGCCGCTTCCAGTGCCGCCGTTTCGGCCATGGGTCCGGATGGATAAGGTCGATCCGCGCCAGCGAGTGTTTTGGCATCCACGCCAGCAACTCGGCCGCATCTCCTGCAAACAGCCGGATATTTGTGATGTTGTGTTGCTCGATCGCTGCCAGGATCTTCGCCATGCCGTTGACGTAGGGCTCGCAGCCGATGAAGCCGGTGTCGGGAAAGGCGCGCGCTTCGGCACTCAGATGCTCACCGCCGCCAAATCCGATCTCCAGCCTGACATTGTCGACCGGCGCATCGAACAGGCGAATGATTTCGGCCGGCGGCGGACCGGCAATGTTCAGGGAAAGCCGCGGCAACAGATGTTCCATCAAATCGGCCTGATGCGCGCGTAAGCGGTGACCCTTGCGCCGGCCAAAGAAGGAGCCGGGCCTGCGAGCGGCGATATCCTCGCCGGACCGGGCATCGTGATTTTCGGGGTTGCGGATCGCCGCGCTCATCGCAGCGTCTGGTAGAGGAGATGCATCAGCCGCGCCCTCGGTTCGATCGATGAAATATACAGCTGCTCGTAATGGGTGTGAGCACCCCGGCCGTCGACGCCGAGGCCGTCGAGCGTTGCCGTATGGGTTGCGGTGAAATTGCCGTCGGAACCGCCGCCGGTGAAAGTGTCCGAAAGCTCGAAGGCGAGCTCGGCGGCAAGCATTTTGGCGTGCTCGAACAGGGCCGCTCCGGCGTTGCTCTTCTCATATGGCGGACGATTCAATCCACCCGTCACGCTGATGCCGACGCCATCGGTCTGCGAGGCCAGGTTCAACACTTTCGGAATAATCTCGTCGGCATCCGCAATCGATGGAAGGCGCATGTCCACCTCGGCATAGGCCTCCTCGGCGATCACGTTCGGCCTGGTGCCGCCTCTGACAACGCCCACATTGACGCTTACGCCGCGCGAGAGGTCGTTCATGGCCTGAAGTGTCTGAATGACGTTGGCGAGTTCGCGGATCGCGCTGCGGCCATCCTCCGGTCGCGTGCCGGCATGGGCGGGAACGCCTTTGACGAAGACCTCGAAGCGCGCCACCCCCTTGCGGCTGGTGACGACCTTGCCGCCGTCGCGGGCGGGCTCGGTCACGAGCACGTATTTTGCCTTGCGTCCCTCCGCTTCGATCATCGCGCGCGACGTCGGGCTGCCAATCTCCTCGTCCGAGACGTAGAGATGGGTCACGCCAAGCGGCGGTCGCTCGCCTTTCCCACAAAGCAGTCGGAAGGCGTGAAACGCCAGATACGCCCCGCCCTTCATGTCATAGATACCGGGGCCGAAGGCACTGTCGCCTTCCAGGCGAAACGGCAGACGCTCGATGAAGCCAAGCGGATGAACCGTGTCGAGGTGGCTCAGCACCAGGATTCCGGGGCGCTGCTGCCCCCATGACGACCGCACGATGAGGTGGTCGCCGCAGCCGGAACGCCCTGCGACCCGCTCGATCGCGACCGGCAGTCCGCGATAGCCGTCCGCGACCAGGGTCGCGAGCCTGTTGATGTGGTCGGGTGCTTCCGTCGGAGTTTCGATCTCGACCCAGCGGCGGATGCCATCGAGAATGGTTTTCGCATCGAAGGGGTTGGAGGACGTGGTCAGCATTTCCAGCCTTTTGCAATTGACATGCGGCCTTTGGACGCGCGGCCATCGAACTCGCGTGTTCAATAGCAACATTGTCCGACGGGCAACAGCCGGCCCGGATCGGGTTCGCGCTGTTCGGGGGTTCGAAGCGAATGGTTGATTTCAGAGCTTTTCCGGCTGTTCGCGCGCCGCGATCTGTTCGACCAACTCCACGATGCTGCGCCGAAGCTTGGCATCGGTAATGCGCGTAAACGCGCGGGTCAGCGCCAGCCCCTCCGAGGTCGCGAGAAAATCCGAGACATAGGAGGGCGAACTCCCCTCGGAAAATCCTCCGGTGGAGGGCGTTCCGCTGGGTCCGCCCTCGAACAGGAACGACACCGGCACCTGAAGTATTTCCGAGATCTGTTGAATCCGGCTTGCGCCGACCCGGTTGGTCCCCTTCTCGTATTTCTGGATTTGCTGAAACGTCAGGCCAAGCGCTTCGCCGAGCTTCTCCTGGCTCATCCCGAGCATGATGCGGCGCATGCGCACCCGACTGCCGACATATTTGTCAACAGGGTTGGGCGCCTTGGTCGCCATCGTCGACACTCCCTGGGATTTTGCGTTAGCGCGATGAAGCAAAAAGACGGATGATTGCCTCGGTGTGCCGAGGGCTATTTTGCCTTATGGGGCCAGAATGCGAATTGCACCGTCGGTCTGTCAACAGGCGGATTTGCGTGGTTTAAGCTTTTGGCCGCATCCCAAACCGCGGACCGGCGTCATCGTCAGGCGAATCGATCGGCAAAGCGGCGTCCAGCAATCAACAGCAGCGCAGCAATGATGACGATGACGACGGGCATGTCGCCGGTGCGTGCGTAGATCGTCGGCGGGATGGCCGCAGGCAGGCCGGAGTCGAGTACGCCTTCGAGCCCGAGGCCGAGCCGCGCGACGATCCGTCCCCATGGATCGATCACCGCGGATATGCCTGTATTTGCTGCACGAACCACCGGCAATCCCTGCTCGATCGCGCGCAATCGCGCCTGCTGCAGGTGCTGATAGGGACCCGTTGAAATTCCAAACCACCCGTCATTGGTGAGGTTGACGATCCAGCCCGGGCGGTCGCCGCGATCGACAACGTCACCGGGAAAGATAGCCTCGTAACATATCAACGGTAGTGCCCGGGGCGCATTCGGAATCTCCATGGTGCGCCGTCTGGTGCCGGGAATGAAGCCGCCCTGAACCCTGGTGAGTTGCTCCAGGCCGATTTTTTCCAGCAAGTGCTGGAACGGAAGGAATTCGCCGAACGGCACCAGATGCAACTTGTCGTAAACCGACAGCACCCCGCCATCGTGATCGATGACGTAGATCGAATTATAGGCACGGGTCACCCGCGTGCCCGGCGGCAGGTCCGGCGCACGTACCGAACCGGTGATCAGGACTGTCCCCTTGGGCAACAGATCGGCGATCTGCGCCATCGCGTCGGCTTCGCGGGTCAGAAAAAACGGGAAGGCCGATTCCGGCCAGATCAGAATGCCGACGTCACGCACGCCTGTGGATTGCGGGGTGGATGCGCGATCCGACAGCGCCAGATATTTCCTCATCACCTCCGCCTTGGCGGCGTAGTTGAACTTCACGTCCTGCTGCAGATTGGGTTGCATGATGCGCAGCTTGACATTTGCAAGCATTCTGGTCGGCTGTGTCTGCAGCCGTACCGCGCCAAAAATTCCCATGACAAGCAGCAACATCAGGGCCAACGCAGGGGCGATCCACGGCTTGCGCTCGCGCGAACCTTCCTCAATCAACATGGCCGGGCTTGCGAAGATCGCCACGGCGAGAAAGGTCATGCCCCACAGTCCGATCAGCGAGCCCGCCTGCGCCAGAGCCAGCGGCTCGGTCAGCGCGTAGCCGAACGCATTCCATGGAAAGCCGGTGAGCGCATGGCCGCGCAGCCATTCGCTGACGGTCAGACTTGCCGCAAGTGCTATCACCCGTGAGCCGTCTTTCGCCCAGAGTAGCCGCGCGAGCCCGAAGCCCAGCGCCGTGAACAGGGCAAGATAAGCGGGCAAGCCGAGCACGGCGAACGGCAACAGCCAAGCGAAGGTGGGCGCATCGACCAGGAAGGCGTAGCCGATCCAGTACAGTCCCGACACGAAATAACCGAGCCCGAACCACCATCCGGCGATCGCGGCGGCCGGCACGCCGCGCAGCCGCCCGCCGCCCGCGCCGTCGATCAACCAGACGACGACGGGAAAGGTCGCAAACAGCACCGGCCAGGCATTGAAAGGCGCCATCGCGAGCGCCGACAGCGCCCCGGCGAGCAGCGCGATGGTCGCGCGTTTCCATCCCCATGCCAGAATGATCGCAAGGCCGGCCGCGCGGAGTCTGCTTGCGCCGCTCACGACGAGCCGGCTCCATCGTTCGGCGGGTTCGCAGGGTTGCCGGTTGGCGCCGATCCGCTGTCGCTCGCGGATTCGCGGCGGCGGTTCTCGCGCTGGGTACGAGGCGGGCTGCGCTCCTTGCGCGGGGCAATGCGCAGCCGCTTGACGCGCCTCGGATCGGCGTCAAGCACCTCGATCTCGAAATTGCCCGGACCCGAAATGACCTCGCCACGCACCGGCAGCCGGCCCACATGGGTCACGAGAAAGCCGCCCAGCGTCTCGACCTCCTCGCCGGCTTCACCGGTCACGAACTCCTCGCCGATGACGGAGCGGACGTCATCGAGGCTGGCGCGGGCGTCGGCGATGAAGGAATTGTCCGCCTGCCGTACGATGGCCGGCGGCTCGTCGCTGTCATGTTCGTCGTCGATCTCGCCGACGATCTGCTCGACGATGTCCTCGATCGAGACCAGTCCGTCGGTTCCGCCATATTCGTCGACGACCAGCGCCAGGTGAATGCGCGAGGCCTGCATCTGTGCCAACAGATCGATCGCCCGCATTGAGGGCGGCACGAACAGGAGTTTCCGGATGATGTCGGCCTGCGAAAGCGGCAGCGCCAGGTCGACGGCGCGCAGGTCAAGACCCGCAGGGAGAGGCTTCTTGCGTTTGGCCTTGCCGGTCTCGGCTTTCCGCGCCCGTGCGGTCATGAACGCCAGGAGATCGCGGATGTGAACCATGCCTTCGGGATCATCCAGGGTCTCGTTGTAAACCACCAATCGGGAATGCGCCGCACTCTCGAACAGGCTCATCAGTTCGCCGAGCGGAATGTCGCGCTTGACCGCGACGATGTCGGCGCGATGGATCATGACGTCGGCGATGCGGCGCTCATGCAGGGAAAGGATGTTGCGCAGCATGGTGCGCTCGATGGCCGAAAAGCCTACCTCGTCCGGCGTGCTGGCATCGAGCACGACCTGAAGGTCGTCGCGGACCGATCCCGGTTTCCATCCGAACAGGGTGCGGATCGCGCGAGCGAGCCAATTCTCGGCCGCAGGTCGCATGACCTCGCCCTCCTGCACCACCGCCGGCAGGTTGCGCGTCGTGCGCGGATTGTCGTGGACCGGTTCTGAGTCCGTCATCTCAGCCCATCCGTTCCGCATAGGGATCGGGAATGCCGAGTTGGGAGAGGATTTCCCGCTCGAGCTCTTCCATCGTCCCGGCCTCTTCGTCTTTTTCGTGGTCGTAACCGACCAGATGCAGGAAACCGTGAACCGCAAGATGGCTGAGATGATGGTCGAACGGCTTCTGTTCCTCGTCGGCCTCCCTTCGCGTCGTCTCGTAGGCAATGGCGATGTCGCCCAGCATGCGCGGCGCATCCGTGTGGCCGCGCGGGCCGGTCGGTTGCAGCGCGGGAAACGACAGCACGTTGGTCGGCTTGTCGATGCCGCGCCAGTTCCTGTTCAGTGTGCGGATGCCGGCGTCGTCGGTCAGCATGATAGCGAGTTCGGTCTCTCCGACATCGGCAGCGACCAATCCGGCAGCGGTCGCTATCGCGCGGTGAATGACGGCCTCGGAGTCCGGCTCGGTCTGCCAGCATTCGGCGACGACGAGAACCTCCGATATGGGAACGGCAGATTGTGCCATCGGTCCGGAATTCTGTTCGCGACGGGAATTCTCTCCCCGTGCACTTCTGGTGCCCGCTTTCCGAAGTTCGTCTACCATCGCAGCAACCACTTTTCACGAATTTCGGAAAGTCATGGGCACCAGCAAACCTATGGCTCTAGTGCCGCTTCTCGATTTTGAAGTTCCTGGATTGAGCTTGCCGCTTGCGCTGCAGGAACTTCAAATCGGCGGCACTAGTGTGGCGTTCAGAAGTCCGCATCATTATTGCCGCAAGTTCGGTCATGCGGACTTCTGAACCAAAGCCACACTAGAAACAATGGCTTACTAGTGTCCTTTCGATTCCGAAGTTCGCAAACGAGGTGCCCGCAAAATGATGCGAACTTTGGAATCGGGACACTAGCGGCAGTTTTGGGCATCAAGTCTTGCGGGTTGCCGAGCGCTGCGGCACTCCTTCATAGGCCGCGACGATTCGCGCCACCAGCTCATGGCGGATGACGTCTTCGGCGGTGAAAGTCACCTGCGAAATACCCTCGACGCCGTCGAGCAGCCTGACCGCTTCCGCCAGACCCGAGGTCTGGCCGTGCGGCAGGTCGACCTGGGAGGGATCGCCGGTGACGATCATGCGGCTGTTTTCGCCAAGCCGGGTCAGAAACATCTTCATCTGCATCGATGTGGTGTTCTGCGCCTCGTCCAGAATGATGACGGCATTGGTCAGGGTCCGTCCGCGCATGAACGCGAGCGGCGCGATCTCGATCTCTCCGGTCTGCAACGCCCGCTCGACGATGCGCGCATCCATCAGGTCATACAGCGCGTCGTAGATCGGCCGCAGATAGGGATCGACTTTCTCGCGCAAATCGCCGGGCAAAAACCCGAGCCGCTCGCCGGCTTCGACGGCCGGCCGCGACAAGATGATGCGATCGACTTCCTTGCGTTCGAATAATTGTGCGGCGTGCGCTACCGCAAGCCAGGTCTTGCCGGTGCCGGCCGGGCCGACGCCGAAAACAAGTTCGTGGCGTTTGAGCGCGCGGATATAGGAATCCTGCGCAGCGGTGCGCGCCCGCACCGGGCGCTTGCGCAGGTTGATGCTCTCGAACGCCGTCTTGGCGGTCTTGGCATCGAACTCGAACAGCGAACCCTGTGCGATCACGGCACGGATGGCGCCTTCGACGTCGCCTTGCGCCAGATCGTGGCCCTGAACCGCCTGTGTGTACAGCGCCTCCAGCACGCGGCGCGCTGCATCGCAGCCGTCGCGCGAACCGGCGACCGTGATGTGATTGCCCCGGGAATCCACGACCACCCCGAGCCGCCGTTCGATCTGCGCCAGATTTTGTCCGTAGGGTCCGACCAGCGCCGAGGCTGCGCGATTGTCGTCGAAGTCGATGACGACTTGGGTTTCGGGCGGGATCTGCATGTCGCGGTCGAGTTTGCGGCTGGGTACGAGCGAGGGTGAATCCGATGCGCTTTTTGGCAAGGGTTCAGGCTCCCATTCTCGTCTCGGAAGTGTCGGCGAATTCGGAATGCGGCTTTTGCACGGCAGCCGAGCCTGCTCGCGCGGCCGCCAATTCGCCGAGCAGGCTGTAACGCTCGAGGCTTTCGATCCGCACGGGGAGGACTTGTCCGATGATCTGCTCGGAGGCCATCACATGCGCCGGCTGCAGATAGGCGGTGCGGCCGACGATCTGTCCGGCCTTGCGGGCTGAACGTTCGAACAGCACATCGACCGTATTCCCAATCGTCGCCCTGTTGAAGGCTGATTGCTGGCTGTCGATCAATTCCTGAAGCCGCACCAATCGCTCGTCCATTTCTTCCGCTGACACCATCTCCTGCATTTCCGCCGCCGGCGTGCCGGGCCGTGGCGAATATTTGAACGAATAGGCGCCAGCGTATCCGATTTGCCTCACCAGCGCGAGGGTCGCCCGAAAATCATCCTCAGTTTCGCCGGGGAAGCCGACGATAAAATCCGAAGAGAAAGCAATGTCTTGGCGAACCGCACGAAATCGCTCGATAACCCGCCGGTAATCATCGGCGGTATGTTTGCGGTTCATCGCCAAAAGAATGCGGTCGGAGCCGGATTGTACCGGCAGATGGACGAATGGCATCAGCGAAACGAGATCGCGATGGGCCTCAATCAGGGTTTCATCGACATCGCGGGGGTGGCTCGTGGAGTAACGCAGGCGCGCAATGCCGGGAATTTCGGCAAGGCGGCGCAGCAAGGTGCCAAGCGGCCAGATCCGTCCGTCGGGTCCCTCGCCGTGATAGGCGTTGACGTTCTGGCCGATCAGGGTGATTTCGCGCACGCCGTGCTCGGTGAGCCGCAGCACGTCGTCGATGATCCTTGCCGCGGGCCGCGACACTTCGGCGCCGCGCGTGTAAGGCACCACGCAGAAGGTGCAGAATTTGTCGCAGCCTTCCTGCACCGTCACGAACGACGAAACTCCGCGCGCTCTGATCGCATCGGGCTTCGGCGGCGGCAGAAACTCGAATTTGTCCCGAACCGGAAATTCGGTCTCCAGCGCACGGCCCTCCGTCTTCGCGCGGGCCAGCAGTTGCGGGAGGTGGTGATAGCTTTGCGGCCCGACCACTACGTCGACCACGGGCGCCCGGGCGATGATCTCGCCGCCCTCGGCCTGTGCCACGCAGCCGGCCACCGCGATATTCATTTGCCGGCCGTTGCGCGCGGCCTCCTCCTTGAGAACGCGCAGCCGTCCGAGTTCGGAGTAGACTTTTTCGGAAGCCTTTTCGCGAATGTGGCAGGTGTTGAGGATGACCAGGTCGGCGTCATCCGCGTTTGCGGTCTCCACAAAGCCTTCGCCCGCCAGCGTGTCCACCATGCGTTGCGCATCGTAGACATTCATCTGACAACCATACGACTTGATATGCAGTTTGCGCTGCGACGTCATGGAACCGGATTGCTGGGCCGAAATGGCGCCGATGGGCACGAAGCTCAAATATAGGCTAAAGGGCCGAAAATCCAGCGCTTCGAACCGTCATTCCGGGTCTGGTCCGGAGCCTGTCATCGGGCCGCGCTTCGCGCGGGCCCCTTGGGACCATCCCGGAATGACGGCGATCGCGAGGACTGGGTGGTCAGTCAGGACGTCGGGGTTTTGATTCTCGCATTTCAGGTTTTGTCGTCGTCCAGCGGGATGCAATACAATTCCAGGCGGTGATCGACCAGCTTGTAGCCGAGCTTGCGGGCGATCTCGGCCTGCAGCTTTTCGATCTCTTCGGAGGCAAACTCGATCACCTTGCCGTCGCGCAGATTGATCAGATGGTCATGGTGACTGTCGCGCATCTGTTCGTAGCGGGCTCGCCCCTCGCGAAAATCATGCCGCTCGATGATGCCGGCGTCCTCGAACAGCTTGACCGTGCGATAGACCGTGGAGATCGAAATCTTGTCGTCGACGGCGACGCAGCGGCGGTAGAGTTCCTCAACGTCGGGATGATCCTCCGCCTCCGCCAGCACGCGCGCAATGACCCGGCGCTGCTCGGTCATGCGCATGCCGGTGGCGGCGCAACGCGCCTCTATGCCGGTTGCCTTGAGCGCGTGTGTCGTTTTCAGCGCGGTCATTTCCTGGAAGTCATCCGCCAATATCGGGTTTCAACACACTACCACGTTCTGCCACCGCGCGGGCGTCACGACAAGTCGCGCCGCATCAGAAGCGCGTTCAAAGGTTCCCCGCCCGACTGCCGGTAGTAGCGCTCGCGGCGGCCGACAACGGCAAAGCCTGTGCGTTCGTACAGCCGCCGTGCCGGCTGGTTATTTTCTTCCACTTCCAGAAATACCGTCCTGACGCCGCGGCCGGCAAGGTGGCCGAGATGCGTCAGCAGGAGTTTGCTGGAAAGGCCGCGGCCGCGATGACTTGGGGCGACCGCAATCGAAAGGATCTCGGCTTCATCCGCCGCCTGGCGTGAAACCGAAAAGCCGACGACCTTTCGGCCCATCCTCAAGCGGTGGAGCAGCGTGTTGCGCTCGGTCAGCATGCTTTCGAATTCGCCTTCACCCCATCCGCGATGAAACGAGGCGCCGTGAATCCGTGCGAGCGCGGGCGCGTCGCGCAGGCTTGCCGGTTCGACCGCCGCGTTGCCGCTGCCCCACAATTCGGCAAGCCAATCCATCATGTCGATGCGGCTTGCTGGAGGGTGTGCTGCGCCTCCTTCGCAGGTTTGACGTCGGGAGCGCGCAGATAGAACGGGCGGGCCGGCGCTGTGCTCGGGCTGACCGCGGCTCCAAGCCATCCCACCCAGGCGATGTCGGGAGCCTCGCTCGCGTCGACCGCGACAGGCGGCACGGCATGCGCGGGCCAGCCATCGGCCAAAATCCGGGCGGCATTGCCGACCAGATGGGGCGCTCCGAACCGCCACGCCGTCAGCGCCTCTTCGATCGGCACAACCTGTGGCATGATCAACGAACCACCGTTGCCGCCGACCACCTGCAGGTAAACCTGGTCGTGCCGGGCGTCGATCGCGGAAACCACCGGATTCTCGCCGTTACAGCTGACCACGGGTGCGGCATAGGCCGTCAACGTCGTCACGCCGACCACGGGCTTGTCGGCGGCGAGGGCAATACCGCGTGCCGCCGAGAGGCCGACCCGCAATCCGGTAAAGCTTCCGGGGCCGGTGGTTACCGCGATGCGGTCGAGATCTGCAAAGCCAATTCCGGATTGGGCGATGACGCGCCCGATCAGCGGCATCAGCGCTTCGGCATGGCCGCGATTCATGCCTTGTGATTCCTGCGCGATCAGCCTGCTCGCTTCCGTGTCGAGCACGGCGGCGGCGCAGGCATCGAGAGCGGTGTCGATGGCAAGGATCAGCATGCGGCGAGTTATACCAGCTTATTTCAAGCTGTCGTCCCGGCGCAGTCCGGCGCGGGCCGGCCTCTGATGCCGCATCGCGGTGGGTGCGCTTCGCAATCGCGCGAACGCTCGATTCGAGCGCCAAAACTCCGCTACATCGGCCGGACTTCGATCACGTCGGGCACGAAATGTCGCAACAGGTTCTGAATACCGTGCTGCAATGTCGCGGTGGAGGAGGGGCATCCCGAACAGGCGCCCTTCATGTTGAGATAGACGATCCCGTCCTTGAAGCCGCGGAACGTGATGTCGCCGCCGTCATTGGCGACCGCCGGTCGAACCCTGGTTTCGATCAGGTCCTTGATGGTCGCCACCGTTTCGGCATCGGCCTCGCTGAAGAACTCGTCCGCTTCGTCGGCTGCGTCGTCGCTTGCGACGCTGCCATCGGCGAGCAGCGGCGCGCCGGACATATAGTGTTCCATGATGGCGCCGAGGATCGCCGGCTTGAGGTGCTGCCAGTCGCTGCCGTCCTTGGTCACGGTGACGAAGTCGGACCCGAAAAATACGCTGGTGACGCCCGGAACGCTGAACAGCCGCTCGGCGAGCGGCGAACGGGTCGCGCTATCGGGTGTGGAAAATTCCATGGTGCCGCCGTCAAGTACGGTGCGGCCCGGAATGAACTTCAAGGTAGAGGGGTTTGGCGTGGCTTCCGTCTGAATGAACATGGCTTTCTCCAGCGTCGCCGGTTCTGGTGACCCGGTCCTGACATTCGCTCTCGTTTGCGGCGGGCGCTTTGCGAATGTCACGACCAAAGGGGCACCAGAAATATCTGATTCTGATGCGGTTTTGGATTTGGCATTCGCCCCTCGGACAAGCGGAACCACCGAAGCGAATGCCAAATCCACCGCACCATGCCGGCGCGTATCCTTCCCTAGCAGATGGCGACGGCAAACGCACGGTCAAGGGCTGAATGGCTTCCATGCCGGGCCCCTCCATGCCCACGGAAAGGCTGGACTTTACGACAGGGCGTCGATTTCGGCGTAACTCAAATCGCCTGGCACGATGATGACCGGAATAGGAAAGGAGCCGACCGCGTTCGCCATCGCACTGATGATCGGACCGGGACCCTCCGGGCCGGGACTGGCCGCGAGCACGAGCATCGCAATGTCGACGTCCTTCTCGATCACGTCGATCATCTGCTCGGTCGGGTCACCCTCGCGGATCGCGCGTTCCGGGGTTATCGCGGCAATGCCGTTGACGCGGCCGGATGCGCGGTCGAGCGCCGCATTCGCGTCCTCCAGCGCTTCGGCGCGCATGATGTCGGCCACGCCCAACCATTGCTGGTTCTGGTCTTCGGTTTCGATAATGCGAAGCATCACCACACCGCCGCCGGCCCGCATCGCCCAGCGGCTGGCATAATAGACCGCGCGGTCCCACTCCGCCGTGTCGTCAACAATAACAAGACATTTTGGCTTGTGACCGGTCTCGTAGCTGCGTCGCTGGATGGTCATGCATGTCCCGATGCTAGTGTGGCGGTTCAGAAGTCCGCATCATTACTGCTGCGAGTCCGTCATGCGGATTTCTGAACCAAAGCCACACTAGAAATCAATAAGTTGCTAGTGTCCTTTCGATTCCGAAGTTCGCAAACGAGGACGCCGCAAATGGTGCGAACTTCGGAATCGGGACACTAGCGCCAGGCGAGTTGCATGCTGCCACGGCCCAGCCGTCTCCGACAAGCGGAGTCGCGAAAGCGTTTTCCTCAAAATCCGGCGTAGAGATGGCCGCCGCAAGGTGCGCCGATCTGATTGCGCTGCATCATTGAAAAGCCCAACTCAGCGCTTGCGGACGAAGCCGACGACGTCCTTGGTAACTTTCATGGTTTCGTGCGCTATCGCGCGGGCACGATCGGCGCCATCAATCAGGATTCGATCGACATGGCTGGGGTCGGCGACCAGCCGCTTCATCTCGGCTGCGATCGGCGCGAGCCGTGCCACGCAGAGTTCGACCAGCGAATTCTTGAAACTGGAGAACTGCCCGCCGCCGAACTCGCGGAGCACTTCCGTCTTGGTGCGGCCGGACAGGGCGGCATAAATTCCGACGAGATTGTCGGCTTCCGGGCGCGTCTCGAGACCTTTCTCCTCCGACGGCAAGGCCTCGGGATCGGTTTTTGCCTTGCGGATCTTCTGCGCGATCGTGTCGGCGTCGTCGGTGAGGTTGATCCGCGAATAGTCCGACGGATCGGACTTCGACATTTTCTTGGTGCCATCGCGAAGCGACATCACCCGCGTCGCCGGGCCCGTGATCAGGGGCTCGGGTTGAGGGAAAAGCTGCCCGTCGGCAAAGCCATGGCTGCGGATCGAGTCGGCGAAGTCATTGTTGAATTTCTGCGCGATATCACGCGACAGTTCGAGGTGCTGCTTCTGGTCCTCTCCGACCGGAACATGGGTGGCGCGATAGAGCAAAATGTCGGCCGCCATCAGCACCGGGTAGTCGTAGAGACCGATCGAGGCGTTCTCGCGGTCCTTGCCGGCCTTTTCCTTGAACTGCGTCATGCGGTTGAGCCAGCCGATCCGCGCCACACAGTTGAAGATCCAGGCCAGTTCCGCGTGCCCTGATACCTGGCTCTGGTTGAACACGATGTGCTTGGTCGGATCTATCCCCGAGGCGATGAAGGCGGCGGTCACTTCCCTGGTGTTGCGGGCAAGCTCCGTCGGTCCGCCCCAGACCGATACGGCTTGCGTGATCGCATGCAGATCCACCACGCAATAGAGACAGCTATAGGTCTGCTGCAATTTCACGAAATTGACGATGGCGCCGAGATAATTGCCGAGATGCAGATTGCCCGTCGGCTGCACGCCAGAAAATACCCGCTCTACAATCGCCATGGTCCGTCTTCCGAAGCCTTTATGATCCGTATGATCCGCGCCGTCGATCACTGACAGGTGCTATTGGCCGTCACATGCCATTTGAATCTCAGTCACGCAAGCCGGGGCTGGCATTTTGCCGGAAGGCATTAACCACCTCGCCCGAGCTGATCGCGCCGAGCGCCACCAGAAGCAGGCCGTACACCGCCATTCCGGCCGACACCAGCGCTATGACCAAAAGGGCCTCGGCAAGACCGTGGGCGCCTCCGCCCATTGCCTGCACCGAAGGCGCTGCCCACCAGAGCATACCGCCCATCGCAAGCGCTGCTACCACGATCCGCGGCAAGCGCCGTCGTGCCGCGGCATCGAGCGAGAAACCGAAGGTCGCCGCGCCGCCCCGGATCAGAGACAATGTACTGCTCCAGGCGCCGAACGCGATACTTGCGGCAACCCCGCCGGTGCCGAACAATTGCCCGAGTACGACGGCCAGGACGACCGTGACCACAAATCCTTTCAGGGTTGCCAGCAAGGGCGTCGTCGTGTCTTCACGCGCAAAAAATGCCGGCGACAGCGCCTTGATCAGCACATGGGCCGGCAAGCCGAGCGCAAGGAAGACCAGCGCGCGCGCCGTGCCGGCCGTATCGGCGGCATTGAACACGCCGTGTTCGAACAGCATTCGCACGATGGGCTCACTGAGAGCGACTAGTCCGAGCGTCGCCGGCAAGGCGAGGCCGAGAGCGAGTTCGAGCCCGCGCGATTCGGCATGCTTCATGGTCATGCGATCGTCGAGGCGTACCGCGCGCGTCAGCTCGGGCACCAGCACCGCGCCCATGGCGACGCCAACGATGCCGAGCGGCAATTCGATCAGGCGATTGGCGAAATAGAGCCACGACACGCCAGACGGCGAGCCTGAGGCAATGATCGCACCGGCGACGACAAGCACTTGCGGTCCACCGCCTGCGATCATTCCGGGGATGGCTCTCGCGAGAAAGCTGCGCATCTGCTGATCGAAGACGATCCGGAGCGGGGTCGCGATACGGCTGCCGCCGGAGCGCAACAGCAGGATGAGCAATTGCACGAAGCCGGCCGCTCCGACGGTCGCAGCGATCGCAAGCGCCGCATCGATCGCGTCCGTCTGCCGGAAGATGAGTATGCCGATGACGGATATCAGCGCGATGTTGAACAATAACGGCGAGAACGCGCTGAGCACGAAGCGGCCTTGCGCATTCAGGAGTGCCATCATCACGGTCGAGGGTCCGGCGAAGGCAAGATAAGGCAGCATCAACCGGGCATCGGCCACGGCAAGTAGCAGCGTTTGCTCACCCCGGAAGCCCGGCGCGAGCGCGGTGATCACAACGGGCATCACGAGGCCAAGGACGATGGTTACGACAAGGAGTGCCGCGCCGACGGTGCCGAGCACGCGCCCGGCAAAGGCCGCCGCCGCGACCGGGCCTTGGGTATCGCGCACACGCAGCCAGGCCGGAACCAGCGCCGCGTTCAACGCGCCCTCGGTCAAAAGCCGCCTCACCACGTTGACGAGTTGAAACGCAACCAGAAGCGCGTCCGTCGCCGGACCCGTGCCCAGGAGCGCCGCCAGCATGGCATCGCGCGCGAAGCCGAGCAGCCGCGAGGTCAGCGTTCCCGTCGATACCGTAAAGAAGGAGCGAATCATCGACCTTCTATATCAGCTTGCTTGTGTTACGGCCTTGCTTGCTCGCGATGGGAGGATCGTGATAGGCCCCAGCACCCGGTTTGGTCCGGTATGGACCTGATTTTCACAAGGCGCCATCGCCGCAACAGGACGGCGAACAGGATATCTGGATGAGCTCAGCGAAATACGACGTTCTCGGGATCGGCAATGCGATCTTCGACGTGCTGGTGCAGACCGACGAGGGCTTCCTCGCCCGGCACGGCATGACCAAAGGCGGCATGGCGCTGATCGACGAGGCCCGCGCCACAGCCATCTATCAGGACATGGGACCTGCGGTGGAGATGTCCGGAGGTTCTGCGGCCAATACCATCGTCGGCGTCGCCAATCTCGGCGCCCGCGCCGCCTATGTCGGCAAGGTCAGGGATGACCAGATCGGCCGGATGTACATCCATGACATCCGCGCCGCGGGTGTCGCGTTCGAGACCAAGCCTGCGGCCGACGGCCCCGCCACCGGCTGCTCTTACATTCTGGTGACGCCCGATGGCGAGCGCACCATGAACACCTATCTCGGCGCTGCGCAGGAGCTGACCCCTGCCGATATCGATCCCGCCCAGGTCGCCGCTTGCGGACTTCTCTATCTCGAGGGTTATCTGTGGGACCCGGAAAACGCCAAGGCGGCCTTTGTCAAGGCGGCAACAATCGCGCACGAAGCGGGTCGTCAGGTCGCGCTGACATTGTCGGATGCGTTTTGCGTGGATCGCTATCGCGCCGAATTTCTCGATCTGATGCGCACTGGCACGGTCGATCTGGTGTTCGCCAATGAAGCGGAATTGCGCTCGCTGTACCAGACCTCGGACTTCGACACGGCGCTGACGCAAATGCGCAGCGACGCCAGGCTCGCGGTGGTGACGCGGAGTGAGAAGGGGTGCCTGGTTTCGTCGAAGGACGGCGTTACCGCGGTGCCGGCATTTGCAGTCGACAAGATCGTGGACACGACCGGGGCAGGGGACCTGTTCGCGGCCGGCTTTCTGTTCGGTCTGGCGCGCGGCGTCAGCCACCAAACGGCCGGGCGCCTCGGGGCGCTCGCCGCGGCCGAAGTGATCCAGCACATCGGTGCGCGGCCGCAAGTATCGCTGAAGCAGATGGCGCAGCAGAACGGGTTGCCGGTCTAGGTTAGGTTGCTTCAACCCTCTCCCCGCCTGTGGTGGGGAGAGGGACGTTCAATCCGCTTGTTATGCTGCTTCCTGGGCGGCGGCATCAAGGCCGGCATAGATACCGCGCTCGAAGCCCGCAAAAGCCTCCAGGCACCTTGCGTCGCAGAACGGCAGCATCTGCATCAGGATCACCCCGGCCACGTCGCGTGCCGGATCGATCCAGAAAAAGGTGTTCGCCAGGCCTGCCCAGGCGAGGCTGCCTGCGCTGCGGCCTTCCGGTGTCTTGTCGGTCGTGATCAGGAAGGAGAGACCCCATTTCTTGACCATGTCGGGATAGAGATCGACGTCGTTGGTGTAGATCAGCGCCGCCGACGTCATCTTGGTCACGACGAGATCGCCGATATGGGTTCTGGCTCATGCTCGCGACGGTTTCGGGCCTGAGCACCTGATTGCCGTTGCCGCGGCCCTTGTTGAGAATCATCTGGGTGAACTTGATGTAGTCGCCGGCGGTGCCGTAAAGGCCGCCGCCGCCCATGTGGAATTCCGGATCCTGCTCGAGCTCAAACGGAAGCGGTGCAAGCGAGCCGTCCGGATTTCGCGCATGCATGCCGACCAGCCGCTTGCGCATGGCGTCGGTCAGCTTGAAGCCGGTGTCGTTCATGCCGAGCGGGGCGAAGATGTGATCGCGCAGATACGCATCGAGCCGTTTGCCGCTCACCGCTTCCACCGCCTTGCCGACGAAGTCGATGTTGGTGCCGTATTCCCAGCGCGTGCCGGGGTCCGACGCGATCGGGGTTTTCAGCGCGTCGTTCTTGCAGCTGGTGATCCCCGGCAGCCCCGTCTTCTCCAGGTATGTCGCCTTGTCGCCGTTCCACATCTCATAGCAGAAGCCGGCGGTGTGGGTCATCAGATGGCGGAGCGTGATCGCGTTCTTCGCGGGCCGTAGCTTCGGCTCACCCTTGGCATCGAAGCCTTCGAGCACCTGCGGGGAAGCGAGATCGGGCAGCACCTTGCCGATCGGAGCGTCAAGCGAGAGCTTGCCTTGCTCGACAAGCTGCATGGCGGCCGCAGCCGTGATCGCCTTGGTCATGGAGGCAATCCAGAACACGCTGTCTGCCGTCATCGCGTCGTCTTTGGACAGGTCGCGTTTGCCGAACGCGCCCTGGTAGATCACTTCCTGGTTGTTGGCGGCCATTGCGACCACGCCGGGGATTTCCCTGGCCTCGCTTTTCTGGCGCAGCAATTGGTCGATCTGGGCTTTGCTTTGCATGGCGTCACCTCCGAATTATTTTTTTGGGGGAGGTGATCTTCTCCCGGACATCTCCGCCGGCAAGAGCGGTCGAAACGACGCCGCACGTTGCCATCAGGTGGCGAAAGTCTGGGGATGATCTGGGGACGAAAAGGCCGATCCCCTCAATTGCCATAATTTCCAGCCAATCGCGCCGCATTGTGGATGAGCTTCCGACGAATCCCTGCCGTCATTGAGACGCCGGATCGGGAACTGCCTTTCAGTAATGCGTTCAGATCGCTGCAGAAATGCAGCCCGGCCGTAGCTCGGGCTGCTCGATTTGGTCAAATCATGGCAAGGGCGTTGGTCGCCCGGAGGATCAATTGGATGATTTCAACCTGGAGCGAATGGAAACGGTATCCGCGGGCGGGGCGCAGCGAAAATCTCGAGGCGCCGATCTCTCCGGGCATTTACGAAGTGCGGTATGCCTCGACCGGGGCACTGCACTCCTTTGGCGCCGTCGAAAACGTCGCAAGGGCGCTGGCGCTTCTGGCAGTCGGCTCCAGATCATGGTTCAGCAGACGCGAACCGGCGCAAACGCCTGAACTCGAGTACCGCACCTGCTCGACCTCGAGCAAGGCGGATGCCAAGGCGGTTGCGGAGCGGATGATAGGCCGCCGCGAAACCTATCTCAGCGGCGCGGCCTGACAAACCGCTGTTGTTCTTTCAAGACTTTGAGGGCTACAGCCTCGGCGGGGCTGCAGCCCTCAAATTGTTCTGATCTGCCGTGCTTTGCGGGCGGTGCATGGGGGCTCGTTTGGCCCTATATTCCGATCAATACCGAAAAAATCCGAGGAGTTACGCCATGACCCCGACTGCTGCCGCACGTGCCCCGCAACCCTCCAGCCCGCGCCTGCGCGATCGCCTGAAAGATCCGTCGCTGCTGCGCGAGCACTGCTATATCGATGGTGCCTGGGTCGGCACGCCGGTCTTGCCGGTCACCAATCCCGCCACCGGTGCCGAACTGGTCAAGGTGCCGCAGATGAGCGCGGCCGATGCCACGCACGCGGTAGAGGCTGCCGAGCGCGCATTTCCAGCTTGGGCAAAACTCACCGCCAAACAACGCTCCAACATCTTGCGCAAATGGTTCGAGCTGATCGCCGCCAATCGCGAAGATCTTGCGCTGATCCTGACCTCGGAACAAGGCAAGCCGCTTGCTGAGGCGCTCGGCGAAGTCGATATCGGCGGCGCCTATGTCGAGTTCTTCGCCGAGGAGGCTCGGCGGGTGTACGGGGAGACCATTCCGAGCCAACGGGCGGATGCCCGACTGCTTGCGATCAAGCAACCGATCGGCGTCTGCGGCGCGATCACGCCGTGGAACTTCCCGAATTCGATGATCACCCGCAAGGTGTCGCCGGCGCTGGCCGCAGGCTGCACCGTGGTGCTCAAGCCGGCGAACGAAACCCCGCTCAGTGCGCTGGCGCTGGCGGCGCTGGCGGAGAAGGCCGGCGTGCCAAAGGGCGTGTTCAATATCATCACCGGAGTCTCGTCGCCGATCGGCAAGGTGCTCTGCGAGCATCCCGCTGTGCGGTTCGTCGGTTTTACCGGGTCGACCGAGGTCGGCAAGATTCTCTACAAGCAGGCTTCCGTCGGAGTGAAGAAGCTCGGGCTAGAGCTCGGCGGCAATGCGCCGTTTGTGGTGTTCGACGATGCCGATATCGATGCGGCGGTCGAAGGCGCCATGGTCTCCAAATATCGCAACATGGGGCAGACCTGTGTCTGTGCCAACCGCATCTACGCCCAGGACAAGATCTACGACGAGTTCGTGCAGAAGCTCTCGAAGAAGGTCGCGGCGATGAAGATCGGCGACGGTACCGAGCAGGGCGTGACGCAGGGGCCGCTGATCAACATGGAAGCGGTCGACAAGGTCGAGCGGCACATTGCCGACGCCGTCAAGGGGGGAGCCAGGATCGTGGTCGGCGGCAAGCGCCATGCGCTCGGCCGCAGCTTCTTTGAGCCGACCGTGCTCGTGGATGTGAAGCCGGACGCGCTGGTGGCGCAGGAGGAAACTTTCGGGCCGCTTGCGCCCGTCATCCGCTTCAAGGACGAAGCCGACGTGATCGCGATGTGCAATAAATCGCCGTTTGGGCTTGCCTCCTATTTCTACGCCCGCGATCTCGGACGGGTCTGGCGTGTCTCGGAAGCGCTGGAGTCGGGCATGGTCGGCGTCAACAGCGGCCTGATCACGACCGAAGTGGCGCCGTTTGGCGGCGTCAAGGAATCAGGCCTTGGCCGCGAGGGCTCTCATCACGGCATGGAAGAGTATCTCGAGATCAAATATGTGATGATGGCCGGGGTGTAGTGGTTCGCGCCTTATCGGCGCGAGCTTTGCTGCCTCGTCCTTGTCGCAGCCTGCGTTCTATTGTCGGATGATCTTCTCCCAGACGTCGCCGAGGATCGTGGGCTCGCGGGGCGGCAGGTAGGTCAGGCCCGCCTGCCTGGCGAAATCTACGATCTTGCCTTCGGCCTGCAGATCGGCCAGCGCCGTGTTGACCGCGGCGAGCAGTGCCGGATCGCTTGCAAGCGCGACATAACCGCGATTGGCGCCAATCGGATAATAATAGCCTGAAGCCGACAGGCCCGTGTCGCGGTGCGTTGCGCGATAGGCATCGACGCGGGCGAGATCGAGCAGCGTCGCATCGTAGTCGCCACGCTCGAGCGCGCCGAGCAGGTCGTCGCGGCCTGGCACCAGATGCGTGATGTTTTCGATCAGCCGTCCTTTCTCGAAACTCATCAGGATGGCGTCGCCAAGCGACCCGCTTTCGATCGCCAGACGCAATCCGGAGAGATCGCCGATGTCGCTGATCTTGCGGCCGCGGGCCTTGGGTCCGAGCACGACCGTCAGCGGCGAATAGATGTAAGGCTGACTGGGCGTCAGCACGCCGAGTTCGACCCGGCGGCGGCGGTCGTCTCGGGTCGCGCCTTCGAAATCCGGAAGCTTGGCCGTCTTCACACCCGGCACGACCAGCGAATCGCGCGTCAGCGCATAGCCGCTCACAAGCGAACAGCGCCCGTCGGAAAGCAGCGCATTGGCCTCGAGCTGCGGGCTCGAGTCCTCGTCGAGCTTGCTCTCGAACCATTGAATCTTGAGCGGCCGGCCCAGCCGATCCGCGATCGCTTGCGCCAGTGCGACGTCAAAGCCGGTGCCGGGCTTGCCCCGCTGATGCGAGGAAAACGGCGGTCGATCTTCGTCGAGGCAGACCTTCAGGGGATCGTCGGCCGCCTGCGTCGCCGTTTGCAGGCCTGAGAGGATCGCCACAAGCCCCAACGCCGCAGCTCGAACTTTCATGGTCTCCTCCGGCTTGAAATATAAGCCCAGAGATCGGTGATCTCGTCGTCGCTCAGGATGTCTCCCCAAGGCGGCATCCTGTTGCTCTTGCCTTGCTTCACGGTGAAGACAAAGCGCGTCTGGTCGTCAGGGAACGCGCGCAGGTCCGGTGTGATGGCTCCGGAATTCACCATGTTGGGACCATGGCAATGCGAGCAGTTCCTTGCATACGTCGCCTTGCCATGGTCGATCTGCGCCTGAACGCTCAGGTCATTCTGTTCGTCTGCGGCGCGCACCGTCACCATCGACACGATCGCCAGCACCGCGACGGCGGCGAAGATCGCCGCCGTCTTGCCAGACACTTCTCTCAGCATGCATGTCCTGCGGTTATTGCTTGAGCGCGAATACCCACAGCGATCCGCCCGGAGGCACTTTCGCCAATCGCTCGTCGCCGGAGAACAGCGAATACACCCCGCCATAGCCGCTGGCGACGGCGACATACTGCACGCCGTCCTGCTGCCACGTCACAGGCTGCCCTTCGATGCCGGAGCCGGTCTGGAACTGCCAGAGCTTCTTGCCGCTGTCGGCGTCAAAGGCTTCGAACTCTCCCGTCAACTGCCCGGAGAAGACGACGCCGCCGGCGGTTGAGAGCACGCCGGAGAAGCGCGGAATGTCGCTGGGAGCTTCCCACTTGGTCTTTCCGGTGAGTGGATCGATCGCCTTGAGATGACCGCGCGGTCCATCACCCCATTCCCAGAGGTCGGTGAGGTCCATGCCCAGATACCACTCGCCGGCTTTATAGGTCACTGGCTCGGTCTTGTAGTGACCGCCGAACGCCAGCGTGTTGGCATAAGCGATGCCGGTCTGCGGATTGAACGACATCGGCTCCCAGTTCTTGCCGCCAAGGATGGACGGGAACACGGTCACCTTCTTGCCTTCGCGCGCATCCTTCGTAACGTCGGTCTCGATCGGCTTTCCGGTCTTCAGGTCGATCCCGGTTGCCCAATTGACCTTCACGTAAGGATTGGCCGTAAGCAGCTTCCCGTTGGTGCGGTCGAGCACGTAGAAGAAGCCGTTGCGGTTGGCATCCATCAGCACTTTGGTTGGCTTGCCTTCGACATTCATGTCGGCGAGCACCATCTCGGCTACCGAGTCGTAATCGAAGGGGTTGTTGGGCGAGAACTGGTAGTGCCACTTGATCTTGCCCGTCTTCGGATCGAGCGCGAGCACTGCGCAGGTATAGAGATTGTCGCCGGGCCGCACTGCGGAGTTGAACGGGCCGGGATTGCCGATGCCCCAGTAGACCGTGTTCAGTTCGGGGTCGTAGGAGCCGGTGATCCAGGTCGATCCGCCGCCAAGTTTCCAGGTGTCACCCTTCCAGGTGTCGCCACCGGGCTCGTCCGGGCTCGGAATGGTATGGGTCCGCCACAAATGTTTGCCGGTTGCGGGATCCCAGCCGTCGATAAAGCCACGGGTGCCGAACTCCGCGCCGGAAATACCGGTCAGGACCACACCATCGGCGACCAGCGGCGCCACCGTCATGGAGTAGCCTTCCTTGATGTCGGCGGCCTTCTGACGCCATAGCTCCTTGCCGGTCTTGGCGTCGAGCGCGATCACGTTGGCGTCCAGCGTGGTGCGGAATACCTTGCCGTCGAACAGCGCAGCGCCGCGATTGATGATGCCGCAGCAGACGATTCGCGGTGTCTCCGGCGGATATTCGACCTTGGTCTTCCAGATCTGCTTGCCGGTCTTGGCATCGATCGCCATCGTGGCGGAATGCGTCGTCACATAGATGACGCCCTGATAGACCAGCGGCTGCGATTCCTCGCTTCGATCGTCGGCAAAACTGTAATTCCACACCGGTACGAGATTCTTGACGGTGTCCTTGTTGATCTGATTGAGCGTACTGAACCGATTGAGATTGTACCCCATCCCGTAGTTGAGGACGTTCGAGGTGTCGGTCGCGCCCTTCACCAGCTGTTCGCTGGTCTGGGCACTGGCCCCATGTGAGACGATAAAAGCAAGGCCGATGGCCATCGCTATGCGCTTCATCCGTTCCTCCCAAAATCATTTTTGCTTCGCGACCCGAAAGCCGCCGATCGCAGCCTAGCTCGAAAGACGGCAGGTAGGTAGATGAAATTCGCCACGCCGGTTGTCGCACAATCGCGGAAGTCGCGTTCTGGAGCGCCCTGCGCCGGCATCGCCGGGGTCGCAAGACCCGCGGCCCAGCCCTTCTTTTACGTCCGTTGGGTTGTTGCCATGGCCTGGTTCGCGCCGCAATCGCGGTGAGCTGAAGCTTAAAGACCGAGCGTGACTTCAGCCCAGTGCACGACGACGTCGCTGTTGAGGAAGTCGATCACACTGGATTCGACCATCCCGGGCCGGTCATGGCCGACCACGGCGGTAGCGACGATGGCATCGCAACGATCGTTGAAGGCGATCGCCAGTGCCGAGTTCGGCTCCCGATAAGGTTTCGCAACCGCATAGGGCCGACTGCGGCCTTTCATCCACGCGATCTTGATCTCGCGGCCGGGCTCCAGCACCGAAAGTCGCTCACCCATCAAGGTGAAATCGGTCAGGCGGTCGAGTTCGTTGTCGTCCGAAACACCGGTCAGGCAGTTGCAGAAGCCGATCTTGGCCCGGATGTAGATGTTGACCTCGGTTCCGCAGTCGACAGCCGCGCAACGGAACGCCTTGCCTTGGCCCCATTCGTCGGTCGGAAACGGCCATCGTACCTCGACAAACCTGGGATGGCTTGGCGGCGCCAGCGCCTTGCTCGGAACCAGCATCGAACCGCCAAAAAACGCGGAAGCGCCGCCAAGCGCGCCGAGTCCAAGCCCGGCGATGACGGCAATCATGGCGCGCCGGTTGGTGATCATGCCCTAATTGCTCGCGACGAAGCTTCGCGCGATGGCAAGCGTCGGTCGGTCGGAATCCGAGCCGGAGGCAAGCGCCAAAAGCTTCTCGTAATTCGCCTTCGCCTTGGCGGGATCGCCAAGCCCCTCAGCCGCCTTCGCCGCCCCGGCGTAACCGTTGAAGCGGTTCGGCTCCTTCGCCTGCGTGGCCTCGAACGCGGCGAGCGCTTGCCCAGCCTTGCCGCGATCAAGCAGCATGAAGCCATAGAGTTCGCGCGCCGGCGCCAAGGGCCCGGGAGTTACCGGGGATTTTTCCGTCTTGTCTTCGGCATCCGCCGCAGCGCTCATCGCGTTGAGCGCCTCATCATATTTGCCGTCGGCGAAGAGGATCCAGGCGTTCGCCACCTGTGCCTGGACATCGGCCTGCGTCGCCCAATAATCGCTCTTCGCCTCACGCAGGCTGTCGCGAATTTGCGCAAGCTCGGTGGCCTCGATCCTTGCCGCGGCCGCATCGCCGGATCGCGCCGCACCCAGCGCGCGGGCGAAATGCGAGATCGCCATCACCTGCGGGAACTTGCTCGGCTTGACCTCGAGATTGGCCGCGCCCTTCCAGTCGCCGCGTTCGATCATGTAGCGCGCCGGCGAGGCGGCTCTTGCAAAGGCGCCGCCATAGGAATCGGGATCGGGCTTGGCGGCCTCGATGTCGTCGATAACCTTTCGCGCGGCCGCATCCTGCGCCAGTTGCAGATAGGCATAGACCATATAATCCTGGCCATGCAGCTGGTCGCCGCTTTCGCCATGAGCCTTTGCCGCCTGCACCGAGGCCTGGTTTGCCGCAATGGATTCCTTCCAGTAGCCGACGCGGGTAAAGATATGCGACGGCATGTGCTGCGCATGCGGCGAATTCGGCGCGATCTTCGAATAGCGCAGCGCCGCGGGCAGGCCCTTGGCCGCGATCGGCGGATAATCATAGAGGTGGATGAGATAATGGGCGACGCCGGGATGCTGCGGCTGTCGCTGCCAGATCGGCTCAAGGATGGCGGCGCCCTTGAGCTGGTTGGCGTAGGTCTTGTCGGAAGGCGAAGCGGCCACGTTCAAGGTGATCGCGTAGAAAATCTGCGCCTCGTCGTCATCGGGGTATTTTGCGGCAAGCGCTTCCATCTTCTTCAGGTAGGACTGCACGCGCGTCTGCTGCGGGATCTTGTCGTAGTCGACATACATCACCGAGAGCGCGTCGATGTAGTCGCGCTCGCGTTCGGTTTTGGCGCCGACCGTTTTCGCCTTCTCGATCGCGGCAAGCCCGAGCGGAAGGTTGGGCGCGGGGATTGCGCTGTGCGGATTACTGAGAAGAGACAGCGCTATCCCCCAATAGGCGATGCCGCATTGCGGGTCGGCCTTGATGGCTTCTTCGTAAATTTCCTTCGACCCGGCGTACCAGAACGAATGCTGGTAGCGCATGGCGCGATCGAACCGGCGCTGCGCGGTTTCGTTGCAGGAGGTGGCAAAATGCACCTTGCCGAGTTTTTGGTCCGTATCGTCCTGGGCCATCGCTGGAACGCGAGGTCCAAGACCCGCAACGGCCACCAGCGAAGCCGCAAAGAGGAATTTGCGCATGACGTTCTCCGGGATGCCGATGATGGAATGACCGAACCCGAGGGCCGGCAATCATAGGCCGTAACTTCGACGTTCTCAACGCAATCGTGGTTCCTTTCACCGGCGCGCGCCGCCATTGCTGTCGTGGCACTAAAACTCAAGTTCGGCGCCTGTGATCCGCCGATAGGCTTCGAGATAGCGTAGGCTTGTGGCGTCCACCACGCTTGCCGGCAAGGGCGGCGGCGGAGCCTCGCCATTCCAGCGTCCGGCGCGGCGTTCGGCGTCGAGATAGTCGCGCAACGGCTGCTTGTCGAAGCTCGGTTGCGGTCGGCCCGGCGTGTAGGTATCGACTGCCCAGAACCGCGAACTGTCGGGGGTCATCACCTCGTCGATCAGGATGATGCGGCCGTCCGCGTCGCGGCCGAACTCGAACTTGGTGTCGGCGATGATGATGCCATGGTCGCGGCTGAGCTTTTCGCCGAGCGCATAGACCGCGCGCGTCATGCTCTCCAGCGTGTAAGCAACTTCATCGCCCACGATCTCGCGCATCCGCGCGATCGTGATGTTTTCGTCGTGACCGGTCTCGGCCTTGGTGGCCGGGCTGAAGATTGCGGGCTGAAGCTTGCGGCTTTCAACAAGGTTAGGCGCGAGTTCTTCGCCCGCGAGCGTGCCGTGGGCGGCATATTCCTTCCAGGCGGAGCCTGAGAGGTAACCGCGGATCACGCATTCGATCGGGAAGACCGTCGTGCGCTTGCACAACATTGCCCGTCCTGCAAGCGAAGCACGATGGTCTTTCAGCGCGGGCACTTCGCCGATAATGTGATCGACGTCGACGCTGATCATGTGATGCGGCACTATGCCTTCAAGTTCGTTGAACCAGAAGGCGCTGATCCGGGTCAGCACGGCGCCTTTCATCGGGATCGTTTCGGCCATCACCACATCGAAGGCGCTGATGCGATCGGTGGCGAGAAGCAGCACGCGGTCGTCGCCGACCGCATAGATGTCGCGAACCTTGCCTCGCCCGATCCGCGGAAGGGGCAGGTCGCTTGCAAGCATGGTGGACATGGTTGGACTTTCAGAGACGGCGGCGTTCACTCCGGAAGCGGAATGAATTCATGCTCGTTGGGCACGGGAGCGAAGCGGCCGGTCTTCCAGTCCTGTTTGGCCTGCTCGATCCGCTCCTTGCTGGATGACACGAAATTCCACCAGATATGGCGCGGCCCTTCCAGCGCGTCTCCACCGAGAAACATCATTCGCGTCGGCTTGACCGCCTTCACGGTGATGCGGTCGCCGGGACGAAACACCAGCAGGCGCGGACCTTCATAGCGTTCATTGGCGATCTCGACCTCGCCGTCGACCAGATAGATGCCGCGTTCCTCGTGGTCGGCATCAAGCGGCACGCTTGTGCCTTCACCCGCGGTCACTTCGACGTAGAACCACGGCGACACCATCCCGACCGGCGATTTGGCGCCGAAGGCTTCGCCTGCGATCACCCGCGCGGCAATGCCGCGATCCTTGACCAGCGGCAGATCGGCTGCCGCAAAATGCTGGAACGACGGCGCGATTTCCTCGCTTCCTGCGGGAAGCGCGATCCAGCTTTGCAGGCCGAGCACCTTCTGGCCGGTACTTCGCTGCAAATCCGGCGTTCGCTCCGAATGAGCGATGCCGCGGCCCGCGGTCATCAGGTTCATGGCGCCGGGCTGGATTTCCCTGACATTGCCCTCGCTGTCACGATGCATGATGGCGCCGTCGAACAAATAACTGACGGTGGCAAGACCGATGTGCGGATGCGGGCGCACGTCCATGCCCTTGCCGGACACAAACTGGACGGGGCCGAAATGATCGAAGAAGATGAAGGGGCCGACCATCTGCCGCCGGCCATGCGGCAGCGCGCGACGCACGGCAAATCCGTCGCCGAGATCGCGGGCGCGCGGGACGATGACGAGTTCCAGCGCTTCGCAGGATTTGACGTCGCCGAGTACGGGGTCTTTGTCGGGAAGCCAACTCATGGGGTTTCTCTTTGCTCGATTGTTGACATTACAACAGCGGTAAACACCGCACCTTCATTCCGCCGCGGCGATGCGCGGTCGTCCGACATAACCGGTCGCTTCCCCAAAGCGCTCGATCATGACGGCAGGAAGATCTTTTGCCTTGTCGGTCACGCAGGCGCCTGAACGCACCGCGCAGCGGTCCTGATGAGAAAGGTGCGGGGGCGGCGTGCCCCGTTGCAGCGCGCGCGCAGTGTCCATCACCAATTTGCGAAAGTGCATGATGCCGAGATCGGTGGGGCCGAGATGTTCGCGGGTGCGATCGGCGATCGGCCCCTGGCTGTCCTGCACCGCCGCATCCTGTTCCGACACGCCTTTGATGCCGGTGTAGCTTCTGGTTTTCTGCAGCTTGCGGTCGATCAGATAGTCGTTCGCCTTGTTGCGCAGCGGCACGTAATTCTCGTCGACTTCCGCGATTACGCCGTTGCCGCCGTCATACATTTCACGTTCGGCTTGCGTCAGCTCTCGCTCCGGGTTCCAGGCGTAGGTGTAGATCCAGCAATTGGTGTCGGTGACCGGCACAAAACTCTGGCCAAAAATATTTTCGCCGGGCATCGCGCTCGGCGCATAGGCGTGCACCGGCATCAGGAACTGGGCGATGCGCCAGTAGATGTTGTCGCGATCGGCAAGCCGGCCACCCGCGATGGTCAGCCCGGCGGCATGCGGATTGATCTTGATGACGGGGCGGGGGTCCTCTGCAATCCAGCGCATGTGGTCGGTGTTCATACGCGCGATCGGATTGACGAAATGTGTCTTGATGTCGAGGATTTCGTCCTCGTCCTTGTCGAAGCTCAAATGCGCGAAGGTGAAATGCGCGGTGTCGATCGAGCCTTCGAGCGCCTGCACCCAGTTGCAGTCCTGCCATTTCTTCGAAACATAGCGGTGCGAGGCCGGCACCAGCGCCATTTCCAGCGCGGGCAGTTCCGGCATTTCGCCAGAGGGGCCCATATAGGCCCATACCATGTCGCCCCATTCGCGGACCGGATAGGATTTGATGCGGACCAGGTCCTTGGCATTGAGGTCGGGATAGGAGGTCGGCATCTCGACGCAAGCGCCCGTGGTGTCGAATTTCCAGCCATGATAGACGCAGCGAATGCCGCATTCCTCGTTGCGGCCAAGCCAGAGATTGGCGCCGCGGTGCGGACAATGCTGATCGATCACGCCGACCAAGCCTCGGGTGTCGCGGAAAGCGAGCAACTCCTCGCCCATCACGACGATCTTCCTCGGCGGACAATCGGGCTCGGGGAGTTCCTCGGACAACAGTACCGGCAACCAGAACCGCCGCAGCAGTGCGCCCATGGCAGTGCCCGCACCGCTTTCGGTGAGGAATTTGTTGTCCTCCGCACGGAGCATCGCGCGCCTCCGGGACCTTCTTCTGACCGAGCTTGGCGCAGGCCAAGCGGGCCGTCAATGCAACTTCTTCTCGCGCCGCGTGCCTCTCCAGCCGTCATTGCGAGGAGCAAAGCGACGAAGCAATCCAGAATCGATCTTTGGCATGGCCGGATTGCTTCGCGGAGCCTCTCGTCGGGCGCGCGTTCGCGCGACCGTTGGCTCGAATGACGTATCACGGAAGTCGCAGCATGTCCGTTTAGGGGCCCATTGACGGACATCACCCGTAAGAGCCCGTCTTACGAGCGAGGCAGGTCGAATGCGAAGATTCGCCCGTAGTTGACAACAGCTGCTCGCGTCCCGGATAGACGAAGGGCGCACCAAAACGCCACTTGATTTGCGGTCAAGATGGGACGACTTAAACGGTCCTCCAGTGCCTTGATCACGCCGATCGCGCGAAAGCCGTTGCCACCAATGAAAACGGCTTCGGCATTTTTGGGCACGTGAGAACGCACCCAGTCGTAGAGCTGTTCCGGCTGAATGGTTTGCTGATCCGATGGCAAATCTGCCGGTGCGCTATAAGCGATCTCGAACCCCTGGCTCTGAAAGTAACGGACACCTTGCTGGGCCATTTCAACCGAAAACCATGGTGGACTGATCAGAGCAACTTGTTTGGTGGAGAGCACAGCCAGTGCGATGGCCGCCGCTGCGCACGGGATGACCACTGGGATGCCCCGTGTGCGAGCTTCCAGACGAGACTTGAGTTTTGCATCATCGGCTGCACCTCGCACATAGCTGCTACTCGTGAAGCCGAAAACAATCGCATGCAGGGGAGCCATTGCGAGCATCTCGGCGGCATTGTCCACCGCAGGCGGATCGGCGATGGCGCGCACCGGGTCGTTGGCGATGGTCGGGTCCATTTTTCCGCCCGGTCTGTACCCGCCAAACGGAATGCGCGCGGCGTGGATCGAAACCCCGTCAGGAGCAAGCGCGTTAAATTCCGTCTCCGGAACTATATCTGCGTGCGGCGTAAGAACGCCAATTCGTGTTTGCCCCCACCCGTCTGGCTGCCACATGACGGTTCTCCGCAACAGAAGCGGCCTGGAAAATAACCTGAGACTGCAAGCGCGGCTATTGTACGGCCCTGCGACCCAATGACCGCTTTTGGATTACTCGCGGTATTTTTCGCCCGTTCGGCGGTGTCTGCTTATCCCCCGACAGGCAACGGTCGTGCTCATTGGGGGCTCGGCTCTTATTGGTCTTTCCATTTGATCGAGCAGCCAATAGACGGCCTCTGGTCAGCCGGCGCCACATCCATGGTCGCAATCGCACGCATCGCCTCGACCAGCTCTCGGGGCGCGCCCTCGCGAGGCGGACTTGTGCGGCCTTCCTCGAGCCGGCCGCGATACTTGAGCTTGCGCTCGGCATTGTAGCCGAAGAAGTCCGGTGTGCAGACCGCCCCATATGCCCGTGCGACTGTCTGGGTCTCGTCATGGAGATATGGAAACGGGAAATCGTGAGCCTTCGCGAAACGCTTCATATTCTCAAATGAGTCTTCGGGATAGCTCGCCGCATCGTTCGAGCAAATCGCCGCAAAGCCTATGCTTTCCGACATCAGCGCGCGGGCGTCTGAAACCATGCGGTCGATCCCTGCTTTAACATAGGGACAATGGTTGCAGATGAAGACGACGACCGTGCCTTTTTGGCCCGCAACGTCGTCCAGCGTGTAAGTCTTGCCGTCGGTGGCCGGAAGCCGGAACCCCGCCGCCGGCGTATCGAGAACGACTTGAGTAGCTGTTGTCGCCATATCGCACCTGACAGTTTAATGTTCGACCCGGTACAGGCGCCATCGCTCCGGCACGCCTTTGAGTTGGTGAACGCCGCGGTCCTTGAAGCGGGTTCCAGACTGCGACATCAGATCCTTGACCGCGCTCGAAACCAGGATTTCGCCGGCACGCGCTTTCGCGGCGACGCGCGCGCCGATGTGAAACGCAAGACCGAACACCTCCGCCCCGCTCACCTTGTATTCGCCCGCGTGCAGCCCCACCCTGATCTCCAGCCCCAGCGTGCGCACTGCCTCGCGGATTGCGGTCGCGCAACGGACCCCGGCAACCGGTGCGCCGAACGTTGCCAGCAGTCCGTCCCCCGTCGTCACGACTTCTTTTCCACGCAAGGTCTTCAGCTCTCTGCGGACGGCGGCATAGTAGTGCTTCATCACCTGTGTCCAACGCGAATCGCCAAGCCGCGCGGCTTTCTCGGTGGAGCGGACGATGTCGACAAAGAGAATCGTGGCGAGCGCTTGTTCGAGCTCGGCGCCACGATCGGCGGTTCGGCGCCGGGTCGCAATATTTCCAGCCAGCGGTTCATAGCGATGATTGCGTCGCCGCGCGATTGCGGTTCTCGCATAGTCCTTGGCACGCTGAACCGTGCCGCAACGAATTGTCTTGGCCCTCGGCGGAAGCGTCCAGTAAACCTTTCGCCCATCTCCGACGCCAAGGACCGCCACCGCGCCCCACTTCAGGAAAACCGTCGAGCCTACCCGCCGAACGCACCATGCCTTTGACGTGTATCCGGAAACGTTCGACTGATGGACCCCGATGCGAAGGAACTTCGGCATGAGCGTGCGGCCGATCGAAAGACCGTTTGGACCTGGCTAGTGGTCCGATCCTAACATTCGCATCCCGTCTCAGCGGGCACTTTTGCGAATGTTGGTATCAAAGGACCACCAGAAAATATAAGTGTCTAGTGGAGTTATCTGACATTCGCTTGACGAACTCGCCGCCAGGCGGGTAGCGAATGTCAAATCCACTCCACCATGGTAAAGCGTAGTCATACATTCCTGCGTTGGCAACTGTGGTATTTGGCGTTCGCCAGCAACCCCCGCGAGCGAGCTTCGGAATCAGGACACTAGCCGGCGTGGGGCGGAGGAGAAGGCGGCATATCGCGCAGGAACTGATAGCGGCCGTGCCCCTTGATCGCGGCCAGATCGTGCGAGATCAATCCCCGCGGCCGTTCGATGGTGACTTCGACATTGTCTTGTGAGAAGTCGAGCACGGTGACGCCGCAACGGCCGTCACCGCCATGCGCCTGCGGGGCAGCAAAGGCAACAGCAGGCAGCCACAGATGCCGCTGGCCGCCGAATGTGCGATCAAGATGTTGATGCAGGTGACCGCTGACGATCAGGCGCACGCCGTAACGGCTGAGTTTGTCGAGCAGTTGTGTCCGAACCGACGGTACCATGCAGGCGGGACTCACGACATCGTCGGTTGGACGTTCCAGGAAGAGAGGCTTGTGCAGGAACAGAGCGGTGGGCCGTCCGGCGGTACGTAACTGCTCGTCGAGCCACTGATCCTGTGCCTGTTCCCGCTCCAGGCCCGAGCCGAAAAGCTGCGCGTTGACACCGACCAGGCGCCAGTCTCCGGCGTCAAGGTTAAAGCGATCGGTGGCAAAAGAGCGGTTCCATCGTGCGAGCCGATCTGCATCGATGATCTGGTCAGGGTCCTGGCCGGGTGGCTCGTCGCCGACGTCGTGGTTGCCAGGCAGGGATAAGGCATGCGTGCGCAGCTTCCCCAGCGCGGAAGCCGCGAAGGCGATTTCGAAGTCACTGTCAGGCCCGTTGATCGTCAAATCGCCATTGACGATCACCGCATCGGCCTTTGCCGTATTGGCAAACTCGCGCGCGACGCACCAGTTATCCCAGAAGAAACCGTGTGTCGGCGATAGGTGGATATCCGAGAGGATGACGATACGGGCCATGCTGGCTCCTACGCTGTGCAGGGCAGGCTAGGACACCGAGGCAACACTGATGTGAAAAAAGATTACCGTTGAGGTTTACCCGGGGTGCCAGCCAGTTCTGCCCGCCATTTGATGCCCGCTCGGCGCCGAAAGCGACCTGATTATTGCGCCACGTGAAACGACGCCATGGGCCAGGAACATGCAAGGCAGCATTTTCGACGAGGTTCGCCGCAATGTTTGAGCAGGTCCGTACGGCGGGCCAGCCCGGAGGTCAGCTATTGACGCGCCATTTTAAGCCAACATAGTTTTCAGACAGATCAGAACCCGAAATGGTCGTCGTGTTCAGAAATCCATCTATATCGTTTGCCGTCACTTTATGGACCTTGGCGTCTGTCCTTCCTGTTCACGCAGGCCAGTTCGAGGACGTGGAGGCGGCGATCAATATTGGCGACTACGTCACCGCGCTGCGACTGCTCGGGACCCTGGTAGATCAAGACAACACCTATGCCGAGCGGCTTCTCGGGATCATGTACATCAAAGGCCGTGGCGTCCCGCAGGACTACGCTTTGGGAATGAGGTGGATGCGAATTGCAGCGGACAAGGGACTGGCGGACGCGCAGAATGAGGTTGGGATTTTGTATCAGCGAGGCTGGGGTGCCGAGCGAAACGAGGCCGAGGCGGTGAAATGGTTTCGTCTTGCTGCGGATCAGGGCCTGGTCCTGGCCCAAAACAATCTCGCGGATACCTATGCTCTGGGACTCGGCGTGTCGCAAGATTTTGGCGAAGCCCTCAAGTGGTATCGCCTCGCCGCGGATCAAAGCTCTTCTTACGCGGAAAATGTCATTGGCATCGCCTACGAACAGGGCCTTTACGTTGCACAGGACCATGCCGAGGCATTTCGATGGTACCGGCGTGCGGCGAACAAGATTTACGAGCGACCCGGTAACACGTGGATACACAGTCCGCAGTACAACATCGGCGCCATGTATGCGTCAGGTCGCGGCACGGCTCAGGATTATGTCCAGGCACTCATGTGGTTTACTTTGGCCGCAGCGTTTGGGGATACAAAGCCACCTGGTCCGCTTGGCATCAAGCTGGTCGATAGGTCGAAATACACAGCGTTGGAACAACGAGACAGGCTCATGGCGCTGATGACGAGCGCGCAAATCGCGGAGGCGGAAAGGTTGGCGCGCGAGTGGAGGCCACATCCAATCGTGACAATTGAACCCGGAGTAAAATAAATCCCCACTGCCGGCTGAAATTTACAGTCTGGACCGATCCGCCCAACGTCACTCCCTGAAAAGCACCGACAGTGCCCGCTCCGACATTTTTTGCGAGCGACTTCCGCAACGGATCATTCGCGCCTTTTCGGCGGTCCGCCGCCCAATTCCGGTCTTCGCCGCCAAGAGACATATCTGGATCGCTCGGCATGTCGCTGGGGACCAAAAAACGGGCCTGCGCCAGTCGTCGCCCGTCGCCTTGAGGCCGTCGATATCTGTCGTTGAGATATCCGAGCGCGCCGACAGCCTACTCCGCCGCCTCCGGCGGCTTGGCGCCGGCACCATAGCGCTGGTCGATGTAATCGATGACAAGCGCCTTGAACTCGGCGGCGATAGTCGGACCGCGTAGGGTGCGGAACTTCTTGCCGTCGACGAACACGGGCGCAGCCGGCGCTTCACCTGTGCCGGGCAGCGAGATGCCGATATTGGCATGCTTGGATTCGCCGGGACCGTTGACGATGCAGCCCATTACCGCGACGTTGAGGGATTCGACGCCGGGATAACGCGTTTTCCAGTTCGGCATTTCGTCGCGGATGAAATCCTGGATCGAACGCGCCAGTTCCTGGAATGTGGTCGAGGTGGTGCGGCCGCAGCCCGGACATGCCGCCACCAGCGGCACGAAGGTGCGAAAGCCCATGGTCTGCAACAATTCCTGCGCCACCTGGACTTCCAGGGTGCGATCGCCGCCGGGTTCGGGCGTCAGCGAAATGCGGATGGTGTCGCCGATGCCGTCCTGCAGGAGGATGCCGAGCGCGGCAGAAGAGGCGACGATGCCCTTCGATCCCATGCCGGCTTCGGTCAGCCCGAGATGGATGGCGTAGTCGGAACGGCGGACGAGTTCCTGGTACACCGCGATCAGATCCTGCACGGCGGAGACCTTGGCCGAGAGGATGATGCGATTCTTGGCCATGCCGAGTTCCTCGGCGCGCGCCGCCGACAACAGCGCCGACTGCACCATGGCCTCGCGCGTAACCGCGCGCGCATCGCGCGGATTGGGTGACGCCGCGTTCTCGTCCATCAGCTTGGAGAGCAGTTCCTGATCAAGCGAGCCCCAATTGGCGCCGATGCGCACCGGCTTGTTGTTCTTGTTGGCGATCTCGATGATGTCGGCAAATTGCGTGTCGCGCTTGTTCTTGAAACCGACATTGCCGGGATTGATCCGGTATTTGTCCAAGGCCTCGGCGCAGGCCGGGTATTCGGCGAGCAGCTTGTGGCCGATGTAATGGAAGTCGCCGATCAGGGGCATGGTGATGCCGCGCTTGCGCAAGCCGTCGCGGATATGCGGGACGGCGGCGGCGGCCTCCTCCCGGTCGACCGTGATGCGCACCATTTCCGAGCCGGCGCGCGACAGCGCCGCGACCTGGGCCACCGTGCCCTCGACGTCGGCGGTGTCGGTATTGGTCATCGATTGCACGACGATCGGCGCGCCGCCACCGACGGCGACATTGCCGACCATGACTTTTGTGGTTTTGTGCCGGTTTTTGGGGCCGGCGATATCGCTTTCGAGCGGCTTTATTGGCTTGTTCATGGCGTCTCAGATATCGGTTTTGGTGACGGACAGCAACGGATCAATGGAACCGGAATTGGGCCGATTCACGAGGTAAAGACCCGCAATCACCAGCAGCGCGGCGGCGCCGAAGGCCGGTGTCAGGGCATCGTGCAGGATGAAATAGCTAGCCACGACACCAAACAAAGGGGTGATGAAGGTAAATGCCGACAATTTGCTCGCCGAATAGGTCTTTACCAGCCCAAACCACAGCAAAAACGTCAGTCCGACCACCCAGATCGCCTGATAAGCCATAAGCGATAGCGCCAGAGGGCCGGGAACCCGGGACAGCGTTTCGCCGAAAATGGCGGCCGCCGAACCCAGAATCGGGATCGATATCGCTACCTGGTAGGCGAGCGCCTTCTCCGGCGGCGCGTAAAGCAGGCGGGTCGCCTTCACGAGCAGGGTGGTGGCCGCCCACAGGGCTCCGCCGCCGACGATCAGGAGGTCGCCAACGAGCACGTTCGCGTCCACATCGCTCTGCGGGACCCCGATCGCAAGCGCGACGCCCGCAAAGCTCAAAGCCAGTCCCAGCCATTGCGAGGCGCGAAGCCTTTCGCCGAGAAACTGATAGGAACCAAGCGCAACGAAGAACGGCGCGATATAAAGGAAGACCACGGCGCGCGAAGCCGAAGTCTTAAGCAAGCCGCGATAGATCAGCACGAATTCCAACCCAAACAACAGCCCTGCCACGAGACCTGCCGCAAGCGTGCCGTCGGAGGCAAAGAGTTTTACGCCGCGCAGCCGCGCGATCAAGAACAGCACGGGCAGGGCGCCTGCGGAGCGGATGGTGGCCTGCAGTAGCGGTGGAATGTCGGGCAATGCCAGTTTCACCGCGACCTGGTTGAAGCCCCAGCTGACGCAAAGCATCAGCACCAGCGCGATCGCGCCTGCGGTGAGCGGACGCTCAGCCGATTGCACCCGCAATCTGTTTGAAGACATGAACCCCCGCGCCAGAAACTTCAGTTTTGCTGGCAATGCGCGCAAATGCCGGTGATCTCGACCACCGACATTTTTGGCGCAAAACCGGTGGTGCGCGCGGCCGCATTGAGGCTTTGCGCCACTACCGCCGCCGGGATTTCCCCGACCGAGCCGCAAAACTCGCAGATCAGGAATGCAACCATCGCCGCCGCGTCATGGTCATGGCCGCAGGCGAGAAACGCGTTGCGGCTTTCGATGCGATGGACGAGTCCGTTCGCAATCAAAAAATCGAGCGCGCGATAGACCGTGATCGGTGCCGGCAGCGGCATCGATTTGGCGAGTTCGTCGATCACCTCATAGGCCCCAAGCGGCCGGTGACTCAAGAGCAGCGCTTCAAGCACCTGCCGGCGAATCGGCGTCAATTTCTGCGCCCGAACCTTGCAGACCTTTTCGGCATGCTCGATCGCATCCGCGGTGCAGCGGCCATGATCGTGGCCGGGGGCGGGAAATGTCGGTTTTGTCAGCCTCATTTGCGCCAATCTAGCACTTCGGCCGGCAAACCCAAATCCCGGAAGGGTTTTTGAGGTTCCGTCGGAGGAGCCATGCCGTTGGAGCGGATCAGCCCTTCGCTGGCCGGGACGTGAAATAATTCATAAGCAAGCTTATTATTGTCAAAGCTTAAGGAAAACGCCGGCGCTGCCGATTTGAAGTTCCGGCGATACCCGCCGCAAAGTTCGCTCATCGGAACTTCAAATCGAAAAGCAGCTCCGGCAAACCCAAAATTTTTCTGTTGCCCCTCTTCTTTCGAAGTTCGTGTCAGAGGGGCCGCAAAGTCTGACGAACTTCGAAAGAAGGGTGCAACGCATGCCCCGTGGCTCCGTGGATATGAACTTCCTGTTCGCGCTGGCCGAACTGCAACGGCTGGTACGGGCCTATGCCGACAAGCAGGCGGCGCGTTACGGCATTACCCGCGCGCAATGGGCGGTTTTGGCCAAGGTGGAGCGCAACGAGGGGCTCAAACAGACGGAACTCGCCGAGCAGATGGAAATGCAGCCGATCACGCTGACCCGATTGATCGACCGGCTTTGCGACAATGGCTGGATCGAACGCCGCAGCGACGACAGCGATCGCCGGGTCAACAGGCTCTATCTGCGCAAGGCCGCGCGGCCCTTGCTCGCCAAACTGGCCGGCTTGCGTTCCGAACTCACCGCGACTGCGCTCGATGGCATCAATCCGTCGGAGGCTCATCGACTTCTCACCCAGCTGGAATTGATCAAGGAAAACGTCCGCAACGCGATCCAGGGTGGAGAAACTGCAGGGAATGAACGGCGCTATGGCTGACCATGTATTGAAATTTCCCCAGGAACAGAAAGGCAGTCCGCACGAGCCTGCTCCTGGCAGGGGTTCGGCAAAGCCGCGCCGTTTGATGGGCGCGATGCGGCGATATCGCCGTACGCTGTTGCTCGTGGTGTTGCCGCTTGCCGCACTCCTCGGCGGGATCGTGTTTTATCTCAACGGCGGCCGTTACGTCGCAACCGACGACGCCTATGTCGGGGCGCAAAAGGTTCTGATCACGCCGGACATCTCCGGCAAGATCGAAAAGGTCGTGGTGCGCGAGGGCCAGCGCGTCACGCAAGGCGACGTGCTGTTCGAGATCGATCCGGTGCCATTCCGTCTTGCCGCGGATCAGGCCAGGGCCACGCTCGACCAGGCCCGCACGACTTACGACAATCTGGTCGCCAACGTTAAAATCTACACCCAGATGCAGGATCTCGCGCAGCAGGCCGTCGACCTCAAGCAGCGTGACGTCGACCGCAAGTCGACCCTCGTCAAGAGCAGTTTCGGTTCGCAGCTCGACCTCGACAACGCCTCGAACGCTGTGGTTACGGCGAAAGCGCAGCTCGAATTCCTCAAACAGCAGCTTTCGAGCGCCAAAACCCAGTTGCTCGGCAATCCCGATCTGCCGCTCGATCAGTTCCCGCCTTATGCGCAGGCCAAGGCGGCGCTCGCCCAGGCAGAGCGCAATCTCGATCACACCGAGATGCGTGCTCCGATGGACGGCATCGCGACGCAGGTCGATCAGATTCAGCTCGGCCGCTTCGTCGCGGCCGGAACGCCGGTGTTTTCGATCATCGACACGTCAAAGCCCTGGGTCGACGCCAACCTGAAGGAATCCGATTTCACCTATGTCACCGAGGGCCAGCCGGTTGAAATCGAAGTCGATGCGTATCCCGATCACGTCTTCAAGGGAACCATCGGGTCGCTCAGCCCCGGGACAGGCGCGCAATTTGCGATCCTGCCGCCGCAGAACGCCACCGGCAACTTCGTCAAGGTGGTGCAGCGCCTGCCGGTGCGAATCTACTTCGACGGCCGCGACAGGTATGTGCAGAAACTGAAAGCCGGCATGAGCGCCTATACCACCATCGACACCGGTCACCGCCGCTCGCTCGCGGTCCTGCTCGGACTTTCTCCGGCGGCCGCCAGGCAGGATTAGTTGAACATGGAGACGTCCGCCTCACCTCCGAGCGCGGTCCCCGGGCTGCGCCGCAATATGGTGACGATCTGCGCCATGACCGCCACCATCATGCAGGCGCTCGACACCACGATCGCCAACGTCGCGCTGCCCTACATGCAGGGCAGCCTGTCGGCGTCGCAAGACCAGATCAACTGGGTGTTGACCTCCTATATCGTCGCCGCCGCGATCATGACCGCGCCGGTGGGGTGGATTGCCAACCGCTTCGGCCGCAAGCGCATCTTCATCATCTGCGCCGCTGGATTTACGGTCGCCTCGGTGTTGTGCGGACTGGCGCAGGACATCAGCCAGATGGTGCTGTTCCGCCTGCTGCAGGGCGTGTTCGGCGCGGCGCTGGTGCCGCTGTCGCAGGCGGTGATGCTGGATTCCTACGCGCTGCACGAGCGCGCCAAGGCGATGTCGATCTGGGGCATGGGCGTGATGATGGGACCGATCATGGGCCCGTCGCTCGGCGCCTGGCTCACCGAAACCTATTCCTGGCATTGGGTGTTCTTCGTCAACCTGCCGTTCGGCATCATCACCGTGCTCGGGCTGCTCGCGTTCATGGATGAAACCAGGGCGAACCGAGCCTTGCGATTCGACTGGTTCGGATTTGCAGCGCTCGCCCTCGGTATCGGCGCCATGCAGCTCGCGCTCGACCGCGGCGAACAGCTCGGCTGGCTGGAATCCAACGAGATCATCGCCGAGATCATCGTCTCGATCGTCGGCTTCTATTACTTCTTTGCGCATTCCCTGACGACCGAAAAGCCGTTCATCCAGTTTGCGATCTTCAAGGACCGCAATTTCATCGGCGGCTGCGTGTTCATGACCGTGATCGGCCTCGTGCTGTTCTCCACCATGGCGCTGGCCTCGCCTTATCTGCAGAGCGTGATCGGCTATCCGATCATCACGGCAGGCCTTTTGCTTGCAAGCCGCGGCTGCGGCACCTTCGTCGCCATGATGCTGGTTGGCCGATTGATGCGGCATATCGAGGCGCGCACGCTGATCATTGCAGGTCTTTGCCTCACCTGCCTGTCGCTTTACTACATGACCGGCTGGACCGATCAGACCGGCGTCGGCGAAATCGTCACCTTGAGCATCCTGCAGGGATTCGGATTCGGTCTCGTCTTCGTGCCGCTGAGCACCGTGGCCTTCCTGACCCTGCCCAACCACTTGCGAACCGACGGCACGGCGATGCTCACGCTGCTGCGCAATGTCGCAAGCTCGATCGGCATTTCCGTCGTCATCGCGCAACTCACCGAAGGTTCACGGCGCGCCTACGCGGTGCTGGATGAGCATGTCACCCCGTTCAACCATGCCATGCAGATGCCGGACGTGCACGGCATCATCAACATGGGCACCGATGCCGGGCGTGCGCTCGCGGACGTGATGCTGAACCTGCAGGCGCAGATCATCGCGTTCTCGCACGACTACCAGTTGGTGATGATCGTTACGTTGTGCGCGATCCCGCTCACGCTGATCATCGGCTCGACCAAGGCCGCGCTGCGCAAGCAGGCCGCGGGGCCGGAACATGCGGTAATGGAATAGCGGACACCGGCGACCCTTACTGCGTGCACGCGGAAAAAGCCGGGCTCACTTCGACCTGGTTTTCCTCTTCGCGGCTTTCTTGACAGCCTTCTTGGCCCTCTTGGCCGACTTGATCTTCAAGCCCTTCGGCTTGTGCTTGATCAGGCTGAAAGCCGTTAATAGCATATTTGATTTTTCCGTCGCGCTGGCCGGAAGGTCTGTGACGACGACGGTCGCCGAGAACGGGTCATTGCCCGAATTTACACGAAACACGTGAAACCGCGTCCGCGTCATCTTCGGAACGACCGTGCCGTCGCCTTTATGAAGCTCCGCCGTGTCCTTTGCCGTGATGACATGAACGTAGACGTCGGGCGCGCTGGTGGCCGAGCAGAGGACAGAGCTATCCTTCACAATGCCCCGAACTACTTCGCGATGGTCGCGGTCGAGATTGATCGTTTCGCTCATGACAATTCCTTATCGAAAATTGATTTATTCGGGCGGTGCCGCAGTCGGTCAAATACCACCACAGGCTGTGGTCGTATGTCCAGTGGATTTGAAGGTGATTGGCTCAATGCGTCGCTAGCCGGCGATCATGATCGAGGCAGGCCGCGGGGCCGGAACATGCGGTAATGGAATAAATCCGCGCACGAGAAAAGAAAAAGAGCGTTGCATGCCGCAGCGTCGACCTCGACCGATGCTGCGCTACGAAAGCGAGGGGAGGGAACCGGGCATGCTGCGATCGATCACTAACCTGCCCAGGTTCTGCCGGAGGGCAAGAGCCGCATCGCCGGTCAGGCGGCCCGTTCCCTTTGGTCTGAACCCGATGCTGTCATCGATTGACGAACCGTGCGAATTAGAACGGATCGCAGTGATGTCAAATTACCCGATACACTCGAAATCGCCTGACGGACCTCCACCGTCCGACTGTCTACGGAATCGGCGTCGCGGCTGACATCGGCGATTTTGGAAGAGACTTCCCTTGCGGCTGCCGCCGATTCGGAAATGGAGCGCGCGATCTCGCGTGTTGCCACGTCTTGCTCTTCCATCGCCGCCGCCACAGAGGCTGCAACGGCATCGATTTCGACGATATGGCTTCCCATTTCCTCGACTGCATCGACTGTGGCCTGCGTCGACGTCTGCACTTCCGAAATCAGGCGCGCAGTCTCGTCGGTCGACTTCGCCGTTTGGTTGGAAAGCGATTTCACTTCGGCGGCCACGACGGCAAATCCGCGGCCCGCGTCGCCGGCGCGCGCAGCCTCGATGGTCGCATTCAAGGCAAGCAGGTTCGTTTGACCGGCGATTCCCCCGATGAGGTCGCTGACTTCGGCGATCTTCTGGACTGCGCTCGACAACTTCTGAATGGTCGACCTTGCGTACTCGCGGCCTGCCACCGCTGACTTGGTCGCCGAACTCGTCCGCGCGACCTGAGAGGCGATTTCCCGGATCGATGACGTCAGCTGCTCCGCCGCGGAGGAGACGGTTTCCGCGTTCGCGAGCGCCTGCCCTGAGGCGGCGGCTACTGCTTGCGATCGCTCCGACAGGGTGCGCGCGATTTCGGAAAGGCTAGACGCCGCCCGCTCCACGTCCGCGGTTGCCCTCGCTGTGGTCTCGACGGACGTATTTGTTTCGCGTTCAACGGTATCCGCCATGCCCAGCAACGCTTTTTGCTGGGCCTTGGCCGCTTCATCCTCGGCACGGACCTGTTCGTCCCGAAGCCGGGCGTTTTCGATCGCGGCTTGCCTAAAGACCGTCAGTGCAGCCGCCATCGAGCCAACCTCGTCCCCTCGATTGGCGAACGGGATATCCGTCGCGAGATTGCCGGTCGCGAGTTGCCGCATTGTATCAGTCATCCGCACGATCGGGCGAACGACTCCCAATACCACCGACAGCAGACCGGCAACGATCAGCGCGAGCACGACTGCGGACACGGACCACAGCACATAGGAAATCGAACTGTCGCGCTGTGATGCCAATCCCTCGATCAGGGCATTCTGCCTGTTGGCGCTTTCGACGATTCCGTCGATGATCGCGCGGTGCGCTGTATAAACACCTTTCAATTTTGCGTAGGCGAGCTCGGCCCCTCTGGAATCCTGGGCTTTGAGCGCTGGCAACAGCTCATCTGCGATCAATTTCCAGAATTTCTGCACCTCCGCATCGGATGTGGATACAAGCCGCGCCTTGAGTTCGGGTGCAAGATTCGAGGCGGCCCAAAAAGCCTTGCGATCTTCATAGTCTTTCCGGAGCTGGACCAGGCGCTCGCCATGCGCCATGAGCTGATCGGGCTCGCGCATCGCCAGCGTGGCTTCCAGATAGGCTTCGAGAACGTAGGCGGGCGGCGGAAGAATATCTGCGACCAGATCGTTGCCAAGCTTGATCTCGGAATACAGCGACCCGCCAATTTTCAGTTGCCGAAGCGCGTAGACGCTTGTCGAGACAATGGCTGTGAAACCGACGAGAAGAACAAGACCGAACACGGCGATCGCCGAGGCGATGGTAAGATGTCGCTTCATGTGAACTCTCGGTGTGGCGCCAACGACGTAGGAGGTATCAACGAACGGTTAATATTCGCTGAAGGGTTGCATTGTTTTCAGGCTCAACCTTGGTTGCGCTCGATAGCGCACATTCGCCACAAGCTCTCGTCGTGTGTCGTTCAATTGCCTTTTGAGAAGTTTGCAAAGACCCTTGATCGGCGAGTCTTCTGGAGCAGGCGCCGCTCGTTCAACGGATTGTACAGGTTCTCCTGTGAGCGAATCGATCGGGTGGGAGACTCAAATCTCGAAAAACACGGTTTCGTCATCCCCCTGGAGATGGATGTCGAGATGATAAATCGCGTTGCTGCCGCTTGCCTCGCGCTTGGCAATCAACGTGGCGCGGCGATCAGCTGGCACCAGTGCCAGTACGGGGTCGGAGGCGTTGGCAGCCTCGCCGTCGAGATAAATACGGGTGAGGTTATGCAACAGCATGCCGCGCGCGAAGATCGCGAGCAGAATGTGCGGCGCCTGCGGCTTGCCGTCGGGATCGGGCACCGAGCCCGGTTTGATGGTGTCGAAGGCGTAGCCGCCGTTTCCGTCGGTGCCGCAGCGGCCAAATCCGCGAAATTTGGAATTCGGCATCGCGCGCTTGTCCTTGGGGTCCGCGAATCGACCCTGCGCATCTGCCTGCCAGATTTCCAGCATGCAATCGGGAACCGGCTGCCCGTCGCCATCGAACACCCGTCCTTCGATCCTGATACGCTCGCCGGTCGCATCCACCGTCACCAGATTGTTGCTGAACGCGTCGTTCCAGTCGTATCGCCCCGTCGGCGTCAGGCCATAGGCGAAAAACGGGCCGACGGTCTGCGACGGCGTAATTCCCTTTACCTTGGTTTCCGGCACGATCAGGTCTCCATCGGCGTGGCGTTGCGGCCGCGCAGCACGATGTTGAAGCGATAACAAAGCGCCCATTCCGGCTGAGTATTTTCCAGATCGAAGGCGGAAATCATCCGCGCGCGCGCGTTGGCGTCGGTGACCGAATTGAAGATCGGGTCGAACGGGAACAAGGGATCGCCGGGGAAATACATCTGCGTCACCAGCCGCGAGATGAAGGCATGGCCGAACACCGAAAAATGGATATGGGCCGGCCGCCATGCATTGTGATGATTGCCCCAGGGATAGGCGCCGGGCTTGACGGTGACGAACCGGTAATAGCCTTGGGCGTCCGTCTGCGCGCGCCCCGCCCCGGTAAAATTCGGGTCGAGCGGCGCAGGATGCTGGTCGCGGACATGGATATAGCGGCCGCAGGAATTGGCCTGCCAGATCTCGAGCAGCGTGTGCGGTACGCCGCGACCTTCCTCATCGAGCACATGGCCGTGCACGATGATGCGTTCGCCGAGCGGCTCGCCCTTGTGCTGCGTGGTGAGGTCATTGTCGCCATCGCGAACGGTCTCGTGGCCGTAAAGCGGACCGGTCAATTCCGTGAGCGTGTGGCGCATGACGATCAAGGGCTTTGCGGGCGAACGCTTCACCGTGCTCTTGTAGGCCGGCGACAGCCGCGGCGGGTGCGCCGCAGCGATGGGATAGGCGAGTGTCATGTTTTCATCCTCCACGTCATCAATTGCGAGGAGCGTAAGTAATCTACCTCCGTCATTCGGGGGCGATGCAAGGCATCAAACCCGGAATCTCGAGATTCCGGGTCTGGTGCTAACGCACCATCCCGGAGTGACGAACGTGGATTGCTTCGCTTCGCTCGCAATGACCCGTTGCTAGAGCGAAACCTCAGTTCAACTTCTCGATCGCCATCGCGACGCCCTGGCCGACACCGACGCACATCGTCGCCAGCGCAAGCTTGCCGCCACGCTTCTCCATTCCGTGTACCGCGGTCAACGCCAGCCGGGCGCCGCTCATGCCGAGCGGGTGGCCCAGCGCGATGGCGCCGCCATGCGGATTGACGAAGTCGGCATCTTCCTTGACGCCGAGCTGACGCAGACACGCTATCCCCTGGCTTGCGAAGGCCTCATTGAGCTCGATCAAATCGAAGTCGGTGATTTTCAGCCCGAGCCGCTCCATCAGCTTGCGTGTCGCCGGCACCGGACCGATGCCCATGATCCGCGGCGGCACCCCGGCTGAAGCCAGACCGAGAATACGCGCCCGTGGATTAAGCCCGTGCTTCTTCACCGCAGCTTCTGATGCCAGAATCATGGCGGCCGCGCCGTCATTGACGCCGGAGGCGTTGCCGGCCGTCACCGTGCCGGGATTACGCACGATCGGCTTGAGTTTTGTCAGACCTTCGATCGTGGTCTCGGGGCGCGGGTGTTCGTCCTTGTCTACCGTCACCGGTCCGGCCTTGCCGCCGGGCACCGAAATCGGCGTGATCTCCTCCGCAAAATAGCCGGAGGCGATCGCCTTTCCCGCGCGCTGTTGCGAGCGGATCGCGAATGCGTCCTGATCGGCGCGGGACACCTGGAACTCCTCGGCGACATTCTCGCCGGTTTCAGGCATCGAATCGACGCCGTACTGCGCCTTCATCAGCGGATTGATGAATCGCCAGCCGATGGTGGTGTCGAAAGTCTCGGCCGAGCGCGAAAACGCCTCCTGGGCCTTGCCCATCACGAACGGCGCCCGCGTCATCGATTCGACGCCGCCGGCGATGGCAAAATCGATCTCGCCGGCGCGAATCGCCCGGCCCGCCGTCCCCACCGCATCAAGGCCCGAGGCGCAAAGGCGATTGAGCGTCTGGCCGGGAACCTGTTCCGGCAGACCCGCGAGCAGAAGCGCCATTCGCGCCACGTTGCGGTTGTCCTCGCCGGCCTGGTTGGCGCAGCCGAAATAGACCTCGTCGACGTCGGACCAATCGACGTTCGGATGTCGCGCCATCAAGGCCTTGATCGGAGCGGCCGCCAGATCGTCGGTACGCACCTTGGCCAGCGAACCGCCGAAGCGGCCGATCGGAGTCCGCACGGCATCGCATACGAATACATCACCCATCGCTCTCTCCCTGGACACCCGGTTTCGCGCCGCCCGACTTGAATTGAGGGCAAGTTTTAGGAGCGCATATGCAACAGGTCAATTGACAGTGATGGTATCAGCGGCGCATTGGCGCAAGGTCGGTCATGCCAATAAATCAGGCGTCGCGCGAACGGCCTGGCGAGCGGGAGTGGAAAACACGCTTTGCCAGAGCAAACTGAATAGGATCGGTGGCCGAAATTTTGTAGTTTGCGCGGCCGGAGCTCGGTTCTGATTGGATCAGAACCGAGCTCCGGATTTCTCATTTTGACGCGTTTTCTTCACGCGAACCGGAACCCACTTCACTCGAAAACGCTTTGATGACCATCCACCCCCCATTGCCGCCGCCGCCGGATGCCCAGCCTCCCGCCGAGGCGTCATCGCGCGTCACGCCGATGATGGAGCAATATCTCGAGATCAAGGCCGCCAATCCCGGATTGTTGCTGTTTTACCGGATGGGCGATTTCTACGAATTGTTCTTCGAGGATGCCGAGATTGCCTCGCGCGCGCTCGGCATCGTGCTCACCAAGCGCGGCAAACATCAGGGCGTGGATATCCCGATGTGCGGCGTGCCGGTGGAGCGTTCGGAGGACTATCTGCATCGCCTGATCGCGCAAGGCCATCGGGTCGCGGTATGCGAGCAGACCGAGGATCCGGCTGCCGCGCGCGCCCGCGGAGCCAGGAGCGTGGTTCGCCGCGACGTCGTGCGCCTGGTCACGCCAGGCACGCTGACCGAAGACACGCTGCTCGACGCCAAAGCCAACAACTATCTGCTGGCGATCGCTCGCGCGCGAGGCTCGAGCGGAGCCGACCGTCTCGGGCTTGCCTGGATCGATATTTCCACGTCTGAATTCATTGTCACGGAATGTTCGACACCTGAACTCGCCGCTACGCTTTCGCGCATCAATCCCAACGAGGTGATCGTCACCGATGCGCTGCTTGGCGATGGCGATCTCGGCCCCATCCTGCGCGAATCGCTCGCGGTAACGCCGTTGACCCGCGACGTCTTCGACAGTTCCACTGCCGAACGGCGGCTCTGCGATTATTTCGCCGTTGCCACCATGGACGGGCTCTCTGCAATGTCGCGGCTCGAGGCGACGGCTGCGGCTGCCGCCGTCACCTATATCGATCGCACGCAAGTCGGAAAGCGTCCACCACTGTCGCCACCTTCGCGCGAAGCAGCCGGAACCACCATGGCGATCGATCCGGCGACGCGCGCCAATCTCGAATTGACCCGGACATTGGCGGGCGAGCGGCGCGGATCGCTGCTCGATGCCATCGACTGCACCGTCACGCCCGCGGGATCGCGGCTGCTTGCGCAACGGCTTTCGGCGCCGCTCACCGACAGCGGAGCCATTGCAAGGCGGCTGGACGCGGTGGCGGCTTTTGTTGCGGACGCGGGCCTGCGCGACGAAATTCGTCAAACGCTGCGCGCGGCACCGGACATGTCGCGCGCGCTGGCGCGCTTGTCGGTCGGCCGCGGCGGCCCGCGCGACCTCGCTGGCTTGCGCGACGGCATTCTTGCTGCCGATCGTGCGCTGGCTCGGCTCGCGAGCCTGCAGCAGCCGGCGCATGAGATTTTGGCCGCGGTGGAAATGTTGCGCCGCCCGTCGCGCGAAATTTGCCGCGAGTTCGAGCACGCGCTTGCCGAGCAATTGCCCCTGATCAAGCGCGACGGCGGCTTCGTCCGCGAAGGCTACGAGCCGGCGCTCGATGAGGCGCGCAGCTTGCGCGATGCCTCACGCCTTGTGGTGGCTTCGATGCAGGCGCGATATGCCGACGATACCGGCATCAAGGCCCTGAAAATCCGGCACAACAACGTGCTCGGTTATTTTGTCGAGGTTACGGCACAGCATGGCGAGAAGCTGATGGCGCCGCCGTTGAACGCGACCTTCATTCATCGGCAGACGCTGGCGGGCCAGGTCCGCTTCACGACATCCGAACTCGGCGAGATCGAAGCCAGGATCGCCAATGCCGGCGATCGCGCGCTCGGCCTGGAACTGGAAATCTTCGAACGGCTTTGCTCCCTTGCCGTTGCGGCGCAGGACGATCTGCGCGCCGCCGCGCAGGCGTTTGCAATTCTCGATGTCGGAAGCGCGCTGGCGAAACTCGCAGTCGACGATAATTACGTGCGACCCGAGGTCGATGGTTCGGTCGCTTTTGCCGTCGAAGGCGGCCGGCATCCGGTGGTGGAGCAGGCGCTGAAGCGCGAGGGTGCGCCTTTCATCGCCAATGCCTGCGATCTTTCGCCGGTACCCCCTCCCTACCCTCCCCCGCAAGCGGGGCAGAGTGGAATGGGGCCAGGCCAGATCTGGCTCATCACCGGTCCCAACATGGCAGGCAAATCGACCTTCCTGCGCCAGAATGCGCTGATTGCGCTGCTGGCCCAGACAGGCAGCTTCGTGCCGGCGTCGCGGGCGCGGATCGGCGTTGTCGACCGGCTGTTTTCGCGCGTCGGCGCTGCCGACGATCTGGCGCGCGGCCGCTCCACCTTCATGGTGGAGATGGTGGAGACCGCGGTCATCCTCAACCAGGCGAGCGAGCGCTCGCTGGTGATCCTCGACGAGATCGGCCGGGGGACGGCGACGTTCGATGGACTGTCGATCGCCTGGGCCGCGATCGAGCACCTGCACGAGGCCAATCGCTGCCGCGCCTTGTTCGCAACCCATTATCACGAGCTTACCGCGCTCTCCTCGAAACTGCCGCGGCTGTTCAATGCCACGGTCCGGGTCAAGGAATGGCAGGGCGACGTCGTGTTCCTGCATGAAGTGTTGCCGGGCTCGGCCGATCGCTCCTACGGCATTCAGGTGGCAAGGCTGGCTGGGCTTCCGGCGCCCGTGATTGCGCGCGCCAAATCGGTGCTTGCGAAACTGGAAGCGCAGGACCGTGGCCAGACCGCGCGCGCGCTCGCCGACGATCTTCCGCTGTTTGCCGTGCCGTCGCGCGCCGCAGCCGAGCCCGCGCCGCCGAGCGAGGCGGAAAAGCTGTTTCAAGCGGTGAAAGCGCTGCATCCGGATGAAATGTCGCCGCGCGAGGCGCTCGAGGCGCTCTATGCACTGAAGGCGAAATTGGCGAAGGGATAACCCGTCATTCCGGGGCGCGAGTGAAACGAGCGAGCCCGGAATCTCGGGATTCCGGGTCTGGTGCTAACGCACCATCCCGGAATGACGGCTTTACCGCCCGCCTTCTTCCCAGCCACCACAATCCGAGATTCCAGATAAGGCAGGTCGCAAGCGTAAGGGTAAGCGCGATCGCGGAGCCGAGCCGTGGTGCGGCGAGATGAAGGACGGCAAACGAGAGTCCAAATCCCATCAATCCCCAACCGCCATTCGCGATCAGGGCCGCCGTCGCCGGTCCGCCGATGCGCGGGTGCAGAATCAGCATCATGCTGGTCAACACGATCGGAATCAGCGCGATGGTGCCGCTCAGCTCGGGTCCGATCCAGCCGGACAGGGTGACGACGGTAGCCACCAGCGTTGCGACCAGGCCGGCACGGAGCGGCACGTCGTACCATCGGCGCGTGATCAGCGGCATCTTGGCGTGGCGATAGCCTCGCAGCAGCGGCAGGCAGACGGCAAAGGCGACCGCATTCGCGATCAGGCCGCTCGCAAGCGTCCAATGTACGGTTCGCTCGATCGCGGCGAGCAAAATCCAGACCCCCATGGCGCCACCGATACTGACAAAGGCGTTGCAGCGCTGCGCCAGCACCACATAGGTCAGCATGAGGAAGAGGGTCGCGGCATTGATCGCAAGGCTCGCCAGCGCGCCTTCGGCGATGAAAGCGGCACTGTGATCGAGCGCGAGAAACACGTAGGAAGGACCGGCCGAAATCGGCAATGTCGCGATCAATGCGCCGATCACCGGGCCGGATCGCTCGGTGACGACGGACGCCGTCACCACGAAGATGGCCGCCACCGCCATGCGCAGCGCGAGCAAAAGGATGAAAGAAAGATCGGGGGACATTTGGGCCTTCTTAACCCTCCCCTTGAGGGGGAGGGTCGTCTCACATCGAGTGCAGCTCGATGTGAGACGGGGTGGGGTGATCTCTCAATACCTGTGGAAACGACAGGCTATCACCCCACCCCGCCGCTCATTTCATTCGCGTCGACCCTCCCCCTCAAGGGGAGGGTGACGACGGGTTCCTCACACCGTTCGCATCGTCACCGAGACCTTGGGGCCGTTCCGGATGGTCTGGTAAACCACGCAATAGCGCTCGGTGAGTTTCAACAGCAGATCGAGCTTGTCCTGCGGTGCAGAAGTATCGACGTCGAAGCGCAGCCGGATTTCCCGAAAGCCAACCGGCGCTTCCTTGTCGACGCCGAGCGTGCCACGAAAATCGAGATCGCCTTCAGCGCTGACGATCCCCGTTTTCAACGGCACCTCGATCGCGGTCGCCACCGATTTCAGGGTGACGCCGGCGCAGGCGACGAGGGCTTCCAGCAGCATGTCGCCGGAACACAATTCAAGACCGGAGCCGCCGGTCGCCGGATGCAGGCCAGCCACCGCGAGCGCACGACCGGTTTCGACCTTGCAGGCGATCCCTTCGTTGTCGATCGAGCCTTTCGCCTTCAGCGTGATGAGGGCTGCTTTCGGATCGGTCTTGTATTTTTCCTTGATCGGTGCCTGCGTGGCGCGGAGTTGGGCGGCGTCCATGTTGGTTTTCTCCCGGATAAAAACAAGTGCTGGATTTAATGGCTTCGGAAGCGGATGTCACCACCACATCGCATCGCCCGGTGAATTCGAATTCGGATCGATGTCCGGCACGTTGCGGTCAAGAGATCGGTCGAGCGCGGTCATCACGCGCCGCTTGAATTTGTCGAACAGCGGTGAATTGCGATCGCGCGGCCGCCCCAGGTTGACCTTGATCTCCGCGAACAGACGGCCCGGCCGCGGCCGCATCACGAAAACGCGATCGGCCAGCACCACCGCCTCGTCGACGTCGTGGGTGACGAGCACCAGGGTCGGCCTCGTATCCGCCCAGAGATCGAGCAGGTGATCCTGCAAATCCCTCCGGGTGAAGGCGTCGAGCGCCGAGAACGGTTCGTCCAGCAGCAGCACTTCCGGCTGCGGCACCAGCGCACGCGCGATCGCGACGCGTTGTGCCTGACCGCCGGAAAGCTCACGCGGCCATGCGCTGGCCTTGTCGGTCAGGCCGACCCTCGTCAGCGCGCGCGCGACCGTTTCGCGCCTGATATCGGCGCTCAGGTCGGACAGCCCGAAGCCGATATTGTCGGCGACGCTGAGCCACGGTAGCAGCCGCGGTTCCTGGAAGATGATTCCGATTTTCGCGTGCGGCGCGCAGATCGCTATTTCATCGAGGGTCACCCCGCCTGAGGTGGCGAGGTCGAGACCGGCGACGGCGCGCAACAGCGTCGACTTTCCACAGCCGGAGCCGCCGATAATGGCAACGATTTCTCCGAGATTGATGCGGGCGGAAAAGCGCTCCAGCGCATGGACGCCGTTGGGGTAGGTCTTTCCGATTGCGTCGAGCACGAGCATCAGGCGGCCTCGCTTTGGCGGCCGAACGCATCCTGCCATCGCAACATCGGCGCCGTGGCGGTCACGATCAGCCAGTCGGTGATTTTGCCGAGAACGGCGAAAACCACGATCGCCGCCAAAATCTGCGCCGGTTTGCCGAGTTGCTGGCCGTCGAGCAGGAGAAAGCCCAGTCCTTCGGACGCGCCCATGAGCTCGGCGGCGACGACGAACATCCAGCCCAGTCCGAGGCCTACGCGCAGCGCGACGACATATTCTGGCAACACCGCGGGCAGAAGGATGCGCCGGATCATCGCTGGTCCCGAGAGGCGGAAGGTGCGCCCGACCTCGACGATCTTGCGGTCGACCGACAGGATTGCGCCCATCACGCCGAGATAGACCGGAAAGAAGACGCCCACCGCGATCAGGGCGATTTTCGAGGTTTCGAAAATGCCGAGCCACAGGATGAAAAGCGGCACCCACGCCAGCGAAGGGATCGCGCGCAGTGCCTGGACCGTCGGGTCGAGCAGCCTTCGAGCCAATCCCCAATAGCCCGAGATCGCGCCAAGGATGGTGCCCGCGATCACGCCGAAGCCGAATCCGGCCAGAACACGCGTCAGCGTTGCCGTAACGTGAAGGGCCAGTTCGCCGCTGCGCGCCAGATCAAACAGTTCGGTGAAGATCCGCGACGGCGGCGGCACCAGCCGTCCGCTCGACAGCCCGAGCCGGACCACGGTCTCCCAAGCGAAGGCGGCGGAAAGCGGGAGCACCAGGCCCAAAGACCAGCGCGCGTACCCGCGCGGCCGGCCCGAGGCGGCCGGGCTAAGCTCGATCTCAGGCTTGGCAGCCGAAAAGGTGTCCACCGTCATGACCAGTAGCAAAACCGCGTCCTGCGGGAGATTGCAAGCTGGAGGTGCGGTGTAGCCGCGTCGTTACCCTCTCCCCCTGCGGGAGAGGGTGGTTTCGAGCGCTAGCGAGAAACCGGGTGAGGGGATTGGCTTCCTTGAGCGAAATAGCCCCCTCACCCGGCTCGAATTTCGCTTTGCTCATTCTCGCCACCCTCTCCCACAAGGGGAGAGGGTAAGACCGTGCTCGTGCTTCGTTTGCGAGGAAGGTTAGTTCGTCGGCAGCGGAACCTGATCGTCGATGAGTGCGTCGAGCGCGGTCCTGACGTCGACCTTGGCGTCGATGACGCCGGCCTGCTGCAGCGCGAGCCCCGCGGCAAGGATCGACTCCCGCTGCGGCGTGCCGATCCGGCTGTAGGAAAGATCGGTCCGCTCCTTGAATTGCCTGTCGGCGACCGCGTCGGTAAGCCGCGTGGCCGCGATGAACGACTTCTTCAACGCGTCATAATTGGCGAGCGCATATTTGCGCGCCTCCTCGTAAGTGGCGAGCACGCGGCGCGCTTCGTCGGGATGCTCCTTCAAGAACTGTTCGCGGACATTGAGGATTCCCCAGGTGTTTGCCTCCGCCTTGCGGAAGAACAGCCTGGCGCCGTCCTCGATTTCCGCCTGCGCCATCATCGGATCAAGCCCCGCCCATGCGTCCACGTCGCCGCGGATCAGCGCGGTCTTGCCGTCGGCGTGCTGCAGCAATACTGGGGTGATGTCCTTTTCGCTCAGGCCGGCAGCCAGTAGCGCCCGCACCAGGAAGATGTGCGGGTCGGTGCCGCGCGTTACCGCGACGCGTTTGCCCCTGAGGTCGGCAACGGTCTTGATCGGGGAATCTTTGGTCGTGACCAGCGCGGTCCATTCCGGGCGCGAATAGACATAGATCGATTTGATCGGGTTGCCGTTGATCCGGGCAACGAGCGCGGCGGAACCGGCGGTCGAACCGAAATCGATCGATCCGGCATTGAGGAATTCCAGCGCCTTGTTGGAACCGGCCGATTGCACCCAGACGATCTTGATGCCGTCCTTGGCGAATTCCTTCTCCAATAGCCCATTCTGCTTGAGGATCATCGAGACGGGATTGTAGGTCGCCCAATCCAGCCGTATTTCCTTGAGCGCGTCGGCAGCGGAGGCGCTTCCCGGGATCAGCGCGGCCAGCGCCATCATCGCGACCAAGACGCGCCGTAAAATGAAGGACATGGTTGAACTCTCCGTCTAGTGCGGCGAATTTGAAGTTCCTATCGGTATCGCGGCAAGTTGGTGATAGGAACTTCAAATTCAAAGCCGCACTAGCATTAAAAAGTTGGTAGAGCTCCTTTGATTCCGAAGTTCGCATCAGAGGTCGCCGCGATAGCTCGCGAACTTCGGAATCGGAGCTCTAATGCGGCGAATTTGAAGTTCCTATCGGTATCGCGGCAAGTTGGTGATAGGAACTTCAAATTCAAAGCCGCACTAGCATTAAAAAGTTGGTAGAGCTCCTTTGATTCCGAAGTTCGCATCAGAGGTCGCCGCGACAGCTTGCGAACTGCGGAATCGGAGCTCGAGGGGCGACCGCGATCAAAAGCAGATCGCACGCCCAGGCGTCAACGCGACTTTCGCCCGTCCTCGCCCGGACACGATAAGCCATTTTGTTTCAATTGGTTAATTTGACACTGGGTCGGAAAATCTCACCCTTTGACCCCTCAAAGGCGGCGCATACCTTATCCAGAATGAAGAGAACGGAGCATGGGTCTTTTGCCCACCATGGAATGTCCGTGACAGCGTGCGAGCCGTCCGATATCGGGGTGGGCGATGGATAATGTCGTCATTCAGACCCGACCCGAGGCCGACGAACGTTTCGATACCGTGAGGATCACGGCCGCGGTGGACGCGCTTGCCGGAGAACATGCCGGACGCGAAGACGTCTTTCGAGCCGCGGTCGCCAGATTGCTGAAGGCCGAACTGATCGCCGCGCGCGAGACCGCGCAGGCGGTGTTGTTGAAGGATCGGCACGGTCGGCGCTGCGCCGAACGGCTCTGTTTCGTCCAGGACGAGATCATCCGCATCCTGTTCGCTGCCGCCACGCGCCATCTGTACCGTTCACCGATCCCCTCGGGTGCCGAACGCATGGCGGTCGTCGCCACCGGCGGTTATGGCCGCGGCCTGATGGCGCCGGAGTCCGATATCGATCTCCTGTTCATCCTGCCCTACAAGCAAACCGCCTGGGGCGAGCAGGTCGCCGAGGCCATTCTCTATTGTCTGTGGGACATGGGATTGAAGGTCGGTCACGCCACGCGTTCGGTCGATGAATCGATCCGGCAGGCACGCGGCGACATGACCATCCGTACCGCGATCCTCGAGACCCGGTTTCTGACCGGGGACCAGCCGCTTTACAACGAACTGGTGGAGAGGTTCGACAAGGAGGTGGTGCAGGGCTCCGCGGCCGAGTTCGTCACCGCCAAACTTGCCGAGCGCGAGGAGCGGCACCGCCGCGCCGGCCAGTCGCGCTATCTGGTCGAGCCCAACGTCAAGGACGGCAAGGGCGGCCTGCGCGACCTGCATACGCTGTTCTGGATCGCAAAATATGTCTACCGCGTTCGCGAAACCGACGAACTGCTCGAGCGCGGCGTATTCGACGCGCAGGAGTACCGCACCTTCCGCCGCTGCGCCGATTTCCTGTGGTCGGTCCGATGCAATCTGCATTTCTTCGCCGGCCGCGCTGAAGAGCGGCTGTCATTCGACATGCAGCGCGAGATCGCGGTGCGCCTGGGCTACACCTCGCATCCCGGCATGCAGGACGTCGAACGTTTCATGAAGCACTACTTCCTTGTCGCCAAGGATGTCGGCGACCTCACCGCGATCCTGTGCGCCAAGCTGGAAAACGAACAGGCCAAGCCTGTGCCGGTGCTCAGCCGCGTGATGGCGCGGTTCCGGCCGAGCGTCCACCGGCGTCGGGTGCCCGAAAGCGACGACTTCATCGTCGACAACAACCGCATCAACCTCGCCGCGCCCGACGTCTTCAAGCAGGACTCGGTCAATCTGATCCGGATTTTCCGTATCGCGCAGAAGCACAATCTGGCCTTCCATCCCGACGCGATGCGCAATGTGACGCGGTCCTTGAAACTGATTAACACCGAGCTGCGCGACAATGGCGAAGCAAACCGGCTGTTCATGGAAATCCTGACGTCAAACGGCGCGGAAGTGGTGCTGCGGCGCATGAACGAAACCGGCGTGCTCGGTCATTTCATCCGCGCCTTCGGCAAGATCGTGTCGATGATGCAGTTCAACATGTATCACCATTATACGGTCGATGAGCACCTGATACGGTGTATCGGTTTCCTCCAGGAGATCGAGCGCGGCGGCAACGACGAATTCATCGTCGCCAGCGATTTGATGCGCAAGATCAGGCCCGAGCACCGCGCGGTGGTCTACGTTGCGACGCTGCTCCACGATATCGCCAAGGGCCGCCCCGAGGATCACTCGATTGCCGGGGCAAAAGTGGCGCGGCGGCTTTGTCCGCGGCTCGGCTTCAGCGCTGCCGACACTGAGCTCATAGCGTGGCTGATCGAGGTACATCTGACGATGTCCACGGTGGCCCAATCGCGCGACCTGTCGGACCGCAAGACCATCGAGAATTTCGCAGCCGTGGTCCAGTCCGTCGAGCAAATGAAGCTTCTCACCATCCTGACCACCGCCGACATCCGCGGTGTCGGTCCCGGCGTGTGGAACGGCTGGAAAGCGCAACTGTTGCGCACGCTGTATTATGAGACCGAGCCGGTGCTGACCGGCGGCTTCTCTGAGGTCAACCGCGCCCGGCGCATTGCGCTGGCGCAGGCGGAATTCCGGGCCGCCCTTACCGATTGGCCGGAGCAGGAACTCAACACCTACGTGGCGCGGCACTATCCCGCCTACTGGCTCAAGGTCGAACTGCCCCGCAAGATTCGCCACGCCCGCTTCCTGCGCGCCAGCGAACAGGCGGGCCACAAGCTCGCGATCAATGTCGGTTTCGACGAGGCGCGCGGCGTCACCGAACTCACGATCCTGGCGATGGACCATCCGTGGCTGCTGTCGATCATCGCCGGTGCGTGCGCGTCGGCCGGCGCCAACATCGTCGATGCGCAAATCTACACCACGACCGACGGCCGCGCGCTCGATACCATCGCGATCACGCGCGAATATGATCGCGATGACGACGAGGGGCGGCGCGCGACGCGGATCGGCGACATGATCGAGGACGTGCTCGAGGGCAAGCTGCGACTGCCCGAAGTGGTGGCGCGCCGCGCCGCGGCGCGCGGCAAGGCGCGGCCTTTCGTGGTCGAGCCGGAAGTGACCGTCAACAATCAATGGTCGGATCGCTATACGGTGATCGAGGTCTCCGGCCTCGACCGGCCGGGGCTGCTGTACGAGCTGACCACCGCGATTTCGAAACTGAACCTCAATATCGCCTCGGCCCACGTCGCGACTTTCGGCGAGCGCGCGCGCGACGTCTTCTACGTCACCGACCTGCTCGGTGCGCAGATCACGGCGCCGACGCGGCAGGCCGCGATCAAAAGCGCGCTGCTTCACCTGCTCTCCAGTGAGCAGGTCGCTGCATAACCGACCCGAAAGATCACCGCGGCTTTTGGGGAATCTCGCCAAAGGTCTTGCCGGGTACGAGCGGCTTGAGGCGGATCAGCCGGGAATCTTCCACCGCCGCCTGCCGGTGCTTGACCGCCTCGCGATAGACGGGGTCGCGGATCATCTCGACAAACGCGGCGACGCTCGGGTATTCCGCAATGAAGCAATGATCCCAGCGTTCGTCCGACGGCCCGATCAGCATCAATTCGAAGCCGCCCATCCAGGCGATCCTGCCGCCGACGCGCGTGAAGACCGGCCCGCTTTCGCGGCCGTAGGCAGCATAGGCTTCCGCGCCCGTGGCGGTCCTTCCATCGCCATAGGCGGCGCGATCGCGCAAGCGCACCAGGTTGAGCATGTGAATCGGCCCGGCGCGATCATTCTCGCGGAATTGCGCGAATACTTCCTTGGTCGGATCTATGTAACCTGTCATCGTCGGTGCCTCGCTGGCAGATGGTTGCGTTCTTGCGTCCTGTCGGCAGGCTAGTGGAGCGGATTTGACATTCGCTACCCACCTTAGCCCAAGCTCGTCAAGCGAATGTCAAATCCCAAGCTCCACTAGAATTTCATATTTTCTAGTGGTCTTTCGATTCTAACGTTCGCAAATGTGTCCGCCGCATCGGGATGGGAATGTTAGAATCGGACCACTAGCATGATGAGGGTGATCTGCTCGACATCATGCGCCGGAAAAAAGCAACGGGGGATGCAAAATGAGCGCGATTGCCAATGCCCTGGTAGCGCTGGTCGCAGCGCTGCATGTGTATTTTCTGATCCTGGAAATGTTCCTCTGGACCAAACCGCTCGGCCTGAGGATTTTTCGAAATTCCCCCGAGAAGGCGGCCGATTCCGCGGTGCTGGCCGCCAATCAGGGCCTTTATAATGGATTTCTCGCCGCCGGGCTTGTTTGGGGATTGGTGCAGCCAAACATCACCTTCGCCTTCCAGATCAAGGTATTTTTCCTGGCCTGCGTGATCGCCGCCGGCATTTATGGCGCGGCCACCGTCAGCCGCAGGATCCTGCTGGTGCAGGCTGCGTCCGCGGCAATCGCCCTTCTTCTGCTTTGGCTATCATGAGGCAAGGCTTCCTGGTGGAGTGGATTTGACATTCGCTACCCGCCTAGTACCCACTTTCCGAAGTTCGTGTCCTGTTTCAGCGCCCACCTTTCACGAACTCCGGAAAGTCATGGGCACTAGCAAACCTATGACTCTAGTGCCGCTTTTCGATTTGAAGTTCCTGGATCGAATACGCCGCTTGCACCACAGGAACTTCAAATCGGCGCCACTAGCCCGCAAGCTCGTTGAGCGAATGTCAAATCCCAAACTCCACTAGAATCTTGTACTTGCTAGTGGTCCTCTGATTCTAACATTCGCAAAAAAGCCCGCTGCGATGGGAAGCGAATGTTAGAATCGAACCACTAGCCATCACCTTGCTTTGCCATAATCGTTCATCCACACTCGGTGGATAGCGCTGACCCATCACGGTTGGACGCTATCATCGGCAAAAATCAAAAACATCAGGTGAGGCAGCGACATGAGGAACAGGCTTTTTCATCTCTCAACCGCAACGATGCTGGCGCTTGCGCTGTCGGCCTCATCGGCCCTGGCGCAGAAGAAGTATGATCCGGGTGCGAGCGATGCCGAAATCAAGATCGGCCAGACCGTGCCATTCAGCGGACCGGCTTCCGCCTATGCCACCATCGGCAAGGCCCAGGCGGCGTATTTCAACATGATCAACGAGCAGGGCGGGGTGAACGGCCGCAAGATCAATCTGATCCAGTATGACGACGCCTATAGTCCGCCCAAGGCCGTAGAGCAGGTGCGCAAGCTGGTCGAGAGCGATGAGGTGCTCCTGACTTTCCAGATCATCGGCACTCCCTCGAATGCGGCCGTGCAGAAGTACCTCAATGCGAAGAAAGTGCCGCAATTATTCGCCGCCACCGGCGCGTCCAAATTCACCGATCCGAAGAATTTCCCCTGGACACTCGGCTTCAACCCGAACTATTTCGTCGAGGGCCGCATCTACGGCCAGTTCATTCTGAAAGAATATCCGAACGCCAAGGTCGGCGTGCTCTACCAGAACGACGACCTCGGCAGGGATTATCTGAACGGCATCAAGGCTGGCCTCGGCAACAAGGCCGCAACCATGATCGTGGCGGAAGCCTCCTACGAAGTCTCCGATCCGACGGTTGACTCGCAAATCCTCAAGCTGAAATCGGCTGGCGTCGATCTGCTGTTCAGCGCATCGACCCCGAAATTCGCGGCGCAGACCATTAAGAAGAACGCCGAGCTCGGCTGGAAGCCGGTGCACATCCTCGATATCAACGCCACTTCGGTCGGCGCGGTGATGCAACCGGCGGGGCTCGAGGCCTCCAAGGGCGTGATCAGCGTCAACTACGGCAAGGACCCTCTCGATCCGACCTGGAAAGACGATCCCGGCATGAAGAGGTATTTCGAATTCATGGCGAAGTACTATCCGGAAGGCGACAAGAACTCGAGCTTCAATACCTACGGCTATGGCACCGCTCAGCTCATGGTTCACGTCCTGAAGCAATGCGGTGACGATCTTACCCGCGAAAACGTGCTTCGCCGAGCCACCAATATCAAGGACTTCCAGGCCGATCTTGCGCTGCCGGGAATGACTGCTAACACCACGCCGAACGATTACCGGGTCAACAAGCAGCTGCAGATGATGCGTTTCAACGGCGAGCGCTGGGAGCTGTTCGGTCCGATCATGGAGGACAGCAGCCCGGCGGGCTGAGGCGCGCCGCTCTTTTGCTCGGCCACGGCGAAGAGCCTTTCGCCCGCGCACCCCAAATTCCGGGGCGCGGGTAGGGTTAAGCGTGGGTGAATGCCTTACCGGTCAGGCCGCTACCAAAGTCAGGCGTGATCGCAATTAACCATCGTTTAAGACGGCTTTAAACCAGCCCCGTTACCGTGCCCGCAGCAGCAGGATGTGGGCGTTCGCGGATGGCGTGGGGACGAAAAAAGAGCGGCGGACGCAAGGAGCCGGTATTCGGCCTTGGCGCATCGCTGGCCGAATTGCGCTTGACGCTGAAGGACCGGATCGCGCCAGCCGAAGAAGACAGGCCGAAGAAGCAAGCCCTCAAACGCAAGATCGTCGAAACCGACGATGAGGACGAGGACGAAACCCCGGTCGAGCGAAAGCCGCGTGCAAGCCGGAGCGCGCGCAGGCGAAGGTCGACCCGGAGCCGCCTCAGGCTGTTGCGCCTGGTCTATTGGGGCGTGGTGCTCGGCCTGTGGGGCGCGATCGCCGCGGTCGGCGTCATCGTGTGGGTCGGCGCGCATCTGCCGGCGATCCAGTCGCTCGAAATCCCGAAAAGGCCGCCGACGATCCAGATCACCGGGGCCGACGGCAGCGTGCTGGCCGTCCGCGGTGAAATGCCCGGCGCCAATGTCGCCTTGAAAGAGCTTCCGCCCTATTTGCCGAAGGCTTTCATCGCCATCGAGGACCGTCGGTTCTATTCCCATCACGGCATCGATCCGATCGGCATCGCGCGCGCGGCGGTGGCCAATATCCTGCATCGCGGCGTTTCGCAGGGCGGATCGACCCTCACCCAGCAGCTGGCCAAGAATCTGTTCCTGACCCAAGAGCGCACGTTTCAGCGGAAATTGCAGGAAGTCGAACTCGCGCTTTGGCTGGAGCGCAAGCATTCCAAGGGCGAGATTCTCGAACTTTACCTCAACCGTGTCTATTTCGGCTCTGGCGCCTACGGCGTTGAAGCTGCCGCCCAGCGCTATTTCGGCAAGTCGGCCCGGAACGTGACCCTGGCCGAGGCCGCGATGCTCGCAGGTCTCGTCAAGTCGCCGTCGCGCCTTGCGCCCAACCGCAACCCTGACGGGGCCGAGCAGCGCGCGCAAACCGTGCTTGCCGCCATGGCGGAAGCCAAGTTCATCACCGAAGCTCAGGCGCAGGCCTCGATCGGGCATCCCTCCTACAATGTGAAGCCGGCCGGCGCCGGGACGATCAATTATGTCGCGGACTGGATTGGCGAGGTGCTGGATGACCTGATCGGTCAGATCGACCAGAACGTCGTGGTGGAAACCTCGATCGATCCGAAACTGCAGGCGGTCGCCGAAGCCGCCGTGATCGATGAACTTGCCGCCAAAAGCGTGAGATTCAACGTGACCCAGGGAGCCCTGGTGGCGATGGCGCCGGATGGCGCGGTGCGCGCCATGGTGGGGGGCCGCAACTATGCCGAAAGCCAGTACAACCGCGCGGTGACTGCCAAGCGCCAGCCGGGCTCGGCGTTCAAGCCCTTTGTCTTTCTCACCGCAATCGAATCCGGCCTGACCCCGGAAACCATCCGGCAGGATGCGCCGCTCGATGTCAAAGGCTGGAAGCCCGAGAACTACACCCATGAGTATTTCGGCCCGGTGACGCTGACCCAGGCGCTGGCGATGTCGCTCAATACGGTTGCGGTGCGGCTCGGATTAGAAGTCGGACCCAAGAATGTCGTGCGTACCGCGCACCGGCTCGGGATTTCATCGAAACTGGATGCCAATCCGTCGATCGCGCTCGGGACCTCGGAGGTCTCGCTGGTCGAACTGGCCGGCGCCTATCTGCCGTTTGCCAACGGGGGCCTCGCGGTCTCCCCGCACGTCGTCAACAAGATACGCACCGCCGACGGCAAGGTTCTCTACATGCGGTCCGCCGATCAGCTTGGCCAGGTGATCGAACCGCGCAATGTCGCGATGATGAACACCATGATGCAGGAAACGCTTTTGAGCGGTACCGCTCGCAAGGCCGAGCTGCCTGGCTGGATGGCCGCCGGCAAAACCGGCACCAGTCAGGATTTCCGCGATGCCTGGTTCATCGGCTACACTGCCAATCTCGTGACCGGCGTCTGGCTCGGCAATGACGACAATTCGCCGACCAAAAAGGCGACCGGCGGCGGCTTGCCGGTGGAAATCTGGACCCGCTTCATGCGGGTGGCGCACCAGGGCGTGACGGCGACGCCGTTGCCGGCTTCGCAAGGAAACGGCTTCTTCTCGACCATCGCGCAGGCCAGCCCGCTTGCGAACGTGGGCGCCAATCCGCCATCAACCCCTGTCGCGACCAAACCTGCGCCGACGCGGGCCTCCGTTCGCCCCGAGCCGGCAAGCGGGCTGGATGGCTGGCTGATCAATCACCTGTTCGGACACTAGTCTAGCGCGAGCGGAAGTCGGTGCACGTCTCCCAATGTGGAGAGGGGGCACACTTTCGACGGTTCGACGTCCGCCAACTTTCAACGGCCGTCCGGCGCCCGAACGCCAGCCCAACTGTCGCGCACCTGAAAATAGTGAACGCTTGGATCGTGAACTGGGGTCGGCAGACGGAGCACCTGCGGCGAGAGCCTCCCCATGGTGCTCAGGACGGTATAGGAAGCAACCACGCGATCATGCTGCGCGGTCACGAGCGCCAGGCGCGCGTTGACCAGCGCCTGTTGCTGATTGAGGACATCGAGTGTCGTGCGCTGGCCGACGCTTGCTTCCTTGCGAACGCCTTCCAGCGCGATCTCGGAGGCATCGACCTGGAACTGCGAGGACGCCACCTGCGACTTGCTTGCCACGAGCTGACCCCATGCCGAGACGAGGTCGGCACGGGCTTGGTCGCGAACCTGCTCGAGATTGAGGCGCTGCTGGGCCAGGCTCTCCTTCGACTGCCGTATCAGCGAATATTCGGCGCCGCCCTGATAGATCGGCACGGTTACCTGGGCGATCGCCGATGCGGTGAACTGGCTGATCTGCGTGATGGTCTGCTGCCAGGTCTTTTGCACGGTGGCTTGCACCGAGACGGTTGGAAACAATGCGCCTTCGTTGATCTTCACGTTGAGAAAACTGACGTCGATCCCGTACATGGCCGAGGTCACGTTCGGGTTTTCCACCAGCGCGATATTGACGGCATCGCCCAGCGTTGCCGGAAAGAAGCGGTCCACGGGCGAGCCCGGCGCGAGCTGCGAGGGTTCGTTGCCGATGATGCGGCGAAAATTCGCGCGCGTCGTGTTCAACGTGGCTTCGGCGGCAAGTTCCTGGGTCTGGCCTGCCGCAAGCTGCGCCTCCGATTGCGCCACGTCCGTCGGGGTGACAAGGCCGACGCTGTAGCGGTCACGCGTCTGTTTCAGGGTCTGCCCGAGAACCCTGGTATTGCTGCGCTGAACTTCCAGGATCGCTGCGTCGCGCAAATAGTCCATGTAGATGGTGGCCGCCGCAAGCAGGACCGATTGCTCCAGCAGGCGCAAGGCCTCGCGCGCGCCGAACACCTGGCTTTCCGCGGCGCGTGTCTTGTTCGCGGTCTGATTGCCGTTGAAGAGCGTTTGGGTCGCGCTCAAGCCCACGGCGTGAGGTCCCTGCGGACCCTCCTCGACTTTCTGGCCTGTCGATGACGTGACGAGCTGATTGGTATATTGGCCTCCGGCGCTCGCGGTCACCGCCACCTTGGGGCGGTAGCCGGACAAGGCCTGTGGCACGTTTTCATCGGTGGCCCGTACCGAGGCTCGCTGGGCGTTGAGCTGCGGATTGGTCTGGTAGGCGCGCATCAGCGCGGCCTCCATGGTGTCGGCGCGGGCGGATGTTGCGGCCATCTGAATGAGAAGAACCGTCGCTGCGATTCGGCCCGAAGCTGTCACCCCTTGCATGAACAGACTTATCCGATGCGGCGTGGCGCCTGACAACAGCCCTGAGCCAGTCGTGAACCGGGAAGATGTGCATAGCTTTCGATAGATCGTTCATGGCGGAGGCCGTCGTGACGGCCTCTCGGCAGCAACCGGTGCTGCTCCTGGTAGAGCTCCGATGCCCACTGAATCAATGGATGAGCCGACCCCTGCTCAGCGAACGAGCTGAAGCGCGCGGGCTAGTCCTGGATGCCGTAGCGATGCAGGTCGTTGCCGTGGGTGTCGAGCCAGGTCTTGGCACGCTCGACATGGTCGCACACCCTCGCCACCACCCGCCAGAACCGCGGCGAATGGTTCATCTCCACGAGATGGGCCACTTCGTGGGCGGCAAGATAATCCAGCACGTAAGGCGGAGCGAGGATCAGTCGCCAGGAGAACGACAGCGAGCCCGCGGACGTGCACGAGCCCCAGCGGCTCGACTGGTCGCGGATCGACAGCCGGCGCACCCTGACGCCCAAGGCTTGCGCATAATAGGTTGCGGCCTTCTGCAGATCCTTGCGGGCTTCGCGCTTGAGGTAGTCATGCACCCGCCGTTCGGTATGTTCGGCGCCGCCTGCCGCGCAAAGAATCCGCTCGCCGCTTTCGCGCATCTCGGTCCAGACCGTGCCGCGCTGACCGGTGCGATGCACGATCCTGTGCGCGACGCCGCGCAAGGGGAGCACGGTGCCCGGTAGAAACGGTGCGGCCTTCGGCAAGCGGCCGAGGCGCGCCGCAATCCAGCCGCCGTGACGCTGCGCGAAGTCCTTGGCGTCAACGATAGTGCCGCGTGGCGGCATGGTCAGGATCGCTTCGCGATCGCTTGGATGAATGCGCAAGGTGTAACGACGCGCCCGCCGATGTCGGCGCAGCCGAACCGAATAGATTTGCGAGCCGTGCTTGACCAGAATGCGAGAGGGTTCGTAAGGCCGCCGATAAAGAAGGGCGCGTTTGGCCATGTCTGCTAGTCCGGGGGTAAGAAGTTCCCCCGGATTCTGCCACATCCGCTGCCAGTGAAATCGCTCGGCGCAAAAACAAATCATTTGCCCAATATACAGGGGTAGGAGGGTTAACGGACCCTATAGGATGGGGTAGGAACCCGAAAAAAGAGGTCGGAACCGCCCCAACAGGGGCTGTTAAAGAATGAAAGAGAGCTCATTCTTTCAAACAGTCGAGAATCGGCGCTTCCAAGGCCGATTCAGAGGTGCGGCCGGCAACCGGAATCGCAACCAATCCAGAGCAAAACGCGTGATTTGGTGTCGAACTTCGCGAAATTGCGCATCATTCAGCTGCATAAGCGAGTGAAGGCTTCACTGCTGAAGATTTCACATTCGCCGCCGACGTCATGAAGTCGGAAATGCGCGGCACGATCTCGGATTTGAAGCGCGAGCCGTTGAACACACCGTAATGGCCCACTCCCTTTTGCACGTAATGCACCCGGCGATGTTCCGGAATAGCACCGCACAGCGAGTGCGTCGCCTCGGTTTGACCTAGTCCGGAGATATCGTCGTTCTCGCCTTCCACCGTCATCAGCGCCACGCGCCTGATCTTTGATGGATCGACCGGCTTGCCGCGATGGGTCATCTCGCCCTTGGGCAGCGCGTGCTTGATGAAAACTGTATCGACGGTCTGCAGATAATACTCCGCCGACAGGTCCATGACCGCCAGATATTCGTCATAAAAATCGCGGTGCTTGTCGACCAGGTCACCGTCGCCCTTCACCAGGTTCCTGAACAGATCCTTGTGGGCGTCCATGTGACGGCCGAGGTTCATGGTGATGAAGCCGTTGAGTTGCAGGAAGCCCGGATAGACGTCGCGCATGACGCCAGGATGCGGGAACGGCACCTTGGTGATGACGTGATTGCGAAACCAGTTGATGCCGCGCTGGGCCGCAAGATCGTTGACGGCCGTCGGATTGCGGCGGGTATCAATCGGGCCGCCCATCAAGGTCATCGAAACCGGAACAAAAGGATCGTTTTCGGCTTCCATGATGGAAACCGCCGCCACCACCGGCACCGAAGGCTGGCACACGGCGATCACATGCATGTTGCCGCCAAGCACGTGCAACATCTCGATGACGTAATCGATGTAGTCATCGAGATCGAAACGGCCTTCGGTCAGAGGCACCATCCTGGCGTCGGCCCAGTCGGTGATGTAAACCTCGTGCCTCGGCAGGAAGGCCTCGACCGTGCCGCGCAGCAGCGTCGCATAGTGACCGGACATCGGCGCGACAATCAGCACCCGGGGCTGGGGCGCACGCAACGGCCGCGTAATCTTGCGATCGAAGTACAGCAGGCGGCAGAACGGCTTTTCCCACACGACGCGGATTTCGACCGGCGTGCGCACGCCATTCACGTCGGTGTCCTTGATGCCCCATTCGGGCTTGCCGTAACGGCGGGTGGTTCGCTCGAACAGTTCGCAGGCGGCGGCAACCGATTTTCCGAACTCGGTGTGCGACCACGGATTGAGCGGATTCTGAAACAGGATTTTCGTGGCATCGGTAACGGCGCGCGCGGGGTTGAGCGAGGCGTGCGCCATTTCGTACATCCAGTACATCGGCGTCGTAAGGGCCGGACTGCCTTCAGCTACCAGAGGCGGTGCGCCGCCAAACTCACCAATCGCCATCTATTCTGGTTCCTCATCCCTTTTGCATCGCAGCATAGTGCCGAATGCGTAATAAAGCGTCAATGCACAGATCAGCACTTTCGTCACGGTGCACAAGCTAAAGATGGCTCAAATCCACGAGAATAAGCGTTCATTCACCGCTCTGAAGCAGCGAACCGTGCTTTCTCGCACTGCGCAACAGCACAAGAAATATCGTAAATGACGCAACAAGCAGCAGGACATTGATGGCGAACGCTTCCGCCATCAGGTCGCCGCGAAACTCCTGCCGCGTCAACAGCGTCCGCATGCCCTCGAAGGCGTAAGTCGGTGGCAACGCCCAGGCGACGTATTGCAGCCAATGCGGCAGCACCGTCACCGGGTAGTAGACGCAGGCCAGAGGCATCAGGCCGAACATCAGCGTCCAGACGATGCTTTCGGCGCCGAGCCCATGGCGAAGCACCAGCCCCGAGACGAAAATGCCCACCGACCAGCTGGTGAAGATCAGGTTGCAGAAAAAGGCGACCAGCGGAAATCCGATGCCGTAGAGATTGAAGTCGAAGAAGATCATGGCGAGCAGCGTCATCGGAATGACGCCGATCGCGAGCCGGATCAGGCTCATGACCATCAGCGCGATCAGAAACTCGATCGGCTTTAACGGGCTCATCATCAGGTTGCCCATGTTGCGCGCCCACATCTCCTCGAGAAACGAGATCGAAAAGCCGAGCTGGCCGCGAAACAGGATGTCCCACAGGATCACCGCGCCGACCAGGGTGCCGCCGGCGCGGGCGAAAAAGCCGGCGTTCTGGGAGATGTAGTTCTGCAGGAATCCCCAGGTGATGATCTGCAACGCGGGCCAGTAGACGAGCTCGAGGAGCCGTGGCCATGACGACAGCAACAGGTACCAGTAGCGCAGGACCATCGCGTTGATCCGGTGCGGCGCTATACCGCCTGCAAGCGCGTGTGTGCTCACGAAGTGCCCTCCTGAACGCGACCGCGCGCAACGTCGAGAAACACTTCCTCGAGCGTCGTGCGATTGTAGCGGGCCATGATCTGTTCCGGACTGTCGTCGTCCTCGATCCGGCCGCGCTTCATGATGATGACGCGGTCGCACAGCCGTTCCACCTCGGGCATGTTGTGGGAGGCCAGAAGGATGGTCGCGCCATTTTCCTTGCGGTAGGTCTCGATGTGCTCGCGGACCCAGTCGGCCGTGTCGGGATCAAGCGATGCGGTCGGTTCGTCGAGCAACAGCAGCTCCGGCTGATTGATCAGCGCCTTTGCGAGTGCCACGCGGGTCTTCTGCCCGGCGGAAAGCTTGCCGTTGGTGCGGTCGAGGAAGTCGCCGAGATCGAGATCGGAGGCGAGCCTCTCGATGCGACCGTGCAGGTTCTCCACCGCATAGAGGCGGCCGAAGATGGTGAGGTTCTGACGCACCGTGAGCCGCATCGGCATGTCGACATAGGGGCTCTCGAGATTCATACGGCCGAGCACCGCGGCGCTTTGCTCGGGCATCGAATGGCCCAGCACCCGGACGTGTCCGGAACTCGGCAACACCAGTCCCATGATCATCGCGATCGTCGTGGTCTTGCCGGCACCGTTGCCGCCGAGCAGGCCCGTGATGCTGCCGCGCGCAATTCGAAACGACACACTGTCGACAGCGCGGGTTGCCTTGTAGAATTTTGTGAGCTGCGCGACCTCGATCGCAGCCTGCCGATCGCGGCCGGGTGCGGGAAACTGAGCCTTGATGGTGCCAGCCTTCATCATGCCGGCCGTTCATTGAGCCAACGGCGGGGCAAGCGCAAGGCGCTTACGAAAATTTGTGGCTATTCGACACAGGCTAGTGTCCCGGTTCTGACATTCGTATCATATCGCGGTGGGCACTTTTACGAATGTCAGAACCAAAGGGACACTAGCAAATCTATGATTCTAGTGTGGCTTCTGGTTCAGAAGTCCGCATGACGAACTGGCGGCAATGATGATGCGGACTTCTGAACCAGAAGCCACACTAGCACAGGCCGGTTTGTCGGACGCCACATGCGCAGTTAAACTCCGCTACGTGGCATCGAAGTTCCCCGCGCCATTGCCATCATGCAGGCTCGGAGATCTCGAATGGGCCAACCTGACGGCAGAGCTGCCCGCCATGTCACGAACTTCGAAAGGCCTTTGCTCCCGGCATGACCGACGTCGCCGCCTCTGATTTTCGCCATCCGCGCCGCTATGTCCGCCTCGACACCATATTGCGGCTGCGCTGGCTTGCCGTGCTCGGCCAGCTCGCGGCGATCTTCATCGTGGCGCAGGGGCTGGAGTTCGATGTCGAGGTGGTTCCTTGCCTTGCCATTGTCGGCCTTTCTGCGTTGCTCAACCTCGTCCTGCAGATCAGGTTCGATCCGATGCAGCGGCTGGAGCCGGCATGGGCCGCAGCGTTGCTCGCGTCCAACATCATCGAGCTGGCCGGCCTGTTGTTCTTCACTGGCGGCCTTCAGAACCCCTTTTCATTTCTGTTTCTCGCTCCGGTTCTGATCTCGGCGACGGCGCTGCCGATCCGCTTCACCATCGCACTCGGCCTGCTGGCCGTCGCCTGCGCGTCCCTGCTCGTGTTTTTTCATTTTCCGTTGCCGTGGGACAGCGACGATCCGCTGGCGTTGCCGCCGATCTATTTGTTCGGCGTCTGGCTCTCGATCGTGGTCGCGATCGGCGTCACCAGCCTTTATGCTTTCCAGGTCGCCGAGGAAGCGCGCAAACTGTCGGACGCGCTGGCGGCCACCGAGCTGGTGCTGACGCGCGAGCAGCATCTCACCCAGCTCGACGGCCTCGCCGCCGCCGCCGCCCATGAGCTCGGCACGCCGCTGTCGACGATCTTCCTGATCTCGCGCGAACTCGAGCGGAGCCTGCCGGAAGACGGTCAGGTCGCCGGCGACATCAGGACCTTGCGTGAACAGGTGCAACGCTGCCGCGACATTCTGGCCAAGATCACGCAGCTTTCCTCAACCGGCGCGCCGTTCGACCGCATGCCGCTGTCAGCCTTGATCGAGGAAACGGTGGCGCCGCATCGCGATTTCGGGGTGGCGATCAAGGTCCGCATCGCCGTCTCCGGAACGCCCGAACCGGTCGGGACACGAAATCCAGCCATCCTGTACGGCGTCGGCAACATTCTGGAAAACGCCGTCGATTTTGCGCGCACGACCGTGGAGGTGAATGCCTGGTGGAACGCCGAGACCGTGGAAGTCATCATTTCTGATGACGGCCCGGGGATTGCGCCCGACATGCTCAAGCGCATCGGCGAACCCTATGTGTCGCGGCGGCGCGATGCAGACGAGGTCCAGGGCGAACGCTCAGGGCTGGGTCTCGGGGTTTTCATCGCCCGCACCCTGCTTGAGCGCACCGGCGCCAAGGTATCCTTCACCAACCGGGTTTTTCCGGATCACGGCGCGGTGGTCCAGATCGTCTGGCCGCGCAGCCACTTCGAGGCGCGCGAAACGGCTGCAAAACCTTCCTGAATATCAATTCCACTCACCTTCCGCCGCTCCACAGAGTTGCCCAATACCTTGAGATGGTCTTGGCAGCAGTGGTCGCGACGCCATATGCTGGGAAGTCCGACACAGGGATACCTCAATCGTGAACTCCATCGCCGAACTGACTGAGCACACCGACCGCTCCCTCCTGATCGTGGAGGACGACAAGCCCTTTCTCGAACGCCTCGCGCGCGCCATGGAGAGCAGGGGTTTCAGCGTGACCTCCTGCGACAGCGTCTCGGAGGGGCTGGCGCAGATCGGGCGAGCGGCACCGGCCTTTGCGGTGGTAGATTTGCGGCTCGGCGACGGCAATGGCCTCGACGTGGTCTCCGCGCTGAAGCGCAAGCGGCCCGATGCGCGGGCGATCATCCTGACCGGCTATGGCAATATCGCCACTGCCGTCACCGCGGTGAAAATGGGTGCGGTGGATTATCTTTCAAAGCCGGCGGATGCGGATGACGTGGTTGCGGCCTTGCTCGCAAGCGGCAACCAGAAGTCGGAGCCGCCAAGCAATCCGATGTCGGCGGATCGGGTGCGCTGGGAACACATCCAGCGCATTTACGAGATGTGCAACCGCAACGTCTCCGAAACCGCGCGGCGCCTGAACATGCACCGCCGCACGCTGCAGCGGATCTTGGCCAAGCGGGCGCCGCGGTAGCTTCTCGACTAAACCAGTGCGGCGAATTTGAAGTTCCTATCAGTGCTGCTGCCTCGTCATAGGAACTTCAAATTCAAAAACCGCACCAGAAACATTAATTTGCTTGTGCTCCCTTGATTCCGAAGTTCGCATCAGAGGTCGCCGCGAATGTTTGCGAACTTCGGAATCGGAGCACTAGAACTCGGCGTGACCTTGCGGGTCGAGCAGACGATTGAACCGCTGGGCGGCGGCGATGGCGAAGCGCACCGTCATCAGTTTCCGCGTCGGTGCGGGAAGGCGGTGTTCTGGCGCCGTGCAATGCATATGCGCCCCGTAGGCATCGGCGACGATCAGGCCGGTGTCGGGGGGAAATATCTCGCAGCTCAAATCCTGGGTGAAGGCGAAGAACAACTGGTCGCAATGAGCCCGGTATTCCGGCCATTTCTGGTCGGCGCGCAAATCCTCCACCGATGATTTGATCTCGACGATCCAGATCTCGCCGCGTTCGTTGATGGCGACGATGTCCGCGCGTCGGCCGGACGGCAGCGGCAATTCGCTGATGCAGGCAAATCCGAGCGAGCGCAAGAGCCGCGCCGTGCCTCGTGCGATCGCAAGCGCGGTCTCTGACTGACGGCCGTCCGGCGCGGGGACGAGCTTGACCTGGCGAGCCTGCGATTCCATCGGCCAAGCATAGAGGCTGGATCGAAAACTGGAAACGGATTTTGCACCCAAAAGCCGCTGTTGCGCGTGGTTTCGGAAGTCCCTCACGATGTTCCGCGGCGGGGGCTAAATCTTTCCTTGGCGAGGCGTCAAAAAAAGGCTTTGTTCGACCCATGACACAGCAATCCGAAACCGAGACCCAGGCAAAGGCCGGCGCCATCATCATTCCGGTCACGCTGTTCGAGCAGAACTGCATGCTGTTGTGGTGTGCGGCGACCAGAAAGGCCGTGGTGATCGACCCTGGCGGAGAAGTGCCGAAAATCCAGGCCGGCATCAAGCAGGCCAATGTCACGGTCGAGAAGATCTGGCTTACTCACGGTCATATTGATCACGTGGGAGGAGCGGCCGAGCTGCGCGATGCGCTCAAGGTGCCGATCGAGGGCCCGCACATCGACGACAAATTCCTGCTCGACAATGTGGTTTCGAGCGGGGCGCGCTTCGGCATGGCCGGCGTGCGCAATTTCTCGCCGGATCGCTGGTTGGAGGAGGGCGATTCCGTTTCGATCGGCGAATTGACGTTCGACATCCTGCATTGTCCCGGTCATTCGCCCGGCAGCGTCGTGTACTTCAACAGTCCAATGCGCTTTGCCCATGTCGGCGATGTGCTGTTCAACGGCTCGGTCGGACGCAGTGATATTCCGGGCGGCGATCATGCGACCTTGATCAGGTCGATCAAGGACAAGCTCTTGCCGCTCGGCGACGATGTCGGGTTCATCTGCGGGCACGGTCCGGGTTCAAGCATCGGTCAGGAGCGGTTGACCAATCCGTTTCTCACCGGCGCGATGTGAGACGGAGGGCTTATTTCTTCCGCGCCCGTTTCTTCAGCCCGGCCGCGGTGAGCGCACGCGTGATCACGGCGCCGACGTCAATGCCGCGCCGGCGCTTGGTCTGCGGCTTCTCCGGCTTCTTCTCGATGTTCAATGGCCACAATACCGGTCCAAGGTCGGGCTTCCATGCCGGTACCGGAGAGGCCAGCGGGATCAGTTTTGCGCTTGGCGATTCGGTCGGCGCACGCGGCTTCTTTTGCACGACTCGCTTTGGTGCGGGCCTGGCAGCCTCCTGAGGCTGGCGAATCCATTCGGTCAGGCCGAAGAAATTCGCAATGTGATATGACGACGAGATGCCCGCCTCGATCAGGAACGCGCCCTTCGTCCCATAGCGCTCGTCGTTTTCAGCGATGCCGACCGGCGTGCCGTGCGCCATGTCGGTGATGGTGTAGGATTCGACGATAGTTTCGCCATCCGCGTCCCACCAGATCTGGTGCGGGTAGCCGTTGACGGTGCCTTCCGACATCGGTGAAGCTGGTAGGCGATGCACGTCGAGCCATTGCTTGACAATCTCGTCGGCATTGGCCGGATTGACCGTGCGATCCGCGCTGCCGTGCCAAACCGAAACCTTTGGCCAGGGGCCGCGGTGGTTCGAAGCCTTGCGCACGAGGTCGCCCAGTTCGCGCCCCGGTCGGGTCGGCGATTGAAACATTCCGTTCAGCGCTTCCCTTATGTTCTTCGCCACGCCGTAGGGCAGGCCGGCGATGATGGCGCCTGCGGCAAACACTTCGGGATAGGTGGCGAGCATCACTGAAGTCATGGCGCCGCCTGCGGATAGCCCGGTGACGAAAACGCGATGCCTGTCGATCTTGTGCTCGCTCGTCATCCGCGCGATCATTTGCCTGATCGAGCCGGGCTCGCCGCGGCCGCGCCTTGTGTCGTCCGCATTGAACCAGTTGAAACAGCCATTGGCGTTGTTTGAGATCTGCTGCTCCGGCATCAGCAGCGCGAATCCGTAATGCTTGGCAAGCGTGGACCAGCCGGCGCCGAAATCGTAGCCAGCAGCATTCTGGCCGCAGCCGTGGAGAACCACGACCAGAGCGGGCGAGGGCTGCAGTTTCTCAGGCACGAAGGAGAACATCCGCAGATTGCCCGGATTGGTCCCGAATCCCGTCGTCTCGACCAGTGGCGTGCGGATTCCCCGTCGCGGCCCGCGCGCGAAGCCGTCCAGGACATCGAGTCCGGGCATCTTGGGCAGCTGCTGCAAGAATTCGATGTTTTTCGCGAGAGACACCCGTAGCTCCTAGGCGAACGAATCCACAAGGCCGATGACAAGAGATAGTTGCTGCACTGCGAAATGGAAAGGCCGCATACTGACGGTCAACAGGATTGTGATTCCTGTGAAAGGTTACGGTAACGCGTGACGCATCCATGACGGAAATACGGCAGGTGCAACCAGCCTGACTCGAGTGATTCAGACCGCTTTCAGTTTGCGATAGGCAAACCACACCATTTTCAGGAGCAGCCATCCGTCGCGAAACCGCGAGATCTGCGTCTCGCCAAAGGTGCGCGCCTTGTAGTGGATCGGTGTCTCGACGATTTTGAGATTCTGTTTGGCCGCGCCGAAAATCAGATCGAAATCGCCGAATGGATCAAAATCGCCGAAGTAGCCGCGCTCTCTCGCCAGCACTTCATAATCCTTGCGCAGCAGCACCTTGGTGCCGCACAGAGTGTCGGTCAGGCGCGTGTTGACGAGGTAGCTGAAAAGATAGGCAAAGAAGCGGTTGGCAATCAGATTGAGCGGGCGCATCGCCTCGCGCTCCATCGGATAGACCAGGCGAGTGCCATTGACGAACTCGGCCTTGCCGGTCTCGATCACCGCGTGAAATTTCGGCAGCGCTTCCGGCGGCATTGTCAGATCGGCATCCAGAATCATCAGCACGTCGCCGGTCGCGGCAGAAAAGCCCTTTCGTACCGCGTCGCCCTTGCCCTTGCCGTCCTGCTTGAGCACCTTGATGTTCCAGCGGTCCTGGTAGGCGTCGCGGACACGTTCGCATTCCTCGAACGTGCCGTCGCTGGAATTTCCCTCGACGAACAGGATTTCCTGCGAGCTGCCGAACCGGGGCATGCGCAGGATCGCACTTTCGATATTGCCCCTCTCGTTGCGGCAGGGGATCAGAATGCTCACGGAAAACTTGCGGTCGGGAAATTGTCGCATCGGGCGACCGACCAGATAGGTTCTCAGGCAGAGCTTCCTCACGCCGGGGAGCGGCGCGATGAAGCGGTTGATGAATGGACCAAGCCCGAGCCACCGGCGCGGCAACAACTGCCGCTGCTCCTGGCTGATCATTTCGAAATCCGCCAGATCCATCAGATTGAGGAAGTCGGCGGTGGCGATATAGTTGATCTTCGGCTGCCTGGCGCGCAGGTGCAGCGCCTCGGCAAGCTTGAGCACCGGCTCCCACAGATGCGAATAGTAGGAGATGATGATCCGCGTCGACGGCTCGCACAGGTGATGCACCAGCCTCAGGGTGCCGTCGATGTCCTCGAACATCCCGATGGTGTCGGCGATCACGATGTAGTCGAACGGGCCCCGGATCGAGGCCAGCGTCGCCGGGTCCTCGACGTCGCCCAGCACGAAATAGAGCTCGGGATGCAGCTCGTTGGCCTTGGCGATCGTCGCTGCACCGAAATCGACGCCGACGCCGTAGGAAGGTTTCAGCGCCGCCAGCAGGTCGCCGCGGCCGCAGCCCAATTCCAGCACCCGCTTGCCCGGCGGAATCAGGAATTTCATGAATTTGAAGTCGTCTTCGTGGTAAGCGGCGTTGAATTTTCGCCAGCGATCGAGTTCGTCGCCATGGGCCTCGAAGTGGTCGACGAGGTCGCGCTTCCGCTGATTTGAAAGCGGCAAGGAAGCAGCGGAATCGGATTGCCTCAGATACATCCTCGCCCTCGGTTGCGAAAAGAACGAAAGGCCGTCTTAGCGGAACGGCCGGGGGGTGTAAATTCGGCCAGTGTGGCGGTTCAGAAGTCCGCATCGGGCCGGAATCGTGTGCGATTTCGCGTGCTGCGAACGGAAATCGGCTGTGCTGTTCCTTTGCTCTTTCCTCGGTCCTTCCCAGCCCGTAGTTTCACATCAGCCGAGCATAAACAATCGTCCGGAGAGAACGTCCATGCCCCGCCTGAAATTCGGAGCTTTCCTCGCGCCGCATCATCCGATCGGCGAGCATCCGATGCTGCAATTCCGCCGCGACCTCGATCTCGTCGAAGAGCTCGATGCGCTCGGTTACGACGAGTTCTGGTGCGGCGAGCATCATTCCTCGGGCTGGGAGATGATTGCTTCTCCCGAGATGTTTCTGGCCGCAGCCGGCGAACGCACCAAGCGGATCAAGCTTGGCACCGGCGTGATCTCGCTGCCCTATCACCACCCGTTCAACGTCGCCCAGCGAATGGTGCAACTCGACCACATGACGGGAGGCCGGGCCATCTTCGGTTCCGGTCCCGGTGCCCTTGCCTCCGACGCACATACGCTCGGCATCGATCCGATGGTCCAGCGCGATCGCCAGGATGAGGCGATTGCGATCATTCGCCGGCTGTTCCAGGGCGAGCGCGTCAGTGCAAAGAGCGACTGGTTCACGATGAACGATGCCGCACTCCAGATCCTGCCTTTGCAGGAAGAGATGCCGTTCGTGGTGGCCTCGCAGATCTCGCCCTCGGGAATGACGCTGGCCGGCAAATACGGCATCGGGATCATTTCGCTCGGCTCGATGTCGACGCAGGGTCTGATGGCGCTGCCCACCCAATGGAGCTTTGCCGAAGACGCCGCAAAAAAATACGGCACCAAAGTGAGTCGCTCCGATTGGCGCGTGCTGCTCTCCTGGCACATTGCCGAGTGCAGGGAGCAGGCCGAGCGCGAAGCCGGCGCCGGACTGATGCGCTGGCACAACGAGTATAATGTGCGCACGCTGCAGCGGCCCGGGTTGAGCCCGTTCACTTCGCCTGAAGACGCGATCGAAAAAACCGTGCGCGGCGAGTTCGCCGCTTCGACCATCGGCACGCCCGACGATCTGGTCAAGACCATCAAAAACCTGATGGAGGTTTCCGGAGGCGTAGGCCACATCATCGGCTTCGTCCACGACTGGGCCAATCCGGAAAACACCAGGCGCAGTTGGGACATGGTGGCGCGCTATGTTGTGCCGGAGATCAACGGCCATATCGATAAGCTGCGCCAGTCGCAGAAATTCCTGATCGAGAACCGCGCGGTTTTCGAGCGGGCCGGGCAGGCGGTGATGGCGAAAATCATGGAGAATGAAAAGGCGGCCGCAGCCCTTCCGCTCACCGGCCCCGGCCGCGTGGCGATCCCGCCCGTCAACGCGCCGGATTTGCAGAAGGAAGCCGCCAAGCAGGGCAAGGGCTAGTGTCCCGATTCCAATGCGGACTTCTGAACCGCCACACTAGCGCTTCTTGCGGCAGTGCTCGTGCAGGGTTTCCCCTGACGAGCGGTATTCGGCGTCTTTGCACGAAGACGACAACGGTTTATTACGAAAGCGGGGCTTAAACCGATGACACCAGGCGTGACCCGCGGCGGCAAAGAATACCGCCGTTTGGTGATCCCCGGCGGATGACCGGAGCTATTGCCATGTCGATGCAAAGTATGGCTTCCCCCGCGATCACGCCAAGTCGGCCCAGACGCGACTTGCTCGGGCACATTCCCGGCGACGAGGGCTGGCCGGTGATCGGCCGCACGCTCGCAATCCTCAAGGATCCCAAAGGGGAAGTCGAACGGATGGCGGCGAAACACGGCCACGTCTATCGCGGCCGCGTGCTCGGTGAAACCAGCGTCACTCTGCTCGGTCCGGAAGCCAACGAACTCGTGCTGTTCGACCAGGCAAGGCTTTTCTCATCCACTTACGGTTGGGAGACGATCCTCGGACGATTGTTTCCGCGCGGCTTGATGCTGCTTGATTTCGACGAGCATCGTCTGCATCGGCGCGCATTGTCCGTTGCCTTCAAGTCCGGCCCGATGAAATCCTATCTTGCGGCGCTCGATGCCGGCATCTCGAGGCGCGTGGCGCAGTGGCGGCAAAAGCCAGGTCCCATGCTGTTTTATCCGGCGATGAAGCAGCTGACGCTCGATCTGGCTGCCACGTCGTTTCTCGGCACCGGTATCGGGCCTGACGTCGAGCAGATCACGCGTGCGTTCGTCGACATGGTTGCGGCATCGGTCGCGCCGATCCGCCAGCCATGGCCGGGAACGCAAATGGCGCGGGGGGTCAAGGGCCGCGCCCGCATCGTGGCCTATTTTTCGGAGCAGATTCCGATCCGACGCGCTAAAGGTGGCGAAGACCTTTTCTCACAGCTCTGTCGTGCCACCCACGAGGACGGCGCCTTGCTCTCGACCCAGGATATCGTCGACCATATGAGCTTTCTGATGATGGCCGCGCACGACACGCTGACTTCGTCGCTCACCTCCTTTGTGGCCGCCATTGCCGCAGATCAGGAGTGGCAGCAGAAGCTCCGGGACGAGGTCACCGCGCTCGGTGTGGCGAGCGATGCGCCGACCAGCTTCGACAATCTCGAAGCGATGAGGCTCACCGAGATGGCGTTCAAGGAGGCGATGCGGATAAGGCCGCCGGTGCCGTCGATTCCGCGGCGCGCCACACGCGACTTCAGTTTTGGCGGCTATCCAATCCCTGCCGGCACTTTGGTCTCGGTCAACCCGCTGTTCACCCACCACATGCCGGGCATTTGGCGCGATCCCGACAGCTTCGATCCGTTGCGGTTCACTGACGAGGCCCAGCGCGGCCGCCATCGTTTTGCCTTTGTGCCGTTCGGCGGCGGCGCGCATATGTGCCTTGGCCTGCACTTCGCCTATATGCAGGCGAAATGCTTTGCGCGGCATTTCCTGCAAAATCTCAGCGTCAGGTTGACCCCGACCACCACGCCGGAGTGGCAGATGTGGCCGATCCCGAAGCCGAAAGACGGCTTGCGCGTCACGCTGGCGCGGCGAATTTGAAATTCCCTTCAGTTCTGCCGCAATCAACCTCTCGCCTGATCGAATGCCTTGCGCAAGGCGACGTAGCCCTGCTGCTGCGCGGTCCAGTTGCGGCCGCCGGTGATGGCGCCATCGACCACCAAATCATGACCGTTGATGAAGGTGGATTCGTCGCTGGCCAGAAATACGGCGGCGTGCGCGATATCTTCGGGCAGGCCCGCGCGCGGAATCGGCTGTGCGCTCTTGTAGACCTCCCGCATGACGTCGGGAGTTTTCTCTGCCGCCTCGACAGAAAGCCCAAGCGCCTTGCCGAAAATTCCGGTGGCGATCGCGCCCGGCGAAATGCTGTTGACGCGGATGCCCGCTTCACCGAGTTCCATCGCCACGCATTTGGTGAGGTGAATGACCGCAGCCTTGGCGGCGCCGTAGACGATCGACGATGAAAAGCCGGCGAGCCGGCCGGCGATGCTGCCGTTGTTGATGATGCTGCCGGAGCCCTGGCGGCGCATATGGGGGGCGGCGTGTTTCATCCCAAGCATCACGCTGCGCACCAGCGTCGCCATGGCGGCATCAAAACGTGCCACCTCCAGCCCTTCGATGCCGCCGGTTTGTGCCGGTCCGCCGGCGTTGTTGAACAGACAGTCGATGCGGCCGAATTTCTCGACGGCCTCGCCGATCAGCGCGCGCATTTCGTCCTCGATGGTGACATCGGTGCGGCGGAACAGACACGCGGGGCCTAACCTCCTGGCCAACGCCTCGCCTTCGACCGCCCGGCGGCCGGCGATGACGATTTTCGCTCCTTCAGCGACGAAAATCTCCGCAGTGCGCAGTCCGATGCCGCTGGTCGCGCCGGTGATCACCGCAACCTTGCCGTTCAGCCGTCCCATATTGATCTCCTTTCGACCATGATCGGGTTACAACTATCCCGGGCTTTGGGGGACGACGCAAGCCATGGTGCGTCCCGCCCCGGTTTCCAATTCGACAATTGTCCTCGTCGAGTGCCGAAGGGTAGTACATTTTTCTCACACGGGAAGTGGCACGATTTCTGCCGCGCTTGCCTGATGCTGTATTTGCTGATCATCTGATGCGACCCATGGTGAAAGTGATCGACGAGTTGCGGCGCGGCTGGCGAGGAACGTCCCGGCCATCGTTGCCGTTCGCGCTGTGTTTCGCCGCGTCGTGCCTTGCTATTTCGACGGCGGCGCGCTGGCTGTTGTCCATGATCCGGACGGACATCTATTTCACGCCATACATTCCGGCGGTGTTCTTTGCCACGGCTTTCGGCGGATACCGCATAGGCATGGCGACGGCCGGTTTGGGCGGGTTGCTCGGCATATTCATAAATTTCGGTCAAGCTCCGACCGATTTTGCAAGGCTGGTACTGTTGACCATCTTTCTGATCGTGTGCGGTCTCACGATCTGGGGCGTCGAGCATTATCGGCTGCTCGCCTCAAAGCAGCGGGAAATTTCCGAGCGGCTGATCCGTGAACGGGAGTATCGCAGACTCGTCGTGGAGGAGCTTCAACATCGGCTGAAGAACAAGGTATCGACCATTCATGCTGTGCTTCACCAGGTTCTGCAAAATCAGCCGCAAGTCTGGGCCGGTATCGATCACAGGATGCGCGCGCTCTCGGCAACCGACGATTTGATCGCGAAGGTGGATGGCCGTGGCTGCGACATCAAGGAGCTCTTGCTGTCCGAACTCGGGCCGTACGGGCACGTCCGCTTTAGCTTGAACGGCGAACGGCTGTTTCTGCCCGCCAAGCTTGCCGTGAGCCTTGCGCTGATTTTTCACGAACTGGCGACGAACGCGGGCAAGTATGGTGCGTTTTCCTCCGCGCGGGGGTTGTTGCAGGTGTCGTGGTCGGCGACCGACGGCCGCCTCAACATCACCTGGGACGAGACTGAAGGGCCTTCGATCGGAACGGTGGGCGAACCTGGCTTCGGCACCAAATTGTTGCAATCCGCACTCAAGGCTTTCGACGGCAAGACCGAGATCACCTATTTGAAAAGCGGCCTTCATTGCACGATGCAATGCCGAATTCCCGCAAGCTGAAATCGTTCCGGTTTGTCCCTTTCCTTGCTATCGTCGTCATGTTGAAAGGCTTATAAACGCTTGCGGATTGTTTTGGAGCCTTACCCGTTTTCAAAGAGATCAAATGCCTCCGGTTTCGATATTTCTGAACATACTCTGGCTGTTGCTCGGCGGGCTGTGGATGGCGTTTGCCTGGGTTGTCGCCGCCGTCATCATGGCCATCACCATCATAGGTCTGCCGTGGGCGAGAGCTGCGTTCAATATCGCCGTCTACACCTTGCTTCCGTTCGGCCAGAAGGCCGTGCGCCGCGATAGTCTGACCGGCCAGTCCGACATCGGCACCGGGCCGCTCGGTTTCATCGGCAATCTGATCTGGTTGCTGCTGGCCGGCTGGTGGCTGGCGCTCGCGCATCTCGTTACCGCGGTCGTCCTTGCCGTGACCATCATCGGCATTCCGTTCGCCTGGGCCCATGTGAAACTCGCCGGCATTGCGCTATGGCCGATCGGCAAAGCGATCGTTCCCGCCTAGGCCATAGTCCGGAAAAGCAGGAGCCGGTTTTTCCTCGCGACAAACGCAAATGCGTTTGCGCAGATCATGCTCAATAATCTAAAGCGCGATCACGATTGGACTCGAAATTATCGCGCTCTGGAGCAGCATCAAAGCTTCGGATGCATCGGCTGATCGCGCTTCATGGCATCGAAGATTTCTTGCCGCGCGCCCTGATCGCCTCCTCGACGCTTCGGAACTGATGGTCCGGGCCCAACAGCGCGCCGATGCCGAACCGCACCAGGGCGTCCTGCGCGCGCGGCGATTCAAGCCGCGCCAGCACAAAATCGACGCCATCCTGACGACAGTCGCGGATAATCCCGGTCAGGACCTGCGACGCCGTAAAATCGATCTCGACAATGCCTGTCGCCTCCAGCACGAGAAGCCTCACCTTTTGGGAAGAGGACTTGATGGCTGCCAGGATGTCGTGGCGGAAATGATAGGCATTGAGAAAAGACAGCGGCGCCTGGAATCCGATGACGATAATGCCGCTTTCCCGTTCGCCTGGAAAATGCCGGCTCGCCGGCCACCATATCGAGGTTCCGGGCACCCGTTCGAACACCAGCGCGCGGGCGCGCGTCGTGCTCCATAGGCCATGCAGCAGCGAAAGCGCGATGCCGATGCCGACGCCCTGCTCGATCGGCAGCACGATGATCGCCACGGCGGTGAGCAGGATCAGCAAAAACTCCCACCGCGTCTGCCGGTAGACCGCCATGATCTGGCCGAAGCGGATGATCCTGAGCGCGACGAACAGGAGGACTCCGCCTAGCGCCGCGTTGGGAATCCGGTGCAGCAGCGATGCGCCGAATGCCAAAAGCAGGACTATGATTGCCACGGCCGCCAGTCCTGCGATCTGGGAGCGGCCACCGGTCTCGGAAACCACGCCTGTGCGTGGCGGGCTGGCATCGACGGGAAACGCGCCGATCAACCCAGACAGCACGCTGCCGGCGCCGACGCCGACGAAATCACGGTCGACGTCCGGCGGCTCGTTGGGGTCGGACGGAAACGATCGCGTGGTTGCGGCCGTCTGCACCATGACGACGATCGAAATGATCAGGCTGAGCGACACCAGGCTTGCCAATTGCCTCGCCGTGACAAAGGGAATTCCGAACGCCGGCATTTCGACGGTGATGGCGCCGAGAACGCTTACGCCCCTGTTCTCGAGCCGAAGCAGGATCACGGCCGCGCCCGCCAACGCAAGGCCGATCAACGCGCCTGGAATCCGCGCGTCGATCCGCTCGGAGAGTGCGATGATCGCCAGAACGCCAAGACCAATGACCAGGGTAAATCCGTTTGCCTGGTCGACATTTTCGGCGATGGTCGCGAGCCGCTGCAGCATCGGACCATGGGGTTCCGGCAGCCCGAGGATGGCCGGCAATTGCGAGATCAGGATGTGGACCGAGATTCCGAGAAGAAAGCCGATCGTCACCGGTATCGAGAGCAGGTCGGCAATCCAGCCCAGCCGGAAAATTCCGGCTGCCAAAAGCAGTAGCCCGACCATGAGCGCCAGCGCCGCGGCAAGCACCGGGTAATCCGGCGAGGTGGAAGCTGCCAGGGCCGCAAGGCCTCCGGCGAAGATCGGCGTGATCGTCGAATCCGCGCCCGACGAAAGAAAGCGATTGCTGCCGAAGGCCGCGAAGGCAAGCGAGCCCGCCACAAAGGCGAAAAATCCAATCTGCGGGGCGAACCCGCCGAGCCGTGCTGTCGCCATCTGTTCGGGGATGGCAATCGCGGCAAGGGTCAGGCCGGCGAAGAGATCGCGGGTGATAAATTCAAAGCGATAGCCGCTCAAAGAGCGAAACACCGGCAAGACCGACCTTGCCCGTTCGGATTTCGCAGATCCGGAAGTATCCGCCATGCCCGCTATCCCCTGATGGACGCCAGGTTTGAGCAGCGCCCTTTTGCATTCGCAACGATCGGGTCCGCCATCTTTCCGGGGCCGCGCGAGGCGTTGAACGCCCGAAATCCGCGCGGGATCAAAATCAAGCTATCACGAAGCTTTCGGTCCGGAAATAAACAGGAGTACGCGCCGAGCCAGAGCTGACGGTCCGGTAAGAGTTTTGAGCGGAAAGCCCGGCTTTCACCCGAGAATGCCGAACTCTGCGCATCCGAAGTTCCGGGGGGCTGCCCCGAACGCGGGGGATTTAGCCTTCGGTAACCGGTTTCCCCAAACTGTTTTGGCTGTCCTTCCGGTCACTGATTGTCCCTGACTATCTTGTTTTGTTGGAGTTTCCGAGGCGTTCGGTTTTGCTGGTGCCCGGTGGTCCCTGCCCATTTTATTGAGTTGGGTGCCAATTGCGGTGCCAACTTAGCCTCGCCGATCAGCAAAAAAAACCTAGCCAGCGAACCAGCACTTGTCGGCCCGCCAGCAGAAAATCACCTTCGCCGAGATGCGCGAGAGCGGTGCGCGCGGACTGCTCGTGTACTGCGCGGACTACCGCTGCAGGCACTCGATCGCCGTCAGCGGCGACCGTTAGCCAGATGTGTGTTCGCGGAGCGAGCGGATGTGCCGACTTCGTCAGCGCCCATCAGACGCGAGTAGCCGGCGACATCAACCGCGAGCACTGCCGCAGACAGCAACGGTCTCACGCCGGCAATTGGGCCTTAACTAGCGCGGCACGGTGGTGCTCGCGGTCGCTTTCGTGCTGGTAGTGCTGCGTCGCGATAAAGCGCTCGATCGAGAAGTCCGGCGCCCGTTGCAGTAGCTCCTGGGCCGCGCCCTTAGCCGCCGCAGCGTCTCCGAGCTGCGCGTAGCATGCCGCAAGAAACGCCCAATGGGTTTGGCTGGTTCGACTACGCCGTTGGAACGCTTTGATCGCCTCACCGTAGCGCCGTCTGACGAAGTAGGCGCGGCCGAGAGAACCCCAAAAGTGCTCGGGATGATAGGGATTGAGGCGCATCGCCTTCTGGATCCATTCGATCCCTTCTTCCGCCCGGCCGATCCAGGTCAGCACCTCGCCCTGCTGCACGACAATGAGGTCGTCGTTCGGATTGAGCGCCAGCGCCCGCTCCTGGTGGTGGAGCGCCTTGTCGTGGTCGTGGTGTACCGTCAGGTTCACGGCGGCGAGAACGCGGTGCACGTCGCTGTCGTTCTCGTCGAGCGACAGGGCCTTCGTCAGTTCCCTAATCAGCGCAAGCCTTGTGGTCTTGACATCAGCGCACCAGCCAGTGACGGTCGATTGTCCGAGTACGCAGGCCTTCCAGGCATGCGCGTGCGCATAACCGGGATCGAGTGCGATTGCGCGCTCAAGCATCCGCAGCGCCTCTTCATTATCCGCTCGTGTGGAACGGTGGTGGAATAGCTTGCCTGCGAGCACGCATTCGTAGGCCACTAGGTTTTCCGGCGGCTTGCGCTGCACGCGGCCCTGCGCCGCGGCCGCGACGCGGCCCGGTAGGATCGAAACGATTGACGACGTCACCTCATCCTGGATGGCGAAGATGTCGGCGAGTTCCCGGTCGTACCGCTCGGCCCAGAGGTGGCGGTCGGTCTCAGCGTCGATCAGTTGCGCGGTGATGCGAACACGGCTGCCCGACTTGCGCACGCTACCCTCGACAACGTACTGGACGCCAAGCTCCTTGGCGACCTTCTGCACATTGATCGGCTTGCCTTTGTAAGCGAACACGGAATTGCGCGAGATCACAAGCAGCTCGCGGAAACGCGACAGCTCAGTGAGAATGTCCTCGGTGATGCCGTCGGCAAAGAATTCCTGCTCGGGCTCTCCACTCATATTGACAAAGGGTAGCACGGCGATCGCCGGGTTCTCGGCGACGATCGGAGTCTGAACACGGCTCTCGGATTTGTGCACGGCTTTCGCGGTCACGTCGCGGTCTTCCGCGATGATGCAGAAGACTTCGATCGGTCGCGCTATGTTCTTGACAGTCTGCTCCCCGCGCGTCTCGATTTTGATCGGGACCTTGTCACGCACCTGATCCGCAGCACCGCGAGATATGTAGATGCCGCCGGGGTCCGCCAGCGCCTGGATCCGAGCTGCGACGTTCACGCCATCACCATAGATGTCGTCGCCGTCGACGATGACGTCACCGACATTGATGCCGATCCGAAACTTTATCCGAGAGTCTTCGGGGCTGCCCGCGTTGCGTTGTTGGACCTTCTTCTGAACCTCGATCGCGCAGGTGACAGCATCCACGGCGCTCCCAAACTCAACCAGCGCGCCATCGCCCATGAGCTTGAAGGTCCGGCCAGAATGGGCCGCAATCAGCGGATCGAAGAGGTCGTGCCTCATGGCCTTCAACCGGGCGACGGTCCCCGCCTCGTCGATCCCCATTAGGCGCGAGTATCCGACCACATCGGCTGACAGAATAGCTGCGAGCCTCCTTTGGAGGCGCTCTTCGGTCATGCAGACTCCTCTGAACCACGGATACAACTTTATGGCTCACTGGGCAATGTTGACCATCGTGGTGCCAATGCCATCGAGATAAGACGTTAAATGGGCGCTGAGGTCGCGGGCGTCGTCGCCCGCACCATCGATCAAGGCGGATTTTCGACGGCGCATGAACTGAGCCCCCATGAGATACATTCCCGGCGATGAGACTACCCCTCCATCGTGCCGGAGCCTGCCCTTCCGATCGAGAACTGGCAATTCAAGCCAAGAGTAGTCGGGTCGGTAGCCCGTGGCCCAAATAATCGCTTTGATCTCGCCAGACGCCAGATCCACTCCGAGTGGCGGCGCCGGCTCCACGCGGGTTGGCGGCAGGCGATGTGGCGGGTTGGCTTTGGCATCGAAGCCGTTTCTTTGCGCCCACTCGTCGATACGGTCTAGCAATCTTCCCATCTTGAGATCGGAAAGCACGCACACGTTGCGCAATGATCCGGAAAACTGCGCCTTACCGTTTTCGCTGATACCGCCAATGCGGCCAACAAGCTTCACGCCTGTTTCGGTGAGGGCGTTAAGGTCGAGGGTAGATCGATCGGGCGTGCCGGCAAGTTGCAGTGAAGCAACCCGTCGTGCTCTGGCAAGATCGTCGACTTCGTCGTAGCGGTCGTCGAGCACACCGGCGGCATCCATCCACCACTCCAAATCTTTGCCACGATAAACGCGCGGCGCTCGAATGTGCTCGCCCACCGACAAGATGACCGGTCGGCCCGAGCGGTGTATTTCATGGGCGATCTGAGTACCGCTCGAGGATGCTCCAACGACCAAGACGCCACTATCGGGGGCGAGTTGTTCAGGATTGCGGTAGTTCTGGGCGGTCAGTTGCATGATTGACCGCGGTACCTTGTTGGCAAACCTGGGAACGTCAGCGACGTTGCATGCCCCGGAAGCGACCACGACCGCCCGGCATAGCCAATCGCCTTGGTCGGTGCGCACTAGGTATCCCGTCTCCGTGCTGCGCACCGATGTGACCGTCGTGTGGGTTAGTACCGGGGCCGAGATCGCCCTGGCGTAACTCGCGATGAATTCGATTACCTCGGCCACGGTCCTGTAGCCGTCCGGATCGTCACCATTGTAGGTAAAGCCAGGCAGTCGGCTCTGCCAATTAGGCGTTAACAGTCGCAGCGAATCCCAGCGTTCAGTGCGCCACGTGTGAGCAATCTCACCGCGTTCCAACACCACGTGATCGATGGAACGGTCGCAGAGGCAACGGCTCGTTGCCAGGCCGGCGTGCCCCGCACCGATAACGACTGTGGTGACGTTGCGAATGGCGGTCGTTCTCAATCTAGTGCGGCAATGGGCCTGCGCCGGTTCAATCCACTACGACCGTGACATTGGTCGGATTGGTCACGATGTCATAGACTGCCGATCGCTTCTGCGATTGCGCGACGAGGGCTTCGATGTCTTCGCGCTTTGCATCGGCGTCGATCTTGTAGGTCACCTTTATGCCGCCGAAACCATTGCGCACGTCGTCGTCTATGCCGAGAATGCCTTGGAGGTCCATGTCCCCTTCTAGGGTCGCGGTGACCGAGCGCAGCTGAATGTTGCGGTTTTGGGCAATCGCGGCGATACCTGCGGTCAGACAACTTGCCAACCCAACTAAGACGTACTCGACCGGCGTGGCACCTTTGTCCTCGGAGGCGAAAATTTCCGGGTGGTCAGCATCGAAGGTAAAAGTTCTCTTGTGATGCTGTTCTTCCCCTAAGCCGTAAAAACCTTCAACCGTAGAGTGACTGTGAGTGCCATCCTTCCATTCGCAGGCGGCGCGCCATTTAAACTGCGCAGCAGCAGGAGCTTTAGTAAGCTCTTCACGGGCAGCAAGCAAAGCTGCGACGTTCACGCCGTTATTAGCAATGCTCCTAGCATCGGCCATCGGTACCCTCCATAGGTGCGGTTGATGAATTTCGATCCTATTCAATATAGCATTGAGGAAGTATCCAAATCAGTGAACTATATCTCAATCCAAACCTGCTCCTTCCAAACCTGCAGGGAAAATTTCCCTTATTTTCAGGTCTCCTGCGAATTTGCCGCCGTCGACGCGCGCCCCATGCGGACCATTCGGTCCCCCAAACACATGCCCCACCATTGCGAACAGGATCGGACAACATTCGACCAATTCGACCATTCCGCGCGTTCGGACGTATTGCAACCACGCAGCGCTCATGTCGCCGATTCGTCGAGCAACGACTTGGCATCTTTCAGGTCGAGCGTGTCGAAGCCTTCGGTGAACCAGCCGTAGATCGGAGCGAGCAGTTCGCGGGCCTGCTGCGACTTGCCCTGAGAACGCCATAGCCGCGCCATGCTCATTGCGGCGCGCAGCTCCCAGGATTTTGCTTGCTGCTGACGCGCAACAAAGAGTGCGCGATCAAAATATTTTTCTGCTTTTTCCGTATCCGGCGCGAGCGACTTGAGTGCAATTTCCCCAGCAATGCGGTGTACCTCGGCCTCGCACCATTTCTCCTTCGACTTTTCTACTTTGTCTATCGCGTCGTCAATGCAACGCCTCGCATCGTCAAGCTGATCAAGTTCCGTGTAAGCCATTGCCAAATTCCACAGATACCGCGGTTCATAAAGAGTTGCTCCAATTGACCGAAGTGAGGTCATCCCCGATGTGATCGCCCGAACTGCATCCGAGGCATTTCCGGTTAGTGCAAAAAGCCAACCGCGCTGTAAGGCTCCAAGTGCTTTCCCTTTTTCGTCTGCCAAGGCGGTGAGCTCGTCGAGCTGCGCATGTGCAGCGGCGTAATTTCGGCAGAGGATGTAGCAAGTAGCTGCGCGGGACAGCGCATACACCAATGTGGTAGCGTGGCCAATCTCGCGCGCATTCTTGACTGCGCGCTCGGCGTCATTGCGTGAAGCCGCGGGATAACCAAGTTGCCAAACACAGTTCGAACGAAACGACAAGAGGGTCACTCCGACATCCCGGCCAGAACGCGTCGTAAGCGGACGGTGTTCAGCAGGATCATAAATAGCGAGCGCCCGGTCGTAGTGCTCTTTGCCATCCAAAAGGTCACCCGTGAGCGCTAGAACATTGGCGAAAGCGACTTCAAGTTTGATCTCTTCGCGACGCAAAGCCGGCGTGACCGGCAAGGTCGCGATCTGGTTAAGCGCCCGTTTGAGCTGCTCTGCGCCTTCAAGAAGCGCGGATCGCGCCAGTGAGCGCTGTCCCGCTGTGCCCCACCATTCGACAGCGGCTTCGGTCAGCCCCGCTTCCGTGAAGTGGTGAGCGATTAACTCCGGCTCGGCTGCAGCAGTGGCAGTAAACTGATCGCGCAGAATCTCACCCGTGCGGCGGTGCAAAGCCTGCCGACGGCTCTTGAGCAAGTTCTCATGGGCCGCATCCTGAATAAGCGCATGCTTAAAGCGGTATTCGGATTCCGGCGGAAGACCCTGTACCAGGAGTATGTCAGCCTCCGCCAACCGTTCCAGCGCCGTCTGCAGTGCTTCGTCCTCCATTCTGGCGACGGCGCGGACGAGCGGGTAGGAAAAGCCGCGCCCGATTACGGCAGCGATCTGTGCCACCTCACGGGCAGGTCCTAACCGGTCCAACCGCGCGGTCAATGATTGTTGCAGCGTCGGCGGGATTGCCTGAATGCCGCCCTGCTCATTGCGCTCCAATAGGAGCCGTGTGACTTCCTCGATGAACAGCGGCACGCCGCCCGTGCGCTCGGTTACGCCTTCGATCACCTCCTTCGCCAGTGCGTGGCGGGCCGCAAGCTTCTCCACCATATGTCTAACCTGACAACGGTCGAGCGGCACCAGCGAAATCGCACTATGGTGAGAACGCGCGCCCCAGGGCGGCCGGAACTCCGGCCGGGCAGTCAGCAGAACGAACAACGGCGCCAGCGCGCCGCGCTCGGCGATGCCACGGAAGAGGTCAAGCGTTGTCGGATCGGCCCAATGCAGGTCTTCAAGGGTCAGCACGACTGGCTGCGCGCGGGCGCTGGCCATTACCCAATTCGTCAGTGCCGCCAATTGCCGGTGGCGCAATTCCTCGGGCGCTAAAATTGGCCTGCGTTCGGGCGGGAGCGGAATGTCGAGTAGCGGCGCGAGCAAGGGAACGTTCTCGGCCGGATCGAGCTTGATCAGCGCCAGGGTGTTCTCCAGGTCCGAGAGCTGCCGTTCCGCCGGTACATCGGGACCGCCAAAGCGCTGGCGGCCCCATTCAGCGATCGGGTGCAGCGGCGTGTTCTGCAAAAGCTGCGAGCAGCCCCATTCGGCCCAGGTGTGCGGAGTGTCGCGCAGCCGCGCATGGAATTCTTCAATGAGGCGCGACTTGCCGATCCCGGGTTCGCCAACAATCAGCACCAATTGGCCGTCGCCCTGCCGCGCCCGCTCCCAGCGCCGCATCAGCATGGCGATTTCCTCGTCGCGACCCACCAGCGGCGTGAGACGGCGTTGCCCGGCACGGCGTCCGCCGCCGCTTGCCCGCACAAGGCGGAATAGCGTCACTGGCTCAGGCACGCCTTTGAGTTCGTGGCTGCCGCGCTCCTCGGCGACAAACAAGCCGGCGATCTGACGCTGGACCCTCGCTGTCACGACGACGGTGCCTGGCTCAGCTAACGCCTGTACCCGAGCCGCGACGTTGGGCGCATCGCCATAAATCTCGCCCGCCGCGTCGATCACGACCGCTCCGGTTTCAATCCCGATGCGGGCGTTGAGCGCTGGCTTGCCAGTCTCAGTATTCTTGCGGTTCACCGCAGCTAGCGCCCGTTGAATCGAGAGCGCGGCCCGCGCCGCGCGTTCGGCGTCGTTCTCCTGCGCCACCGGATAGCCAAATAGCACCATTAGCCCGTCGCCCAACTTCTTGGCGACATGGCCGCCCATCTCGATCACGGCGGCGCAGGCGGCATCGAGATAAGCGCTGACGAGGTCGCGCCACTCCTCGGCATCGAGCTGGGCGGAAATGCTGGTCGAGCCGACGAGATCACAGAACATCACTGTGACATAGCGGCGCTCACCGCTGACCTCAGCCGCGGCGGAGATTGGCGGTGGTGTTGCGGTCGGGATTGGCTCTGACGCGACGGGTGTGCGACCCGGTGCTGCAGTTGCTCTGGCGGCCGCGGCTGGTGCGTTCGTCTCGATACCGTCGATGTCGGCAATCGCGCGCAGCATTTTTCGGCGATCACCGAGGACGACGCCAAGCTCTTTCAGGTCCTGATCGGTCAGTTCGCGAAGTACCGAGAAATCAATGCGGTTTTCAGCAAACCGCTGGGCGTATTCGGACATACCGAGCTTTTCGAGCCAGTCGGCAATTTGCTGCATCGCGGCCCCGACGCTTACCTTGCTCGCCAGAAGAATTGCCAGTTTATCCTTTTCAACTTCGCATCGTCACCTCCGTTAAATAGGTCTCGGTTACTGACCTACAGAAGCTCGCGACTCTTCTGTTTCCATTTTGGTCGATACGTCAGCTACCGCTGAACTTGGCAGCGATGCGGTGGATGTCGACACTAAGTCAAAAGCGCCATTTCGAAAGTTGGCCAGTCACTTCCGGTCCGCATCCGATGCAGGGTTGGACGCCGGATTTTATCCCCCAACTCACTGACGACGCGGTCGCAATGAAGGTCATCGATCGCATCTTGCCGATCTCCGGCCCCGGCGCCATTCGCAGCAGCAAGGCCCTTGCTACTCAGGAGGGCATCTTCGTCGGCATTACCTCTGGTGGGACCTTCGCCGGCGCGCTAAAGATTGCAGCCGAGGCGGAAAAAGGAGCGAACATTCTCTGTATGCTTCCTGACACCGGCGAGCGCTATTTGAGCACGCCTCTTTTCGCTGATGTGTCGGCAGACATGAATGAGGAAGAGCTTAAGATCTCACGCTCTACGCCGAGTGCCCAGCTCAATCCTTGAGCAGTCATCACTAAACGATCGAGTAACGGATGTTGGCTATTTCGGCTCGGATTATAGCGACGGACGCGGCGTTCAAGGCGGTGAAGTCCTTCGTTTTTAACTCACGCTATGCTGAGCGCAGGCTTGAGCCCGGCATATGTGACTTCACCTTCGGCAATCCACACGAAATGCCACTTGAAGGTATCGTCAACGCGATTCGGGAGCGGGCAATCCCACACGACAAGAACTGGTTCGCCTATAAGACGAGTGAGCAGGAGCCACAAGCCTTTGTCGCTGAGCGGGTCGGCCGCGAGCTCAACCTTACCTTTGAACCGGCAGACATTGCGCTGACGGCCGGTGCATTCGCTGCCATCATGGTCGCCTTTCGGCTTGTGGTCGACGCAGGTGACGAGGTCATCTATTCGGAACCGGCATGGTTCTGCTATGAGCCGATGCTGTTGGCCGCCAATGCCGTGCCGCGGAAGGTCAAGCTACAGGCGTCGACGTTTGATCTCGATCTAGCTGCGGTCGAAGCTTCAATCGGACCCAAGACACGGCTCGTGATCGTTAACACGCCCCACAATCCAACCGGACGTATCTACAGCCGTGGGTCACTTGAGGCTCTGGCCGATTTGCTTGAGCGTGCCTCGACCAGAATTGGCCACCGAATATTTCTCTTGTCGGACGAGCCTTATCGAAAGTTGCGTTTCGACGGGCGCGATTTCACGAGCCCGGCGGCGCTGTATCCATGGACACTTATCTCCTACAGTTATGGCAAGGTGCTACTCGCACCGGGACAGCGGCTCGGTTATCTCGCTATATCGCCCTTGATGCCACCTGCGGATCGGCATGCTCTTCGGAGTATGATGTTTCCCGCCCAGATGGCCCTCGGTTGGTGTTTTCCTAATGCCGTGATGCAATACGCGATTCCCGACCTTGAAAATCTCGCGATCGACCAAGTGTCGCTTACGCGGCGGCGCGACCGGTTTATGGCGACGCTCCTGAGTGCCGGATATTCAGTCCTTGTGCCTGAAGGCACATTCTACCTTTGGAGCAAGTGGGCGGATAGTGATCCACAGAGACAATGGAACGCGCTAGCAGATCGTGATGTCTTTGTGCTGCCCGGTAGCATGATGAATACGCCCGACTACTTCCGAATAAGTCTGACGGCATCCGATGAGATGGTTGAACGGGCGCTCCCAGCATTTATCGATGTGGCATGACGGGCAGGTAAGCAGTTCGCGTTGGCGCCTGCCTGAATCTATCGAGCACTCCTTGAGGTCCGCTCAGGGTCATTCGGGACTGAGCCACCCAGCACGGCTCGCCCATTGATGTCCGCTTCACCACCAAAAGCGACCTCGTCGCTACGCTCCATGCGAAATGTCGCGAAGGGCCACAAACGGACTCGTGCACTGCAACAAATTCGCGGAAATTCGTTTGCGTAAATCTGATCTCAAGTGCCAAAGGACGTAGCTGGTTCGAAATTGGTAGTCAGGCGTGCAGCTCATCGAGCAACGCCGCTGCCTCTTTCAAATCGAGCGTGTCAAATCCTTCGGTGAACCAGCCGTAGACCGGAGCAAGTAGTTCGCGAGCTTGTTGTGGTTTACCCTGCTCACGAAGGAGCCGCGCCATACTCATCGCCGCGCGCAGCTCCCAGGATTTGGCCTGCTGTACGCGGGCAATTACGAGGGCGCGGTCGAAATGCGCTTCTGCTTTTGCTACATCGCGGTCCGGCGACATCAGGGCGATTTCGCCGCCGATGCGGCGGACCTCGGCCTCACACCATTTTTCCTTGCTCGTTTCCACCGTGGTCATGGCTTCGTCAATGCAGCGCCAAGCGTCGTCGAATTGGCCGAGCCCTGCATGGACCCTCGCCAAAAATGACAAATACCATGGGGTCCACCCCGTGGCCCCGGTCGACCGCCATCCGCTGATTCCCTCGGTGATCACGTCGGCGGCGCTTGTGGCTTTGCCGGTCGCGGCCAGCAGACAACCTTGGGTCATGGTCCCGTACGCCTTCCAGAGCAACGCGCCCTTTTCGTCCGCCAGTGCTACAACTTCGGAGGACCGCGCGCTCGCTCCGGCGTAGTTTCCGCAGTGGATCAGGGTCAACGATGATGTGGCTAGCGCATGAATTAGCGTGGCGGCATGATCGATCTCGCGTGCGTCGTCGATTGCGTGGTCTGCATCTGCGAGCGCGGCCTCGGGATAGCCGAGCAACCACAGAGCCAGCGACCGCCGAGATCGGACCGCCGCCCCGAGGTCCACGCCAAATCGCGTCGCGTGCGTGCGGTGCTCGGCGCGGTCGTAGAGCGCGATGGCGCGATCGAACTGCGCGCGACCCGGCGCGATGTCCCCCGTCAACAGCAGGGCGGTTCCCATGAGGCGATGCCCGATCGCAAGCGGGACGGTGGCTCTCTTCTCCTCTGCGAGCGCCAGGAACTGCGCCGCAAGGTCGCGCAGGGCGTCACCGTTGAACGCATATGCGTTCGAGGCCCAGACAGCGTGAAGGAGCGAGAACAGCAGCAGCGGGTCTTCGGGCGGCTCGCCAAGTGCTTCCGCCCGCGCTATCAAAGAGCGCGCCTGATCGAGCGACGCTTTGGTCTCGGGCGCCGCATATCCTTTGGTGTGCATCAGAGCGTTCACAAGCGCGACCTGAAGCTTAATCTCTTCGCGGCGTCGGGCTGCCGTTCCAGGCAACGCCGCAATGTGGGCAAGCGCGCGGCTCAACTGAATCGCCGCCTCCAAAAGCGCCGAACGCTCCAGCGACCGCTGTCCCGCCTTCCCCCACAGGCCCGCGGCCTTCTCAATCAACCCGGCCTCGGTGCAGTGACGAGCCAGCAGCTCTGGCTGGCTCTCGGCGATTTCCGTGAATTTGCTTTCGAGGGCTTCCACGATCCGGGCGTGAAGCGCGCGTCTCGGCTCCCGCAACAGTGTGCCATAGGCCGCGTCCTGCACGAGGCCATGCTTGAACAGGTAGGTCGCATGGGGCGGTACGCCCTGCCGAAACAGCAGACCGGCCTCGATGAGCCGGTCGAGCGCCGATGCCAGCTGCGCCCCGGTTGCGCGAACCACTGAAGCAAGCAGAGCGTGGGAGAACTCACGGCCGATCACCGCCCCAATCTGCGCCACCTCCTTAGCGGGACCGAGCCGGTCGAGCCGCGCCATCAGTGAGGCGTGCAGGCTTGCCGGAACCGCAACGGACGGCGACGGAGTGGCTGCAACCGCGCGCTCGGCCGCTCCCTCGCCAACCGCTTCGAGCACCGACTTCGTCATTTCCTCAACAAACAATGGAATGCCGTCTGTGCGTTCGATAATGTCCTGTCTGATGCCCGCCGCCAGCGGCTTATTGCCGGTGACGCGGTCGATCATGGCAGCGATTTCGCGCTCGCTGAGCCGGTTGATAGTGAGGGTAGTAACATGAGGCCGTCCAATCCAGGGCGGTTCAAATTCCGGCCGATACGTAACAACCAGCAACACGCCAAGGGTTCTTATTCGGTCGACGGTTCGACCGAGCACTTCCAAGCTCGTGGGGTCAATCCAATGCGCATCCTCGAAAATTATCAGAACCGTATGCTGGCTTGCCAATCCCGCAAGCTGTGCGGTCAGGGCTTCTAGGGTTCTTTGCCGGCGCTGCTGCGAGGTCAGGTCTAGCGGTGGATAGCGTCCATCGTTCGGTAGTGACAGCATGTCGGCAAAAAGCCCCGCGTCCTCGCGTGCCGTAAAACCTTGCGCCAGCACAGCATCGAGTTTGTCGAGCTTTGCACGCGCCGTGTCGTTGTGCAAAAACGCGGCGGCGCGTTCCATTTGCCTGATGATCGGATAGAGCGCGCTATCGGTGCCTTGCGGCGAGCAGAAATAATGCAGTCGCGTGTGCGGTTCGCTGACGAGTCGCTCCAATAGCGCCGCAGTGAGCCGCGATTTGCCGATCCCGGCCTCACCGGATAGCAGCACCACCTGGCCTTCGTCGGTCTTGGCTCTCGCCCAGCGGCGCAACAGCAGTTCAAGCTCTTCTTCGCGCCCGACGAGCGCAGTGAGGCCGCCGGCGTGCATTGCCTCAAAGCGGCTCTCCGCAGAACTTGCCCGTACGGCCGCGAACACTCGCACCGGACCGACCATCCCTTTGAGCTCCTTGGGCCCCACGTCCTGCAGCTCGAAGAGATTGCCCAGCAGCCTGCGCGTGGCCTCTGCAATGACAACTGTGTTCGGCTCGGCGATGCCTTGAAGGCGTGCCGCAAGGTTTGGCGTCTCGCCGACAATGTCGTGCTCCTGCGCTTCGCCAGACCCCAGAAGATCCCCGACTACCACCATCCCGGTGGCAGCCCCTACCCGCACTTGTAGGGGCTCAGGAGCCGCGAGCGTGGCGACCGCATCGATCAGCGCGAGGCCGGCCCGAACTGCCCGCTCGGCGTCATCCTCATGCGCTGCCGGATAGCCGAAATAGATCAGCACCCCGTCACCCATGTACCTGGCGACGAAGCCGCCGAAGCGGCGCACGGTGTCGGCGACGCACCTCTGGTAGGCGGAAATGACCTCGCGCAGGTCCTCTGGGTCCAGACGGGTGGAGAGCGCCGTCGAACCGACGAGGTCCGAGAACATTACGGTCACCTGGCGGCGCTCGGCAGTGTCCTTGGCGGCTTCCTCTCTTGGCGGAGCAGCGTCGGATAGCGGCGTTGGTCCGTGCGTTTCGGCTCGCAAGGCAGCGATGGCGTCGAGCAGCTTACGGCGATGCCCGACAGATCCGACACCAAGCTCCTTCAAGTCCTCCGTCGTCAAACTCGGGACGATGGTGTCGTCGACGTTATTCTCGCGGAATGCCGCCTCATACTGTTCGAGGCCGAGCTTCCGCAGCCAAGCTCCGACATCCATGGTGGCGCCCCTGCTCGCCATGATCCTAGTCGAGGCGGCCTATCTGGGGTAGCGCCTTTTCGGCATCCGCTTTTGGCTCGCCGCCACCACGCCGCCCCAGCCCGCCGCTCGGGTCGACGCGGCGCTCGCGGAATTGGGACAGTAGCCCCACAAGGTAAGCAATCACGTCAATCAAGCATTTGGTCGCCGCCCCCGGTGGAAGGGCGGCGATACAATTCATCACGCCATCGAGCAGACGGTCCCGCTACGCCTGAGGCCTTGATTGCAGGCTCGCCAGCTCGCGAGCGACCTTGGCGTCATGCGCCGCCTCGTCGGCCCGTGCCACTGCCGGGCTCCAGCGCCCGCGCATCACGAAAATGGTTGCGATAAACACCACCACGCAAATGATGCACACCGCGTACCAAATGCGCCATTCGCCCGGGGCGGCCTCTGCGGCCGCCTGGATCGCCCCCATTTGTGCCAATAACTCTGGTGGCGGCGTGAGATTCGCTGCTAGGGCCTGCTTATAGGCCGCGATATAGAAGGGCGCCGCCACCAGTGTGTCTACCGATTTCACAACCAGCGGCAATGCGATAAAGCACACGGTCACCACAAGCCGTAACAGCCAGCCCCAAACCGCGAGCCCGGTCGCAGTCAGCGCCGGATTGCGCGCCTCCACCGTCTCGGTGAAGCTTGCCATCCAGCTCACATAGGCCAGCCCCCCGAAGATCGATTGCGCGCAGAGGATGAGCGCCAGCTTGGTGAAGCTTGGATGCTGCCCCGCTTGGGTGAGGTAAAGATAGATCGCGACCGCACAGCCGATGCCGCCTACCAGCATGAACGGTTTGCGTACCCGGAAGTGATCCGAGAGCAAGCCACCGACAATTAGCGCGACGGCATTGGCTCCCCAGCTCCAATTTCCGAGGGCGTTCGCCTGCTCCACTGAAAACTGGAACATGGTCACCAGATAGATCACGCCGAAGGCCACTGCCGTGTAGTAGAAGAACAGCAGCAGCGACACGCCAAATGCCGATGCGATCACGTCCAGATGCAGCATCTGCCGCCATGGGTTGCGCAAGGAGGCCTCGATATCGAGCCCCTTCGCCTTCAGCTCGATGAGCACCCGGTCGCGCTCGCTAACCATAAGCTGGTCGCGAAGCGCTGGTGCAAGCTCGCGCAGGAACAGGAACGCCAATACGAACAATACAAGGCAGATCGCGCCGCAAATGTAGAACTGGCTCTGCCAAGTCTGGTAGGCGGGCAGGGACACTGTGATAATTGCGCTTACCGTCAGGCTGCCCAATACCGGTCCCAAAGTCCAGAACCCCATCGCAGTCGCGCGTCCGACCTGCGGCGAGAAATCGCGGATCAGCGCAGGCGTCGCGACGAGAGCGATGCCTTCCACGAATGAGATCGCGCCGAAGGCAAGCGCAAATCCCAGCGGACTCGTGACGTTCGGGGTCCAAAAAGCGGTGATCAGCGCCACCAGCAATAGCCCATAGACCACCAGATTTGCACGACCGAAACGGTCGGCTAGCCCCGCGATAAGCGATGCGAAGGCACCCAGGAGACCTCCCGCGGCGAGTATGTACACAAAAATCGAAAACGGCATGTGCAGCTGCGGCAACATCAGGGTTGCCACGCCTCCGCCCACATAGAGTGCGTAGTAGAGAGCGATCGTGATTGCCACCACCAGCAGTAGCTGCCGCAGCCGCTGTGCGCGTTCTGGATAATGAGCATGCTTGCGATTCCAAACCGCAAACCCAGGCCGCGCCTGTGGCGTTACCGTCGTTGAAGACATTTTCAATCCTCCTCCCCGTTTCCATTCCCCAATCGTCACTTTGCTTGGCTCGACCAGTCACGAGTTCATCGGCGTGATCCAAGTGGATGGCTGGAATTGCCGATTGTTGCGCCGGCTCGCCTGCGACCAAGCCGTCGCCGCCAATCACCGAAAATGAATTCGCGTCGCCTTTGCCCTCGCACTAACATCGCGCTCAACCAGATGGATTACAGCAGGAAAATGCCAGCAGCGGAATAGGTCTCCATGGCTTTTGCACCGGTCCACCCAACTTGCAACTGCACTCGCGAGAGGTCTGTGGCTCCGATTGACCAATAATTACGGGTCAACGGTTATGGCTTTAACCCCGGACTTTTCGTAACATCTTCGCCTTTTCGGGTGGGGGTCCTTGACGATGACAGGCAACCAACCGCGCCGTAAGATCGTCGCGATTCTCGCAGCCGATGTTGTGGAATACAGCCGCCTAGCGGGTACCGATGAAGACCGCACGCTGGCGCGGCTCAGGGCGTTGCGGAGCGATCTCATCGATCCGAGCATAGCAATCCATCACGGGCGGGTAGTAAAGCGCACTGGCGACGGGGCTCTGGTCGAGTTTAGCAGCGTTGTCGACGCCGTGCGTTGTGCCATCGAGGTTCAGAACGGCATGATCGAGCGGAATGCGGGGCTGCCGCCCGAGCGCCGCATCGAATTTCGGATTGGAATCCATCTCGGCGACGTGGTCGAGGAGAGCGATGGCGACCTTATGGGCGATGGAGTAAACATCGCTGCACGACTGGAAGGCATCGCAAAGCCCGGAGCGATCTGTATTTCCGAAGATGCTTATCGCCAGGTTAAAGCGCGGCTCGACCTGGTGGTTGGCGATCTCGGCGAGCAGAAACTCAAGAACATTGCCGAGCCGATCCGGGCGTATTCGCTCGAAGTCGGAAAGCCGGCGCGGGCTAGTCCGGACTCGGTCACCACACCGCCGCAAGCGTCCATCGTGGTGCTGCCCTTCGTGAACCTCAGCGGCGACCCGGACCAGCAGTATATTGCCGACGTCCTGACCGAGAATCTCACGACCGGTCTAGCACGTATCGAGGGCACGTTCGTGATCGCGCGGAGCACCGCCTTCACTTATAAAGGCAAGCCGGTCGATGTGAAGCAGGTCGGCAAGGAGCTTGGCGTGCGTTACGCCCTGGAGGGCAGCGAGCAGCACAGCCACAACAAGATACGGGTAAACGCACAGCTCATCGACGTCGCAACTGGGGCGCATCTTTGGGCCGATCAGTTCGATGCGCCACGATCCGATCTCTTCGAGGCAGTCGACCAGATTGTCTGGCGGATCGCGCGGACCCTGCAAATAAAACTGATCGCAGCCGATCTCGCCCGCGCGTCGCGCAGCCGTCCGAACAATCCTGACGCCCAGGATTTGGCATTGCGTTGCAAGGCTGCTTTTTTCAATAATTCCGGCCCCAGCGATGTCGTCGCCGCGTGCGAGCGCTCGCTGCAGGCAGACGGGCATGACGTCTTCGCGCTGAGTGCGTTGGCATTTTTCATCGCGGTGTCGGTCATCACCGCGCAGAGCGTCGATCGGGAGGCAGATCTCGAAAAGGCGGAGGAACTCATCTCGCGGGCGCTTGTCCTGGACGCCGACAGTGGCATCGCACATTTCGCTAAATCCTGCGTGCTCACGGGGCGTAATCGTCACGAGCAGGCCCTCGGCGAGGCAGAACGCGCCCTCGCCTTGAGCTACGACTACATCGGCGCAAATTTTGTCCGTTGCCTGGCCAACGGCTGTCTCGGCCGGCCGGATCTCACGCTTGAGTTCGCGGACGAGGCCATCCGCCTCAGTCCGCGCGATCCAGCGCTCTGGATTTTCTATCACTACAAGGGATGGGCGTTCTTCATGAAGCAGCAATACGAGGCGGCCATTGATTGGGTGCTCCGCAGCCGGGCGGAGCACGTCGATCCCTTTGCCGATCTGCTGCTCGCGGCGGCGTTCGCGCTTACCGGCCGCCCGGCCGAGGCGAAGAAGGCGCTCGATCACTATCATGCGTTACCTCTGGTCAAAACTACAACGATTGCCCAATTGCGCACGCTGCAGTTTGCACTGGCGGACAATCCCGAGTGGATTGCTTGGAACGAGAGGTTCTTCGACGGGCTGCGCAAGGCCGGCATGCCGGAGAGTTGAGTACAGCCCAGGCAGCGAAAACCCTCCCTTTGGACAAACGATGGCTCTTAGGTTGACGACGACACGCTTGCCAGCTCACACTGGTCGCCAAAAGGTTGGCATTGGGGCACGCATGTCAGACCCTATGGCAGTCAGCCGACGCCTCGTCGCAGTCTTCGCAGCAGATGTGGAGGGCTACAGCCGTCTCATGGGCGCTGATGAGGTTGGCATCCTTAGGAGACGCGCGATCTCCGGTTTCGGCGCGTGGAAAACTTCGCATTGTGCCGGAACTACCTGCGCCTCGCGCGCTCTTGCTTTAATGCGGCCTAGGTTCGGCTTCACGATTCCTTCGAACCCGCCTAACGTCGGGACGCGATAAGTTCCGGGAGAAACGATCATGGCTACGACTGGGCCAGCATCGGCAGAAGTCGCTTCGATAGAAGACACCAGCCTGCTTGCGTTTTATCGCGACATGAACGCAGCGGAGCGTCACACGTTCTGGGCTTGCGCGTCCGGCTGGGCGCTCGACGGCATGGACTTTATGATCTACCCACTCGTGATCGGCACCATCATCACGCTGTGGAAGGTCGATCCCGGCACGGCGGGCCTCGCCGGCACGGTGACGCTGCTGGCCTCCGCGGTCGGCGGCTGGCTCGGCGGCTACGTCGCCGACCGCATCGGGCGCGTCAGGACGTTGCAGTTCACGATCCTCTGGTTCTCGTTCTTCTCGCTGGTCTGCGCGATCGTACAGAATTTCGATCAGCTCCTGATCGCCCGTGCATTGCTGGGCCTCGGTTTCGGCGGTGAATGGGCCGCGGGCGCGGTGCTGATGGGCGAAGCGATCCGCCCGCAATACCGCGGACGCGCGGTCGGCTCGGTGCAATCGGGGTGGGCAGTCGGGTGGGGCCTTGCAGTGCTGGCACAGGCGATCCTGTTTTCCTATTTGCCCGCGGAAACGGCGTGGCGCTGGATGTTCGTCATCGGCGCGCTGCCGGCACTTCTGGTATTTTATCTGCGACGCTACGTCACCGAACCAGAGATTGCGGCAGCCACCCGCGCGAAACAGATAGCGTCGGGCGATCACCCTCCATTGTGGGATATCTTTTCCGGTCCGATCCTCAAGACCACCATCCTGGCATCGCTGATGTCGACGGGATGTCAGGGCGGCTATTACGCGACCACATTTTGGGTGCCACGTTTCCTCACCAGCGAACGCAACCTCTCGATTGTCAGCTCCACAGGCTATCTGTCGGCGCTGATCGTCGGCTCGTTTATCGGTTATCTTGTTGGCGCGTGGCTTGCCGACCGCATCGGCCGGCGCAACCTGTTCTTGATCTTTTCGCTCGGCGCCATTGCCGTGGTGCTGCTCTACACTCAATTGCCATTGACCAACGAGCTGCTGTGGGTACTGGGCTTCCCGCTCGGGTTTTTCGCGTCGGGTTATTTCTCCGGTGTCGGCGCGTTCCTCACCGAGCTATACCCGACAAGACTTCGCGGCTCCGGCCAAGGCTTCTGCTACAATTTCGGCCGCGGCATCGGCGCGCTGTTTCCGTTTCTGGTTGGTGCGCTGTCGGCTTCGACATCGCTCGCCAACGCGATTGCGATCTTCGCGGTAGCAGCCTACGGCGTGTTTTTCGTCACAGCCTACACGCTGCCGGAAACGCGGGGGCGGGTTCTGCGCGCCGAAGTTTAAGACGCGGGCCGCGTCTGAGCCAAGTCCGCCGATTCCTCAATAGCCGTAGCAATGGCGGTTGATTGTCCGCTTCGCGCCGAGTCCGTTGAAAAATCCTCTTTCGCCTTATGATCACCACCCGATCGCCTTCGGCTACATTGGTGGAAGCACTTTGAATAGTACCTCATCCTTGGTTCGACCGGGCGGACCTTGTAGACACCGCTCTGCGCTTTTGGTACTTAGGTCCTGCATCCAGAGAGGACCTGACGGTCCCGCCAACCAGCCCTAGACCGGCAACGGTGGCACGACGATGTGGCCCGCAAGGGCAACAGTAGGTCGCCAGTCCTCCAGATGCGCGAAAACCATCTAGGAGGATATTTTATGCTTTCACGACGCGGATTTTTGATCGGAACAGGTGGCCTGCTGACAATGGCCTTTGTCAGCGATGCTCGGGCATTTATTCGACGGAAGGAGGCGCCTCTGTTGGCTCTCCCGTCACGTACGGCGCACACGCTTTACTGGGACTGGCCAGATGGCCTAGACCAACCACAACTATTCCTCGATGGTGAGCCTGAAGTCCTCGCGCCCACGCCGCCAACGTGGCGCGTGTTCCTGAAGAGCCTAGACGCGAGAGATTACAGGGCCAGTGAGATCAAGCAGCGCCTCCAAGTGATTGGGTTCGAACCAAGCCAACTCGACGAGGAAATGGATGAGTCGTGGTGGGAGATGCACTACGACCGCATATCTGGCCCCTCCGCGAAGGCATATCGCTTGCTCGAAAATATCGACCTTGGCCCAGACCTCGGCCGGAGGGGCGACGGCCCTCATCTCCAGTTCAGGGAGGGCGGCGGCAATCAGTTCGATTATTCGCTCCACGCGCATGCGAGCGACATGCTCGCGCTCCCTCTCCTCCAAGCACGACTGATCGATCTCCATCTACCGATCAAGATCGAGGAGTGGAAATATCGTTGAGTCGCTGTCGCCAACTCACAAATTCATCCGGCTGTGACTGTGACCGCCGCGTCAGTGGCACAAATCTTGGATGAGCAGTGTCACGCGGGACCGAAGCCCTGCGCCATGGTCCCGTCCGGCGGCGGCTGTGTCACGGGAGCAACTCCGAGAAGGTTCCGCTCTGTCGACCGCGATTTTGGCTCCACAACGGCTGGAATGCGCGTCACGGTCAAAGCGCGGTCTGTGGACGGCCGTACATGCGGCGGCGAGGTCCGGTCTCCTAGGCACACCGGGCCTCGTTTCTTTGTCACCGCGTTGAACGGCTGGATCGAAAAGTAATTCTCCTTCGCCGGTTCACCCCGCAGGAGCGACAAAAATATCGCAGTGATCGCAAATCGGGCCAGAAGTCGGCACTTTGTTGACCACTGTGGCCGCACCTTCCTCTAATGGAAATCCTGTGTCGCGAGTCGATTGAGCCAAGGGATCACGATGATATCCATCAGCTTCATAGCGGACAACATCCGCATGCTCGGATTGGACCAGCGCTCGTCGAGGGCAACGAATTGGCATCTCTGGAGCGTCATTATACCGAGACGCACAATTACGGGTCGGCTGGTGCGGGGGCAGGTTTGGCGGCGTCACGACGGTCGTCATTGGTTGTACAAAAAATTTATCGACGCAGCAGCAGACTAGAGGCTTCGGGCGTCCGGCGTTAAGCGCTTTCATTACTCCGATCCGCGGCATCAATCGGGTCGTAAAGTTCCGACGGCCTGTAGGAATGACTTCATCGCCGCGTGTTTGCGGTTCTTCACTTTGAACCTGACCCATAGCGCCTTGGTGAATCGTCGGTAACGCCGGATTCGAAATGCGGGCTATATCGCGGCGCCGACCTTTAAAGGTTGATGCTTATTAGATGTATCGTGCAGAAACCATGCGGTCGGCCATAAGCGATCAAAAATCCGATCAAGGTAACGCCACGGACAGGAAGCTTCACCTGCCGTTCCAGGATGTTCTATGGGCGGTCGGGATTCTTGCCGTGATCTTCGGCCTCACTCCCGTTATCGTGCTTTATTTGTTGACGATGAATTGACACCCGACGTCAATGCCGCGTTCACATCACCCGAGACATCGCCGGGTGCGTCCTGTTCTTCACCTTGATGACGACCGCCGCGGTATGGTCGATCGCGATGCTTTGAGACCAATCCTTCCAGGCCAAACTCACACGTCTTGCGCATGAAGCCCCGTTCGATTGGCGCGGCCCCGCACTGGTTTGCTGCGCCTTTTGCTCGGCAATGCCGATTGCGTTACCGAGCGTGATTGACAGTACACGGTCGTTTGATGTGACGAATCATGGGTGAAGGGTACTACTCTGATCGGTGAGGAGGGTCTTACAAAACGGAGAAGACCTTTGACCAAAAATAAGAAAATTCTAACTGCTGTTATTCTGTCCGCTGCTGTCGTTACGCCGGCGTTCGCCCAGAACCCCCGCCTGCATGCCTCAACCCATCATGTTCGGGCCCACAATGATCAGAGCGTTCAGGGGGAGAACCCAACCGCGTTAACAGCTGACGAGCGTCGGAACTTGGAAAACTACCGCTTTAGCGGAAAGGATCCATCGAGGGTCGGTGGCGAGGACGCTGACCTGAATGGCGTCAGCGGAAACTAGTGTGTCGGTAAAAATGCTTCGCGGGGAGGATCTACTCCCCGCGATCAGCAGCCGGCATCAGTCGAATTTAGGCAGGTCTACTCATGGCCCCTCGCACTGCTTTGCAGTAGAGGCGTCGCTTTGGAACGATTCCACACACGCTCCATTGCAGGATTCACCGTTACCGATCCTTCACTTGCGATCCAGCCGTCGGCCTAGGCTTGCCCGCGTCTCAGTTTACGGTTTTGGGCCGTATGACAGCAGTCCGCGCGGAAAGGTTAGTCCCATGTCCATTGCTACGCATCTCAGTGACTCAGAGCATTGGCGCCAGCGGGCCGAAGCATCCCGCGTCTTGGCCGAGCTGATGACCGACGAAACATTGAAGAAGATGATGCATACGATCGCGGACGATTACGAGAAGTTTGCTGCCAGAGCGTCGGAGCCACTCATCAACGAGTAGGAGAAATGTGCAGACAAGCAGCTGCATCCTTCGCAGTGGTGATGGTAGCCGTTATAGCCGGGAGTAGATTTCGCGTTCTTCGGAAACCGACATCATTGCAGGCCGCGAACACCTGACGAGCGCATTTCAGCGAAGGTGATTTTTTGCGGGCGGTCCTGAATCAGGACTAGTCGCAACCTCCTTGTTGCGGGTAAATGCAAGACCAAGGAAGCTCATCGTTGTTAAAATAGCTCCCCCGATCATTAGCCAATGCGGCAATTCGATCGACGAAAGCAGGCCCATCTTTTTTCCCTTCGCCTTCAGCCCTAGGATCAGGGCTGAACGCCAGTGGGGCCGCCCCAACGCTGAAAATCAGGGCGGCCCCTGCCGACTACTTGAAATTGCCCTGCCCCTTCCGACAGCAGCTGTAGTCGGGTTTAGAAATCATAAGTAAAAAGTCGGATTGCTGCAGTGATACGCGTCACGGGGGCGCAAAAATGGCCCCGGCACCCACGCTAAGCCGGGGCATTTCAGCGAAGGCGGGCTGACATGCCCCATGATTCCGCCGATCGGGCCGGGAGGGAAGCCGCTAGGGATTGGGCCTTGGTTGTCGGCTTGCGCTATTTCTTCGCCCTCAACCCGATCTCGAGCAAAAGGCGGATGCCAACAATGGGTTATGGCACGAGAGAAGTCACGAACATGAACTTTTGCACCCGTCCATCATACCCATATGAGCCGACTGCAGCCGCTGTCGGGAACTGGCAGCGCAAATTGCAATAGTTGGCAGGGCCAAACTGTGCGGCCCCATCTTTCGAAATGAAAAAGGGGGTTTTCAATGCTTCGGATTTTAGGATTCGTTGTCGTGCTAACGCTGACAGGGACGATTGCAAACGTTTCAGCGGCAGAGCCTCAAAAGCCAGTCAGCACAAAGGCATGTACCCAAGAAGAATTCTATGCGAACTGCCATAAGCAGAACGCCAGATTTTGTGATTGGTGGTGGGACAAGCAACGGCGGATGGGTGGCAGTTGTATGAGATAAGCACACGATCCGCGATTCGTTGATACTAGATGGAAAAAATCTAGCCGCCGCAGGTCTCCTCAACCACCAAATAACCACCGGTACACCGTGAACGAACACGGAAGATCGCGCACGATTATCGACAAGAAACCGAATAATCCCAGCGAAAAAAGCACGAGCAAGGCCGCTCATAACGGTCTGGTTGCAGGTTCGAGTCCTGCCGGGCCCACCAAAGAATCAATGGCTTAACCGGTGTTGCTTCGTTGTCCCCCTGAGTCACCGCACCAGAAACGCCCTGCTTTGTCGATCGTGACCGTGGTTCAGTGCTTGACAAGCTAATCTTTCTTGCTCGATCTGACGATGGTCTCTGGCTTTCGCATCGTAGAATCGGCGGCCCTGTCTCGCGAAACGGCGAACGGCAACTTGCAATTCTATCGCTAATGGCCCACCAGGTCGACCATGTTGCGCATTATCCGCCCCAGCGCGACACAATCGAAGGCACTGTTCAGCATCAAGTTGCCAAAGCCATTTCGTTATTGCGCCGCATCGTCTGCTGGCTTGGTCGCCGCAAATAGTCGTGCACGACCTTGCCGAGGCCGAGGGTGAGGTCGGCAAGGATGTGGATCGCGGACACGATCTCGAGAACCGGCAACTCGGCGACTGGTGCCAAGGCATGAGGTGACAGGTGTAAAGCCGCAGGACCTGTCCACGCCCCCTTTATCGTGACGTCCTCTAGGTGGTACTCGACCAGCTCGCAGATGCGCGGGCCGCCGTCGACGTGCGGAATGATCTTGAGGAGGAAGTTCGGCGCCTCAAGCGAAGCCTTGACGTGCGCCAAATCGGCCTCGCGGTGCTTGTAGCCCATCGTGCCGGTCGCGACTCGAAGCGGACCGTAGTCGAGGGTCCCGACAAGCGTGTCGATTTCGGTTCGCAGCGTCGGCTGCGCCAGTTTCTTGGGAAAGCCCCAGAGCTCGCGGCCACCGGCGATCGGCCCCTCGTCGTTGAGGAACATGCAGTGGGTGTAGCCGCCCTTGCGGCCGCGGAAGGAAACCGGGATTACCTGCCCGCTCTCGGTGTAGTCGCCGAAACCATTCGAATCCGGCATGCGGATGAATTCGTATTTCACCAGCGCTTCGCGCTGATCGAATTCGAGCGGCTCGGGCACCACCGCGCGCAGCCTCGGCGGATCGGTGCGATAGGTGATGATCAGGTATTCGCGGTTGACGAACCGGTATGGTCCGGGCGGATAGGCAGGGCTGGTCAGCGGCATCGCGAAGGCGCGCTCCAGCACTTGTTTCTCATGCATTGTGGGTTCTCCTTGTGTTGAATTTGATTTGTTCTATTCGCGACCGTCGCGCTCGAGATCGAACGTGAAGACGCCGTCCAGGCTCGTGGGACGAGCAAGAACTTCGGGATGGCGCAGCGTGCGTACTGCGTCGTGGTAACCAGCGCGCCAATGGTCCTGCATCGACAGGCGCGAAAACTCGTAGTCCTTGGAGTGACCTTCGTAGTTCTGAGCCCGGTAAATCAGCTGAATGATGTTGTAGACCTTGTCACTGGCGACCGACTTCAGGATCTTCAAATCATCGTTCTGCTCAAAATCAGCAGGAATCCTGCGCAGCAGGGCATCAAGGGCACGCTGGACCCGGTGCACGTTCTTAAATTGGCCGGTGCTTGCTCGCGTGCGGCTTGAAAACTGAATCTCTTTGTGACGTGTGGCAACCTGTGCAAGGTTGCGCGGAAGTGCGCCTTGCGAACTCCAGAGGTCGACCTGAAATGCGAGCGTATCCTGGCGGCGAGGATTGCTCTCGATCACCCATTGTAGCGGCGTGTTGGACACGAGGCCGCCGTCCCAGTAGTGCTCGCCGTCGATCTCGACCGCGGGAAAGCCAGGTGGCAGTGCTCCGCTCGCCATGACGTGCTCCGGCCCGATCTTGTGGGTGTTGGTATCGAAGCAGACAAAATTGCCCGTCCTGACATTGACGGCGCCCGCGCTGAAGCGCGTCATTCCAGCATTGAGGCGATCAAAATCCACCAGGCGCTCCAGCGTGTGCTTGAGGTCGCCGGTGTCGTAGAAGCTGGTTGCCCCGAGCGTTCCGCCCGGTTGCAGCCAGGGCATCATGGCTCGCGCAGAGAAGAATCCCGTGGCGCCGCAGGCGACTGCGAAATTGGCACTCATTTGGTTGAGGAGATTGCGCGTGTCGTCACTCTCACCCAAGGGATTACCTAACCAATCCCAAGGGGCGTTCGAAGTCACGTGCGTCCAAAATTCTCGCAACCGATCGACGCGGCAATTGGGCGGGTTGCCGGCAATGATAGCGGCGTTGATCGCACCGATCGAGATTCCGGCGACCCAATCCGGATGGATGTTGGCTTCTGCTAGCGCCTCGTAGACGCCGCCCTGATATGCCCCGAGCGCGCCGCCGCCCTGCAGCAGCAAGGTAACGCACTCGAACGGCAGTCGTCGTTCCGCAGTCATGAGGTGTGGTCGAAGCTGGAAATTCATTGCGTGCTCTCTTTCTGACGATTTCGGATCATTCTCGAGCTTTGTCGATTCTGATCGTGCTCGCGTGCTCTGTTCGGTATGAGAAGGTGGGTTGACATTCCGAGTTGACTAATTAAACTAAACCGTATAGTTTATATAAATCACGAACGAGCCGACCTGTCAAGGAGAAGGGCTCACGCGAGCCGCTCAGCTTTTTGTGAGTGCGGCAAGTCGCTGAAATCCCGGCTTCTTACGATCTCAGCGATCGGTTTTTGAACAAAAGCGCCGACCCTGGTGGCCAGCAGAAGCAAATAACTAAATCGGCTGCCCGTTGGGAGCGCGGCCGAACTCTTAGGCAAACGCGGCAGAGACGCCGTGTGTGCCGGCAACAAGGAGTTAACGAGATGGATATGTTCTACATTCCCGCGCTTGCGTCGTTTTCGGGATCGGCTTCCGGAACGCTCGCGTCGATTGTCACGGGCTGGGTTACCCAGCGCCGCAAAAACCGCGTCCGTCATACGTTGCGGGCCACGTCGCAGCGCGAAGAGCTATACAAGAACTTCATTGAAGAAGCTTCGCGGCTGTACGCCGATGCCCTTGTCAACGACAAGTCCGAGGTTTCCAAACTGGTCGACCTCTACGCTCTCATCGCGCGTATGAAAATCCTTTCGAGCGATGCTGTGATTGAAGCGGCCGAGAAGGCGGGGCGATTGATCCTCGACACTTATCTGTCTCCGAACAGGACATTCGTCGACCTGCCCGACCTGATCAAAGAGATGGATCCGTTGCACGATTTCAGCGAGGCCTGCCGCCGCGAATTGCAATTGGCCGACCGGCGCTGAGGCTTATTTCAGTATTTCGGGTGGGTGGGAAGCTTTCTTCTTGCGGCACTTTTTGCTGCGAACTGGTGCTGCTCCGCACCGATTGCCCCTGCGCCACGTTCTGACGTTCCACTCAACCAGAAGATCAACATCCGGATAATGGCCTGAGCGCGTGGTGTTTGACACTTCGAGATTGCCGCCTGAAGCGTCAGTCGACACGGAGATCAACATTGGGGGCGAGACTCTCGCTCAAGCGGAGCGCCAACCTTTCGACGCGTTCGCCGAGATGGCGGCTATCCCCGTCAGCCCGTGTTTTCGACCGTCCCGCTCGGCTGGCCGAACAGCGAAGCGGGATTTTCGCCAATCTGGAAGTGTTGCCAAATCGAAATCTCTCGCGCTCGTCGATAACAGCCCGCGGGGGCCTCACTTTCCCCAATCCGCTTCACAAGCCGCCAGGAAGAAACCGACGCGTTCGCGCACAAAAGCGGGCAATTCGCTGCGCAGGTCTTTCGCACCCTCTCCCATCAGAGCCCGCATCAGCATCGGGAGCAGAATGAGATCCATAAAGATTTGCGCCGTGGTGAGGCTTCGTTTGGGTCCGAAGGGTCCCTTGGACCCGCGCGAAAGGGTGTGGGTGGCATCGTTCAAGACGTGGGACACGGCAGCCGCTGCCCGGTCTCGCCCGGCTTCGTGGACGTGGCGACTCAAGGCCGGAAATCTGTCGGCTTCGGCAATCGTGGCCCGTGTGATGCCGACCGTCTCATCGATGAACCGTTCAACGACCTCGATACCGAGACCCGCGAGCTTGTCCTGCACCGTGCGTCCCTTGGCCTCAAAACCCCCGAAATCCGTCAACCCGTCGAGGACGTGGGCCACGACCGCCTCGAACAGCGCCTCCTTTCCCTCGAAGTGGGCGTAGATGGTTGGCTTGCTTGCCGGCGCCACCTCTGCGATTTCATCGATACTCGCGCTTTGATAACCCCTCTTGAGGAACACCCGCTGGGCCGCATCGAGAATTCGGGCCTTCACGTCGCCCGCCAGGTCTTTGGGCGGCCTTCCGAGACGCCGCCGTTTCAAACTATGGTCCTTGGTCACCATCGGCTTTCACCTCTCAATTCACGATGTTGCGAGCGCCGAGCTCGCCAACGATTCCGTCTTGACATGCTCTCAATCAAAGTACAAGTTAAATAAACTATACGTTATAGTTTATATCTTCTCTCTACTCTCCATGCCCGCCGCGGGCGCGCAAGCGATGCCCATCGCCGCTACGTGTCCACCTACAGGAGATACGGCACCAGACGCATTCTGGTCTGTCATGGAAACTGATTGAGGCCAACGGCCCTTTGGCGCCCCGGTCTTGCACCGGGGCGTCCGTCTTTTGGGCCGAGCGCAACTGGCCTGTCAGGGCAAATTTCGGGCTTGACACCACATTAAATAAACTATACCGTATAGTTTAATTAATTAAGATAGGAGACCGTCGTGCACCATTTCATCCCCTGCTCGCCCGGGCTATCTGTTCCGCGGTCCATGAGTACCGCACTCGCGGTCGCGCTTCTCGCGACGACCTTGGGTGCCTGCAATGACCGCTCGACCGCCCCTGTCGAGCGTGCCGCGTTCGTGCGCACCGCGCTTGTACAGCCACAGGACGGACAGGTTGCCTTAACGCTGACCGGCGAGGTCCAGGCCCGTTTTCGCGCCGACCTGTCGTTCCGAGTGAGCGGACGCGTGCACGAACGGTTGGTCGATGTCGGCGCCCACGTCGATGCCGGCGACCTCCTGGCCCGGCTTGATCCGGCCGAGCAGCAGGCCGATTTTGACGCCGCGACCGCAGGCGTAGCCGCAGCGGAATCGCAGCTGGGCGTCGCCCAAGCCACGTTCGATCGGCAGAACCAACTTCTCTCAAGTGGCTTCACCACGCGGGTCGCTTACGACCAGGCGCAGGAGCAATTGCGAACCGCACAAAGCACGCTTGATTCGGCGAAAGCGGAGCTGGGAAGGAGCCGCGAGGCGCTCGACGACACCGAATTGCACGCCCGCGCTGCAGGTGTGATTACTGCCCGAAACCTCGAGGTCGGGCAAGTCATGCAGGCGGCCCAATCGGTTTTCACGCTGGCGCAAGATGGTGAACGCGACGCCGTCTTCGATGTCCCCGAATCGATGTTCTTTGACGACGTGGAGCACGGCCATGTGGCTCTGGCGCTCGTCTCGGACTCCAATGTCACCGCCACAGGCTACGTCAGGGAGATATCGCCTGCCGTCGATCCCAAGAGCTCCACGGTTCGCGTGAAAGTCGCAATCCAAAACCCGCCCCCTGCGATGACGCTCGGAAACGCCATCGCTGGCAGCGCCGCGACGAAACCCGCCACCGAGATTATCGTGCCGTGGACCGCCCTAACGGCAACGGGCTCAAAGCCCGCGGTCTGGATCGTCGAACCCAGGACACGCATAGCGTTGCTGAAGCCGGTGACTGTCGGCGCTTACGAAGCCGGAGCGGTCCTGATCAAGGAAGGGCTGCAGGCTGGAGACCGCGTCGTCATCGACGGAGGCAAGCTGCTGAGCTCCGGCCAGCCCGTGACATTTGCTGGAGATCGGTCATGAGAACGCGATTGTTTGTCGTTGCAGGCGTCTTCGCTTCGGCGTTGGCGATGGCCGGATGCAAGCAGGAGGCGAAGGCGCCGGAGCCCGTCCGACCCGTGCTATCAACCGTCCTGCAACCGGCCGCATCGGGGAGCACGGTGGTGGTTGGAACCGTCCAGCCCCGATACGAGACCAACCTCGGATTCCGTATGCTGGGGCGCCTGATCGCGCGTCCAGTCAACGTCGGAGATCTGGTAGCCGAGGGGCAGGTGGTTGCTGCAACCGACCCGACTGCCCTGGAGCTCGCCGTGCGGTCAGCGAAGGCGGACCTTTCGAAAGCCCAGGCCCTGCTCGAGAACGCAATCGGGACCGAAGAGCGGAAACGGATCCTGATCAAGGCCGAAGCCACGACGAAACAGACGCTTGACGATGCAGAGCAGGTGCGCGCAGGCGCACAGGCATCGACCGCTCGCGCCCGCGCCAATCTGACCAAGGCGATCGAGCAGTTCGGTTATGCGGAGCTGAAGGCCGACTTCGCCGGTGTCGTCACGGCCGTGAGCGCCGAGGTGGGACAAGTGGTCTCGCCGGGTCAGACCGTGGTGACCGTGGCGCGCCCGGATGTCCGGGAGGCTGTGGTCGATATCGGCGCGGACTTCCCCGTGCCCTTGACCGTCGGCTTGCCGTTCACGGTCAGCTTGCAGCTACTTTCTGGCGTTAAGGTCCAAGGCCAAATTCGCGAAATTGCTCCGCAAGCCGACCAAGTGACGCGCATGCGCCGCGTCCGTATCGCCTTGAATGATCCGCCCGAAAGCTTCCGGCTCGGAAGCACTATCGCAGCAAGGCTAAGCGACGGTCACGGCGCAGTTCTCCGAGTGCCCGCGTCCGCCGTGCTCAAAGAGGGCGCCGAGACCTTCGTCTGGGCCATCGACACACCCACGAGCACGGTTTCGCTCCGCAAGGTCGAGCTTTCCGAGGACGAGGGCGGCATTCGCCTAGCCGGCGGTCTTATCGCCGGAGCGCGCATCGTGACTGCCGGAATCCACAGCCTCAAACAAGGACAACAAGTCCGCATCGAACAGGACGCCACGCCATGAAAACCTTCAACCTTTCCGACTGGGCACTTAGGCATCGTTCGCTTGTCTGGTATTTCATGATCGCCTTCATGGCGGCGGGTCTCTTCGCATACCTGCAGCTGGGGCGGCAGGAAGATCCTGATTTCACCATCAAGACCATGGTGATCGGGGCGCAGTGGCCGGGTGCGTCGCCCGAGGAAATGACGCGCCAGGTCACCGACAGGATCGAGAAGAAGCTCGAAGAGCTGGAGTCGCTCGATTATACCAAGAGCGTCACCGTTGCGGGCCAAACCACTGTCTTCGTCTATCTACGCGACACGACGAAGGCTGCCGACGTCGCCCCGACCTGGGCGCGCGTGCGCAATATGATCGCGGACATCAAGGGCGATTTCCCGCAAGGGGTCGTAGGTCCCGGCTTCAACGACCGCTTCGGCGACGTCTTCGGCAACATCTACGCCTTCACCAGCGACGGCCTGACCCAGCGCCAGTTGCGCGACCGCGTCGAGGACATTCGCGCAAAAGTCTTGACCGTCCCGAACGTCGGCAAAGTCGACATTCTCGGCGCGCAGGATGAAATCATTTTCCTGGAATTTTCGACCCGGAAAATCGCGGCGCTCGGCCTCGACACCCGTTCAATCGTTTCCTCGCTGCAGGCGCAAAATGCCGTCGCGCCCTCGGGCGTATTCCAGGAGGGCCCGGAGCGCATCAGCGTGCGGGTCAACGGTCAATTCGCATCCGAGGAAAGCCTGAAGGCGATCAATCTCAGGGTCAACGATCGCTTCTTTCCGCTGACCGACGTGGCAACCATCTCGCGCGGCTACGCCGATCCGCCCGCGACGCTATTTCGCTTCAACGGTCAACCCGCCATCGCACTCGCGATCGGGATGAAGTCGGGTGCGAACTTGCTGAAATTCGGCGAGGCGCTGAAAGAGGAAATGTCCAAGATTCTGGCCGAGCAGCCGATCGGCCTGGGAGTTCATCTCGTCGCTGACCAGCCGGTCGTTGTCGAGCATGCCGTGTCGGGCTTCACGGAAGCCCTGTTCGAAGCGGTGGTCATCGTGCTCGCCATCAGCTTCTTGAGCCTCGGCATTCGTGCCGGCCTGGTCGTTGCGATCGCGATCCCCTTGGTTCTGGCGATCACATTCGTGGTGATGGCGTATGCAGGAATCTCGCTGCAGCGCATTTCGCTGGGCGCCCTGATCATCGCGCTCGGGCTTCTGGTCGACGACGCCATGATCGCCGTCGAGATGATGGTGGCGCGGCTGGAAGTCGGCGATCCCCTGGAGATGGCCGCAACGCACGTCTACACCTCTACCGCATTTCCGATGCTGACCGGTACGCTGGTCACCGTCGCCGGCTTCATCCCGATTGGCCTCAACTCCAGCAACGCCGGTGAATTCACCTACACCCTGTTCGTGGTTATTGCCGTGTCCTTGCTCGTGTCATGGATCGTTGCCGTGCTGTTCACGCCCTTGCTTGGCGTCACGATCCTGCCGGCCAGGATGAAAGGTCATCATGAATCCAAAGGCCGGGTTGGGCAGACGTTCGCCCGCCTGCTTCTGGTTTGCATGCGTCACCGCTGGATCACCGTCGGGGTGACGGTTGCGGCGTTTGCGCTCGCTCTGTTCGGTATGCAATTCGTGCAACAGCAGTTCTTTCCGTCATCGGACCGTGCGGAATTGGTCATTGACTGGAACCTGCCTCAAAACGCTTCAATCACCGAGACCAATGCGCAGATTGCCCGCTTCGAGCATGAACAGCTGCAGGGCAATCCTGGTGTTGACCATTGGTCGACTTATGTCGGCACCGGCGCTCCACGATTTGTGCTCTCATTCGACGTGCAGACGGCGAACGCCTGGTTTGGCCAGATGGTCGTCGTCACCAAGGGTGGCATTGCCGCGCGGGACCGCGTCAAGGCACAATTCGAAACCTATCTGAGAAAGACCTTTCCGGGCACCGACACCTTCGTCAAACTGCTCGAGGTCGGACCTCCGGTCGGGCGTCCCGTGCAGTACCGCCTGAGCGGACCCGATATCGCCAAGGTGAGGGAGTTTTCCCAAGAGCTGGCCGGCATTGCGCGCGCCAATCCACACCTCAATCATGTCGTGTTCGACTGGATGGAGCCGGCACGCGTCGTCAAAGTCGATGTCCTGCAGGACAAGGCGCGCCAGCTTGGCGTGAGTTCAGAAGATATCGCGACGACGTTGAACGGCGTCCTTGCCGGTTCCTCGATCACCCAGCTACGCGACAGCATTTACCTGGTGAATGTGACGGGACGCGCGACCGCACCGGAGCGCGCATCAATCGATACGCTGCGCGACCTGCAATTGACCGGCCTTGGCGGCCAGTCGGTGCCGCTCGGAGCGGTCGCCACGCTACGTTATGAAATCGAGCAGCCGACGATCTGGCGCCGATCGCGGCTTCCCACGATCACGCTCAAGGCAAGCACCCTCGACACCGTACAGCCGAAGACGATCGTGGATCAACTTGCGCCGAAGGTTCAGGAGTTCGCAAAAGGACTGCCGGCCGGATACTCGGTCGCGATCGGGGGGTCGGTCGAGGAAAGTGCGAAGAGCCAGGCCCCGATCGAGGCGGTCGTTCCGCTGATGCTCTTCATCATGGCCACCATCCTGATGGTTCAGCTGCAGAGCTTTCACCGGCTGTTCCTGGTGTTCGCAGTGGCCCCCCTCGCCGTGATCGGTGTTGTCATGGCCTTGCTGCCAAGCGGAGCGCCGCTCGGATTCGTTGCGATCCTCGGTGTGCTGGCGCTGATCGGGATCCTGATCCGCAACTCGGTGATCCTGATCGTGCAAATCGAGGACCTGAGGAAGGTGGGACGCCCTGCATGGGACGCGGTGGTGGAAGCGACCGAGCACCGCATGCGGCCGATCATGCTGACCGCCGCTGCAGCAAGTCTCGCCCTCATCCCGATTGCACGCGAGATTTTCTGGGGGCCCATGGCCTACGCGATGATGGGCGGCATCATCGTGGGGACGATGCTGACGCTGCTGTTTTTGCCGGCGCTCTATGTGGCGTGGTTCCGGATCAAGGAGCCAGCGCCCGCAACGGACAACACTCACGAAAATCTGATTGCCCCCAAATTGCAACTAGATCTGTCAGCTGACGTGCCCTCTCCGCGCGAACTGGAAAGCGCGTAGGAGCCAGCATGAAAGAAGATTTGAGCCTCTTCACGTTCGGCATCGGAGCAATGTGCTTCGTGGTGTTCGTGACCGCTAGCGGGTGCGGCGGACCTTGTAGAGAACAAAGCGCGCAGACCGGTCCAATTCTTCCAGCAGGTCTGGCAGAGGGTTCGCTACATGGCGGCCGACCACATAGAGGTAGTCGTAGTCCCGCTGCCAGGTGCTGATGAAAGCCGGAACGTCGGACGGCGGTTGGCCCGCCACGACCGCGGCCAGGCAGCGGCGACGCACGCGGCCAACTACGGCTATGCGTATGCGGACTGCCTATTGTGGTGAAAGCGGAACCTTAAAAACCTTGAAGCCCGGTATGTCAGGAAATGCCTCGGCTGATTCCGCAGAAGCCAAGGTCAGGACCGCAGCCAGCACCTCTCCGTTCAGCAACCGATCAATCGCCCTGGTGTGTTCTGCGCTCAAATGGACCGAAAGCGCTCCTGCTGCCACAAACGCGATCCAAACATCGGTGCCTGAAGAAGAATACTTCTCATCCATCGCTACGCCTTTATCTTTAAGATCGGATACCGATCTGATCTCCGGATTAGCCAGTACAATGGCAACAAGGAGGTCCGTCTTACGAGTTGCCAGGGCCGCCGTCATTCGTTCTGCGACCGCAGTCGCTGCCGCCACTTGCTGCTGTATCGTTCTGCTGTTGGATTTCGGAGCAAGACCGACAGTGGGCTGCGCTGTCGTGCCCGAACCGGGAGCAGCGATGCCGCTTTTCGGCTCGAGTTGCTTGCCCGAAGAGGGCGGCGGGAGCAATCTACGGTTTGCCGAAGGCTCTGTTTTTGCCGTGATGTGGGTGGGCTTTGCCTTCGTCTTGACGTGATGAGCGGTCCTATGACTGTCGCGACGGCGCTGCGGCCTTTCGGTCTTCAGCTTGGTTTCTGTCGGAGAACGGGCCTTGAAGGACGCTAACTCGTTCGGCTGACGAGCCGCCGTTCTGTTCACACCTGCAAACTGGCGTTGGTCAGCGGATGATGGCGTGATCGCTTGATGTGGTGGCTCACGGCTGCAGCCGACCAAGGTCGTAGCGACCACGATAATGAGAGGCGTCCTCAACCGATTCCCCTAAATCGATGAATGTCCGCCGCATTCGTTGGCCTCCGCGCTAGGCTCTCTATCTCGCGCAAAACCATTAAACGCACATTAAGTATCGGGGCCCCTGCTTGAAATGCCCGATATGGTTAATGTTTGTCGCGGGAAATCAGAACGAGACCCGCGATCTGGTGATGACCGTCAATATGATCGGCTCGGACATGGGAGATGAGTCCAGGCAAATAGTTAAGCGGCCTTTCTACAACCTTCGGTAATTTTCTTCGCGCTGTTTTCGCCGGCTTCCGTGATGGGCGGCTAGCGGGTGCGGCGGATCTTGTAGAGAACAAAACGCGCAGACCGGTCCAATTCTTCCAGCAGGTCTGGCAGAGGGTTCGCTACATGGCGGCCGACCACATAGAGGTAGTCGTAGTCCCGCTGCCAGGTGCTGATGAAAGCCGGAACGCCGGACGGCGGTTGGCCCGCCACGACCGCGGCAAGCACAGCTATCGGCACCGGCCCACCATAGGGGATGGCGAGACGCCGCAGATCGGGGCGCGCTTGCACCGGTTGTTTACCCACCGCGGTGAACAGGTTCGGCACAAAGGCGCTGGCGTAGTGCACAGCCAGAGTCGGTGCATAGAACATCGGATACTGCGTGAGATCATTGAACGGCGGGTCCTCACCCTCACTACTGCCGCCCACGAGCACCCGCGAACCCTGGTCGATCTTGTGGAATGACGAAATGATGGCCGCATAGTCCGCGCGATAGGACAGCCAGACCAGGTAGACGGTCGCCAAATTGGCGAGCGTGATTGCGGTGACAATGGTGAGTGCCGCAACCGTCCATCGCCTGCCAGGCAACGACAGCGAACAGAAGGCCGGAAGGATCAAGGCCGCGGCGGGGATCATGCGGAGGTCAGCAAATGAGGTGCCGAGCAGCTTCGACGGGATTGCCAGATAAAACAGCGCAAAGCCGACCGCGAGCCAAATTCCCGCTGGTTCCAGCTTTAGAACATCGTGTTTGGCCGCAAAGTACAGCGAGGCCAGCAGCGCCAACGCGGTTACTCCCGATACTGTCAAATTGTAGCCGTTCATGATGCGAAACAGCCAGAGCGGCTTGAATTCAAGGAACCAGGTCGATCCTTCGCTTCCGATTGATCCGGCGGTCAACCTCATGAGTTCGAGGAGCGCCACCGCCGGTATCGCGAGCACCACAAGGCGCAAGGCGGCATCGCGGTACGGTGCCTTTCGGTCGTAGGCACGCCAAAGCTCAAACAGTCCGAGCGTCGCGCCATAGATGCCGAGCGAAAAGAAGTGCGCCGCAAACAGCGCCGTGACGAAAACCGCGTTGACGACGAAACGGATCGGCCATGCACGCGCCGCCACCGCCAGATAGGCTGCGATACCCCAGAGCGCCACGCCCAGCCCAAATTCAAAATTCACAAAACCCCAGCTGAACGGCAGGCAGTAGAGGAACATGAGTGCGGCGAAGCCGGCCAATTGGACGCGGCCCTTCACGACTCGTTCGAGCGCCAGCGCGCCGCCGATAATCAATGATTGGCTCAACAGCAGAAACAGCCGGGTCGCATTTTCGACGCTGATCAGCTGCGCTATTTGCGGGACCAGCAGATCCATTGCCAGATTGGGATAAAGCGCCCAGGTCACCTCGTAGTACGGATTGGCTTCAGCGGTGCCGTTCCGGCTCAGGATGTACATTCGGGCGAGATGATTGGGATAATCGACCATCGCCGGGATGGGCGTCAGCAAGACAGGCAGTAGCGAAGCGGCGGTCAGCAACACAAAAACGGTAATCGCCAGCGATCGATCCGAGCCAAATTGCTTCCGAGCTGTCGTGGTTTGCAAATCAGAGGTAATCATGGTGCTGGACGGCCGAACCTGGACTTTTGCGGAAGCGATCCCATATCGGTTCGACCTGATTCTCGCCAGTAACTCTCGCTGGAATAATAGCGAGCCCAAGCCCGCTCCCGGCCTGCGGCCGACCTCGATGAAAGAGCGATCGCCCGCTTCGGTAGGGAAGCGGACCTCTCAAACGCAGAGCCTCGGGCAATGCCTCAGGCGGCACCGCACCAGTTTCGCACCAGAAACGGCGCAAACGAAACGCGACGCAAGCGATCCAAGTCGAACGAAACCGCAAGAAAATCAACAAGCGCGTCCTTTGTCCTGCCACTCATAACGGTCTGGTTGCAGGTTCGAGTCCTGGTGCGCCCACCACGCCGGCCTGCTGCTCGCAATTTGCTTGAGATTTTCGGCCTGTAGTCACGACCTGCCTTCCAGAGCCTTTTCGGTTCTGATGGAATCAGAACCGAGGCTCTGGTTTTTTGTTTTGACGCGTTTTCTTCACGCGAACCGGTATCCACTTCGCTCGAAAACGCTATAGGTCGAGAGCTGGGGACTTGGCCGTCAGGTCATGTGCCTGGCGACGTGATCGATCGCCATGTCCATCGCAATTTCCAGAGGACGGCTTGTTCGGGTCGTCTTGGCCAAAAGAAGTCCGCCCTGGACGGCACTGAGCAATGCAATCGCCAGTTCATGCGGATCGGCGGACTTCGCGAGCTCGCCGCGCTCATGCATTTTCGCAAGGCCGCGCTCGATGCGGTCGATCCAGGTTCCGATGCCGCCAGCGAGGCGCTTTCGTGCACTTTCAGACGAATTCGCCAGCTCGCTGGCCAGTGATCCCAGCGGGCAGCCTCCCATGTCAACCTGCTCATTGAGCCGGATAATCGCCTGCCCCCACGCCCGCAGCGCTCGCAGGGAATCCAGCGCGCCAAGATGCGGCTCCTGGGCGGCAAGAACTCGCTCGGTTTGCCTGGCGATCACCTCGAGCGCCAACGCGTCCTTGTCGGCGAAGTAGTGATAGAGCTGCGATTTGCTCACGTCGCTTGCCGCCATCACATCGTCGAGGCTCGTTCGCTCGACGCCATGCGCGTAGATCAAATCGGCTGCGGCCTCGATGATGCGCGATCGGGTCGCCGCTCCTCGGGCGGTCAACATGCGAGGTTCGGATTTCTGATTTGCGGACACACGAACACGTTACACAAATTGGACTTGACAGTCCAGATGCAGGTACATTAATTGGACCGACTAGTCCAGTTACTATTAAGAGAGAACTAAACATGACGCAGAGAATGAAGGCCATCGATCCGGGAATGGCCAAGGGAAAAGCGAAAGAACTGCTCGATGCGGTGGTGAATAAATACGGCGGCGCTCCGAACTCTTTCAAAACGATGGCCCATTCGCCAGCCGGACTTCAGGGCTTTCTCGATCTTTCTGGAACGCTTGAAGGCGGCGTATTGCCGTTCGAGACTCGGTACCAAATTGCGATCGCGGTCTCGGAGATCAATGGCTGCCCGTATTGTCTTTCCGCTTTTACAGCGATCGGCAAGGGCTCGGGCATGAAGGATGAAACACTCGCGGCGTGCCGGAGGGCCGGGTCGACCGATCCGAAAATCGACGCCATGCTGAAGTTTGCCGCGGCTATCGTGCGCAAGCGCGGCGCTGTTACGTCCGAAGACTTCCAAAAGGTGAAATCCGCAGGGGCCTCGGATGAGGAAATACAGGAGATCGTCGCAAACGTCGCCTTATTCACCTTCGCCAATTACATAAACCTGGTAATCGGAACGGAAGTTGACTTTCCGCTTGTCACGCCGTTGGAGCAGGCTGCCTGAAATTCAAGCCAGGCGACATGCTGTCGACGACGGTGACGGAAGCCGTGACCGGGGAGGCCAAAGGCCTCCCCGATGCGAAGCGCCTTGTCCATCTGCAATTCCGGCGCTTCGTTGATTTGAGCCGGATAATCGCCTGCCCCCACGCCAGCAGCGCACGCAGAGAATCCAGCGCGCCAAGATGCGGCTCCTGGGCGGCAAGAACTCGCTCGGCCCGAACAGCGATCACTTCGAGGATCAGCGCGTCCTTGTCCGCGAAGTAGTGATAGAGCTGCGATTTGCTCACGCCGCTTGCGGCCATCACCTCATCCAGGCTCGTTCGCTCGACGCCATGCTCGTAAATCACATCGGCCGCGGCGTTCACGATACGCGAGCGCGTTGCCGCGCCGCGCGCGGTCAGAGAACGCGATTGAGAATGCTGATTTGCCGACATGCAGGCACATCACGCTAACTGGACTTGACAGTCCAGTTAAGTCATGTTGTGTTGGACCGACCAGTCCAATTCAGGGGAGTCGTCGATGACGCGTCTAGAAAATGGCCAGAGCTTTCCCGCTCTTGATGTCTCTGCTGCTGGCGGTGGCACGATCCGAATTCCTCAGTACTTCGCCGGATCATACGGTGTCGTCCTGATGTATCGGGGCGGGTGGTGTCCGTATTGCCGGGCCCAGCTCGCCGGGTTTCAGCACACCAGCGAAAAGCTCGCCGCATTGGGCATCAAGGTCGTCGCGCTGTCGGTCGACGATGAAGCCGCGACAGGTGGCACTGTGGAAAAGCACAGACTGAAATTTCCGGTTGGGCATAGTGCGGACGTGGACAAGGTGGCGGCCATCACCGGCGCCTACATCAACGAGACACCACGGCGTTACCTTGAGGCGACGGGCTTCGTGCTGGCGCCCGACGGCCGACTACTGAACGCAGTCTATTCCAGCGGTCCGCTCGGGAGGCTGGTCGCCGAGGACGTCATGGGCATGGTCGCCTATCTCAGGTCCGCGGCCTGAGTCCCCGCAGGCCGCAGCAGGCTTATCGGGTTTCTGGGGGCAAATCGGTCAACAATCGCCAAGGCGAGAGGAAAAGCTATGAAATTCAAGTCTGGAGACATGCTGCCGTCGATGGTGATGGAAGCCGTAACCGGGGAGGCCATAAACCTCCCCGATGCAAAGCGCCTCGTCCATCTGCAATTCCGGCGCTTCGTTGATTGCCCGATTTGCAACACGCATATCGGGCAATTCAGGAAGCGCGCACGAGAGATCGAAGCTGCCGGCATCAAGGAAGTGATCGTGTTTCATTCCTCGCCGAAATCGATCCGCTCCTACCAGAAGGATGTTCCTTTCCTGATGGTCGGCGATCCGAAGAAAGCCCATTACAGGAATTTTGGGGTCGAAAGCTCGATCAGCTTCGTAAGCCTCAACTCCCTCGGGGCCGCGTTTCGCGGTATGGCGCATGGTCATTTCGCCCTGCGAGTTGCCGGTGGGGGCCCCCTGGGGCTGCCGGCCGACTTCCTGATCGCGCCGTCCGGACGTATCAACGCGGTGAAGTACGGCACCGACGCCTACGACCAGTGGTCCGTCGATGAGCTGCTCACGCTGGCGAAGGGCGTCTCAAGTCGAAGGCTTGAGTCGGCGTAAGGGTCAATCTGGCGCAGCACCGGTATTGAGAATGACCGCCACCGCGCGGCGCATCTCTGCCGCGTTGTTTTGATCAACAAATCTTGAACGATCCGGCACTACGTAACACTGGTCGATCGGAGCACGAAACTCCAATCGCGGCGAGCCGGTTTCGAGTCGCGATGCCATGTCGCGGTCGTTTGGCCCCGATCCCAGAAAGTGCGAATGGAGGAGATCCTATGACTACCGCTTTTCGGACGACCAGTTTGGTCAAGCTGATCCTTGGGTTCATGGTTTTCGCTTTTGCGTCCTCGCTTGAACCAGCTGCGGCCGAAGACCTTGGTCCTCCCGTCGGCTTGATTGCTCCGGACATCGGCAAGCGTCCCGATCAAAATGGTGTGCCTCGTACCCTGGCTGACGTAATGGGCAGTAAAGGTCTTGTGCTGATGTTCTTTCGATCCGCCGATTGGTGTCCGTTTTGCAAGGCTCAATTGATCGATATCAACAGCGGAGCGGCGGAGATAGAGAAGCGCGGTTATCGGATCGCTGCGCTCTCCTACGATAGTCCGGAGATTACGAAAAACTTTGCCGACCAGCGGAATATCTCCTTCACATTCCTGTCTGATCCGAAGTCCGAAGTCATCGACCTGTACAAGCTGCGCGACCCGCAATATCCGCCGGGCAATCGGGCTTACGGCGTGCCGAGACCGATTATTTTTATCCTCGACAAAAATGGCGTCATACGCACGAAGCTGTACGAGGAATCATTCAAGGTACGGCCACCCGTGAGTGCTGTCATTGGCGCACTCGACGCGCTCGCAGCGGCCAAGAGCTGACGCTAGACTCATTTAGTCCTTCGTAGTTGCTCGGGATTGAAGGCAAGGTGAATGCGAGGGCGCTGCTGGTCGTATTGGCCGTTCAGGCTTGTCGTCAGGCTCGTGCTGGTAAGTGGCGTGCTGTCGGCCTGCAGTGTCTCTGCGCTTTCGCAAGGCACTGCAGCCACCGGCAATCACGTGGCCGTCAGCCTCGTCGGCGAAACGGCCAATGTCGTTCCGGGCCGTCCATTTCAGGTAGCCTTGCGGCAGGAAATTCAACCCGGTTGGCACACCTATTGGTCGAACCCTGGAGACGGGGGTCTTCCGACGGCGATCAACTGGTCCCTTCCAAAGGGATTTGTGGCCGCACCTATGCTTTGGCCAACCCCTGAACGATTTAAGGTGGGTCCGGTCGTCAACTACGGATATGAAGGCGAGGTCTTGTTACCGATCTCGATCGACGTACCGCCTGGCCTGCGACAGGACTCTACCGTTACGCTCAACGCCCATGTCAGCTGGCTTGCGTGCTCGGATATTTGTGTCCCCGAGGAGACCGACGTCAGCTTGTCCGTACAAGTTGGAGAAATGTTGCGGCCCGATCCGCTCTGGGCCGGAGCCTTCGCCACAACGCGGGCCAAATTGCCCGTGGCCAACCCATTCCCGACCACGACGACTTCCTCAAACGAGGAAATTACCGTTCGCGTCGCAATGGGGGATGCGACCCGGCTCAGCGATGTAAGCTTCTTTCCGCAGGACACGGACGTCATCGACGATGATGCCGCTCAGTCCGTCACAGCCGATTCGCACGGGCTTTCGATCGTTCTGAAACGCAGCAAATCGAAAAAATTGCCCGCCGCGCTCAGAGGAGTTCTTTCCTACCACGATCGGGCTGCTCAAGCGGACAGCGCTTCGCCTGCCATTTCGATCTCGGCGCCATTTCAGTCGCCGCCTGAAATAGATGACGCAAGTGTTGGCTTCGCGGCTGCGATTCTGTTGGCTTTCCTCGGCGGAATTGTACTGAACTTGATGCCGTGTGTGCTGCCAGTGCTTTCGATCAAGGTGCTGTCGCTGCTCGAGCACGCCGAATTGACGTCGCGTCAGATGCGCCTTCAGGGCCTTGCTTATGGTGGAGGTGTTCTCGTCAGTTTCGCGGTGATCGGTAGCGCGCTGATGGGTCTGCGTGCTGGAGGCGCGGCGGTCGGATGGGGATTTCAACTGCAGTCTCCCCTTTTTGTCGGACTCCTGATTTATCTGCTTTTCGCGGTTGGCCTGAATCTTTCAGGCGTATTTTCGATTGGAAATCGGCTGGCCGGCGTCGGCTCCCATTTGTCTCAGCGCTCGGGGTATTCGGGATCTTTCGTGGGTGGAGCTCTCGCAACGATTGTCGCTACGCCTTGCACTGCGCCGTTCATGGCCGCCGCGGTAGGTTATGCGCTAACCCAGCCCTGGTATAAATCCCTCGTCGTTCTTGAGGCCATCGGGTTCGGACTGGCTTTGCCTTATCTGATTATCACCTTTGTTCCTGGAACTCGTCGCATCCTGCCAAAGCCTGGGCAATGGATGCTGCAGCTCAAGGAGGTCCTTGCGTTTCCTGTCTACGGGACCGCAGTTTGGCTCATATATGTTCTCTCTCAGCTGGCAGATGCGTACGCGATCACGGTGACGCTGTCCGGACTTGTGCTGATCGGCTTCGCGGCGTGGCTCTACAACGCCACGTGCTTGAGCGACGATAGATTGCGACGTTGGGGAACTGGCCTGTCGACGCTGACCGTCACGGGCGCGGTCGGCCTGCTTCTTTTGGTTGACGAGAGCGGTCCATTGCAGGCTCTGCAGGGCGCGTCAAACACGGGTAATATAGAGTGGCAATCTTTCACCCAGGAGAAGCTGGAGACTTTTCGCTCAAGGGGCAATTCGGTTTTTGTCGATTTCACAGCCGCCTGGTGCATCACCTGCAAGGTAAACGAACGGATCGCACTGGCTGATCCGGCTGTGGCCGACGCCTTTCGAAGAGAAGGAGTCGTGGCACTCAGGGCCGATTGGACCCGACAGGATGCCGAAATTACGAAGATCCTCGAGATGAACAACCGAGCCGGCGTGCCGCTCTATTTGTTCTACCCCCACCCAGCGGCAAACGGTGACAAGAAGCCGCCCGTCGTTCTGCCACAGATCCTCACGGTCGCTACCGTCCTCCGTGAGGTGCAGGGCCAGCAGTAAGAGCAGGCATCCAGGGATAATCTGGTCAAAAGGTCCGACCGGGCCCAGCGGAGATACGCTCCGGATCACGCCGCGCCAACAAAACTGGGCACTGGTCAGATGCCAGGGCGTTCTTTGATCTGGTGTATCTTCAGCCGGAGAGCTACCTCGCGAGGTCTTTACGCCCGATCGATGCGCCCGACGTAGCACCCCCAACGCGCATGATGGACGTGGAGATAGGAGATCTCACGGTTGCCAAGGAAGCGCTCGGCCAAATCGCCTAATTGCGAGCCTTGCACTGCGTCAGCTGCAACAATGTAGTGACGATCGTCGAAGGCACGGACCGACATCAATCGAGGCAGCATTTGCTCCGGAATTTCGTCGTACCCAATGTATTGTCTTTCTGCCGACTCTCGCACGAAGATCGGGCTGATACTGCGATAAGGAGAGGTCTCGGCCTGGACCGGATATGACAGGAGAAGGACATTTTCTCCGGGTCTGGCGACATCGAGGGTTATCCTGCACGGATAGTCGTTGTTGGGGCCGGTTCTCCTCCGCTCGATGCCTCTCAGCGACAACTCTTCGTCGCTAAGCCCGAATAGTGGCTTGAAATTCTCAAGTGGTAATCCCGAGAGACAAAAGGACATGTCCATCTCCGTTTCGGCTTTTCAGTCACTCCGAAGGTAGCTGAAACATGGCGCTCGCAAGCGAGCCACCCGATTTCCGGAAAACGGCAGCAGGGGTTCTGCAGGCCGGCCCCCCGCCCGCGATCGGACCGCACCAATTTCGCGCCAGAGCGACCTGAAGCAGGACGCAGGCAATCGATCACGCCGCCAGCGGTCGCCATTTTCCCAGAAATGCGGGGGGTGCCGGAGTGCAGCTGGCTCTTGGGTCGGCGGTGGTGGAACAGACAGGAATGTAAAGCGTGCAAGGCGTGGCGGAAGACGCACGGCAAGTCGTATGCCGAGCTTTGGCTGCGGGCGGTTTGGGGCGCGCCACAAACTCCCGACTTCGGGACTTATGGTTCGGATCAGAGGACTTGGGTGGGCGCGTAGTGATTTCCGCCCGCGCATCGGCCTTGTCGTGAGCTGCAGCCGGCCGCGCCGAATTGCTCCTGAACGATATCTCAATTGGCATCGGCAGACCGACGGCCATAAAGCACGCGAACGGATTTGGGCTGACGCATGATGCTTCGGCCGTCTGCGATGGCGGTTGACGGCTGCAGCCGACCAAGGTCAAGGCCAGCGCGCCAATAAGAGGCGTCCTCACGCAATCCTCCGGGAGAGGCTGAGTGCCGCCGCAGCTCTTGCTGCACTAGAAATTTTTCGCGCTGATGTCGCATCAATGATGCACGGAGATTAAAGGCGAATTAAATCCGAGCCGTTCGCAGCCCGAAGGTCCGGCATGGTTACTTCTTTGTGGCTGAATTGGCCGCGACAATGCATTGCGCCCGCGCTCGCCACCATTTCGCTTGCGATTACTTCTGCCCGGACTGATTCTGGTTCTGCGCCGCGTTCGCCTTGTTGGCGTCGGACTTGTTGGCCTCGTGATGGCCGATCACGCAACCGGCGGCCGCGCCGAGCTTGCCGTGCCCTGCCATGTGACCGGCCACGCCACCTACTACCGCACCCTTGATGCATCCCTTGGCATCGGCCGGGTGTATCGAGACGGTTGCGATCGCGGCCGCAAAGACGGTTGCAAGCATCCACTTCATGACTGTTCTCCGAATATGAAATTCGAAGGCTCAATTCGCTGGAGCGAACGCGAGTTCCAGGCAGGTCGGATTTTTTGGATGGTCAGCGCAAGGCGCAATCGATCTCAAACGCGAAGGGCATCGCTCGCGTGAGTGAGCGTGGGCTTGCGTTCACTTCTGCACAGAAGTTCCAATCCATGCACCTCGCCAATTGTCTTGCCAGGGCGAGCCGCGGCTTCACATCAAGCCGCATGGTTTGAGCGGTTTTCCGCCTCAGACGCGCCGGCGTCGACGATGACGCGGTCAAGGTTCGACGCGCTCGCCTCGCACATCACCTGCGAGACGATGTTGCCCGACTTCTCGAAGGCCGCGGCCAGCGATTCGAACTGAGCCTTCGCGCGATGAAGCGTCGTGACCGGCACGAGAACATGCGTATCGCCACAGGCCTTGTTGGCAAGGTCGGTTCGCGCCGCGGCCAGCTGCGCCTCGGCTTCCTCGGCTCGGCGAAGCAGTTCCCCCTGCTTTTGTTCCGCCTCAAGCGCGACTTCGCTCAGCCTCAGCTCGGTCTCCGACAGTTGCGATTTCAGGGCCGTCATTTCACTCTCGAGCCCAGCCGCCCTGCCTTCGAGCGCCATGCGCAGTTCCAAATTGGTATCGCTCCGAACCCGTTCGACCCGGAGAAGTTCGTTCGACTCTTTCAGCTGGTCCATCTGCGCTTCCAGGAGCCGCGCGGCGCGCAGCAGATTTTCCGAATTGCTGCCACGAGACATCAACTCGGCAAACCGGTGCAGGAACCGCAGGATTTCTGCGGTTTCAGGAACTTCCTGGGGGGTTGTGATCGAGACAGTCATGAAATCCGGGCGGAAAGCAATCGCGCGCATTTCATCAGGACGAAGTACGCCTGAAATAAGGCTCGCAGGCAAAAAACGGGCGAGTGATGAATCGTTGCAACGACGGGCTAAAGACACGGTCTCTCGTCACTGGATCGCCGCAGGATTTCAAATTATTTTGGTTTTTGTGCAGCGTTTTTTCGAAATGCGCGAGGCGTCCGGGCAGAGTCTTCCCGCTCACGCCATCGCCAGTCGCTGCCGCGAGCGGATCAACAGCGCCGCCATGATGATGATGTTGAGCGCGTTCCAGGCGAGCCCGTTGACGAAGGCTGCCGCGTATGAGCCGGTCGCATCGAAGATCACGCCGGAAATCCAGCCGCCGAACGACATCCCGAAAACGGAAGCGAAGATGATGATGCCGACGCGGGTCGCGGCCTCCGCTGCCGGCATCGCCTCGCGAACAATGATGGCGTAGCTAGGCACAATACCGCCCTGAAACAGGCCGAACATCGCCGAGATGATGTAGAGCGAAGTGAGGCCGTCGAAGAACAGATAGAGCAACAGCGCCGTAGCTTGCGCGATCGAGCCGACAAGAAGCGTGCGGATGCCGCCGATCTGATCGGCAAGGAAGCCCGAGCCGATCCGGCTGATAATGCCGAATCCCAGCATCAGCGACAGCATTTCGGCGCCACGCGCCACGCCGTAACCGAGATCGCCGCAATAGGCGACGATGTGAACCTGGGGCATCGACATCGCCACACAGCAGGAGATGCTCGCAAGCGACAGGATCGCGGTGAGAGAATTGGTGGAAAGCCGCAAATCGACACCAGGCGGCGGCGCATCGATATGACTGCGCCTTGTGCCCGCGCCCATCAACATGCGCAGCACCCCCAGCGCCAGCGTCATGGCGATTGCCGTGAAGATGCCGATGATAATATGGGTGGTACGCCAGCCCGCCGACTGAATGCCCCAGTTCACGATCGGCGGCCAGATCGTGCCGCCGATATAGTTGCCGCTCGCGGCCAGCGCGACAGCAAGCCCGCGGTAGCGATCGAACCAGTGCGAGGCCTCCGCCATCAGCGGTCCGAACGTCGCCGACGAACTCAGCCCGATGGCAAAATGCACGAAAATGAATTGCCAGATCGAGGACGACATCGCGGCACCGATATAGCCGAGCCCGAGAATGCCGACACCGACCGCAATGGCGGCGACGATGCCGTAACGGTCGGCGATCTTTCCGGTCAGTACCCCGCCGGAACCGAAGCCCAGAAACACCATGGTGAAGGCGAGCGAAGCGGTGCCGCGCGAAGCTGCAAATTCTGTCTGCACCACCGGCAGCGCGACCACGACCGACCACATGCCGACGCTGCCGAGCGAGCCGATCAGCACCGCCGTGGCGAGGCGCGTCCATGCCCGGCGCGAGTCGGGAATGAACAGGGTCGGGCTTTTCGGGGGGTAAAAGGCGGTATCCACGGCGGGGCGAAACTTCCTTGGCTTAAGCCTAAAGGTCAACCACCATGGCGCGATATTGGGCATGCAGATGCACCGTAACAGAGGATGGCATGGCCCGGTCCGGAGCGATGCGGCATCGAACTACGATGGGCAATTGCACCCATCGGGTCGCAGCCCGAGGCCAGGCTTTTTCCGGATCAGGCTTTAGGTCCATGCGGGCGCCGCCGCAAATCAGCGTTGGTCGCGGTCAGCTACAGAAAATCTATTGCAACTTTGCCCGCCGATGCTGCGATAATGTCCGCGCCATGACCTACACCCTGCCACCAATGAATCCGCTGCGCGCGTTCGAAGCAGCCGCGCGCCATCTCAGCTTCAAGCTCGCCGCACATGAGCTGCACGTGACGCCGGGGGCCGTCGGCCAGCAAGTGAAGGCGTTGGAGGACCGGCTTGGTGTGCGTCTGTTCGAGCGGCTGCACAAGCAGCTGACGCTGACGTCCGCGGGGCGGGACTACGTGGCGTCGGTACGTGACGGATTCCGCTGCATCGCCGACGCCACGGCGCAGTTAAAACCGCCCGGAGTTACTGGGATCTTGACGATTGGAGTGCATAACCGGTTCCATCGCGCGCGGCTTGGCGCGGACCGTTTTCGCGCCGCGAATCCGACAATCGGCCTTCGCATCGTCGAGCCGGCCGGACTGCACGAGCTCGTTGAGGGCAAGATCGACGCGCTGGTCGACCGCAGCCTCGGTCACCACCCCGGCTATCGCTGCGATCGTCTCGACGCTGGTTCCGGCGTTGGCGACTGCCTGATCTGCCCAGAGGGGACCGCCGACTGCCCGGAAATCGAAAGCCTGCGCGCATGGCTCCTTGGCGCCGACGCCGCCAAGCGTTTCCCGAAGGTAGTCGCGCGGGCGAACTAACCACTCTGCCATTGATCGGGCCGTGCAAGCGCGGACCTGTTGGACCATTCCCGGAATGACAGGGCCGATTGCGTGCCATTAACCCTTTGCTAACCATACACCGGGCAAAAATTGCCTAGTGGTCCGATTCTAACATTCGCATCCCTTCTCAGCGGGCCCTTTTGCGAATGTTGGAATCGTAAGACCACTGGCAAATATAGATCGCCAGTGGAGTTTTGGATTTGACATTCGCTGAACGAACCCGCGGGCAAAGGCGGGGAGCGAATGTCAAATCCACTCCACCAGGTTAGCGAAGTTGAGTGTCGTCAGCCGCGTTAGATACGGGGAGTACCCGTGGACGCCAGTGCGGTGCCTCACTTTCGAAACGGCGGCCCTGCGGCCGCCGCCCAGACGTTTGGCGCGCGTGAACGGCACTCGCGGGGGGAAGCAAGTACCATGGTCGATGTCACGGCGGGTCAGGGCGGGACGACACCGGCGAGTGGGTTTCCAAGTCTGACGGATATCGGCACCATGCTGAAGCGCGGCGATCTGGCGCTGGCGTTCGGCATCCTGACCATCCTGGTCGTGCTGATCCTGCCCCTGCCCTCGATCGTGCTCGACCTGTTCCTGGCGATCTCGATCATATTGTCGATCCTGATCCTGATGACCTCGCTCTTCATCCAGGCGCCGCTGGAATTCTCGTCGTTCCCGACCGTCCTTCTGATTTCGACCATGCTGCGGCTTTCGCTCAACCTCGCTTCCACGCGACTGATCCTGTCGCGCGGCCATGAGGGCACCGATGCCGCCGGCCACGTGATCGAGGCCTTCGGCAGTTTCGTGATGGGCGGCAATTTCGTGATCGGGATTATCGTCTTCGCGATTCTCGTGATCGTGAACTTCGTCGTCATCACCAAGGGTTCGGGACGCATCGCTGAAGTCGCCGCGCGTTTTCATCTCGACGCCATGCCCGGCAAGCAGATGGCGATCGACGCCGATCTCTCCGCAGGACTGATCGACGAGAAGATCGCCAAGGAACGCCGCAAGGCGCTGGAAGACGAGAGCGGCTTCTTCGGCGCCATGGACGGTGCGTCGAAATTCGTGCGCGGCGATGCGGTCGCCGGCCTGCTGGTGGTTTTCATCAACATCATCGGCGGCATCATCATCGGCGTCGCCCAGCAGAGCCTGACTTTTTCCGAAGCCGCCCACACCTATACGCTGCTGACCGTGGGCGACGGCCTGGTCACGCAGATACCTGCTCTGATCGTCTCGACCGCGGCGGGCCTGTTGGTGTCGAAGGCCGGCGTCACCGGCGCTGCCGACAAGGCGCTGATGAAGCAGCTCTCGGGTTATCCGCAGGCGCTCGGCATGTCGGCCGGCGTGATGCTGGTGCTCGCGCTGCTGCCGGGCATTCCCATGATCCCGTTCCTCGCCCTTTCCGGCGGCGCGGCGGCGCTGGCGTTTTCGGCACGCAAACACAAGCGCGCGGCCTCGGCGGCGGATGCCGGCGCAGCCGCGGCTCCCGCTGCCGCGGCAAGCGCAGCCACTGAGGAGCCGATCTCCACGGCGCTCAAGATCGACGATCTCAAGATCGAACTCGGCTACGCCCTGCTGCCGCTCGTGAATGGTCCCGACGGCACCGACCGGCTGACCGAGCAGATCAAGGCGCTGCGGCGTTCGCTCGCCATCGAGATGGGTTTTGTGATGCCGTCGGTGCGGATTCTCGACAATGTGCAGTTGGAGGCCAACACCTACATCATCAAGATCAAGGAGGTGGATGCCGGTACGGGCCGGATCTGGCCGAACCAGTTCATGGTCATGGACCCCGGCGGCAACCAGGTGGACGTGCCCGGCATTCACACCACCGAGCCCACCTTCGGATTGCCCGCGACCTGGGTTGACGCCGGCCTCAAGGAAGAAGCATCGCTGAAGGGCTACACCGTGGTCGACGCCGCCACCGTGCTTTCGACCCATCTCACCGAACTTCTCAAGAACAACATGTCGGACCTGTTGTCCTATGGCGAAGTGCAAAAGCTGCTGAAAGATCTGCCGAAGGAACAGGGCGAACTGGTCAAGGACATCGTGCCGTCGCAGGTGACGGTCTCCGGCATCCAGCGCGTTCTCCAGCTGCTTCTGGCCGAACGTATCTCGATCCGCGACCTCTCCACCATCCTCGAAGGCATTGCGGACGCGCTCGCCTTCTCGCGCAACCCGGCAACCATGGTCGAACATGTCCGCGCCCGCCTCGCGCGCCAGATCTGCGCCCAGAACACGACGCTCAACGGCTACCTGCCGCTGATCGCGCTGTCGGCGAAATGGGAGCAGGCCTTCGCCGAGTCACTGATCGGCCAGGGCGAAGAAAGGAGCCTGGCCATGCAACCTTCCAGGCTCTCGGAATTTATGACTGTGGTGCGCGAGCGCTTCGAACAGGCAGCGCGCGACGGCGAGTCGCCGGTGCTGGTGACTTCTGCGGCCATTCGACCCTTCGTCCGCTCGCTGGTCGAGCGCTTCCGGGCGCAAACGACGGTGCTGTCGCAGGCAGAAATCCATCCGCGCGCCCGGCTGAAGACGGTCGGCAGTATCTAGGTAGTTCACTCCCGAGGCCCCTCAGGCGGCGAAGCCGAGGCAGGCCCGTGAGGCGTGTTTTTGCGCCACAGGCAAATGTTTTCTCATTTCGGTCGAGTTCCATGGCGATTTCACCCATCGCGCCGGATTAAATAGTAAGATATTGCAAAGCTTGCATTTTTTTAAATACCTGTTAATTTCTTTAAAAATCTCGGTCGCGGGAAATCACGTGTGATCACTGGCTTGTGATCACCCCTTAGGAAACGAAGGGCGATTTCCTACGTTTCTTAGCGCGAGATCATGAACCTGTCGGCGGATGCGCCATACCAATTCCGTAAGGCAGGCGGGAGGCTTCCGTGAACCATTCGATCTATAGCGCAGATCGTTCGACCCATCTCAAGGTCGTGGTGGTCGCGCTTGTAGCGGGAATGGCCATCGTTGGCTTCGGCATCTCGGCTCGCAGTTCTTCAGATGACGGCTATGCGCAGAGCGCGCGCGTCATCAAGGCCGGCAAGCCCGTTGCGATTACGAGTTCGAACACGTCGATGGTGAGGTAAGCAAACAGTTTCGCGAATTCACGTGGTCCTTTACCAGCCCCCCAAAGAGCCACGTGGATGTTTGGAAGACCCAACTACCCCCAAGTTGGCTAGACGACCGAAAACGCCCGCTCCCCACGGGCGTTTTCTTTTTGTGTAATCGCCTGAAAAAATCTCTGGTGCGCCGGTAGCGGCACGAACGCTTCGGTCCCCCCTCCCTCTAAGGCGTAGGACCTATTTCGGTTGAGGAGGGCTCCTGGTTGGTCGGTCAACCGCCGGTTTGCACGCCATGCTATTTCGGCGGATGCTTACACTTGGTTCCTCTCTCAAAGCCATCTGAACGGTGTCGCCAACCTTGCCGTCGAAGATGAGGCAGGAACCATCACCAATGCTCCATTTCGATTTCTTCAGGCAGATTGTGTGCCGCTGCATTTTCGGGTTTGAATTTCACTATTGACTGCAGACTGGGGGCTTTCGATAGAGCACAATCAGTGCGAGACCCTTTTAGCAACGTCGCCCCCACCCGACCGTCGCTTCGCCACGGCACCCTCCCCACGCTTTCGCGGGGGAGGGATGAAAAGCTTCCGCTTCAGCGCGCAGGCGGTACGGTTTCGATCAGTCTGCCGCTGAACACCGGCGCGGAAGTCGGAGCGCCGTCGGCAGATCCTCCGGCCTGCTCGACCGTCACGGCGAAGGTCGCGCCCTTGACCATCTCGGCATCATAGGACGAAAGCACCGGACGCGAGGTGAACTCACTTCCTCCGATCACGCCAAGCGAGCGCGGTTTTGGCAGCCTGTCGGAGATTAGCCACAGTTCGAAACTCTTGCCCGGCTCGGCCGACGCGCCGACCCTGCGAACGGTGAAATTCCTGGTGGCGTTGTCGACGGTGAGGATGAATGCGGGCGAGCCACCTTCCTTCTGCAATACGGCGACATATTGGCCCGACGGCGCCGGTACGGGCGGCGCCTTCGCTTCGACAATCTGTGTCCGCGCCCGGGGACGCATGCGGTCCGGGAGCAGATCCGGCATTGAAAGCCCGACACCGATGATCGCAACCAGCGCCGCTGCGATCGCGGAAGCGACACTGGCAATCGTGCGCCAGCGCCTGGCATTGGCGACGAGGCGAATGACGTTGGAGTCTTCCGCCGCCTGGCCCTCGACGGGAGGGGCGACCGCAGGCGCCGGCGTTTCGGGAAGCACCAGCGGCGCCCGCGCTTCGGAATGACCTATCGCAGCTCTGATCCCCTCCCAGACCTCGGGCCGCGGTTCGACCGATCCGACCATCTGGTTGAGGGCGCCTAGCTTGTGCTCCCACGACCGGACCATCGCCGTGAAGTCCTTGTCGGCGGCCATCATGGTCTCGACCTGCGCCCGCTCGTCGGCGTCAAGTGTGCCGAGAGCATATTCCGCCGCGAGCGCGATATCGTCGTCGCTGTAAGCCATCATCTCAAAGTCCGAGGCACTCCCTGATATCCATCACGCTGCGCCGGAGCCATGTCTTCACCGTATTCACCGGTGCCTCGAACTTCTCCGCCAGCTGCTCACGACTCCAGCCGTTGTAATAGGCCAGCAACACGAGCTTCTGCCGATCCGGCTCCAGACGGCCGATGCATTCGAGCAGCCGCTTCAGCTCTTCGCCCATTTCACGGCGCGCCAGCGGATCGGGCGAGTCGGCGGCCACTTCCATCGCCGCAGGCTCCTCCTCGATCGAGGCTTCGCCGCGCTTGCGCACGACATCGATGGCGCGGTTGCGCGCAATCGAAGCCATCCACGTGATCGGCGATGACTGGCCGGGATTGAATTGCCCGGCGCTGTTCCAGATCCTGACGTAAGCTTCCTGAATGACTTCCTCCGCGAGATCCTGCCGTCGCAAGATACGAAGCACCACGCCGAAGAGTTTCGCGCGCGTAGCGGCGTAAAGGCGCTCAAAAGCGGCCTCATCGCCCTTGGCCACCGCGGCAATCAGCCAGACCAGCTCAGCTGGCGTCAGCATTCTGCGTCCCCAAAAATCGCGCTTGCCCCATCGCGTCCTTTGCCCCCCGCGGCAGTCGTCCACCCGTGTGGTATCACATCTTGGGCCAAATCGTTCCACCAGGCCAGCGACGGCGGCCCTGTGGACGAGGCCGGCGAGCAGCAGCAATCGCAGGCAAGAACGTACAAGAAAACCCGGACCTTGCGGTCCGGGTTTTCCAATCCACTTGGCCGGCGGGCTGAAGCGTCAGGCGATTCCCAGCCGGGCGCGCATCAGGCCGATACTGTCGAGATCGGCCTGTTCCCGGGCATTCTCTTCAGCCCGCTCGCGAGCCTGATCGCGCTCATCCAAAAGTTCGACCTTCTTGAGCTCGTCGAAGGCTTCGCCCAACAGGCTTTTGGCCTCATCGAGCTGAATGCGCAGTTCGTCGGCGGAACGGGTCAGGTTTTCCCGACGCTGAATCGCGGCCTTGGCATAGGTCGGATAGGCGAAGTGGGAAGGATCGTTGATCCCGGCCCGTTCCTGCTCGCTCTGGATTTCGCGTTCGAGGTCGACCGACATGCGCTGGAAATCGGCGATCATGGCTTCGATCTGCGCGACCCTTCGGCGCTTTTCGTCGACCTGAAACTTCTTCAGGCGGATCAGCGTTTCACGTGACTTCATCGACTCATACTCCCCAGAAGTCCCAATTTTCGAGACGGGACGGTGCCGGCTCCCGTAAGGGCCCCGCCGGCACTACAATCTGCATTTCGCGGATGATGGCCTGACAAAGTTAGCGTTCCGTTTCCAAATCCCCAAGGATCCGCTCGAGTTGGCGATAACCTTCATTAAGGCCGGTCGCCTCGTCCTTGCCCTGGCGCAGAAAGGCCTCCAGCGGCTCATGCAGGGCGATCGCCTCGTCGACCTCGGCGCTTGACCCTGCGCGATAGGCCCCGAGCCGGATCAATTCCTCCATGTCGGCATAGGTCGACATCACCTGCCGCGCCTTGGTGATGACGTCCAAATAGTCCGGATCGGCCGATTTCGGCATGGTTCGGGATACGGATTTGAGAACGTTGATCGCCGGAAAGCGTCCGCGCTCGGCGATCCTGCGCTCCATCACCACGTGACCGTCGAGAATGCCGCGGACGGCGTCCGCAATCGGCTCGTTGTGGTCGTCGCCGTCGACCAGCACGGTGAAAATGCCGGTGATGGTGCCAAGGCCGATGCCGGAGCCCGCGCGCTCGAGCAGCTTCGGCAACTCGGTGAACACGGTAGGCGTGTAGCCCTTCGCGGTCGGCGGTTCGCCGGCGGAGAGGCCGATCTCGCGCTGGGCCATGGCAAAACGCGTGACGGAATCCATTAGGCAAAGCACGTCCTTGTCCTCGTCGCGGAAATACTCCGCGATCGCGAGCGTCAGATAGGCCGCCTGCCGCCGCATCAAAGCGGGCTCGTCGGAGGTGGCCACCACCACGACCGACCGCGCCAGACCCTCTTGGCCGAGGTCGTCCTGCAGGAATTCCTGCACCTCGCGGCCGCGCTCGCCGACGAGGCCGATGACGGCGATATCGGCATCGACATTGCGCGCCAGCATCGACAGCAGCACGGATTTGCCGACGCCGGAGCCGGCGAAAATGCCAAGCCGCTGGCCGCGGCAGCAGGTCAGAAACGTATTCAGCGCCCGCACGCCGAGATCGAGCGGCGCGCCGACACGCTTGCGCGAGTGCGCCGGGGGCGGCGAATTGCGATAGGGCACCGGCGATGCTCCGATCGGCAAGGGGCCCTTGCCGTCGATCGGTTCGCCCATCGCGTTGAGCACGCGGCCCAGCCACAGCGGCGACGGCCGCACCTGGCTTGCGGCATTGGCAATCACCGCGCGACAGCCGCGCCGTACCCCCTCCAGTCCTGCGAACGGCATCACCACGGCATTGCTGCCGGTGAACCCGATGACCTCGCAGGGGATGAAGCGGTTGCCGCCGGTGTCGATGACGATGCGCGCGCCGACGCTCATCGCGTGAATGGGCCCCGCAATCTCCACCATCAGGCCGCGCACGCCTACCACGCGGCCATAGATGCTGATGCCGTCGATATCGTTGATCTGTTCAGCCAGTGCCTTCATTGCAAAAACCTTAAGTTTTCACGCATTTGGCACGAACCCTTAACTTCGTGTTTACCCGCATCATTAATCATTGCGTCACTGTCTTTGGTTGACTGAGGACGCTCGACCGCCGGACCGACGGAAGGGCGAGTCTTGAGAGTCGGTTAACTCCGCCTCTTCACGTTGAGCTTGAACGGGAACGGATACGAAAAGCTGCTTCTCCGCAACATCTTAGGGCGATTCGAAAAAAATTGCACTGAGAGAGCTTGCGAACCAGAATCAGATTTTGTTAACCATATCCCGTCAGGATCCGAATCAGTTGTTCAAAGGCGTTTTGAGTGCCGCAAGTGCGGCCGACCTGACGCCCGGGAGCGGCGACGATAGGGGACTGGCATGCGCGTATTGCTGATAGAAGATGACAGCGCCGTCGCGCAGTCGATCGAACTGATGCTTAAATCCGAGAGTTTCAACGTCTATACGACGGATCTTGGCGAGGAAGGCGTCGATCTCGGAAAGCTCTACGATTACGACATCATACTGCTCGACCTCAACCTGCCCGACATGTCCGGTTACGACGTGCTCAAGCAGCTTCGGGTTTCCAAGATCAAGACACCCATTCTGATCCTCTCCGGCCTCGCCGGCATCGAAGACAAGGTCAGGGGTCTCGGCGTCGGCGCCGACGACTACATGACCAAGCCCTTCCACAAGGACGAACTGGTCGCACGCATTCATGCGATCGTGCGCCGCTCCAAGGGCCACGCCCAGTCGGTGATCCAGACCGGCGATCTCGTGGTCAATCTCGACACCAAGACGGTCGAGGTCGGCGGCCAGCGCGTGCATCTGACGGGCAAGGAATACCAGATGCTGGAACTGCTTTCGCTCCGCAAGGGCACCACGCTGACCAAGGAAATGTTCCTCAACCACCTCTACGGCGGCATGGACGAGCCGGAACTGAAGATCATCGACGTCTTCATCTGCAAACTGCGCAAGAAGCTCGCCAACGCTTCCGAAGGCCGCAACTTCATCGAAACCGTGTGGGGCCGCGGCTATGTGCTGCGCGAGCCGCACGAGCACGAAGAGCGCATTCCCGCCTGATATCGGCTTCACGAGAGCCCGATTGGCTCACTTCTCCCAGACTGGCCCCGCCGCAAATGGCGGGGTTTTTGTTTGTGGATTGGCCCGGCGGCTCGCCTGCGACAAAGGGAATCATGCAAACTTCGTCAGCCGCTCGTGTCCCGATTCCGAAGTTCGCATCATTTTGCGGGTACCTCGTTTGCGAACTCCGGAAACGAAGACACCAGTGGTCCGATTCTAACATTCGCTTCCCACTGCAGCAGGTACTTTTGCGAATGTTAGAATCAAAGGACCACTAGCAAATTTAGGATTCTAGTGGAGTTCAGGATTTGACATTCGCTTGGCGAGCTTGCGCCCAGGTGGGCGGCGAATGTCAAATCCACTCCACTAGTGAGTCATTGTTTCTGGTGTGGCTTTGGTTCAGAAGTCCGCATGACCGAACTCGCGGCAATAATGATGCGGACTTCTGAACCGCCACACTAGCGAGGGGGAGCCTCCATGATCCTTCAATCGCTCGCCGGATTGCCGGCCTTCCTGGTCTATTTCTGCACGGCCATCGTCGTGGTAGTCGTCTATCTCCTCGTCTATACCCGCCTCACTGTGCGCGACGAATTCAAGCTGATCCGTGACAACGATCCCGCGGCCGCGATCGCTTTGGGCTTGAGCCTGCTCGGCTTCGTGCTGCCGGTGGTCAGCGCCATCGCCCATGCAGCCAATATCGTCGATTGCCTGATCTGGAGCCTGATCGCGCTGATCGTTCAAGTCGTCGTCTACTACATCGTCAAGATACCGGTTCCGAACCTGTCGGCGAAGATCGCCGCGGGCGAACTCGCTCCCGCGATCTGGCTCGGGCTTTCTTCGCTTGCCGCCGGCGCGCTCAACGCCGCCTCCATGATCTACTGATCATGCAAAACCGGCCCGCAAACGAATTCGGCAAGCGCAGGCCCTCGACGATCGCACCTCACGGGGCGCATCCGGTCAAGCGCTCCCGCCATGTGGCGCTTTTGCTGATGGGCTCGCTCGTGGTCGGCGGCGGCGCCTTTGCGATGATGCCAAGAGAGAATTGCGAGCCCAAAGGCGGCGGCATGGCCACCCCGGCACTCCCGCAAGGCAGCACCGAATGCGGTCCTCGCAGCTCTTCATCCGCCAGAGGATATGGCGGCTCCGCATCGTCGTCGCGCAGCAGTTTCTTCGGTGGCGATGGGTCATCCAGCCGATCGTCGAGCGGCAATCCCTCGGAGTCCGGCTCGGGCGAGACGACGCGCGGCGGGTTCGGCGGATTTGCCCGTTCCCTTGCGGCGCATTTTTCCGGCAGCTGAGCGCAAGCAGGGATTTCGCCGCACGAAGTGGTGAGATGTTCGCCTTTGCCTTGCCCCCCTGCCGGCGCGTGCCTAAATACGCAAATCCCTGCATGCATTTTTTCAAAGGCCGTCACATGAAACGTTCCCGCCGCGTCGTCCTGACCATGATGGGCAGCGGGGCCATCGGCGCGGTGTCGATGGGTTTTATCGATCAATATGATTGCGGCCCCGGCTTCATCCGCCGGGTGACGCGCGGTCTGGACGGACGACCCTACGTTACATGCCAGGGCGTGGCCTATGGCGGCTTCGGGCGCTTCCCGCACCATTTCCACGGCCATGGCCATGGCCATGGCCATTCGCATGGCGGGTAGTGCCTGCCGTGCAGCGCCTCGCCTGCCGAGAACGCGACGACTGGCGGGCCAGCGCCGAGGCCACGGGATTTCTGTTTCACACGATTGACGGCGAACGCTATTGGGACGAGCGCGCCTTCTACTGCTTTACTCTCGAAGAAATCGAATCCGCGATCGAAGCCCCCACAGGAGAGATCGACGCGATGTGCCTCGAACTCGTCGATCGCGCGATCGACGACGAGCGCTGTCTGCGCCGCTTGATGATACCGGAAGCATTCTGGCCGCTGCTCCGCGACAGCTGGCGCCGCGACGAGAACAGTCTTTACGGCCGGCTCGACCTTCGTTTCGACGGACGCGGTCCGGCAAAACTCCTGGAATACAACGCCGACACGCCGACTTCGATCTTCGAGGCTGCGGTGTTCCAATGGACCTGGCTCGAGCAGGGCATCGAACGGGGCATCCTTCCCGCAGGCGCCGACCAGTTCAACTCGCTCCATGAGCGACTGATCGAGGCGTGGAAGAAGCTGGGTTCGGCAAGCCGGCATCTGCACCTCACCGGCACGCTCGACAATCCCGAGGATGCCGGCACGCTTGCCTATCTCGCGGACACCGCCAGGCAAGCCGGCCTTCAAACCACGTTGCTCGACATCGAGGCGATCGGATGGCGCGACAGCGGCGGCTTTGTCGATCTCGATGATCGTGAAATCGCGCTCGCGTTCAAGCTCTATCCCTGGGAATGGATGTTTCACGACGCCTTTGGCGCAAAGCTTGCGGAAGCAGCGACCCGCTGGATCGAGCCGCCGTGGAAAGCGATCCTCTCCAACAAGGGCGTGCTCCCATTGCTGTGGGAGATGTTTCCCGGCCATCCCAATCTGCTTCCGGCCTTCTTCGAGGACGACCCGAAGGCGGCAAGCCTCGGTAATTCCTTTGTGCGCAAGCCGCTGCTTTCCCGGGAAGGGGCCAATATCGATCTGGTCTGCGAGGGGATGACGGTCGCAAAGCAGAAGGGTCCCTATGGCGCCGAAGGTTTCATTCGCCAGGCGCTGGCATCGTTGCCCGATTTCTCGAGCCAGCATCCGGTGCTTGGCAGCTGGCTGGTCGATCATGCGCCCTGCGGGCTTTCGATCCGGGAGGACGAGAATCCCATTACGGGCA
>Ga0210402_10000010_pt1 | contig 158344 bp, 118 predicted proteins | sample IncBWC7MmetaG_FD_161055 | JGI IMG/M metagenome (GOLD analysis project Ga0210402, IMG submission 161055) | Forest soil microbial communities from Barre Woods Harvard Forest LTER site, Petersham, Massachusetts, United States - Inc-BW-C-7-M | ecosystem: Environmental > Terrestrial > Soil >...
GCAGTTTGGAAAAGGTTCCATCCTGCGGCTGGGCTCGAAGGAAGCCATCGTCCCGATCGCAGTGATTTCTACGGGCGCGATTTCGTTCGATGCCGCGCTGGGCGTGGGCGGATTTCCGCGCGGGCGTGTCGTGGAAATCTTCGGTCCGGAGTCTTCCGGCAAAACTACCATCGCCTTGCAGGTGATTGCCGAGGCGCAAAAGACCGGAGGCATGGCGGCGTTTGTCGATGCCGAGCATGCGCTCGATCCGGGCTATGCCAAGAAACTGGGCGTGGACGTCGACAACCTGCTGGTCTCGCAACCCGACTATGGCGAGCAGGCGCTTGAAATCACGGAAGCGCTGGTGCGCTCGAATGCCATTGACGTGCTGGTGGTGGACTCGGTGGCGGCGCTCGTTCCGAAGGCCGAACTTGACGGCGAAATGGGCGACAGCCACATGGGCCTGCAGGCACGTTTGATGTCCCAGGCGCTGCGCAAACTGACGGGGACGGTGGCCAAGTCGCGCACCTGCCTGATTTTCATCAATCAGATCCGCGAAAAGATTGGCGTCATGTTTGGCAATCCCGAAACCACGACTGGCGGGCGCGCCCTGAAGTTCTATTCGTCGGTGCGCATCGACATCCGGCGCATCGCGGCCATTAAAGAAGGAGACGTGGTCACCGGCTCGCGCACCCGAGTCAAGATCGTGAAGAACAAAGTGGCGGCGCCGTTCCGCGAATCGGAGTTCGACATTCTTTATGGCGAAGGGATCTCGCGCGAGGGCGACCTGATCGATCTGGCGGTGGCGCAAAATATTCTGGAGAAATCGGGCTCGTGGTTCAGCTACAAAGGCGAGCGCATCGGGCAGGGACGCGAGAACGCCCGCAGCTTCCTGAAGGAAAACAAAGACACGATGGCCAAGCTGGATGCCGAAGTGCGCAAAGCGCTGGGGATGATTCCGGCCGCAGCGGCGGCTCCGGCTGCGGTGCCGGCGCAAGCTACCGGTACACAGGGACGGGTTACGACGATGCCGTCGGCGGCGGAAGCGGGGAAGGTTCCGGCAAGACGGTAGCCATGCTCACGTAGGGGCGGACGCATTCGTCCGCCCGCGTTCCGTGGAAGTTGTTGATCGATGGAGAGACGGGCGCCTCGCCCATCCAGTCCGAAGTCGCCGGGCGGCGACGCCCGGCGCTCGATCGGCTCCATCGCCCTCGAATTGCCATCCCCGCTTGCGCCCGCATACAATCCTCTTTTCCTTGACCCAGTCGTCATCCGAGGCCCCCGTGAAGCGCATCAAAGCTATCTATCCCGGATCGTTCGATCCTCCTACCAACGGGCATCTTGACCTGATCGAGCGCGGCAGCAAGATTTTCGACGAACTGGTTGTAGCCATTCTTCGGAATCCCGAGAAAGACCCGCTGTTCAGCGTGGCCGACCGCCGCAAGATGCTGGAGGCGATGACCTCGGGCTTTGACAATGTCTCGGTGGACACTTTCGATGGCCTCACGGTGGACTACGCGCTGCGGGTCGAGGCGAGGGCGATCCTGCGCGGCATTCGCGCGATCAGCGATTACGAGTACGAACTGCAGATGGCGCTGATGAATCGCAAGCTCCAGCCCGGTCTGGAGACGGTGTTCATGATGCCCGCTGAAAAGTATTCGTACCTGAGTTCGCGTCTGGTGCGCGAAGTGGCGCAACTCGGCGGATCCATCGAATGCCTGGTGCCTGACCTCGTAGAGCAGAAGCTTCGTGAGAAAATAGATGTGGCTCACAAGTTCGCGGACCGCCAGCAGTCCGCGGGCAAGACGCCTGCCGAAGGCAAGGGCAAGTTCAGAAAAAAGAAATTATGAGGACAGCAAAGAAATCATGAGCACGGTAATGACGCCCGTCACCCATCCCGTCCGCTTGACGGAACGCATCAATCGCATCGAGCCCTCCGCTACCATGGCCGCCGTGGCCGAGGCGGAGAAGCTGCGCCAGCAGGGGATCGACGTCGTTGACGCGACCGCGGGCGAGCCGCACTTCGCGACGCCGCAGCACATTAAAGACGCGGCCATCGCGGCCATTAACGCAAATTTCTCGAAGTACACGCCGGTCGGCGGCACGGTCGAACTCAAGGATGCGATCATCCGCCGGCACGCGGCCGATTTCGGCTCCGCCTACAAGCGCGAGGAAACGTGCGCCTCGGTCGGCGGCAAGCACGCGCTGTTTAACGTCATCTCGGTGCTGGTTGACCACGGCGACGAAGTGATTTTGCCCGTGCCGTACTGGGTTTCGTTCAAGGACATGGTGCGCTATGTCGGCGGCAACTGCGTGCTGCTCGAAGCCGACGAGTCGCAGGGCTTCCGCGTTACCGCGCAGATGGTTGAGCGGCTGATCACGCCGAAAACGAAGCTGATTATTCTGAATTCGCCTTCGAATCCCTCGGGCGCGGTGATGAATCCTGAGGACATGACCGCGGTGGTGCGGCTGGCGCATGCGCGCGGCATCTGGGTGATTTCCGACGAGTGCTATGTGTATCTCAATTACACGGGCAAGAATTTCTCGGTTGGATCGTTGAACGAATATCGCGAGCGCTTTCTGGTGGTCGGATCGCTTTCGAAGACTTACGCCATGACTGGCTGGCGCCTCGGATACACGCTCGGTCCCGCCGCGGTAGTCGGGGCCGTGCAGAAGCTGCAGAGCCAGTCCACTTCGAATCCGGCGTCGATTGTGCAGAAGGCAGCGGTGGCGGCCCTGAGCAGTTCGCAGCTGTGCGTGGCCGACATGCGTGCGGAATATATTACGCTGCGCGACCACATTGTGGGTGGCTTGCGTTCGATTCCGGGAGTGAAGTGCACCATGCCGGAAGGGGCATTTTATGCGTATCCGAATGTTTCGGCGTTTTTCGGCAAGAGCGGAATGAATTCAGGGGCTGACATCGCGCACGGGTTGCTGCATCAGGCGCACGTTGCCACGGTAGCAGGAGAAGGCTTCGGGACGACCGAGCACGTTCGTTTCTCGTATGCGACTTCGATGGAGAGTCTTGACAAGGCGCTGGAGCGGATGAGGAAGTTCTTCGGCGGGCTGTAACGTTGTGTCCTCTAAATTCGCTGCGTAAATTTGGGTTGTCGTCCTTCGCTTCGCTCAGGATGACAATATGGATTGATGCCAACAACTCGCCGGACCCGGCACTCGTTTCACAGTAATCCCGCATGCCCCAACTCTACCCACTCCTGATGTCGCCCGCGTTCGACCCGCGCCCCTGGGGCACTCTCGATCTTTCCGCGATTTATCCGAATCACAAATTCAACGAGCGCATCGGAGAAGCCTGGCTCACGGGTGACCACTGCCTGGTCGCAAACGGTCCGCTCGGAAAACGTTCGCTCGCAGATTTGAGCAAAGAATTCGGTTCCGAACTCGTGGGAACGGCTGCGCGCGATCCGCAGCGCTTTCCGTTGCTCCTGAAGTTTCTGTTTCCTGAGGAAAAACTGTCTGTCCAAGTGCATCCCGACGACACTACCGCGCAACGCTTTGGCGAGCCTTGGGGCAAAACCGAATGCTGGTACGTGGCCCATGCCAAGCCCGGATCGCAGATTGCGCTCGGACTGAAGCCCGGAGTCACGCGTGCTCAATTCGAGCAAAGCATCCATGAAAAGCGCACGGAAGAGCTCCTCAACTGGATCAACGTCTACCAAGGCGAGATGATTTACGTAGCCGGGGGCACGGTGCATACGCTCGGACCCGGCTCCGTCATCGTTGAGACGCAGCAGCAATCCGATACCACGTATCGTCTCTACGACTACGGACGCCCGCGCCCGCTGCATCTGGAGCGCGGCCTTGCCTCGGTCAAGGAACGCACTGGCTCGGGCAAAGTGATCCGCCCCGCGCCGGTTGCGATTAATGGCGGCAAGAGCCGGCGCTCTTCGATGATCATTGCGCCTTACTTCGCGGTGGACCTGTTTGAATTGAAAGAGCCGCAGGAGTTCTCAACCACCGACGATAAGGGCAAGACTTCGGTGCAGATCCTGGTCGCCATTGAAGGCTGCGGAGTTGTCGAGGCGCAAGGCCGCGACCCGGTGACGCTGGCTAAAGGCGACGCGGTCGTGATCCCCGCTGCGCTGCAAGGGTTCGCGGTTCGCCCGCAGTGGGCGGTCGAATTTTTGAAAAGTTCCGTGCCCAGCGGGACTATGCCCGAGCCCGCGACCCGGTTGTAGCGCAAAAATCTTGACCCCGGGAGCACAGAGGTGCACAGGGAAAGCACAAATTAGTCGCGCCCGGGTTGCCGCTGTGATTGCCTGTGCTCCGGGTGGTGAAGATTTTGCCGCCCGGTGCGCAGATGGTAGGCTTTCTACGACGTGAAAGCGAACCCGCACTTCTATCCCGTGATCCTGGCTGGCGGCCGAGGCACGCGGTTCTGGCCGCTGAGCCGCAAGCGCCGCGCCAAGCAACTGCTTGCGCTCGACGGCAAGCACACCATGATCCAGCAAACCGTAGCACGCCTCGCACCCATGGCCGCGCCTAGCCGTTTTTGGATCATCACGAATGACGACCTTCGTCCCGCTATTCTTCGTCAGCTTCCAAAGCTTCACGCGAACGAGATCATCGCTGAGCCCGTCGGGCGCAATACAGCGCCCGCGATTGGATTGGCGGCATTCCTCTTGCTTCGTCACGATCCCGAGGCGGTGCTCGGTCTGTTTCCCTCCGATCACGTCATCGCCGATCCGGCCCAATACCGCGCTACTCTCAGCCGAGGAATCGAGATTGCCGCGGTCGGAGAAAACATGGTTGTGCTCGGCATCCGCCCGACTCGCCCCGAGACCGGCTATGGCTATATCGAGGCCGGTGCGCCGGATCACGATGGCTCGCTGCGCGTCCGCCGCTTCACCGAAAAGCCGGATCTCGGCCTGGCCCGGCGGTTTCTCGATGCGGGCAATTACTTCTGGAACAGCGGCATGTTCCTCTGGCGCGCCGACACGCTCGCGAACGCGCTTCGCGAGCATCTGCCAAATACTGCTCCTCTCCTGGAAAAAATTGCCGCCGCGTATGGCACGCGCAAATTCGCCGGGACTTTTCGAAAGCTCTATCCGAAGTGCGAGAACATCAGTATTGACTATGCGGTGCTGGAGCCGCGATCCGCCAAGGGAGAAGCGCAGTCCCGCATCTTCTGTCTTCCTTCGGACTTCGGATGGAACGATCTCGGTTCCTGGACCGCGCTGCATGAGCACCAGCTAGCGAAGGCAAAACGTGGGGGTGGAAATCAGGGGTCCACGTCCGGCAGATTTACCCTGAACGCGCAGAACAATTATGTTCACGTGCTCGGTAAATTTGTCGCTCTGGTCGGCGTGAGCAACCTGGTGATTGTCGAGACCGAAGATGCCCTGCTCATCACCACGCTCGACCAGTCGCAGGATGTAGGCAAAGTGGTGAAGCATCTGGATGAGAAGAAGCTCCATAAGCTGGTGTGAAAGGCAGTCGTTGGCCGCTGGCCGCTGGTCGTTAGTAAAATGCAGATCCTCGCCTCGCTCGGGATGACCATCCGAAACGGTGTCGCTAACGACCAGCGACCAACGACCAACGACGAACGACCATGACCCAAATCAAATTCGGCACCGACGGCTGGCGCGGCCTGATCGCCGACGACTTTACCTTCGAGAACGTGCGGCGCGTGGCCGGCGCGATTGCCAGCTACATCCTCAAGCACGAAGACCCCAGTCGCGGCGTTGTTGTCGGCTATGACACGCGGTTCCTCTCCGACCGCGCTGCTCGTGCCGTCGCCGAAGTCATCGCCGCCGCCGGCATTCCAGTTCTGCTGGCCAATGACTACGTGCCGACGCCCGCGGTTTCCTACAACGTCAAAAAGCTGGGCGCAGCGGGCGGCGTCATGGTTACCTCGAGCCACAATCCATGGAACTGGAATGGCGTGAAGTTCAAAGCAAAGTTTGGCGGGTCGGCCACGCCCGCGATCATGAAGTCGATCGAAGACGAACTGGGCGAAGACGCTGTGCCGAGCGGCCGACCGCCCACTGCTTCGCACGGAACGCGAATGAGTGGGGAACCCGCGAGAATCCCGACGGCAAGAATCGAAGAGCTAGATCTGAAGCCCGCCTATGTCGAAGCGGTTTCCCAGTTCGCGGATCTCGATCTCATCCGCCGCGGGAATTTCAAGTTTGCCATCGACTCCATGTACGGTTCCGGCCGCGGAGTGCTGACGAAAATATTTGACGCGCACGGCATCCGCTACACAGCGATCCGCCAGGAAGTGAACCCACTATTTCCGGGCATTAATCCCGAGCCGATTCTGCCCCACGTCGCGCTACTGCAGGAAACCGTAGTTAAAGAAAAATGCCACGCCGGCCTGGTCACCGATGGCGATGCTGACCGCATCGGGGCTGTGGCCGAAGATGGGAGCTTCGTCGATTCGCACAAGTGCTTTGCCGTCCTGCTGAACTGGTTGCTGGTGTACAAGAAGTGGCCTGGCGACGTGGTGCGCGCTTTCAACACCAGCGGCATGATTGACCGCATTGCCGCCCGGCACGGCCGCAAACTGCACGAGACCTCCATCGGTTTCAAGTACATTGCTGATCTGATGATGGACCATGAAATTCTGATCGGCGGGGAAGAATCCGGCGGCATCGGATACGGGCGCTTTCTTCCCGAACGCGATGGCATTCTCAACGCGCTCCTGCTGGCGAATGTGATGGCGGAAGAGAAAAAGCCGCTCGGCCAGCTGGTCGCCGACCTGCAGCGCGAATTCGGCGCGCACTACTATGGCCGGCGCGATCTGCACATTTCCGATGAGCTCAAGGACAGCGCTATCCGCCGCGCTGCTGATCCGCAGACTACGAAGCTCGGCGCTTATTCCATCCTGCGCAAGGAGAATCGCGACGGCGTGAAGTTCTTCCTTGACGCTCCCAAAAATGGTAACGGCGCAGACCCTTGGGTTTTATTTCGGGCCTCCGGGACCGAGCGTATGCTGCGATGCTATGTGGAAGCGGCCACACCCGGGCTGGTCGAAGAAATTCTTGAAGCCGGCGAAAGATTTGTAAAGCACACGTAGGGACTGCCGCCCCGGGGCTGTCCATCCGGGCGAATGTCGGCAGCGCCGCGCGCGTCCGGGACGCCGCTTTATTGACCCGGGATTTTTGCCCGGACAGCCGAGGGCGGCTGTCCCTGCGCAAGCGGGACATCCTTCGAACGCGATAGGATAGGGACGACTCTCACACGATGATGGCCACCACAGAAGTCGCACCGGTTCTAGCCGATTCTCCGGAATCGCGCCGCTACAACCGCATTAAGCGGTGGCTCGGCGTCGGCGATTTCGTGATCGGCCTCGGGCTGCTGGTTGTGCTCCTGGCCGCCGGCTGGACGGGAACGCTGCGCGACCTCGCCGAGCGCGGCGCTTCGCAGAATTATCCTTTCGCCGTTTTCCTCTACGTCCTGATGCTGATGCTGATCAGCAAAGTGCTTGGACTTCCGCTCGAGTACTACGGATTCCGGCTCGAGCATCGTTATAACCTTGCCAACCAGAGGCTCCGCTCGTGGCTTTGGGATGAATGCAAGAGTCTGCTGCTCGGCCTGGTCATGGCGACAATTGTGGTGGAACTGCTCTACATGCTCATACGCCAGGCCCCGCAGTACTGGTGGGTGATCGCGTGGGCTGTTTTTCTGGGGCTTGTTGTACTGCTCGCGCAGCTCGCGCCGGTTGTGCTTTTTCCGATCTTTTACAAATTCGAACCACTCGAAAACGAGGAACTCAAGCGCCGCTTGATCGTCCTGAGCGAACGCGGCGGCACGCGCGTACGCGGCGTCTACAAGTGGCATATTTCCGAGAAAAGCAAGAAGGCCAACGCCGCGCTGACCGGACTCGGCGCGACCCGGCGCATCATTCTCGCCGATACCTTACTGGACAACTATTCTGACGACGAAATCGAAGCCGTGCTCGCCCACGAACTCGGGCATCACGTGCACCGGCACATTCTGAAGAGTATTTTCGTGCAGGCGGGAATCACGCTATTCGGCTTCTGGCTGGCCAACAATGTTCTCGGCTACGCCGTGGAACGCCGCAACATGTTCGAGACCATGTCCGATTTCGCCAACCTGCCGCTGCTGATTCTGGTCTCAACCCTGCTCTCGCTCTTGCTGATGCCGGCGCTCAACGCCTATTCGCGTTTCAACGAGCGGCAGGCGGACCGTTATTGCTTCCAGTCGGTGGCCAGCGTCGAGCCCTTCATTTCGGCGATGAATAAGTTGGCTGAGCAAAATCTCGTCGAAAAAACGCCTTCGCATTGGGTCGAATGGCTTCTCCATTCGCATCCTGCAATCGTAAAGCGAGTCGCCGCCGCCGAAGCCTGGGCAAAGTCACACTGAACGTGCGGCGCGGACCGCTCCGTTCGACTTCGCTCAGGGCAAGGCTCTGTCCCCGTGCTGACATCTCATCCGCCGTTAGTTAGCGTTGTCCGATCCCGCTTGCAGAATCTCTTCGACGCGCCGCACATCTTCTTCCGTATCCACGCCCACGGTGTCGAACGGCGTTTCAGCGACGTAGATCGGAACTCCGTTCTCGAGAAAACGCAACTGCTCCAGCCGCTCGCTGCGCTCCAGCGACGACTCCGGCCAGCGCACGAACTTGTCCAGCGCGTCCTTGCGATAGCTGTAGAACCCAAGATGTTTGTAGTATTGCGGACGCACTCCGTCGCGGTCATGCGGGATGGTTGCCCTCGAAAAATACAAGGCGCGCCCGACTGCGTCCGTCACCACCTTCACCGCGCTCGCATTGTTGACGTCAACCACCACCGCAGGCGTCTTCAGCGTCCCGACCTCGACCTCCGCACCCTGCATCACCGCGATCATGCTCTCGATATGCTCTGGCCGAGTCAGCGGCTCATCGCCCTGAACATTCAAATAAACATCTGCCGGAATCGCGGTCGAGATCTCATGAACCCGCTCGGTGCCCGACCGATGCGCCGCCGAAGTCATGCGTGCGACAAAGCCCCGCTGCTCACAGAATCGCATGATTTCATCCGAATCGGTGGCGACGACGACCTGGTCCAGCGCCGAACATCGCCGCACGCCCTGATACACCCAAGCGAGCAACGGGACGCCGGCGATCTCGCGCAGCATCTTGCGGGGCAGGCGCGTCGAAGCCAGCCGCGCCGGAATCACAGCGACGACTTTCATGCGCCCAGTTTCGCATGGCGCTTGCCGGTTTGACAGTGCGTTCGTGGCGCGACAGTCGGTTGACAGCGATCCCGGGTCATGTTAGAAGGTTGCGGCATGGTACGGCTAGCCAAAGTCGGACTAGCCATCGTCATCATCGTCTCGGTCGCAAGCATTCTCATCACTCCGGATCCGTCCGATGATGTTGATGGTGTCATAGCAAGGCACAACATCGTGAACGCCGCTGTAGTTCCCGTTTCTGCTCCACAGTCTCACTCTTTGCCACCCGTTACGTTCTGGTTCGCGCCCGTCGCAATGCACCGTTCTACTCCGCACAATGTGCTCGACTTGGTGTGCGTCCGGCTCTGTTAGCGCCCCGGCCCCCCTAGAGACATCCCCCAAAGATTCTGTCACAGCTCTTTTCTTCTGCATTTCTTGGAGGAACCATGGAGAACATTGGAGTTCGGGATCCACATGCGGTCATCCCGTCGTCGCAGCACCCTCCACAACGTCGAATTTCTACTCAGTCTCGAAATTCGAACCGGGAGATTGGAGTCTGTCAGTCCAAGTCTCTCGAGGCTTGTTCTGAAAGTGACTCTGTGGCCGGGGGCTGCGTGAGTTCGCCTTCTCATCGGACACACGTCAAAAAACAAGTTCAGAGTTTCTGGCAGAACTCCCCGTGTGATTCATGGTTCACGAATGAGGCACGCGGGACCCCCGCCTTTTACCGGAGCCTGGACGAGCACAGGTACAAAGTGCACCCAGGCTTGCTGTCTGCGGTGGGTTTTGCGAAAACGAGAGGTCTGCGTGTGCTCGAAATCGGTTGCGGATGTGGCAGCGAAGCCGAGCGCTTCGCCCGCGCCGGAGCTCGTTACACCGCAGTTGACTTGACCAACGCGGCCCTGAGTATTACCCAGAGGCGTTTTCAACTGGGAGGGCTGGAAGGACGTTTCATCCAAGGAGACGCCGAAGACTTGCCTTTCGCAGACGGGTCGTTTGACCTCGTCTATTCTCACGGCGTCCTTCACCATACACCGAACACTCCGCGCACCATCCGTGAGGCGCACCGCGTGCTGGCGCCTGGCGGACGTGCGATGATCATGTTGTATCATCGTGACTCGTTTAACTACCAGGTGAATCTGCGAGTCGTCCGCCGCTTGCGCGCGCACCTGTTGAAGACGGAACTGGGAATCAAGCTGGCCCGCAAGATATGGCACGAGCCCGAGAAGGAATTGAGACGACATGCGGACCTCATCCAGCAGGACCCAGATGCTTACCTCGACATGCAGAACATGCTCAATCGAAATACTGATGGACCCGATAATCCGCTTTCGCAGGTGTTTTCGAGGGTGTCGGCGAGTGGGCTGTTTTGGCAATTCGAGAATGTCAGAACAGAAGCCATGTTCTGGAATCCCAACTGGCTACCTGGCATAGGGAAACTGATCCCAAGGTCGATCGAAAACTGGCTTGCCTCCCAGTGGGGCTGGCATCTCTGGATTCACGCGGAGAAGCGCTACTTGGAAGTCACCGCTGAACAGGTTCACCGCCCTGCGCGGTCGAGAATCCCCCAGGGGGTGCACGCCGAAGCGCTGGTTGGTTGAACAGGGGCGCTGTTTCATAATGCACTGACCGGGTTCAGAACGAGTGCAAGCAGATCTGCGATGGCGGGATTAGAAAACTACCGATTCCTAACGCTACGACCGGAACTCAAGAAGGCCAATCTTCACGGGTTTCCGCCACAGCGATTCTGGGCAGATTTTCTAACAACGCTGCGGTTGCAGTGCGTGAGCACGTTTCTGTAGGACCGATCAGCGCACGGTAACGTCATGGGCGAAAGCGATAATGGGCACCGCCTGCTTTTCTGCTGTGATTGTGATCCAGAGATTGCGTTTGAACAGATAAACGCCAGTAAGCACCGCACCAGTCATTATTGCAATGATGATCCCTGCCCAGCCTTGGATAGTGAAAGATTGCAAACAGCAGAAGTGGGATCGCCGCAAGCCCCACCGACTCCCAGCCGCGCCAGCGACTTCGTTCAACAGACTTTATCGCAAGTCCCGCCACTTCTGCGCCGCATTCCCGCTCGGCTGGACCTGCGATAAAGTACTGTTAACAGCAGCTGACCGCGAAGCGGTTCACCTCTCGTAAAATCAGCGCTGCCAAAATAAATGCGGCAAACGCAGTCATCATCTGAATAGTCAATCACATTTGAGGTGAGCCTTGCTTCGACCAATTGTTGTGCTCGTATTGTTTTTTCTTTGTGGCGCCACGCTCATGGCCCAGACTGCACCTCCTGAGCGCAAAGTGTTGGGCAACGTGGTCAGCTCGGAGCGCGATCCGGCGGTACGAATTGAATTGCCGAAGACCGCTCAGTATGTCGGAGCGGATCGCTGGTTACTCTACGGCATCGCGGATTGTGAATTGCACGCTTTCGTCGAAGCGGATGCGCAAAAGAACGTTCAGCGGCTGTATTGGGTGCAATTTGAGGGTTATTTGCCGAACCGTCCGGATTTGCACCACACATACGGTTCCCCGAAGCACACGACCATCGGTGGAATGGATTTTTACGTGGACAGCTGGGTTCGAACGAATGACGCGACTACAGAATCGGGATCTGACCGCGAGCACATCGAGGCGCTTGTGGGTGCCAAGGTTTATCGGATGCCGCAGGCAATGATGTATGTGCGACTCGTCCACCTGCTGGATAAAGAAAAGCGCAAGGAGTTGATGATTATCTATGGCGAGGATCTCGCGCCCACCGGATTCACCGCAGCCGAACTGAGCGAGAGCGGCAAAGCGCATGACCGATGGCCGGGCATTGCGGATGCCATGCTCGAACGTGCGGAGAGACGCATCACGACTGAGCCAGCAAAAACCGTGAATTGAAGTGTGCGCCTTCTCATGGCATAGGCCGCGGTAGCTGGAGCCCGAATCATGGCGCGTAAACCAGAAGGTGGAACGTGCCCGGTATTGGCGCGGGGCGCGGATGCGGACGTTCCTTGGTAGGTTCCGGCGATTTTCCGAACTCGGCCGTATCCACGAAGATGCGCGCCGTCTTCGGATCGTACGCCATGGTCTTGGCACCGAACTCCGTCTTTACCTTGCCAGCCTCGCTGTAGTGGTCGGGCGAGTCCTCATGAAAAATGTGGACCCAACCCTCGCGAGTGGACACGAAGATCAACCCCGTCTTCGCGTCGTACACCTCCGCATCGGCGCCGCCGCTGATGGGAAACGACTGAATCACCTTGCCGTCATCGGCATTCATCACCACCAGCATCGCCGGTTCCCGGCCGGCGACGAACAGCCGTCGATGGTCGCGGTCCATCGCGATCGGAGCTGGCGCTCCCGCGGGCGCAATCGGCCAATGCGATTTCACTTTTAAGCTGTGGGAATCAATCGCCAATACTTCGCTCTTATCTTCCAGATTGTTGTAGATGGTCCCCTGCCCGTCGGCAACGGCAAATTCCGGCCCCCCGCCCAGATCCATCGTGCCGACCGTGTTTCCCGTGGCCGGATCAATTGCTGTCGCGTTATGGCTGTCGCCATTAAAGGTGAAGACGTGCTTGGACGCAGGGTCGTAAATGATGCAGTCGGCATCCGGCGCAGCCTTCGCCTCACCCACCACCTTCAGCGTCTTGAGATCGAATATGATCGCCTTGCCCTGCGCGCCGTCACTGATGAAGCCGCGTCCCACTTCGGGTACCACGGCCACACCGTGGCTCTGCTTCAGCCCGGAAATCCTACCCTCTCTCTCGCCCGTGTCTGCATTTACGACTAGTACTTCGCTCCCGTGCGATAGGTACAGGCGCCGCGAGTCGGGATCGAAAGTGATGTAATCGAAATACTCACGGTCTCCCGGCGCTGCCCCGAATTTATAGGAGTTCGCCAGGTGATAGTTGACCGTCGTCGCGGCGAAAGCCGTCACGCCGAGCATCAGGGCGCCGAGCATGACGCGATTGCAAAATATCGATTTCATAGGCTTCTTCTTCCTTTCACTGCCGAAATCTTAAACCCTGTCACTGCGAAATCCAGAATAATTGTTGCAATATGGCGTCACTCACAACCACAGGCGGACGCCTCCTCTCTAAGTCACGGGAAGCGGCGTAAACTAATGGTTCGGGGCATGCACTCGTGGAAACAATGAACTGGAAATGTCGTAGCCGAGCACTCAAATGGCTCGGGCCGATCTCAGTGTTGTCGGCAGTTCTGTGGCTGCCGGGGCTGGTTCGTGCCCAATCCGGTTCCGCAGCACCGTCGGCACCACGCAAGACCAGCACCCCTTACACTGGCGATCTCTCCATTTTCGATGTCCCCGGGCGCGATGAGCGCCTGCAGGTCAACCGCGTCATGGATATGCTTGCCATTGAGCCCGGCAAAAACGTTGCCGACATCGGCGCCGGATCGGGCTGGTTCACGGTGCGCGCCGCGCGCCGCGTCACCGGCTCCGGTAGAGTTTATGCTGTGGACATCAGCCCGGAGGCAATTCAATACATTGACCAGCGCGCGAAAAAAGAGCAACTCCAGAACATAAAGACGATCCTCAGCAAGCCTGACGATGCGCAGCTTCCAGCCGACCGCATCGACGCCGTGCTGCTGCTCAAGACCTACCACGAGGTAGCCCATCCGGTTGTGCTACTCAGGAACCTTCGCTCATCGCTTAGACCAGGAGCCAAGATTGGCATCATCGATCGCAATGGCAACGGAGAAAATCATGGCGTGAGCAAGGACGTGGTCGTTCGCGAAGCCGCCCAAGCCGGATACGAACTGCGCGACTCACAGGATTTCGTGAAAGCCGATGGCGTGGATTATTTCCTGATCTTCACTCGGAAGCCGGACTAACTAGGTTCGCTGTTGCCCGTGCGTCTTGCATCAGGCTTTCCATCGGTCGCATTCGAATCGCAAAACGTCCATGAGTGTAAACGCCTTACCGTCAACACTTTAGCCTCCCGGCTGCACGAGGCTGGCCGGGCCTTCAGGTAATCGTGCCAAGGGCGAGTTGCCGTTCCACTGACCCTAGAGTGCCATCCCCTTACTCTGACGAGCCATTTCCCCGGTAACGCCCGTCGCCCTACTCTGCTCAGGACGGGATTGCGCGACTCGCAGGTGAGGGAGTCTCCTTGCGAACGTTTTAGGGCTGCGCTTCCCGTCACCAGCCATGCCCGCGCAGGATTCCAAACTCGTTATCCGCTGCCGGTACCGCGCCCTGGGGTTCGGCTTCAGGCCGATGGCTGCACACAAGGACGGGAGATTCGTCTGTGAGAAGTGTGGGCGTACCGTGCATCCTGAAGAGGCGGCCTATCTGCTCTTGTTGCCGCTGCCTCAGGCTGAAAGACTTTCGGCTTGGTAGAGGAACGTTGGCTGGCGGCGACGGACGCGGGCGGTCGCAAGGCGGTCCATTCTTTCTTTCTTCACCAGCCGTATCTTCATCCATCGTGTAGGCACGCGGAATCGTCTATTCCGCGGGTTTTCAGCGCAATCTGATTACAACAAGTATCTATTGCCCACCGCTCTGCGGGACCGAAAGGCGAAACGACCGCAGGATACTTTTCACTTCTTCGCTTGCACCGAAACGATCCACGTCGCAGTACATGAACACCAGGGCGAAGGTTTGTCCCTCGTATAGAAGTCAATGCGTGCTGTAGGGAGGAGCGATGCGTTCGGATTGATCCTCTGTGCAGCACCGAAACCCTGTGCCGAGACCGACTGATGCACTTGCCTCGCTGATCGGGGTCAAATAAACACGCAACTGAACGTCACCAAACCATGATCCGTCCTTGCCCCAACCTTCACCACCAACATGGGCGACGCAGTCTTGAAATCTCATCGCGGAGTTCACGACTTTGGCGTACTCGGTGTCCCACTCACCCGCTCCGATTTCAACCAACGCTGGTTCTTTCTCATAGGACGGTTAATGTTGCCATCAACAGTGACCCTCGCGCTCGCATGTGTTCGCCAACGTCCGCTATAGCAACTGGCGCGCTGGGAGTTACCGGAATTTCCATCCCTTGCGGAAGACAATTTCACAGTGGGGCGCGCCATTGTGCATACACTTGGTCTGCGCAACTTCGATGGTCTCGTTGAAGTGCTTTGCCACACCTCTGGCGATGCCGATTGCAAACGCGCATAGTTTGCGGGGAGAACCGTAAATCAGCACCACTTCATCTTCGCTCCGGCGAATGCTGCGCAGTACAGGAGGTTTTGCGCCTGGGTTTTGCACTCGGACTACGTTATGGATGGTTTCCTCGGTCCTGTCGATCACATCGAGAGTCTTCCACTCCTCTGGAATCAAGTGCCCGTACATGTGCATCAACGGAAGAGCGATGAATACGCCGAAATCTTCGAGTACAACGGTAGCGGGTTGGCCGGACATCATAGCCGCGGCCGAGACCAAAGCCTCCATTTCGGCATCCGGGTATTCGCTCACGGACAAATAAGCCCTATTTTCGAGCTTCGCATGCTTAAGTAAAGTGTTCCACGCGTGTCTACCGTGTTTTGTCTCAACATATTTCCGCAGTTGAGAAAAGACTATTCCGTGCATTTGTATCCAGAATCCCCTTCTTGATTTCGGAAAACGCCGGTGAGGTATGCCGATTTTGCTTGTTCGCGATGTTCTGACGCAGAAGCCGTATTCGGTTCCTCAAAGCGAGTCCCAGAATGATTGCGTGGACTTCCATTAAGAGAACCGTACAAACTCTGTACGCTGTTACAGAATCTGTACGCTGTTACGGAAAATGATACTGCAACTGCCTTGGATTCGTGACGAACTGGGATTGGCCGATTGTTGGCGAAAGAGTGCGCCGTGAAAGGCGCTGGACTTCAGCGGGTGCAACTCCCGCCCGGGAACTGGGTCGCTCCACGCGGCCCTAATCGTTCACTCAAGAGTCATCCTTGACTTGCCGCTTACGGCAAAATGGGGAGAACCAGAGCCGAAGGCCGAGATTTGTCATGGTAGATGACGTTTGTTGCTTTGATCATGTGCGTTCCACGCGCCTGATCCTCACCGGTATTCAAGTTTCGATCAAATCGCGGGAAGTTGCTGCTGGAAACCTCGAGCCGCAGCTTGTGTCCTGGCAGGAAAACATTGCTTGTCGCCCAAAGGTCTACAGTAATGTGATAAATCTCCCCAGGATTTCCAAGTTCCGGTCTCTCGGGCGAATTGCGGTAGCGCAAGCGCAGAATGCCTTCTGTCAAATTCTGAGCAAATCCGTTCGGCCAGACGTCAACCACTTTCCCGGTAAAGTCGGTATCGACGGCAGAGCTGCTGACATAAAGGTCGAGCGAAATTGGACCCGTAACCTCGGTGTTCTGTGTAAATGCCGGCGAAGAGAATACGAGCACGTCGCCTCGCGCTTCCGCAGACCGCTGGTCCTGCGGGCCGACCCCTGTCGGCAGCGGTTGGCAACAAAGGGGCCCGCCAATCGTGGGGACTGCGTCGTTCGGATCGTATACGTATTGGTCGGGGCTCTCCGCGGCAGGCGCGGCTGTACTCAGCGTGCCGCCTCCTTGAAGACCATTCGCTGGCGTTGTCGAACGCAAGTAATAGCGCGTTGCCTTGGCGCGCTCGAGTGGCCAGTCATCTTCTTCCCGCCAGTTGTTTTTGCCCATGACGAAGATTTTTACTGGTTTCTCATGGTCCAACCCATTCACAATTCCCTTGAGCAGGCTGTCGTACCAACGGAGTGTCACCTCCTCCAGGTCAAACGGCAACTTATCTCCAAAGTCTACGGCGCCAACTTTCTTCTCAGTCGATCCACCGGCATGGCCCCCAACGTAGATCATGAGTCGCTGGCCACGCCGCGCGGCCTCCGTGCCTGCCTCGTTCTTGAGACGCGCATAATTCCTTAACGTGCCTCCTAGAAAAATGTCGTACCATGCGCCGAGACTGAGTACCGGAACTTGAATCTGCGCGTAGTGGTCTTCGATCGACCACGGCTTCCAATAGTCGTCATAGTTGGGGTGCCGAAGCCAGTCGGTGAAATACGGCGCCAGTCCCGTAGCCGAGGGTGCTTCGAACACCGGATATGACAACAGCGGCAACGTTGGAGTCCATCTCACCACGTCGCTGTCGAACTCTTCGCGGCGGCTAATGGTGTTTTCCGCTAGTCCCGTCGTCCACGACTCGTCGAACCATTGCTCGAACGCACCTCCCTGATAGGCCCAGCCGTCGTGATAGTTGGACGCTGTAACGTCGGGGCAAATGCCCGCCAGATGAGGCGGCTTGGCAATTGCGGCCAGATACTGCGTCGCGCCGACGTAGGAACCTCCGAACATCCCGACCTTGCCGTTTGAATAGGGAAGCGCAGCTGCCCACTCAACCGTGTCGTAGCCGTCCTGAGATTCGTATTTGAACGGATACCAATCACCTTCCGAGGCATATCTTCCCCGGACGTCCTGCGCGACGACCACGTACCCGCGTGCCGCCGCTTTCAGGCAAAAATCTACCGTTCTGTTCTTGTCATAGGGTGTGCGTGTCAGCAGCAACGGAAACTTGCCGTCCGCCTTCGGACGGCAAATGTCTGCGCGCAGCGTCACGCCGTCGCGCATCTTTATCGGCACGCCTCGCTCGATCGTCACTTCGTAACTATTTGCTGCCCTGACTCTGGCCGGTGTTAAGACCGTCAGGGCGGCGAAACAATAAGCTAGCAGCACCTGAGAACGTGCCCTCGCTCGCTTTGCTCGCTCGGCAGAAATCACTCTTCCCATTTACTCCGCCTTTGTCGGGTTGTTTTCCAGCTTGTCGGTTCGCAGCGTAGGCCACTGGAATCGCGTCTGTCAAGGCAAGTTGGCGCCCAATAAAGGCGGGTGGATGGCGGTCAATTCGGAAAAGTCTATAGTGTAGCGGCCAGCGCCAGTGGATGTGGAGGAATTGGCCTAGATAGAGTTTAGAACAAGGAAGCATTCGACCGCTGTTTTCGGCTAGAAGCCGAGTTCACTGAGATCGACGCGGCACGCTCTCAAAATGGTTCGGGGAGACTTCGTCTGTGACGATTCAACTATGAATCTTGGCGTCGTACTTCGAAAGAAACAGGTAATCGGGGGCCTTAGGCCACATCGATTGCCCATCCGTTGTTGGTAAGGATCTTTTCAACTTCGCGAACTTTGATTAATGTAATCGCACGCGGAAAATTGCTATGTCTTCTCGGCGCAAATTCCTGACTGATGCCGGAACCTTGGCTGTGGGCGCCCTGGGCGCGACCGCTCTGTCTGCCGCGGAAGAGAAGCCGCAGTGGTCCTTAACCAAAACGGTCGGCCTTTGCGGCCAGTGGCGGTTTCGCACCGATCCTACCGCCGTCGGTGCGGAGCGGCGCTGGCACGAGGCTGATTATTCCGTGAACGACTGGCAAAGCGTCGTTGTGCCTCATACCTGGCAAGTTGCCTTGGCATCTGTCGACTATCGCGGCATCGCCTGGTATCGGCGGACCTTCGATGTTCCGATCGCCTGGCAGCATTCCGCAGTGCGGATCGAGTTTGAAGCTGTATTCCATACCGCCATGGTGTGGATCAATGGCAGGCTGGCCGGAGAACATGCCCGCAAGGGTTACACGGCTTTTACTTTCGACATCACGCAGTTTCTCCGCTGGGGCCGGCCCAATACGGTTGCGGTGCGTGTGGATAGTGCCTTCAACGATCACATGCTGCCGCGAGGACGTTCCAGCGACTGGGCCCACGATGGCGGAATCTTTCGTCCGGTGCAACTGCTGGTCACGCCGAAGACTTTTGTCGAGCGCATCGAGGTTGACGCGGTTCCCGATCTCGCCGCCGGCGAAGGGAAACTAACCATCACCGCATACGTTCGAAATGCTGGTTCAAGACCATGGAACGGACGGGCCTCTTTCCGGGTCTTCGATGAAGAGCCTGGACTTGCGGTCTTGAACAGTTCAGAAACTTCGGGTCTTTCCATCCAAGCGGGGACGGTGCAGACGGCGCTCTTTCATGCGGCCCTGCCCCACGCCAAGCTTTGGCATTTTGACCACCCTAACCTTTATAGGATTGATTTCTCGATCACCGATGAGCGCGAATCACACCAGTTCTCGACGACGTTCGGAGTGCGGAAACTGGAAGTCAAGGACGGAAAATTCCACTTGAACGGAGAGCACGTCCGGCTGATGGGTGTGGAACGGATGGCGGGCAGCAACCCGGAATTTGGCATGGCGGAGCCGGAAGAGTGGATCAGTCATGACCATGCCGATATGAAACTTCTGAATTGCATCTTCACGCGTGTCCATTGGCCGCAGGACCAGCGGGTGCTTGATTACTGCGATCGTCACGGCATTTTGATGCAGGCCGAGGTTCCGGCTTGGGGATATGACACGTTTCAAGGCATGGGAGCGGGACCCGATGCCGACATCATGCAAAACGGTCTGGAACAGTTGCAAGAGATGGTCGCACGCGACCGGAACCATCCTTCGGTTGTGGTCTGGGGCCTATGCAATGAAATCGCCGGCCAAAATCCTCCGGCTTATCAATTCGCCAAGCGCATGTTGGAGGAAGCGAAACAACTCGACCCGGGGCGGCTCTGCTCTTATGCTTCAAACTCGTTGGGCGAGACCCCGGAACGCGACGTGGCGGGGCTCATGGATTTCATCGAGACGAACGAATACTTCGGGAGCTGGGCGCAGGGTCCGCCCGAAGCTGTGGGCAAACATCTAGATAGCCTGCACGCTGCATTTCCGGGCAAGCCTGTGGTGATTTCAGAGTACGGATACTGCGCCTGCACAGAAGATCGGCCCGAGGGCGACGGCCACAGGATCGACATTCTTCGATCGCACGATGCGGTCATCCGCTCCAAGGACTACATCAGTGGCGCCATTTTCTTCTGCTACAACGACTACCGGACTCACGTGGGCGATCGCGGCGTCGCGGCACTGAAGCAGCGTGTTCATGGGGTCGTGGATATCTATGGTCGCCCGAAACCCTCCTATGAAGTTTTGCGCGTCGAATCGGGTCCGATTGAATCGTTGTCGGTTGAAAACCAGCTAAACGTTTTTCATCTGCTCGTCCGCACACGGCGCGATATGCCGATGTACACTCTCCGTGGATACAGGTTGCGCGGTGTCCTTTACGGTGAAGGCGATATCCCTGTGGAGCAACAAGAAGCAGAACTTCCGGAGACCGTCCCCGGTGGCGAGGTCAAGATTGAAATCAAATTTGGCGAGTCGAGAGTGCCACTTCGTGTAAGATTCGACGTGTTTCGACCTGGTCGGTACTCAGCCTTTTCTTTGGAGTGGAAACCATAATGAACTTAGTCACCTACCGCCCGGGTGTAATCGTGATGTTCCGAAAAGCGACCTGTCCATCTTCACTACCCTGCAGATAGATCGGGCCAGGTAGTCCTTCGTGACTATCCAAAGCGCCGCCTGTGATACCCGGAATTTCCTGCTTGTCAATAATGGTCTGACCGTTCTGCACTACAGTGACCACGCGGCCCACAAGTGTGATGTCGTAGGTCTGCCATTCTCCCGGCCTGCGTGGCTGTTCCGGCGAAGCGGCCAGGAAGCCATACACACCTCCCGTGCGCATGGTCGGTCCTTCTGGCACGGGATCGTCTTCGATTTGAACTTCGTATCGACCCCGCAGGTAGACACCACTATTCGATTTCGGAGCGCAATTGAATTCGACATGCAACTTGAAGTCTTCGAACTTGGCATCGGTGATGAGGTCAGGACCATGGCCGGGACTCACGAGCGTTCCGTTTTCGACCTTCCAGGTAGCCGTTGCCTTCGGATCGCTCGGCCTCCACCCGCTCAGGTCCTTGCCATTGAACAAAGACGTCGGGTTCCCCCATTGGTGTTCGGCCTTCCTCTTCAGATCCGGCGCCCTCTCGCCTGTCCACTGCCACGGAGTTCCATCCTGCCCGCTCGTCGTCCCGCTCAGGTTCTGCCCCGACAGCGTGCCCACAAATACCATGTCGTCTCTCCTGTCTTCTTCGTCCTTGGGAGAAACGAATGTTATTTGCCCATGGGAGAGCTCGATTTTCGGCAGCGGCCGCGCGTGTCCCCAACGGCTCACCAGAAGCGCTCTGAGCTGTCCACTCTCCTGAGTTATCTCCAGCCATGAGGGATATTCGCGACTCGGAGTCTTCAGGGTCAGATCCCAACGTCCCAGAAACGACTGAGCCGACACAGTTGTCGTCTCCGCAGAGCTGTGTTGTTCGGAATAGCCCTGCATAGAAAACGCCAGTACTAACATGGTTAGCGCGATTCCGCTCCGCGGAATATTCATATTACTTCGGTTCCTTTCGCCGGACGTGCGTTACAGCCAAACATTCACGCCGAGAACTACCTTGTCCCTACGACTTGATGCTCTGCGAAGTTGGATCCCAATACACCGGTTTTTTCCTGAAGTACGATTCATTGGCCATGTGGCAGCCGAGAGCCGCGTTGTGCCCGAACGCCGCATCCTGCAGCACCGGCTTGCGCGAGCGGACGGCCTCGAAAAAATTCCAGAGGTGGGGACGCAAATCGTCATAATCGTTCCCCTTAAAGATCAAGCTCTCGGGAGCCGGCTCCCGTCCCGGTTTAGGATCGTGCTCTTGGTGCCATTGCGCGAGATAGGGTGTTCTCAGCCGGGCAGGAAACGACCCAGAGTAATAACTCGGAGAGAGATCCACTCCGGGTTGCGGAGAATAGCTGAGCCCGAACTCGGTGAGTTCGATGACACCCTTGGAGCCCATAAAGCGAGTGATTTCGGTCGATTCCGTATCCAAGCTCAAGCGCATGTAGACCGGAACATTGGCGTACTCGAAGAGAACGGCATGCACATCAGGCATATTGCGTCCATCCTTCCAGCGGTAAATCCCCCCGAACGCCGAGACACGCTGGGGAATCTCATTGATTCCGAGAACGGCTTGCATTCCGCTAATCAGGTGCACGAGCAAGTCACCCGCAACCCCGGTTCCGTATTCCTTCCAACATCGCCAACGCGCAAAGGCGAGCGGGTCGAAAGGCCTTTTCGGCGCGGTTCCGAGCCACATGTCCCAATCCAGATTTTCGGGAGACAAGTCCGCCGGCGGCGGATATTCCCATGCGCCGGTGGGGTCATTCCGTCCCAAGGTCGCTTCCACCAGGCTCAACGCGCCGATCGCACCCTGGTCGTAGAGCTCTTTCGCTTTGGCGCATAAGACTGAACTCGTCCGCTGCGCGCCCACCATGACAATCCGGTCCGACTTCTTTGCGGCTGCGACCAGAGCCAAGCCATCCGCTGGAGTATGCGAAAACGGCTTCTCGCAATACACATCCTTGCCGGCCGCCACCGCGTCGACCACGACCTGTTTGTGCCAGTGGTCCGGCACCGCTACGATAATCGCGTCAATCTCTTTGTTGTCGAGCAGTTCCTTGTATCGGCGCGTGGCCGGGACGGGCTTGCCTATGATTTCCCGTGCGAGTTCATGGCGGCCATCGTAAAGATCGCAAGCCGCCGCGCACTCGACTCCAGGAAGCTGAATCGCTGTCGTGAGAAGGTTGCTGCCTTCCATTCCCACGCCGACGATTCCAAAACGAACGCGATCACTCGCAGCCACCGGGGGAGTCGACGCAAACAGCGGCTCGGAATTCAGGAGTATGGCATTCGCGGCAAGCGTAGCGCCCGCCGCTCCGGCGGTTGTTTGTAAGAACTCACGGCGCGAGAACCGATCCTTTTTCATGAAAGTAATCTCCTGAGAGCTTTGCGGCCCGATCTTGCTTTATAACTCTGTTTCCGAATCTTTACCTGGTACGTCACGGCAACGACCGAGATTTGTTGTTTCAGTCCTCACCGAGGTTGACGCGGCATCTTTTCAGTCAGCTCAATCTGCTCGGATGAACTTCCGACGGAGACGCTGAATTCTCCGGCGTCCACCGTCCAATCATGATTCTCAACGTTGTAATATGCGAAGGCCCTGCGGTCGAGTGTGACGGTAACGTGCCGGCTTTCGCCCGCGTCCAGTCGAACTTTCTGGAATCCCTTCAGTTCCTTCACAGGCCGTGGGACGCTGGAATGCGTTTCGCCTACGTACACTTCGGCAACCTCGGCGCCCGCACGATGCCCGGTATTGGTGACGTCAAAGCTAACGCTGACCGTCTGATCGCCCGCGGCATGCGCGGGAATGATGGAAAGATTCTTGTAGGCGAACGTGGTGTACGAGAGCCCGAATCCGAACGGGAACAGGGGGTTGACCCCCGCCTTCTCAAAATGTCGATATCCCAGAAATAGGCCCTCCCCATAAACAACTTTCTTCTCGGCTCCTCTCGGATAATAGCTGTCATGCGCGCCGTTGTCCTGCCAGCGGCGCTCGAAGGAGACGGGAAGTTTACCGGATGGACTGTATTCACCAAACAACATCTGGGCCAGGGCGGTGCCGCCCTCCTGCCCGGGATACCATGCCTGGAAGAGCGCGGGCACCCGATCGAGCCATGGGACCATATCCACGGCACCGCCAGAAGTCACCACGACGATGGCGTTCTTATTTGCAGCGGCGATTTGTTTGATGAGCTCATTCTGCGCGGGTGGAAGCTCGAAGCCGCGGTCCCCACCTTCGCTTTCGCTGTCGGAATCGAATCCCACCGCCACGACGACTGCGTCGGAGCGTGACGCGAGGGTCTTCGCGGCCGCGCTCACCGTTGCATCGGGGCGAATGATGCCGACCTTCGGGCCGCCATAGCTCCCATGCACGAAATATTCAAATCGAATCTTGTGCGCCTCTGCAGAAAGCGGCACGCGGAGTTGGCTGACCCGGCCATTGACGCGTACCCAGTTATCGATAACGGGTCTGTCGTCAAGGTACAACCGGGAGCCGCCCTCCTCCCCGCCACCGAGCACAAAGATCAGGTATTCGCCGGGTGTGCCGGGCGTGAAGTACCCGGTCCAGCGGGCCGACACTTCATTCTGGTTCACGCCGTCGCCGGCAGCGCGATCGAAGTTGATGTGTTGATCGGTGCGGCGCAGAGCAGGCTCTCCGCTCAAGTTGGGATTGTTGAAAAGCTCCGCGCTCAATCCGCGCTGTTTGCCGCCCGGGTCGCTGCTGAACTCGGTCGCGTCCGCCATCTCGGCGAGTGACGGGATCCCCTTTTCGTAATACACCGTCGCACTGGCGCCGAGGTATCCAGTAAGGCCTTCCAAGTAACTCACCGCGGTGAAAGGACGCACACCCGCGCTGCCTCCGCCCACGACCTGCGCAGGATAGGCGTCGGGTCCGATCACCGCGATAGACTTGGTTTTCGCTTTGTCGAGCGGCAGAAGACCGCCTTCGTTTTTTAGCAGCACCATGCCCGAGCGCGCGGCCTCGAGAGCGACCTTTCTGCCCGGCGCGTTCAGTTGCGAGATGGACAGATCGGTTTGCTCACGATCGAGCCAGCCAAAACGAATCGCAGTCCGCAGGATGCGGCGGACTTTGTCGTCTATGGTCGCTTCGCTCACCTGGCCTGACTTCACCGCCGGCAGCAGCGCATTGCGATTCATGAACTTGCCCGAGGGCATCTCGATATCGAGACCGCCGTTGGCGGCGCCGACGCCGTCGTAGGTAGAATCCCAGTCGGACATGATGATGCCATCGAAGCCCCATTCTTTCTTGGCGACGTCGATATTCAAGTATCCGTTCTGCGACATGTGGATCCCGTTGGTCAGGTTGTAGGAATCCATGATCGCACCCACATGCGCTTCCTTGACCGCCGCCTCAAAGGTGGGCAGATAGATCTCGCGCAGGGTGCGCTCATCGATGATGGAATCAATGTTGTGGCGGTCATATTCCTGGTTGTTGCCCGCGAAGTGCTTGATAGTCGCGCTTACTCCCTGGCTCTGCATGCCTTTGATGTAAGCGACGGCGGTGCGGGATGCGAGAAATGGGTCCTCGCCAAAATACTCGAAGTTTCTGCCGCACATCGGGGCACGATAGATGTTCACTCCGGGTCCCAGCATGAAGTGGACACCACGCGCGCGCGCGTCCTGCCCGATGACTACTCCCATGCGCTGGGCAAGGTCCGGATCCCAAGATGCAGCCAGACCAATGCCGCCAAACGTTGTGGAGGGGCCATAGTTGCGGACGCCAAAGGGACCGTCGGCCATTTTCAGCGCGGGCAAGCCAATGTGCTGGATCTCGCGAATGTAAAAATCGTCGACGCCGCCGATGAGATCGATCTTCTCTTCAAGCGAAAGTTGCTTGAGCATCGCATTCGCGCGCGCCTCAACGGCCGGAGTCGAGAGGGAAGGCGGCTGCGACAAAACGCCGAGGACCGCCAAATTAACGAAAATCAATGTGAGTGGTAGCTTGCCGTTCACACTATCCCTCCGTTGTGCCCTGTCGCAGTTCTGATTGAACGGGGCAATCCATATTTCTCGCGGTCGACCGCACGTTCCAGTGGTGAGTCACGCGCGAAAGAGAATAACACTTTGGCAGATATCGTAAAGCGGTTTAGTGATGCCGCCGGAAATGGCGAATTGCACTCTCGCTCGAAGTGAGCCCGTCGCTATGCACGCGAACGTGAGCGCGTGAGTCTTCCAAAATCTGTATTTTTTGAGCATCGCGGTCTCAACCGACGCGCGCTTTGCACTTTTCACTTGACATCCGGGGGGTAGTGGTTTCGTATTAGCGAGCTACCCATGATGTACGGTTTCATGCGGGAAAAAGCTATGAGCAGTGCTTTAGGAGGCGCCAAGATGCGCAGTGAGCAGCGGTCTTCGTGGGGGGGGCTACGTGTCGGGTTCCTCAGTTTGGTTCTGGTCGGGACAGCGGTCGCGCAGTCCGATCGCGGCACGCTCGCAGGCACCATTCTCGATAGCTCCGGCGCCGTCGTTTCCGGTGCCGCTATCACGGTAGCCGGAGTGGATACCGGAACGGCGTACAACGCTGTGTCCGGTTCCTCCGGCGCCTACCGCATTCAGGATCTGAAACTGGGTGCCTACAACGTCAAAGTTGCGATGACTGGATTCAAAACCGCGGAGCGCACGGGAGTCGTGATTCAAGTCAATACCGTTAGCGCGCTCGATATCACGCTAGCAACGGGTGACATCAAAGAAACCCTGACGGTGACTGCGGACGCGCCCGCCATTCAGACGGAGAGCTCCGATATCGGGACAGTTGTAGGCGCCAGACAAATAGAGGAATTGCCTTTGGCCCTGGCTGCCACCGGGCAGAGCCATCTGCGGTCGGCGGAGGCCTTCGTGTTCTTGGCGCCGGGAACTGCGGGTCCAGGAACCGACGACTCTTCCGGAATCTTCGAATCAAAGTTATCCGGAGGGCAGAATTTCGCTACCGAAGTGCTTCTGGACGGAGCAAGTATCGTCCATGCAGAGTTGGGTTCGACGTTCGATGAGAACGCCCCGTCGCTGGAGGCTCTGAGCGAATTCAAGGTGATGACGTCGACGATTCCAGCCGAGTTCGGCCGCACCAGTGGCGGCGTCGAGAGTTTCTCCACCAAATCGGGCACGAATGCCTGGCATGGCACAGGATTCCTCTTCTTCCGCAACGATAAGTGGAATGCAAATTCGTGGCGGAACGATTTTTTTAACTTACCCAAACCACGAGATCATCAGAAAGACTACGGCGGCAGTTTGGGCGGCCCGATTCGAATTCCAAGAATTTACGATGGCCGGGATAAGACATTCTTTTTCTTTTCGTGGGAACAATACCGCAACTTTCAGGGAGCTGCCTCCATAGCAACTCTGCCTACCGATGCGGAGCGAACTGGTGATTTTTCCGCACTATTGGGGCCAACTACAAACATCACGAACCCGTGCGACAACAACAACTTTGTCATAAAAGGACAAATCTTCGATCCGTCGACAACGAGAACAGTGGGCGGCGTCGTATGTCGTTCCCCATTTCCTGGGAACAAAATAAACAAGCCTTTGAGTACAGTGGCTCAAAATGTCCTGAGTTTTCTGAACGTTCATCCGAATGTTGCGCCGAGTCCCGGCAATCAGAATGGACTGATTCAGAACTTTGCCTTCAATTCTGTCAACCCAATCTATGACACCACCATGTCGTTCCGCCTCGACCACAACCTGGCGACGAACCACAAATTGTTTTTTTCCTACAGCAGCCGCGATCAGGAGCAGCTCAACGGAATCCCAAATATTCCCGGGCTTCTTGACCCAAATTTCTTTAAGTCACGTTTTTCTCACTATATTCGTTTCGGATGGGATGACACGATCAGTCCAAACCTACTCAACCATTTGAATGTGGGCTTCAATCGTCTGAATGACCCGAGCCGCGGAGTGAGCAACACCGGACAAGACTGGGAAAAGACGCTTGGTATTTCCGGTGCCAGCGGTGTGTATTTCCCGGTCATGCTATTCCAGGGCAGCCCCTTGAACATCGGGTATCAACAGCTCAGCGGGGGAAACGCCGACATTGCCATACCGAACAGTCTTATCGTTTCTGACAGCGTTTCTTGGACTCGAGGCCGCCACTCTCTGCGCTTCGGATTTGAGTGGCGCCACTCGCAATTCTCCAGGATAAACAACGCTAATACGTCACCCACCTTTACGTTCCAGAATTTCCAGACATCCGTTTCTCCTACCATTGGCAATAACCAGACCGGGGACCCATTCGCAAGTTTCCTGCTGGGCCTTCCTAACGAGGAAACTCTTAGCGTTTCTTCCGTCAATCCCCGTTGGAACCAGAATTCTTACAACGCATACGTGCAGGACGATTTCAGGTTCCGCAGGAATCTGACCTTCAACCTGGGCCTGCGCTACGATGTCGATACTCCGCGGCACGAAGCGCATGACGCTCAGTCGGTGTTTGATCCGACCGCACAAAACTGCGGTAACACCGGTGTCCCAATCTCACCCTGCGTGCCCGGCGCTCTTATCTACGGACCAGACGCCACCGGCGCCAAGACTTACTACAAAGATTTCGGCCCCCGTATCGGATTTGCGTATTCCCCGGATTGGGTTCGCAACACTGTTCTTCGCGGGGGATATGGGATCATCTACGCGGCCTTGAGCTATTCCGATTTTGGAGACGCGCTCACCAGCGGCACGAAAGCGACTCCCGACTTCAAGTCTCTGGATAGCTTCACGCCTGTTCAGTCACTCGATCAAGGGTTTCCCAGCTTCACGCCTCCATCGAATGTGAAGGACCCCGCACTGTTGAATGGTAATAATAGTTCTCCATTTTTCGTCGGCTCCGACTACGGGCGCCCTGGTATGGTTCAAAACTGGAGCCTGGAAGTCCAGCACCAACTCCTGACGGACCTGATTCTCAGCGTGGGTTATATCGGAGCACACTCTACCCGCTTGCACTCGAACCTGGTGCAGGAAAATAGCCTGAACCCCAAGTTCTTCCCGCTGGGCACGAAGCTGCAGGATTGTATCGACCCGAGCAATCCCAACTGCGCCGAAGGTCAGGCGACGCTGGCCAGTCTGGGCGTCACAGTTCCGAGTTGGTTCTTGCCCTTGTTTGGACCTGGCGTGCAGGTTGGCCAGTTGTTACGGCCATTCCCACAGTACAGCAACAGCATCGACACCGCTTCCAATCTGGAGAACAAAGGCCAGTCAACCTACAACGCGCTGCAGACCAAGTTGGAGCGGCGTTTCCGCAATGGGATCAACCTCCTCGCTTCCTATACGTACTCCAAGACACTGACCGATGCAGACACCGCGTTCCCGTTTTTCACGGGAGGGAACTCCGGAGTGTTCGGCGCGCAAAACCCCCACAATCTGAAGGCCGAAAAGAGTGTGAGTTTTCAGGATATTGGCCACGCCTTCGTGCTCAGCTACCTCTACGAGATCCCGGTTGGACCTGGGAAGAAGTTTCTCAATCACGGTGTCGCCAGCAAAGTGTTAGGGGGGTGGGAGATCAGTGGGGTGCATCGCTATCAGAGCGGAACCCCCGTGATGTTCAACGAGTTCGCAGGCTCCGCCCCCTTCACCACGAACAATTTCCGCTTCAGTCAAATCCCGGGAGTGCCGTTGATCAGCCCCAACGCGTCGCACTTTAAGGCTCTCAACGGCCCGCCCAGCGGATGCAACGAGAATGCCGATGGGACATTCAGCAACCAGATCGATCCTGCCACCAATCTGCCTAGTACCAACAACTATTTCAACTGCGCCGCATTCCTCGATCCGAATGCCGCCACTCTGGTTGCTCAGCGGGGTTATGTTTTCGGAAACTTGCCACAAGCTATCAGTTATTTAAGGAATCCGGGATACATCAACGAGGATTTTTCGATTATCAAGAGCACGAGAATCTATGAGAGCAACACTCTGACCTTCAAAGTGGACATTCCCAATGCATTTAATCGTCATGTGTTTGGCCGGCGAGACGGTGTGATCGGCGACGGTACTTTCGGGGTTCCAGGCTATTCGAATTTTTCGAGTGCCAATGTATTGAATGCAGCCAGGAATATTCAGGTGACGTTACGGTATCAGTTCTAAGAGCTTCGCAGCCACACCCTAGAAACCTCCTGTGCCTCGTTCTGGACAGGAGGATTTTTTCTGGATCCCTTTTCTCTCGTGACTCCTCAGGGCGTAAGATTTGCTTGCAGGCATCTCGATGAGATTCGATTCCACGAATATTTCTGAACACTCTGCCACGACAGCTGGAAGCCACAGTCCGACATGTCTTTTTGTCGTTTGTGTAGTCTCTTTCTTTTTGGCGTTTGTTGCGACCGAGGCTCTGGCGCAAATTCCTGCTGCCGCCGCTGAGCAATTTCGCCAGGCCACGGAATCGATGCGCAATGGTGACCTGGACGCTGCGCGCTCAGGTTTTGCGGCGGTAATTAAGCAGGCTCCAGTATTTGCCGAAGCACACTTCAACCTCGGACTGGTTCAAGAAGAACAAGGTCAGCACGCTGATGCCATCGGGAGGTTTCAGAAAGCGCTGACTCTGAAACCGCGGCTGCACGGTGCGAATTTGTTTCTCGGCGTGGCCCACTACAAACTCAATCAATTCGATGAAGCGCTAGTCGCCCTAAAAAAAGAGACCGCCGCTTATCCCAAGGATGCAGGCGCCTGGATGTGGCTGGGCGTCGTCAACCTGGCGAAGGACCGCCCGGAAGAGGCGGCAGAAGCCCTGGACAAAGCGGTGGCACTCGCGCCGAATGACGTCGATATTCTTTACCACCGGGGCCAGGCGCATTTGCTGGTTTCGAAGAACAGTTATGCAAGAATGTTCACTGCCGATCCCAAATCGTGGCGAGTCCACCAGGTTTTGGCGCAGGCCAATGCTGAAGCAGAGCACCACACAGACGCGATTGCCGAGTACGAAGAAGCCATCAAGTTGGCGCCAACACAGCCTGGATTGCATGAGGAACTCGGCTCAGAGTACCGGAACGCGCGAATGCCGCAGGAGGCTGCGGCCGCCTTCGAACGCGAGCTGGTGATCGATCCTTATAATGTACTCGCTAAGTACAAGCTGGGGGTCCTTGCTTTGGAGCGGGGGGATGGGGCCCAAGCCAAAGAGTTTATGGAGGCGGCCCTTCGCGAAAAACCTGACCTGCACCATGCCGATTACATTTTGGGACGCGCCGAACTGCAGCTTGGCAACGACAGCGCTGCCATGAATTTTCTGAAGCGCGCAACCACGACTGAAACTGATCCCGAGTTCCTACAGCAGTCGTGGTATCAACTTGGGATCGCCTACCGCCGGCTGCATCGTACAGCGGAAGCTCAGCAGGCCATGGCAACCTTCCAGAGACTCAAAGATCAGGAAGCGGAAGCTTCTCAGAAAAAATTGAAGAGGTTCGAAGTTCATCCAAGTGAGGAGGCCGTGCCGCCGGAGGCCGCGGATCCTGACTCAAGTTCAACTCAAAACTGACCACCACGCCAAGATCAATCATGGGACCGCTCCGCGAATCGTGAATCGGTGCGCCCATCGCCGACCCGATGCCCAAAGGGACAGTTCCGAACAAGACGGGGTCACAATACTGGAATCGAGCTGTTCCACCAGAAGCCCGACGGAACGTTCGAAGAAGTAACCGCGCGAAGCGGGCCTGCAAGGCGAGGGCTACGGGATGGGAGTGGCCATCGGCGACTACGACAACGACGGTTGCGAAGATCTCTACGCGCCTTGATCGCGATGGCCTGCTTGATCTGGTTGTCTTGCGCTATCTCGAATGGGATTTCGACGACGTGTGGTGCGCGAGCACAAGGAAGGCTACCGGACCTATTGCCATCCGGATTATTTCAAACCGATTGCGCCGCTTGTTTATCACAACGAGGGCAACGGACACTTTACCGAGGTGTCCAAGAAAATCGGACTGGCCAAGCCGGGCAAAGGGTTGGGCATCGCGTACCGACGGCTGCACCGGATGGACGAGACGCAAAAGGCCCTGCGCAGATATCGGGCGCAACAGGATTCAGCGGGCACCCCGCCGACAGATCCCCCAGCCGACCCTAACTAAGTGAGCTATTGGGTTTGGGGTCTTGTGTTCGCGGTGCGACTGTGAATTTCTTCGACGCGATTGAATTCTTCTTGGGCCCGATCGAGAGAATGAATCTGCTTGTAAAGCCTGCCTAGTTGAAAATGTGCCGGAGCATTCTCCGGAGCGAGCCTGGTCGCTTCTTCGAGTTCGCGTTGCGCTTCCTTCATGCGGTTGGTGCGCAGGTATGCCGCGCCAAGCTTCAGATGACAGGGCCCATCCCCGGGAGCAAGCTGCACCGCCTTTTCCAGCAGAGGGATGGCCTCCTCCATCCGATTCTCCTGAATGAGGAGATTTCCCAGATTCAAGTACGGCTGCTCGCTGGGGCGCGAATCCTGTTTTTGCCAGGCAATCGATTTGCGGTAGGTGTCCATCGCCTCCCCGGGTTTGGCTTCCGATTCCAAGATCAACCCGAGATTGTTTTCGGCTTTGGAGTTGTGAGGATCGAACTCCAGCACTTTCGCGAAGGCTCTGCGAGCCTCCGGGAGCACGCCCCTCGAGTAATACGCACGCCCCAGAAAATACCAGGCATCTTTGTTCTGCGGATCGATCCGGACGGCCGTTTCCAGCCATTTGATGGCATCCGGATAATCGCCCAGCAGCACATAGTTCGCGCCCACGACTTTCAGGTCGTCGCCAGTGGGCGTCTTGATCGCGGCTGCCTTGGTATAAATCTCGAGCGACTCCGCAGGGTGATTCTCGCGGTGCAACACAAAGCCGAGGAGGTACAAGGCGTCGTCCGAATCAGGATGCGAGAGGATGTAGCGGCGAAGAGCGGCTTCCGCTTCGGTAAAGTTCTGGAGGTGAACCAAGGACTTCGCCTGGTACAAGAGGGCGGCGGTTTTGCCCGGCGAACTACTCTCCGCGCGCGCAAACAAGGCGGCTGCCGCGCCATAGTTTCCGGCGCGGAACTCAGTGGTGGCTTTGTCGAAATCCGTGTCAGTCTGGGCGTTGCACATGGCTACGCAGACCAGGTAAACGATGGCACCGCAGAGCAAGAATCGCGGCTTTGCTAATTGCAAGGTCATGGTTTTCGCGATGACGGGACCCCTGCGGGTTCGTCAATTTGCAGAATTTGATCCGCGCGAACGTCTTTGATCGTCTGAAGGATACCGCTCGGCCAGCGGATCTCGATTCGTTGTATGCTGCTCTCCTTGCCCAGTCCGAAGTGCACACGCTTATCGCTAGCAGAGAGATAACTGCTGGCAGTTGAAACGGTGGCGAACTGCGAACCCGCGGCTGTCACAAGTTCGACCTCCGCACCGATGGCATCGCGGTTGCTACTGTGTCCGACCAATCTCAAGAGAAGCCAATGATTCTGGGTTTGCGTTTGGTTATGGAGCACATGCACCGGGCCGTCATTGGTGGTCACCACTGCATCCAGGCGGCCATCATTATCCAGGTCTCCAATGGCCATCCCGCGAGCGACCCACGTCTGACTGAAAACGCTTCCGGATTGCGCAGAGACGTCCACAAACCCGCGGCCGGTATTGCGCGCGAGGAGCATGGGTTCGCGATAATGCAGGTGGGGAGAGTTCAGTTCGATGGTATCGAGATCGTGCCCCTGGGCAATGAGCAGATCCTTCCACCCGTCGTTGTCATAGTCGAGGAAACGGACTCCCCAGCCCGAATGGGCAAGTGTCATCTGGGCGAGGCCGGCATTGGGACTGACATAGTTGAATGAACCGTCGCCATTATTGAGATAGAGAGCATAACGCTGATTCGCGAGATCCGTGACGACCAGATCGGCCCACCCGTCATTGTTATAGTCGGCGAAGTCGACTCCCATCCCGGCATAGGTGCGTCCGTCGATGTCGACGGCGACTTCAGATACCAGGGCCACGTCTTCGAAAGTGCCGTCTCCTTTGTTGTGATAAAGGAATTCCATCATGGAATCGTTGGCGACAAAAAAATCGATGTGTCCGTCGCGGTCATAGTCGGCAATGGCCAAGCCCAGTCCCTTGGCGGGCTTCGAAAGGCCGGCCTTCTCTCCGATCTCGGTGAAAGTGCCATTCTTGTTATTGTGATAGACGAGAGGTGAGATCGGCTTGAAGTGATCGGGATGGCAGTACGCGCGGTAGCCTTCCTTGTGCTCGCCGCACCACAAGTCGTCAAAATCCCAGTCCATATATCGCAGTACGACCAAATCGAGGAACCCGTCCCCGTCGAGGTCAACCCACGCCGCCGCGGTCGACCACCCGCTTCCTGCCACCCCAGCGGTCAGCGTCACATCCGTGAACGTACCATTTCCATTGTTGTGGTAGAGCCTATTCCCCCCGTATGCCGTTACATAGAGATCTTCGAATCCGTCATTGTCGTAATCGCCAACCGCAACTCCCATCCCGTATCCGACGCCCTGTAAGCCCGCTCTCTCTGTGACGTCTTCAAAACTCCCGTCGGGCTTTTGATGATAGAGCCGGTTCCAGTACTCGGGGCCGGTTTTTTGCGGAATCGTCCCTTTGGGAGTGGGATCGCCTAACGGCGCTCCATTAACCAAAAATATATCGAGGCGCCCATCGTTGTCGTAGTCGAAGAGGGCCACTCCCGCACCCATCGTCTCAAGCAAGTACTTCCTGGAGGTGTGCGACGAGCGATATTGAAAGTTGATGCCCAGCCTCGAGGTAACATCGACAAACGCTTCAGTAGATCCGGCAGCGGGTGTCACAGGCGCGGAACGCTCCTGCGGAACTGCAAGCGATGGCCAGCAAAACGACAGACAGCAAACGGTGGCGAGGAGACAAATGTTGCAGGAATGGGGATCGCTATCGACTGGCCGATTCCCCCTCACGGTTCAACCATTCCTTTGCCTTCAACTACGGTGAAAATCCGGTCCACAGATGGAATTCGAATCTCTTCTTTTGTCCCGCTCGGCCACTGGACTTCCACCTTGTCCACTTTGGTTGCTGTGCCCAAGCCGAAGTGTAGGCGCGGATCGGAACTGGAGGCGTAACTGCCGCCGCTGAAAACGTCGCCGTGCTGGCGGATCGCTCCTGTCGTGACGAACACCTTAGCACCGATTGCATCGCGTGGGCTTTTTGGGCCCCCAACCAGGCGAATCCCAAGCCAGTGGTTCGAGTTGTTGACGACGTTGCGCAGCAGTACAGGCGTGGAGTCGATGACGTTGAGCACCACGTCGATGCGACCGTCGTTGAACAGATCCCCGAACGCCGCGCCCCGCGCGGAAACAACTACCGCCAGCCCGCTGCCGGTCGCCGGGGGCACCTCCTCAAATTTTGCCCCGTTCAGGTTGCGGAATAAGAGTGGACGTTGAGCGAATGTCGTGCCCCAATCCTGCTTGTCGACGCCAGGATAAACGTGCCCGTTGGCGACAAAAATATCGAGCAGGCCGTCGTTATCAAAGTCGAGAAACCCGGTTCCCCAGCCCAGGAAGGGGAGGGTCACGTTGCCAATGCCGGCCGCAAAACTGACGTCCGAAAAGCTGGCATCTCCATCATTGCGGTAGAGAGTGTTGTAGTCGTCGGAGAAATTAGTAATGTGAAAATCGACCCGCCCGTCGCGATTGTAATCGCCTACCGCGATCCCCATGGCAGCCTGCTCGCGCCCCTCATCGTTAAGAGCAAACCCAGAGAGATAGCTGACGTCTTCGAATGTGCCGTCGTGTTTGTTCCGGTAAAGGTACTTGGGTACGGAATCGTTGGCCACGAGAAGATCGAGCCAGCCATCGTCATCGACATCCACAAACACTGAGGCGAGCCCGTAATAACCTCGTGGATCGGACACTCCGGCCTTGACGCTCACATCGGTAAAAGTGCCGTCGCCACTGTTGTGGAAGAGGTGGTCGCTCTCCCCCGGCAGGCCTCGGGGACCGCACATCACATCGATGCCGCGAAACTGGCAAAAGCCTGTTGGAAGACTGCCTTTGCCAGCAACGGGTGGGTTATCAGGGTCAAACTTAACGTAGCCCGGAACGAACAAATCGAGAAAACCATCGCGGTCGTAGTCACCCCAAGTCGCACCGGTCGACCAACCTCCCAGGGTGACTCCCGCCTTTTCTGCGACGTCCGTAAATGTGCCATCGCGGTTGTTATGGTACAGGCGGTTCTTACCGAAGTTGGAGACGTAAATGTCCGGCCAGCCATCCCGGTCGTAATCTCCGACCGCAACGCCAAAGCCCCAGCGCTCATTGGCCACGCCCGCTTTTTCAGTGACGTCGGTAAACGTTCCGTCGTGATTATTGTGCAGGAGCATTGCCCGCGGCGGAACCTCCTTGCCTTTTAGTGCGGGAAACGTTGACCCGTTCAGCAAATAGATGTCGAGCCAGCCATCGTTGTCGTAGTCGATGAGCGCCACCCCTGAACCAGGCGTTTCCAAAATTGTGCGTTTCTCGGGAGTCCCCGACCTGTGGTGGAACCTGTCCAGACCGGCCGCATGAGTGATGTCGGCAAAGACCACGGGCGCACCATCGACGAAACCCCCAGCAGTAATGGGGCGAGACAAGGCGTCTTTTACCGGTGCATGTGCAACGCCAGTACTCATCCCGCCTTGTTGCTCCTTGGCGTCTCCGCGCTCCGGATTTTGTGCTCGGGCAATACTCAGGAGGGTCATCAACGACACGGAAAGAATTGCTCTACCCGCCGCTTCCCATTGGACATGACGACCTGGTTGACGGGAAATGAAGGTTGGCATTGAAATGCGGACTGAAAACAAAGTATCGTGAGAATCCTCTCACAGAGTTAGCGCGCCGGTCCAACGGGAGTGACGGCCGGTGACGGCCGGTAGTGGCTACTTTGAATTCTAAAGTAGCCCACTGCGCAACGAGTTTGTCGGCAAGGTTGCTCGATGGTGGAAAATTCCGCAAAACGCTTGACATCCATCAGCACGTGAATCACGATGTTTTTCGCTCGCAAACCGCTTTTAGTAGCTTAACAAAATCGCAATACTTGACAATGTCGGTATGGACAAGAGAAGTGTGAGCTTAGTGAATTCGGAATGCTTCTGAAAAATTATGCGAACTCTGCTGATCGCGAATGCGGCTCTTATACTTGCATCTCTCGCTTTGGCACAATCCCCGCACAGGCTCGGCCTCATGCCCATGCCCTCCCTTATTCAGCTTGGGGTTGGGCAGCTGCCGGTTGATCGATCTTTCTCCGTTGCGATTACGGGCATGGGGGGTGCAAGGCTGGAGCGTGGAGTAGTCAGGTTCGTTGCCGAGCTTTCCCGTCAAACAGGAATGTTCCTCCAGCAGAAACCGGTCGGCTCCGCCAATCCCACTCTGCGGATCCACGCCGTTCACGGTAGCGAGAAAGCGCAAGAACTCAGCGAAGATGAATCATACGAATTGGTAATCAGCCAGTCAGGCGCGAAGCTCACCGCCGCCAATCCTCTGGGCATTCTGCACGGCCTTCAGACCTTCCTTCAGCTGGTGGAAATCACCGCAAACGGATTTGCCGTGCCGGTCGTGACAATTAAGGATCAGCCCCGGTTCGCCTGGCGCGGCCTGCTCATTGACGTGGGTCGCCACTTCATTCCGCTGGACGTGCTCAAACGCAACCTCGACGGAATGGCAGCGGTGAAGATGAATGTCCTGCATTGGCACCTGTATGACAACGAAGGTTTCCGCGTCGAGAGCAAGCGTTTCCCCAAGCTGCAGGAAGCGGGATCCGACGGTCTGTATTACACGCAAGACGAGATTCGCGACTTCGTGGCCTACGCCCATGATCGTGGCATCCGCGTGGTTCCCGAGTTCGAGATGCCGGGACACAGCCGCTCACTGTTCGCGGGATACCCGGAACTGGCGAGCGGGCCGGGGCCTTATACGATCGAACCCGGCGGCGCTGATGCGGTTATGGATCCGACGCGCGAGGAAACGTACAAGTTCATCGACAAGTTCATTGCGGAGATGGCCAAGCTCTTCCCGGACGACTATTTTCATATTGGCGGGGACGAGGTCAACGGCCACCAATGGGACTCAAATCCGAAAATCCAGGCCTTCATCCACGCCCATGGGATGAAAAACAACCAGGACCTGCAAGCCTACTTCAATGAGCGCTTGCAGAAAATCTTGAGCAAGCATCATAAAATCATGATGGGATGGGATGAGGTGCTGCATCCCGATTTGCCGAAGACCGTCGTCGTGCAATCCTGGCGTGGCCAGCAGTCTTTAGCAACCGCGGCCCAGCAAGGCTATAGCGGCCTGCTCTCCTTCGGCTATTACCTCGACCTGATGTGGCCGGCTTCGCGGCACTATGCCGTGGACCCGATGAGCGGCGCAGCCGCTGCTCTGAATCCGGAGGAAAAGAGTCGCATCCTTGGCGGCGAGGCTTGTATGTGGTCGGAGTGGGTGACTCCCGAGAACATCGATTCTAGAATCTGGCCGCGCAATGCCGCGATTGCGGAACGGCTATGGTCTCCGCCCGAGGTGCAAGATCCGGATTCGATGTACGAAAGACTTGGTGAGTTGAGTTGGCGTTTGGAATGGCTTGGCCTGACGCACAGGTCTGCCCTGATTCCCGCGCTGCACCGCATGGTAGGAACTGACGATATTGGCGCATTGCGTACCCTTGCTGAAACCGTCGAGCCGGTGAAGGACTACACACGCATGAGTAGTCTGAAAACTACCTGGGACTTTCGAGCCCCACTGAACCGGCTCGTGGATGTAGCCCGTCCGGAGAGCGATCAGGCGCAGCATTTCAAGAATTCCGTGCAAGCATATATCGAAAGCAGTTACACGGACCGCGCTGCTGAAGGCGAGATTCGGATGCTCCTCACCATTTGGCGCGACAATGATCGGAGACTGCATCCTCTTCTGGAGCAGTCCTTCCTGCTCCATGAACTCGCGCCGCTTTCCGAAGACCTTTCCACCCTCGGGACTGACGGCTTACTCGCACTCGACTATCTCGACAAATCCGCACCCTCACCTGAGTCGTGGAGGTCACAAACACTCGCATTCGTCGAGCCGGCAAAAACTCCCAAAGCTGACATGCTTCTCATGGTAGTTGTACCGGTGCAGCAGTTGATTGAAGCCAGCGCAGGGGAAGTTGTAAATTCGAATCGTAAATGATGACGTACACTTATGCTCTATTCACCCGGAGTGTCGCGTAGGAGGTTCGTACAGTCGGCCTCGCTTTTGACTGTGGGAGGCTTGATTCCCAGCCGTTGGCTCAGAGGGACACGTGCCGCTGGCTTGGCGTCGAAACCATCGCAACCGCTCGAGCAGTTTGATTACAGCGATGTCGCGCTGACAAGTGATCTCCATGAGAAACAACTTGAAGAGACGCACTCCGTCCTTATGGGATTGAGTGACGACAGTTTGCTGAAACCGTTCCGTCAAATGAGCGGTCTGCCGGCCCCCGGCGAGGATTTGGGCGGCTGGTACCACTACAATCCGGATTACCAGTGGAGTAAAGACGAAGATGGATTTGCTCCCAGCTGTACCTTTGGTCAATGGATTTCCGCCCTGGCGCGCATGTACGCCATCCGTCGGGATCAGCCTACGCGTGACAAGGTGTTGCGTTTGAACCGCCTGTATGCGCAGACTATTTCAGGGGATTACTACGACAAGAACCGCTTTCCCACCTACTGCTATGACAAAATCGTCGGCGGCCTCATCGATTCACACCAATACGCTGGTGATCCCGATGCTTTCTCGATTCTTGAGCACACCACCAACACGGCGCTGCCCCATTTTCCGAAGCATGCCATAGCGCATGGGGAAGATTGGCGGCCAAATAAAGATCAGAGTTGGACGTGGGATGAGTCCTACACGATTTCAGAAAATCTCTTTCTCGCATATCAGCGCGGCGCCGGGGATCGATATCGTGAACTGGGGCAACAGTACCTCGACGATGAGTATTACGATCCATTGGCTGAGGGCCGCAACGTACTGGCCGGCAGACATGCCTACAGCTATGTGAATTCGTTGAGTTCGGCAATGCGGGCGTATCTGACTTTGGGCAGCGAGAAACATCTTCGCGCCGCCACAAACGCTTTTGACATGCTCTCGAAGCAAAGCTTTGTCACTGGAGGGTGGGGCCCGGATGAGATCCTGCGTGCCCCAGATAGTGGGGATGTTTACGCCAGCCTCACCGAGAGCCATAACAGCTTTGAAACACCCTGTGGCTCGTACGCGCACTTCAAGCTGACGCGCCACCTATTACGCGTGACCCGCGATTCGCGGTACGGCGACAGCATGGAGCGGGTGATGTACAACACCGTGTTAGGCGCTAAGCCGTTAATGGCGGACGGCCGGACTTTCTATTACTCAGACTACAACTTCGAGGGGAAAAAGGTTTACTCGAAGACTCAGCACTGGGCATGCTGCTCGGGCACGCTGCCCCAGGTAGCAACCGACTATCGCATCAACAGCTATTTCCGCGACTCGCAAGGCGTGTGGGTGAATTTGTATATTCCGTCTACGCTTAGATGGACACAGGATGGCGCTCAGGTGGCACTGACCCAAAAGAGCTCGTACCCATTTGAGAGCACAGTGCAATTTGATGTGAAGACCACGCGGCGAAGGGATTTCACTTTGAGTTTCCGGATTCCCGCATGGGCCGGAGGCGCATCGATTTCGATCAATGGCCGACATGTGCAGGGCCCAGCGGCTCCTGGAAGTTTCGCGGCAATCCATCGGCAATGGAGCGACGGCGACCGGGTCGAACTCGATATGCCAATGACGACGCGGCTCGAACCCGTCGATCCGCAGCATCCACAAATCGTCGCGTTAGTCTTTGGACCTCTCGTACTGTTTGCGATGACCGACAATCAACCATCGCTAACCGGTGCGAACTTGTTGGCGGCCAAACGGATGAACCAGCGGAACTGGCAAGTGAAAACCGAGCGGGCGCCAATCAGAATGTTGCCGTTTATCGAGATTGGGGAAGAACAATACTCGACTTATCTGCGAGTCACTTAGACGCATTTCGGGTTATGATGCGTAGGAATCCGCCGTCGGGCGACTGCAGTAGACTTGCGCACTACCAACTCCGTTCCTAAATAATAGTCGGCGCCCTTTCGTCGCTTCAGTTTCAGAACTCTCTCCAGCGCCTCGAATGCGATCACTCCGAGACGTTCTCGGGGAACGCTGATGGTGGTCAGCGGAGGGCGCGCCAGGAAAGCGAAAGAAATATCGTCGATGCCCACCACCGATACATCTTCGGGGACCTGGACGCCTTCTTCTTCGAGTGTCGCCATCGCTCCCATGGCGATCAGGTCGCTTCCGCAAAAAATCACAGTGGGAATCTCTGGCTGAGAAAGAATGGCGCGCACGGCCGATGCTCCGGAGTCGACGCGATAGTTGCACTCGATGACCGGGAACGGATTCATCTTTCGTTCATTCAATCCCGCGACCAGCGCTTGCTTGATAGTAATTGCGGTGCGATTGTTACCCGGTCCGGCGATGACTGCCGCCCGGCGATGACCAAGTTTAACCACGTGTTCAATGGCCTGTGAGATTCCCTTTTGATAGTCGATCGATATGTTGCTGATTAGACGCTCCGGTGGGGCGAGGTTGCAGAAGACCACGCCAACCCCAGCGGCGGTCAGTTCTGCGGTTGCCCTCTTGTCCAAAGACGAAGTCATGATGGCAACTCCGCGGACATCGCTTTCGATCAGTTTCCGGATGACCGATTCGGTGCGAACTTGTTGATATTCGGTATTAAATAACAGAACATCGAATCCCCGGTCCCAGGCGGAGGCTTGGAAGCCACGGATGATCTCGGGAAAATATGGATTGGCTATTTCCGAAATCACCAGTCCGAACAGATCGCTCTGGCCGGTGGCCAGCCGCCTCGCATGCACGTTCTTGTGGTAGTTGAGCTGGCGCACCACCTCGAGAACACGCTGTTCGGTCTCGGGAGAAATGTACTGGGTCTTGTTGAGCACGCGGGACACGGTGGCAGGCGAGACGCCAGCTTGCTTAGCCACCTCCCGCATGGTGTGGCTCATCAAGTCTCCTTTCAGCAGAAACACAATTCCTGAATGCGGGGAAGATGGTGAAGCATGCGGACGATTCGGGTGTACTGCGACGTCGCTTTCCGAAACCGGCAGTCATCCTGCGGTTGAACCTATCATGCTTCAACGGCGAATGTCATGGGCGAAATACCGCGCGCCAGTGCCGTGGCGGCGGCAAAAAGCTTGACAAGTGAGCGAGGCGTGTTAAAAAGGAGAACCATGAAAGCGGTTGCAGAAGCCGGCTTCTTTGAGCGAAATGGGCCTGACGCATGACCCACTTCCTGCAAGATATCCTCCGCCAGCCTCTCGAACTTCAGAGCACGATTGACTATCTATGTGGAGCCGGGCGCCGTCGACTGGCGGAGGCAGCGGCTGCGATTCGGAGTGCACGCCATGTCTATCTGACCGGAATCGGGAGTAGTTGGCACGCCGCGTTGACGGCAGGGCCCTTATTCTCGATGGGAGGCCGTCCGGTGTATGTACAGGACGCCTCCGAACTCTTGCAGTTTGCCACGATTCCATCCGACGCTGTGATCATCGCCATCTCTCGTACCGGCCGCAGCGTTGAGATCGTGCGTCTGCTGGCCAAAGCGCGTAAAAGCGGCACCGTTGTGATCGGTGTAACGAATTCCGAGGACGGCCCGCTCGCACAGGAAGCGCAAATCCCGATAGTGGTTGCGGCCAAGCTTGATCATGGCATCTCGGTCAACACCTATTCCACGTTAGCGGCGGCGACCGGTGCTCTAGCCAGCGTCACAGTTGGTTTTTTTGATGACGCGCTCGCAGCCTCACTGTCACGCGCGGTCGCCGAGACGGCCCGATCCGTCGCGAGTTGGCAGGATCAGATTGAGGACTCAGCCTGGTTTTTGCCGGGTAGCGCATGTTATTTTCTGGCGCGTGGTTCGAGCCTGGGAAGCTGCCATGAGGCCAGACTTCTGTGGGAGGAAGGCGTCAAATCGCCGGCCACGGCGATGGGGACGGGCGGCTTCCGCCATGGCCCCCAGGAGATGGTTGGTGCGGGTGTACGTTTCGGCATTTGGATCGATGGGCGGAACATGCGCGGTCAGGACCTGGCGGTGGCGCGAGATCTAACGCGGTTGGGCGCTTCTGTCATGCTCATCGGCCAGGACCTTCCGGACGGCGCCGGAGAACTCGTCTTCCGCCTGCCTGGAGTTCCACCCGAGTGGCAATTTCTGATCGATGTCATACCGGCTCAGCTGGCGGCCGAGCGACTGGCGCGGCTTTCAGACGTGGACTGTGATTCCTTTCGTCTCTGTTCTTACATCGTCGAAGACGAATGGGGTCTGTCGCACGAGAAAGTGGGAGTGCCGCCAAAAGTGGAAACGTAATCGCGGTTTTGGGATATCTCATGATCGGTGCGGTTGACATCGGCGGAACAAAGATAGCGGTTGGCATGGTGACAGAGAGCGGGCAAGTATTGGCCCGGAAGGAGTCGCCCACCGATGCCGCTAGCTACGCGAACGGCTTGGCTACGATCGCCGGCCTGCTACGTGAGACGGCACAGATCGCCAGTGTTGAAATCACCGGCATAGGGATTGGATCCACGGGTCCGGTTGACCCATTCACCGGAAAGTTTGGCGAAGTTGATTTTCTTCCCGGATGGCGCGGGCAGAATCCGGTGGAAGACTTGGCGCGCATATTCCGTGTGCAGGTAGCCCTGGAAAACGACGCCGATGCCGCGGCTCTCGCCGAGGCCGGTTGGGGTGCCGGAAAGAACAAGTCGCGACTCATCTATGTGACGTTTGGAACCGGGATTGGTGGCGGAATTGTCTTCGACGGACACCTTTATCGCGGCGTAGGTGGAGCTCATCCCGAACTTGGCCACCAGGTCATCGATCCCGCTGGACCACTCTGTTCTTGCGGTTTCCGGGGCTGCTGGGAATCGCTGGCTGCGGGACCAGCGATGGTGGCATGGCTGGATGCGAATGCGCCGGCCGATTATCCGCATCGCGAACATCTCACCGCCAAGCGCATCTGCCAGCTCGCGCGGCAGGACGATACTCTGGCTCACCAGGCGGTGGAGCGGGAGGCCTACTACCTGGGGCTTGGTCTGGCCAACCTCATCAATCTGTTCACACCTGACGTGATTGTCTTAAGTGGCAGCTTGATGAAGAGCGCGCCCCTGTTTCTCGAAGGTATTCGCAAGTTGATTTGCCGCGGTTGCCGTTTTGTCCCATTCGAGAAGATCGAGATCGCCCTGGCTTCGCTCGGAGAAGATAGCAATCTCATCGGCGCCGCAAGGGTCTGGCATGATGGCATCCAGCATGGAGTTCCACTTGCTTCCTGACCAACCCCACCAAGGGCAGACTCCGGCAGAGGCCTTAAAGGGACACTAATGGCAAGAAATCGCCACATGGTCAGTCTGGTTTTCCTCACGTTCTTCGTGATGTCCTTGTTGACCAACATTCTTGGGCCGATTGTGCCGGACATCATCAGCAGCTTTCACGTAAGCCTGACCGCCGCAGGATTTCTGGCCTTCGCTTTCTTCATTGCATATGGGGTAATGTCGATTCCCGCAGGTTTTCTGGTAGAACGATTTACCGAAAGACCAGTAATGATTCTGGCGTTTCTGGTGGGCGCGCTGGGATCGCTGAGCTTCGCGCTGTTTCCGCAATATCGCGTGGCCATTGTTTCATTGTTCGTGATGGGGGCCGGGATGGCCACGCTGCAAGTAGCGGTGAATCCTTTGCTGCGCGTGGCGGGCGGTGAAGAGCACTATGCTTTTAATTCAACCCTCGCGCAATTGGTTTTCGGCAGCGCGTCCTTCATTAGTCCGCGAATTTATTCTTATCTAGTACTCAACTTGAATGGTGCTTCGTCCGGGCAAAATGTTTTTCTTCGGGTTCTAAGAAGGCTAACCCCGGCTGGCCTGCCGTGGGCTTCGATGTATTGGATTTTCGCGGCTTCCACATTGCTGATGGTGGCAGTTTTATTTTTTTCGAAGTTCCCGAGCGTTCAGCACACAGACGAAGAAAGCGCTGGATCGTGGGAGATGTATCGCAGCCTAGCGCGTCAGCGAGTGGTCTGGATGTACTTTATCGCCATGTTCGCTTACGTTGGCTGCGAGCAAGGTACGGCGGACTGGATCTCAAAATTTCTTTACCAGTACCATGGTTTCGATCCTCACACCACGGGCGCAACTGCCGTTTCATGGTTTTGGGGGCTGCTAACTGCAGGGTGCTCCATCGGCATGTTGCTCCTGAGACTATTTGACAGCCGCAAGGTGTTAATTGGCGCGTGCGTCGGCGCGCTCTTTTGTCTCTCCGTGGCTTTGTTTGGACCGGCAAATGTGTCGGTGATTGGTTTCCCCGCTATCGGCCTGTTCACTTCGGTGATGTGGCCGATTGTCATTTCGCTGGCGCTCAATTCGGTCGCTGGGCACCACGGTTCTTTCTCCGGTATTTTGAGCACCGCCGTCGTGGGCGGGGCCGTGGTTCCAGTAATTATCGGGAGCCTCGGCGACCATCTCGGGTTGCGCGCCGGCTGCGCTTTTCTTTACGTCACATTTGGCTTTGTTCTCAGCGTCGGCTTCTGGGCAAAGCCATTGATCAGTAATGCCACTATCAGCTTCAAGAAAACTTCCTCTGAGGCTGTCGTTTGAGGGAGTACCGTTTGAAAGGCGATTTTACTAGGCAGATTGTGCATCGCAAGTAAGCGAAGAAATGCAAGAAACGAAGAGATGAAGGACAAAGATGGCCGGCCAAAACATAGAACGTCGTGAAATCCTGCGTATCCTGACACTGGCGGCGGGAGCTGCGACCTTCCCTGGCTTTAGTAAGTGGAGCTTTGCCTGCGGACACATCCGCAGCGCGCCGACGCAAATCAAGCCCGCGGTATATCAGCCACTGTTCTTTACTGCTCCTGAATATGCGATGATCGAACGCCTCGCCGATATTATTATCCCCACTGACAACACCCCAGGCGCGCGCGAAGCGGGAGCCTCAGAGTTCATCGACTTAATGGTTTCGCGGGATCCCAATCTGCAACAGGGCTTCCGCACCGGTCTGAGTTGGCTGAACCGTCACAGCCAAAACAATTCGGGCAAGGCATTCATGAACCTCAATCCGGACCAGCAGGTCATTCTGCTGGAATCGCTTGCTTACAAGAAGAAATTCCGCCCGGGTGAAGAACATGGGCGCAAATTCTTCGGTCTAATTCGCGAATACACCGTGATGGGTTTTTACACCAGTGAAATTGGCTTGAAGGAGTTGGATTTCCCCGGCCTGAAGTTCTACGCTGAGTCTCCCGCTTGCCCCCACAAGGATGACCCCGAACATCGTCATCTTGATACAGCGCCTTCGAAATCATAAGAAGCTTATGCCAAAACAGACTTACGACGTGATTGTCATCGGAACCGGCGCCGGGGGCGGCATGGCGATCAAAACCCTGTGCGAGGCCGGTCTGAAAGTCTGCGCGCTGAATTCCGGGCGACGGCTTGATCCGGAAAAAGATTTTCGAAACCACCGCATGTCTTGGGAAATGAAGTATCGTGGCTTCGGCGACCCCAAGACACGCATGAGAGACATGCCCGACTTCCTCGACTCGGAGTACAACCCAGGCGCCTGGGAACACGACATCGCGTATACCACTGCGCCGGGCACGAAGTGGATGTGGCCGCGTTGCTCCGCTGTAGGAGGAAAGACCAATTTTTGGGGCCGTAGTTCGGCGCGCTTCGGTGATGTCGACTTCAAGGCTGCCTCGCTAGACGGATATGACGCAGACTGGCCGGTCACTTATGACGAGATGGCTCCTTACTACACTCGCGTGGAAAAAATGATCGGCGTGGCCAGCACGGTGCAGAACCGTCCCAGCAATCCCGACGGAATTTACCTGCCACCGTTTAATTTCCGATGTTTCGACAGGATACTTCAGAGAGGTTGTGAAAAAGTTGGTGTGCCCTATTTGCCGGATCGAATCGCGCAGCTCACCGAAGCGCATGAGGGGCATCCCGCGTGCCATTATTGTGGAGACTGTACGTTTGGCTGTGAAGTGGGTGCCTTCTTCTCCGCGCCGTGGTTTTTGCTTCCAGTAGCTGAGGCTAGCGGGAACCTGGAACTGCGAACGAATGCCGTGGTCAAGAACATCTTGGTTGATCCCAACGGCCAGGCCTCGGGCGTAGCATATATCGATCGCGAATCGCGGCAGGAACATGAGGTCCAAGGACGCGCCGTAGTGGTGGCGGCATCATGTATCGAAAGCGCCCGGATCATGTTGAACTCAAACTCACGGCACTGGCCAACAGGTATTGCCAATTCCAGCGGCCAACTAGGGCGCAACCTGTGTGACCACCTGTATGCGACCACGGCGCGTGGCTACCTGCCGCAGCTTTTGGGGCAGCCCAGCTTCCCAGACAATGTTAGCGCTAATTCGATTGCATGGATGCCCCGCTGGCAGAACCTAAAACAGGCGGACGAAGAGAAATTTATCCGTGGCTATTCCGTCTATCCAGACGGGGGTTGTTCGGAGTTCCCGTCGTACCACGATCAAATCGAAGGTTTCGGATCGCTTTTCAAGCGGGAAATCAAGCGCCGGTATCCGACGCCAGTCAGTTTGACCCTGCAGGCCCCGACTTTGCCCTCCGACAAAAACTTTGTGGATATCGAACCGAAAGCGAAAGATTCCTTTGGAATTCCAAAAGCTCGTATTCACTTCCAATGGGGAAACAACGAGTTGCAGATGTTTGAGCATGCGAAACAGATCAGCGCCGAGGTGTTGCATGCCGCCGGTGGAGTTTTGGAATACGCTGCCGATGAACCCGAAATGCCCGGTTACAGCTTGCACGAAACCGGCACATGCCGCATGGGCAATGACGCCACGAAGTTTGTCACCAATCGCTTTGGCCAGACCCACGACGTTGCTAACTTGTACGTGTGCGATGCCAGTATTTTCCTGAACTGTACTGACAAAACAACCACGCTCTCGATTCTTGCCTTCGCTCTCCGTTCCAGCGATCGTCTTGTGGAGCAATTTCGCGAGGGAAGTCTTTGAATAATTCCGGAATCTGCAGCTCAGCCGGGGCCTGCTGCCTCACCTTTTTTGGGAATCTGACTCGACGCCGAAGACATCCTTCAGCAGCACGGCGCTGATTTGATGATCGATTTGAGTGGCGTCGGCTTCATCCATGTTGATCATGACCGCAACCACTATTTTGCGCTTAGGGTAGATCGTCAGGCTGGAACTGGCGCCCTGCTGGCCGCCGGCATGGCCGGCGATGTCCTCACCCTCAAACTGTCCCACGCCCCAGCCCATCCCGTAACCCGTATTTTTTCCGTCGCGGAGTTTCTGTGACGTCCACATGAGTTTGAGGGTGCCGGGTTTCACCAGCTCTCCGGCAAGCAGGGCGTCCGCGAGAGCGACAAGGTCGCCCGGGGTGGAAACGTAGCCGCCGCCAGGGATTTTGTAGCTGCTGTCCATGAGCCCGGCGTTAATAACCTGCGCGTTTCGCTTGGAGTATCCGCGGGCGCGGTGCGGGACGATCTCGAAAACATCATCTGGGAAGGTGTGCGTCATATGCGCGGGAGCGAAAACTAGTTGCTGCATGATCTCGGGATACGATCTGCCGGCCGCGCCTTCCAATGCGCACCCAATGACAGAGAAGCCGTAGGTGGAATACTGGTAATTCGTTTCCGGCTCGAAGAGCAAAGGATCGTTGGCGAAGATGGCGAACCCGTCAGAGAGCTTGGGGTAATGATGAGTATTATCCATCTCACCTTCCTTGTAATGGCGGACGCCCGAGATGTGGCCAAGCACCTCCCGGGCCGTGATCGTCCAAGGCTTCTGCGGGAATGCAGGGCAATATTTTTGGATAGGTGCGTCGAGGTCTAATTTGCCATCCTCGACAAGCCGCATTGCTGCGACGGCGGTCATCGGCTTGGCAATCGAGCCTGTTCGGAAGAGGGTTTCGGGAGTAGCCGAGACGTTGTTCTCGAGATCGGCTTTGCCGAAGGCTTTCTGGTACTGCATCTGCCCGTTTAGGGCGATGGCGACGGAAATAGCCGGGATTTGTTGTTCCGTAATCGCCTTCGCGACGATCTCGTCGATACGCTTCGCGGCTGCGGGCGGAATGGTTTGGGCGTCCGCGAGCCCGACAGTCAGAATGACTATGGCGAGCAGGCGCAAGCCGTTGCGCAGTGACATGCGTGACCTCCGTATCCCGAACCACACTATCATCTCTGCCTTGCATACATTAATACATGACACCGTTGCCTAAGCGGCGAACCGATCGATACTTGCGAGTGGTCAGATTCAAGGTAGTCAGTCGCTCAGCGTGTTCCCCGGCTCAAGACTTTTTCGATAACATGGTGTCTCCGAGCGGGCACTCCCATGATCGAGCGATGCGACTTCTCCGATCTCCCCGACCTGTTTGTCAATGCCAATGAGGAAAAGTCTGGCGCCCAGTTCGCCGGCATCGCTGCTGAAAACCCTCTCGCTGGAGCGATCCCAATGTACAGACCATCCCCGAATGGACAGATGCCAGGGATCACTACGCGAATTTTCGTGATTGCTAACATTCTCGTGGTATCGTGCCTGGCAATCGAGCGGCCGGACAAAGCCGTCTCGTTTCAATACGAGGATTATGTCCTCACGCATCCACTGACAGCGTGCGGGCCCGTCCCCACCGCTCTGGATCCCAACGGAGTCTATCCTTACGTCAGCTACTGCGAGACTGCCAACCGGCCAGTCCCCCAGAAATACACCTTCATTGTGCTGGAAAACGGATACATCAAAGTTACGATCTCTCCCGACATCGGAGGAAAAGTCACTTCCATTGTTCACAAAGGATCGGGTAAGGAGGTCTTGTATGCTCCCCAAGTCATACGTCCGACACGGATCTTGCCCCGATTCTATTTTGTGGCGGGTGGAATTGAAGTGAGTTTCCCGATCTCCCATTCTCCCACCCAGAACGAAAGAGTCCTCTATAGAATCGACCGCGCGAAGGACCGAGTCTATGTCACGTGCGGTGAGCGTGAGCTGCGATTCGGAATGCAGTGGTCCGTAGAATACTCACTAGCGCCGCAGGACACGTTCTTAACGGAACGCGTATTGTTCCGCAATCCCGGCACATTAGCATACCCATGGATGTCGTGGTCCAACGCGGCTCTGCCATCGGCCCCTGATACCGAATTTCATTTCCCCAAGGGCGAAGTCCTATCCCATGCTTCACGAATTGAAGCCATTGATTGGGAAAGGCAAGGACCCAAACGCGAATCCGACATTAAGGAAATGACAGGTTATTTCTGGAAGAGTCGTGACACTAATGCTTTCGGGGCCTACACACCTTCCCTGGGCACCGGTCTTTATCACGTCGCAGATGAAGCCATTTCGCCAGGAATGAAATTGTGGAGCTATGGCGTCGGCGACGACCGCGCTTGGGCCATGCTCAGCACAGCGTCACCGCAGCCATATATTGAGATCCAGGGAGGGCCAATCGGCGACCAGTCCATCAAACTGGAACTACCGCCAAAGAAAACGCGATGCCATGTCGAGTATTGGATCCCGACTGACAAGCCGCTGGACATCTATGGCTTGAGGGTTCCCGAGAATCATCTAAGAGCGGTGAGCGATATTCCCCTGTTTGAATGGGCAAGACTCGACGAGGTCAGGGTATGGAATGAGCTGTTGCACGCTTACGCGAACAAAGGCAGCTTGCCCGACCCTCCAACGATCGATCAGAACCGCTGGGCCCCGTCCGGCATGGAAAACCTCGCCCCTGCTTTCGAATGGGCCATCCAAAACACCCGTGACGCTAAGACCGAGCTCTGGAGATTTCACTATGGGGCCTGGCTGGCCGGCAGAGGACAGACAGAAGATGCGATCCGCATACTCTCTGCCTCTAAGATCGGCGTGGCGTCAGCACTGTTAGCTCGGCTCTACCAGGCGAAAGGTGATGCCAGGAAAGCGGCGGCAGCCTTGGAAGCGATTCAGGAACCTTGGCTTCAGTTGCACCCGCAGGTGGTGGTCGAACGGGACAGAATACTGCGCGCCGTGGGGACACAAACGCTTGCTGAGCGTGAGCAGTGGCTCAATAAGGTAGGGGCATTAAAGGACGAGTGGATCATCGAGCGAAAGGTGCAGCTTCTGATCGACAAGGGCGAAATTCAAAACGCCCGGCAATTACTCTTGTCCGTTTCATTCCAGAAGGTACATCAAACCTACACCCGCACTGGAATGTGGCTGCAAATCTGTGAAAGGCTGGGAGAACCGTGCGATCCGATTCCGCAAGTCCTTGGAGAAGATCGTCTGGCCCGATTTGGCGCCTACCGCGAGTTCCAGTAGTTACTACAAGAGCCGGCGACTGAGACTACTGACCCATAGCCCGACAACTGTATCAGGAGAAAAGTCCCTGAGAGAACAACACTGAGGCCAATACAGTAGCTAGTTTCCGCTAACTTTTCCGGGTCGAAGACAGAAACTGCAGCGACTTGGCGATCAGTTCCTCGGTTTCCTTGTAAGGGTCGCCGGAGGCGTCGTACTCCATCGAAAGATAGCCGCGGAATCCGGTCCTCTTGAGGATTGCGAAAACATACGCCAGATCCACCTGCACGTTGGCCCCTTTTTCGGTTGCCTCCGATTGTTTGACATGGCAGATGCCGTAGGCGTGGTTAAACATGGCTTCGACCCCGGCGTAGGCATCTTCGGGAGCCTTGTGCATTAGTGAATTTCCAAAATCAGGCAGGCCACGCAGCCACGGATTGTTCACCTTTTCAATCAGCTTCACCAGAAACACCGGGTCTTCGGTTACTCCGTCGTCGTTTTCCAGATGGATGACGACGTTGCGCGTGACGGCGTGTTCCACGATCCGGAGGAGCGTGTCGGTGGACCGGTCAAGATCGGGTGGTTGGTTATCAGCCGAGGCGATGTGTGTGCGGATGCTGGGAGAGCCGAGGGCGGCGGCGGCGTTAATCCACAGCTTGTTGTCGGCGACGGCCCACTCGCGCTCGGCGCGGTCGGCGGCGTAGAAGCTGTGCCGTCCATCGAACGCGATGTTGACGACCACGGATTTTGCCCTCTCGAGTGCCGTGCGGAGATCGTCCAGATACTTCGGTTCGAGTGACCGGAAATGACTACTCCAGAGTTCGACCTTGTTGATGTTGAACCGGGACTTTACTTGCGCGGCGAATTCGGTGAGCTCCATTTTTGGCGCGGTAGGGGAGGCCGAAGCGCTCACATACTCTGCGGGGAGAATGAAGTCGCGAAAGGGATAAGAGGCCACGGCCAGGCGGTCGCGCGGGTTGGCGGGAAAGGCGATGTTCGGTTGAGTTGGATGTGCTGTGGCGTCCAAAGATGGTAGCAGTACACCAGCGGTCAGCACCACGGATTGGGACAGGAATTGTCGGCGCGTTTTCATCATGTGCCTCACTCGCACTCGTGTTGTATCAGAGCCGAATTTCCTTTTTTGACTTCGAAAACGGGAGACATTATACGTCCCAATCGCCAGCTCCTATGTTGTTGGAACGATTTCATCTGGAGCACAAAGCCATTTCGATGAACAACTGTCGCGTAAATCGGCGTGTCGGACAATGCCGGCAGTGTCAAGTACTTTTTGAGCGTGCGAGCCCTTGCTCGTGTGCGGCTACAGTTCGGACGACGCGGCTCGCTTGTGCCGCCGTTCTTGAGCTTGCCATGGTGACATCCGAAGTAGTTCACTGGGATTTCAGCAAACGCGGCACGGAGCGGATTGGCTGAGATAAGATCATGGCCGCTGGCGATTGACGCCGGCAAAAAGATGTCGCGGTGTAGGCTTTCCGGCGGAGAGAATCATGTTCAAGTTCAGACTTCTGCAGTTGCCGCTTCTTCTCCTGGCATTGATTTCCCAGGGGAGCGCGCAGTTCGCACACACCGACCACAAGCAGATCATCGATGCCGCTGGTAAACCGCTCCTTGTTCGCGCGACAAATCTGGGTAATTGGCTGGTGCCAGAAGGTTACATGTGGCTGTTCGAAGGTGGACCGCAATCTCCTCATGAGATCCGCGCGTTGGTGTTGGAGCTGCTTGGACCTGAAGGGTCACCCGCATTCTGGCAGAAGTACCGTGAAAACTACATCACGAGGGAAGACATCGCACTCCTGCATCGGGCCGGCTTCAACGCCGTTCGAGTTCCTCTGCATTACAGTTTTTTTGAGAGCGACGACGCGGAAGGTTTCAAGCTACTGGACCGGTTGATCCTCTGGAGCCGTGCCGAAGGTCTATCTGTGATCCTTGACCTGCATGCCGCACCGGGCGGACAGACGGGCACCAACATCGATGACAGCTCTGGATATCCATGGCTATACCAGAGTCCACAAGAGCAGGAACACCTGATCGCCATCTGGCGGCGCCTCGCGACGCACTATCGCGATGAGCCGGCCGTTCTCGGTTATGACCTGCTGAATGAGCCGATCCCGCATTTTCCCAAGCTGGCACCTTTGAATTCTTTGCTAGAACCTGTCTACAAGAAGTTGTCGGGCGAGATACGAAAGGTTGATGCCCACCATATTCTCTTTCTCGGTGGCGCGCAGTGGGACAGCAACTTTTCGGTCTTCGGCAAACCTTTCGATCCGAACGTCGCATATACGTTCCACAAATATTGGACGGCGCCGGATGAAAGTGTGCTGCGGCAATATATTGATTTTCGCGAACGTTATGATGTGCCGATCTGGATGGGCGAGTCCGGGGAGAATACTGATGAGTGGATCGCGCAATTCGTGAAAACACTTGAAAAAAACAACATCGGATGGGCTTTCTGGCCGTATAAGAAGATGGAAAAATCGTCGGCGGTTGTCAGCATTATCCCGCCTGCCGATTGGGGAAAGATCTCGCAGTTCGCAAAGCTGCCGCGCAGCACTGCCCACGTGGAAGAACGGCTGAAGGCCCGGCCTGAACCGGAGACGATTACCCGTGCTTTCGCCGATTTGCTGGAGAACATCCGCGTGCAAAAGTGTCGGGTGAATGAGGGATATTTGAAAGCGCTCGGGATGAAGTTCGATATAGCGCCGGTCAATGCGGGAGGATCGACGAACTGAACGATGCTTCAATCATCAATGCACTCGTCGTTTCATGTAAATTTCAACGGCACGAATCGCGGGCGGATAACGTTGGGAACTCTATCGGAACCGCCCCCTTCAAAATCGCTCAGCGAGACACATCCTTTTCGGGCAGCGGTTCGGATAGAGCCGCAAGAAGGAAGCCGGTGGTGCGGTCGGAGCAGGATGTCTGGGGTTATGGGGTTTTCAGCCGCGTCGATCATCAGTGTGGCTGGTGAGAAGCGCCACGGATAGTGCTGCGAAACCATGGACAGGGGAGATCGGGCCGGCATCCGAGCCATGGAACGCGGGTTGATTGGAGGGCAAGATGGCTTGTTCTGAAGCGCGGGGCACACGTTCAAGGAGCATGGCGGGAGGCATGCGAGAGTGGTCGGGTTCAGCGAGCGATCAGGACGAGTCATAAGCACATGCGAGTCTTGTTTCCGCGAAGACGATCTGGGCAGCGGTGAGTCGTTGGAGGACGTAGATGGGGCCTTGGCAGAGAGGACACCGCCAGGTAGTAGGCCGGTTCAAGGACGATGCCTGGGTTGCTGGCGGCGACTGGTGGAGCAGAAGACGGCCGAGCGGCAGCAGGTTTTTTCGGTTGCGGGCCAACCAGCCGAAAATAGAGGGTGCGCTGGAAGCCTCTGCGTAATACATGCTGCAGGAAGCGCCGCAGAAACTCTGGGGAGAAAGTCATTTACGTTATGTTAAACATCGTCTCTACGACTTATTTCGGCGTATTCCGCCCGAATCGCTGTTGGAAAAGCCGATGAAAACCTAGTATAAGTATTTTGTTTACAATGTGGCGGCGTAGCTCAGGTGGCTAGAGCGACGGTCTCATAATCCGTAGGTCGTAGGTTCGAGTCCTACCGCCGCCACCAGTACTTTCAAGCACCTGGAGAATATCCGGCGGAACCTCCATTTCGCCTGGTTGCGCGGTGGTTGCGGTTTGTTGCGGAGTTGTTTCTGCCTCTTCTGCCCGGACCCCCGTCAAGCCTGTCTACGAAGCAAACATCGGCACCGGGAATCACCACTCTAACTCGTTTCATCGTCGCACGCTGGGTTGACCGCGCGCCTACCGAAAGCACGGGCATTGGGTGCTGACCCTACGAGCCTTCAATAAACCGCAATGGCTAGCCACAGGACGTAGAATTGGGTATGTAGACCAACCACGAGAAGAACCATAGGCATTTTCTTCTGACCTTTCAGCGCACGTTTGCCCTGCCGTCAGGGGGTGAGGACAACGTGAGGTGCTATGACTTTGAACACCGGACAGTTATACAAACCCTGCGAGGATCATCACCCCTGCAAACCGGCATATTTCTATCGAACGGAACACGTTTCTAACGTGGAGCAATCAATGCCAAGTGCGACCTCCAGTCTTGGGCACGGCTGGCGTGGTGCGTTCGCCTACAGACAATTGCTGCTGGGAGTTGTTTTCGGGGCCGCATTTCTGATCTTGGACGGGTCATCGACAGCATCCCTGGGGTGGGAGGGGGCGACCCCCTCGTATCTGCCGGTTGGACTGGCTCTGGCTTTGCTTTTGTGGGGAGGCAGGCGCTATGTGCCCGCGGTGTTCATTTCCAGCGTGATCGCTGCCGTAGTGAACTACCACCGGCTGATTTTTTCGTGGTGCGGCCTACCGGGGGCGATTGCGATATATCTCGGCTACGTGGGCGCTGCGGCAATATTGCGACGGCGCTGGCGCATCGATCCCAATCTGGGTACTCTGCGCGACGTTGGACGCTACATCTTAATTGCCCTCGGCGCGGCGACCTTGAGCGCTCTGTTCGGAGCGTTAACTCTGTTGGGAGACGGCCTGATCGGCCGATCCGCTGCTCTCAGGACGGCCGCGGGTTGGTGGGCCTCCGACGCACTTGCGATCATCACCTTCACGCCTTTCTTGCTTGTATTCGTAGCTCCGCTGGCGGGTCGCTGGTTGCGATCGGGAAGGGAATCCCGCCTATCCGCGGCGGGGCGCGCTCGCACTTCGGCAACCGAGATCCTCGAACTAGCGGCACAATCCGGACTTGTTGTATTCGCTATCTGGTTCGTCTTCGGTTATGCGCCGGCGATTCCCTATCAACCTCTTTATCTGCTATTCGTTCCCGTCATCTGGATCGCCGTTCGGCGTGGCGCACCAGGAGCCATACTGGCCACATTCGCCATCAGTGTCGGAATGACGTTCGCAGCCTGGATCACTCAGGCACCAAGCGGGTCTCTCCCCAAGCTGCAACTCGCCATGTTTGCGCTAGGACTGACGGGTCTTTGCCTGGGAGCAGTGGTCACCGAGCGAAAGCAGGCCGAACGGGCCATTCTTGAGTCGGAGAAACGCTACCGCCTCCTGTTTGAGCGCAACCTGGCGGGCGTCTTTCGCACCACGCTTGCAGGGCGCTTCATGGAGTGCAATCAGGCCGCCGCTTGCATGTTTGGTTATGACTCGACGGAGGAAGTCATGGCCGTCCCGGTCGTCAATTTTTATGACACGGCCTCCGACCGCGAAGTATTTTTGACAAAACTCAAATCCGAGAGAAGCGTTACTAACCACGAGATGAGGTTTCGACGCAAGAACGGCGAGTCTGCCTGGGCAATGTTAAATGTAAGTCTCGTCGATGACGATTCAGGCATCGCCACTATCATTGAGGGAACGCTCGTCGATATCACCCAGCGCAAGGTCGCCGAGGAACGAGTTCAAACCCTGGCCTACTATGATGCTCTGACCGGGTTACCGAATCGGGCTCTTCTGCGCGATCGATTGTCAAATGCACTCGCCACTGCTCGTCGACAGAAGCACAAAGTTGCAGTTCTGTTCTTTGATCTCGACTGCTTCAAGACAATCAACGACTCGCTCGGGCACTCGGTTGGGGACCTCCTTCTGCAAGACGTTGCAGAACGGCTCAAAAGGTGTGCCCGTGAAGGGGACACCGTAGCTCGATTAGGGGGGGATGAATTCCTCATCGTACTCACCCATGTTAACGACATCTCCGGCGCCGCAGTTTCCGCCGAGCGGTTTATGGATGCGATGACGGCCAGATTTGTCGTCCAAGGTCAGTCCCTTAGCATTGGTTGCAGTCTCGGTATCAGCATCTTCCCAGAAGACGGCGCGGACAGCGAAACTTTAATCAAGCATGCCGATGCTGCTATGTATAGCGCCAAAGACGGTGGACGGAACAACTTTCAGTTTTTTACCGCAGACATGAACGCTCAGGCGGTGGAGCGATTGGCCTTAGAGAACGGCTTGCGCCTGGCACTCGACAAAAAGGAACTCTTTCTCGTGTACCAACCGCAGATGGATATTGCCACCGGAACGATCAGTGGTTTGGAAGCGCTGCTTCGCTGGCAGCATCCGGAATTGGGCCTCGTGCCACCCGATAAGTTCATACGAATTGCTGAGAACAGCGGCCTAATCGTGCCCATCGGTGAATGGGTACTCCGGACAGCCTGTTCTCAGGCGCGTAAATGGCAGGACGAAGGGCTTCCTGCCGTTTCAATAGCAGTAAACGTATCAGCGGTCCAGTTTCGTCAACAGGGCTTCTGCGAACTCATTGGAAGAGTGCTCCGTGAGACTGGTCTTGCTGCGCACAATCTCGAACTGGAACTGACAGAAAGCCTCCTGCTCGGTAATGCAGACGTCACATTATCAGTTCTTCAAGAATTAAAAGCCATGGGGTTGACGCTGGCAATCGACGACTTCGGAACTGGCTATTCCAGTTTCAGCTATTTGAAGCGGTTTCCGGTTAGCAAGTTGAAGATAGACCGTTCGTTTGTTCGAGATGTCGCCGTGAATCCCGATGACGCGGCAATCACCATCGCAATCATCAGCATGGCCAAAAGCCTGAACCTCAAGGTAATTGCCGAAGGTGTCGAAGACGAAGCGCAGATGTCATTCTTGCGGGCACATCGGTGTGACGAGATTCAAGGCTATTATTTCAGCAAACCTTTAGCGGTGGACAAAGTTGGCGAGAAACTGCGAGGCGAGGTAGGACAGGACTTAAAAGACCATCTGCCGGCCCTATGTCAGTGACTTCGGTCGCACGCACCCTAACGATGTAGACACCGCTATCGGCGCGGGATCCTCCCGCGACCTTCCTCTCGTCCAGTGCGATTTTGCAACAGTAATCGTGCGAAATAGAGCGCGTCACAGGCATAGGTTGCGTCGCCAGATCGCGCCGGCCTTCGAGCGACGGACGTAATTCAGGAGATCGACGGCAAGTCTCAGGCCGGCAAGCCGAACGCTGTTTTTACGAGTGCAACTGGTTCCAGTCCATTCACTTCACAAATGTCAGCCCATGCGGGACGGCGCCGGAAAACACGTAGGCGTAGAGCATGACGATGATTCCGACAATGGCACCCAGAGCAACCGAATGCCACACCACAAATCGGAATATCGCTCCTTCGCTCCCGACTTGCTCGGTGGCGGCGGTTGCTATCGTAATCGACTGCGCGTCCACCATTTTGCCCATCACTCCGCCCGCACTGTTGGCCGCGCACATCAGAACCGGATCGATCCCGAGTTGCTGAGAAGTGATGCGCTGCAAACTCCCAAACAACGCGTTTGACGAAGTGTCACTTCCGGTCAGCGCAACTCCGAGCCAGCCGAGAAAAGTACCGAAGAAGGGATAAGCCCAGCCGGTTCGGGTGAAGGCGAGGCCGAGAACTGCATCCAGCCCCGAATAACGCGTTACGTAACCCAAGCCTAGCATGAAGGAAATCGCGACCACCGCCAGTCGCATCCGCACCAGAGTGCGCCAGAAGGTTTTCGCCAGTCGAAGCGGGCTCATGCCGAGTAGCAGTCCGGACAGGATCGATGCCAGGAAGCATCCAGTGCCGGTTGCGGAAAGCCAGTTGAAGTCGTACCGCGCCGCCTCCGGAGTGGGCTTCGCGACCACGGGAGCCGCGCGATAGACCGCGTTATGCAGGAGTGGGACATCCCAGCCGGGCGGGCCGGGCCGGAGTTTTCCGTCAGGGAGCACGACCTTGAAAGCCGGCGTGGTGGCCTGGTTGATTGCCAGCTTGATCTTGGGCAGACCCCAGAGAAGGACGAAGAGTGACAGGATGGCGAATGGCATCCAGGCTTTCAACACCTGGCCGACCGGATAAGACCGGACTTTATTATCAGTGCCAAAGCCGTCGAACTCCTTCGCAGCCCATTCTCCTCCAGCTTGGTCTGTGATGGGGGCGGTTGGCGGAAGTGGTGTTTCCTTCTTATCGTAGTCGAAGCGCCAGATTTTTCTCGGCTTCCAAAAATGGAGGAAGGCCACGGTCGCGATGATCGACACTGCGCCGGCCGCGATGTCCACCAGGTTGCTGTCAACGTGGTTCGACCAGAAGAACTGCGTGAATCCGAATGAGAGACCTACGACCAGAATGGCGGGTAGCACTTCAAATGTCTCGCTCCATCCCACCATGGTTCGCACCAGCCAGAACGGCACGAGGACCGCGGTGAAGGGAAGGATGCGACCGATCATGGCGTTGAGATCGGACTCCGGAAGCCCGCACACCGCAGCCAGCGTATGCACGGGAGTGCCGATGGCTCCCCAAGCCACTGGGGCGGTATTGGCAATGAGATTCAGAGCCGCCGCGTGGAAGGGCCGGAATCCGAGCCCAATCATGAAAGCTCCGGCAATGGCCACGGGCGCGCCAAACCCGGCGGCGCCCTCGATGAATGCGCCAAAGCAGAACGCCACCAGCAATACCTGAAGGCGTCGGTCTGGAGTGATGCCGGCGACCGATTCCTTCATGATCTCGAATTGGCCTGTCTCAACCGAGATGTCATAGAGAAAAACCGCTGCGAGCACGATCCAGGCTATCTTCAGCAGACCGAAGGCCACGCCGTACCCAAAACTTATTGCCGCAAGCGCCACCGGCATTCCGAAAAACACGACCGCCACAACCGCCGCCGTGACTGCTCCGGCAATCGCGCACCAGTGGGGTTTCACCTTGAGACCGGCGAGCAGTCCGAACAGCACAAGAATCGGCAGCGCTGCAACTAAGCTGGAAAGCCACCAATGACCGAAAGGGTCATAGATCTGAGTCCAATGCACGGTTTCTCCCCTCAGCCTTCCGGCCAACAACGCGCACAAGAATCCGACAGCGGGGCCGTAAAAGCAAGGGAAATTGCAATGTGAAATTGCAATGTGAAAGAAGGTTTCAGGGCTCCTGAGCAATTAAGTAGGGCGCAAAGAATTGACAATCATTGCAGCCCTCTGGTTTTATCTCTCGTACGACGATTCCAAGACGCATCGAAGGACTTCTGCATGCTGGTTGGCATTCGGACCCGCGATTTACGCAAGATATATACATCAGCGCCTCCTCTCGCCTCCGGTGGCGGTTTTGCGTTCAGTACCGCGCGCGGCAAGGGGAACAAACCGCCCAAGCCGCAGATCGTTGCTCTCGACGGCCTCTCGCTTGAGGTTTCACCGGGAGAGATCTTCGGTCTGCTGGGACCGAACGGCGCGGGCAAGTCGACGACGGTTGGAATCCTCACGACCCGCACGCGACCGACTGGCGGCCAGGCTTGGATTGGCGAGCGCGATGTCTGGAAGGATCAGGTCGCGGTCAAGCGGCTGATTGGAGTGGTAGCGCAGCGTCCTAATCTTGATTTTTCTCTCACCGCTCGCGAAATTCTTCTCTTCCACGGCGCCTATTTCGGCCTCGATTCACGGGAGCGAGCCGAACGTGCGGAGGCGCTCCTCGATCGCTTCAAACTCCGTGACCGGTCCGATCAGATGGCTCGCGGATTCTCCGGCGGCATGATGCAGCGTCTCTCCATCGCGCGCGCCATGATGCACGACCCCCAGATACTTTTCCTGGACGAGCCCAGTGCCGGCCTGGACCCGCAAACCCGATTGCTTCTTTGGGAAATCATCCGCGAATACAACCAGCGTGGCAAGACCATCCTGCTGACCACGCACAACATGGAAGAGGCTGACGCCCTGTGCCAGCGTCTGGCCATCATCGATCATGGACGCATGATCGCCTTGGGTACTCCCGGGGATTTAAAGGCTTCGGTACCTGGTGGTTTTCTGCTGCGGTTGCGCTTCGGCCATCACTCCCCTGAATTGCTGTTGCGTCTTCAGACCCTGGCGGGTGTGACGGAGGTGCGCCCGAACAATGACAACTCTGCCGACCTATATGCTGACCGCGGAGGCTCGCTGGTTTCTGAGATTGCTAATCTTGCCGCCGGCGCTTCGGTCGAATTGTGCGACGTCCACATCTCGGAACCCAGCTTGGAGAATCTCTTCCTGCACCACACCGGAAGGAGCTTGCGCGAATGAACTGGAAGACGTTTCTAGCCCTGCTGGCGCGCGATGTTCACGGCGCTCGCCGCAACTTCGTTCCTTTGCTGCTGCAGACTTTCTTGCAGCCGATGATGTTTGTGTTCATCTTCGGCCGGGTGATGGTGTCGAGCGGCTACATGCCCGCCGCATACAAGAGCCTGCTCTTGCCCGGGATCATGGCGATCAGCATGGTATTCACGGGCGTTTGGGCGGTCGCGATGCCTCTGATCGCCGAATTTCAGTTTACTCGCGAGATCGAAGACCGCCTGCTGGCGCCGATTGAAATCTACTGGGTGGCCATAGAAAAAGTAGTTTTTGGCGCGATGCAAGCATTGCTTGCCGGCCTCGTGGTCATTCCGTCGGCGTGGCTGCTGCTGCGTCCGGGCGTGGAATTGAACATGCGTTCTCCGCTGGGCTTTGTCTCGGTTACGCTGCTCGTGGCGCTTTTCTCCGCCTGTGGTGGTCTTGCTCTTGGCTGCAGCATCAATCAGACTCATATCGGTCTCATGTTCAGCATGGTCTTGACCCCAATGATCTTTTTTGGCTGTGCCTATTACCCGTGGAGCGCGTTAAATCACTTTCCGATCCTGCAGAAAATCGTCCTGGTGAATCCCCTCGTTTACGCGAGCGAAGGCCTGCGAGGTGCGCTCGTACCCCAGTTCCCGCATCTCGCGATGCCGGTTGTGTTGATAGCGTTGACGTTCTTTGACGCGCTGCTGTTGACGGCAGGGCTCCGGCAGTTCCACCGAAAGGCCGTCAGTTAGGTTGCAAAATCCTGCGGCGCGAGGGCGTAACTAACCAAGTTCAAACGCTACTGCACTTTCCCGTCGGTGTCCATCCGATGGAACTCGCCGAGTCCCAGCTCTCGCACGCCGGATTCGATCTTCGCCCGATCGCCCACAACGATCCAGGTTAGGTTGTCCGGGCGCACCACTTCTGTCGCGGCCTGGTTCACATCACTCGTCTTGAGGGCGCGAACTTTTCCTGCGTAGGTGTCGTAGTAATCGTCGGGGAGGCCGAATTGCACCATATCCACGATTGACTGTCCCAGGGCGTCTAGCGTCTCGCGCGATCCCGGAAGCTTCAGCGTCTCGTTTGCCTGAATTTTCGCGAGTTCGTCGGCACTCACCGGATGGTCGCCCACGATTCCGCGAAACTCCTTGTTCATCTCCACCAGCGCTTCCTTCGTCTTGTCGGTTTGCACGGGTGCGACCGCGTAAAACGGCCGCTGCGAACGGGCGTCGCGAACAACGGTGCGCGCTCCGTACGACCAGTGTTTGTCTTCCCGCAGATTCATATTCAGACGCGCGCCAAACATTCCACCCAGGCTATTGTTCATCGCTTCAATCGCGATTTCCTGCGGATTCGCCCTCGGTGGCGCCACCACTCCCGCGATGATCACCGATTGCAGCGCGCCGGGCTTGTCGATCAGGTACACGGTGGATTTAGTCGCCACGGGGACGGTCTGCACATTCTTGGCGGGGACGCTTCCGCTCTTCCACCCCGCGAAAAGCTTCTCCAACTTTGGTGTTACTTCCTTCAGCGTCGTGTCGCCCACCACAATTAGCGTCGAGTTGTTGGGACGCAGCCATGTGTCATGAAACTTCACGAGATCTTCTCTCGTCAGTTTCGCCACGCTTTCTTTTGTCCCGGAGCCGGTTAGCGGATTTCCATATGGGTGTCCTGCTCCGTACAACAGCCCTGGCAATACTCGCAAAGCCAGTGTCGCAGGCGTGTTTTGTTCGCGGTCGATTCCAGCGAGCACCAGCTTTTGCTCGCGCTTCACTTCGGTCTCTGGATACGACGGATGCAAAACTACGTCCGCAAACAGGTCGAGCGACGGGTCGAGTTTTGCGGTCAACGCCGAAAGGGAAACGAACGATAGATCGAGGTTCGAAGACCCGCGCACTGTGGCTCCGAGCGTTTCCAGTTCGTCGCTGATTTGCAGGGCGTTGCGCGCGCGCGTCCCGTCGGTGAGCACCTGCATCGCGAGGTTGGCAGTCCCCGGGGTCGCCGATGCGTCAGACGCGAATCCGGCGTCGGCTGCCAGCGTGAAATTCACCAGCGGAACTTCGTGACGCTCCGCCAGGATTACTTTCAAGCCATTCGACAGCGTCGCCCGCTGCAGCTTCGGGAGTTTCAGTTCGGGCGGCGTGCCGATATCCGGCGCTTTGCTGCGGTCTGCGCCCGCGGACGCGGTCGTGTAGTCGGGAAACGGATCCACTTCGAGGATGTACACGCCGTCCGACAGCCACCGTTCGGCCGCCGCCCGCAGATCTTCCGCCGTCGCCTCTTGCACTCGTTTGAGCGAAATCTTGTAGGCGTCCGCGCTTCCGCGATACACCTGGCTCTCCGCGAGCCGATCCGATTTTCCGCCGAACCCTCCAATCCGCTCGATTCCGCGGATGAAGTTCGCCTGGTGCTGAGCCTTGACGCGCTGCATCTCCTCGGCCGCCGGCCCGTTTTTCAGAAATCGCGACAGTTCCTCATCCAGTTCCTTTTCCACCTGCGCGATGCTCTGTCCCCGCCGCGCGGTCGCCCGGACGTAGAACTGACCTCCAATTTCTCTTAAGTCGGTGAAGGCCACAGCCTCGGTCGCGATCTGGTCCTCATACACCAGACGCTTGTAGAACCGCGACGATTTCCCGGAACTCAGGCAATCGCTCACCAGGTCCAGATAGTCGCCTTCCGCGCTGCCATATTCCGGAATGTTCCACACCTTGTAGATTCGCGCTTGCGGCACGCGGTCTTCGACCACCTGGCGGTGCGTCCCCGTCATCTTTGCTACCCACACTTGTTGGTGCGCCACCGGCGGCCCCGACGGAATGTCGCCAAAATATTTCTCGACCTTTTCTCGCGCGGTCTTCCGGTCGATGTCGCCCGCCAACACCAACACCACATTCGACGGCCCGTAATACGTCTTGAACCATTCCTGCACGTCCTTCATCGACGCCGCATCCAGGTCCGCCATGTCTCCGATCGTCGTCCACGAATACGGATGCCCCGCCGGATAAGTATTTTGCGTGAGCAGTTGCCGCGTCACTCCGTACGGCTGGTTCTCGCCCTGGCGCTTCTCGTTCTGCACCACGCCCCGCTGGAGATCGAGCGTCTTCTGGTCGAGCGCGCCTAGCAGGTGCCCCATGCGATCGGACTCCATCCAGAGCGTAAAATCCACCGCCGAGGTGGGGACATTCTCGAAATAATTTGTGCGGTCCGGATTGGTGGTGCCGTTCAAATCCGTCGCGCCGATTCTTTCCATGCCGTCGATGTACCTCCCCGGCGCGTGCTCGCTGCCGCCAAACATCAGGTGCTCGAACAGATGTGCGAACCCGGTCTTCCCCGGTTTTTCATTTTTCGAGCCCACGTGGTACCAGGTATTGATCGCCACGATCGGCGCCTTGCGGTCCTCATGCACGATCACGGTCAGACCGTTGTCCAGCACGAAGCGCTCATACGGAATATCAATCTCTGCCGTTTGCACCGATTTGCTTTGCGCCGATTTGGTCTCGGCCGAACCACTTGTCACGAGTGCGAGCACCAAGAACAAAACCACAAATTCCAACCGCATTCTTAAACCTCCGACCAGACTTCTCCGCCGCAGACCGATTTCGTCTCAGCTCTCTTAGACTTTGGAAACGCAAAATAGTTTACACCTGAGGTTTGAAATCCCTCCCCGGCTCCCATCGCCCCATGCTCCGGATCCGCCCTCAGCGGTGTTATCCTAAGGCGGGATCACGCTGCCGGGCTGTAACCCCCTCATGTCCAATCCAAGGATGTCCGAAGCAAATCCGTCCGAACAAAACACGCCCAACCCGGACGCTCAGGAACCTGCGCCAGCCACCGAGCCGACCGAATCATCTCCGGCCGAATCATTCAAAGATATTTTTTCCGAGTACGAGCAGAGTCATTCCCGCAAGAGCGAAGCCGGCAATCCGAGACGCGAGGGCACCGTAATTGCCGTGACCGCCGGCTCCGTCGTTCTCGATATCGGATTCAAGACAGAAGGCGTTCTGCCCCTCGCCGCGTTTCCGCCGGACAAACCGCCGCAACCCGGCGACCGGGTGCAGGTCACGGTCAAGGGCCGCGATCCGGAAGGCTACTACGAACTGACTCGCGGCACAGTCGAGCGTCCAACGGACTGGGCGTCACTGGAGAAAGCTTTCGAAGAGAAGTCGACAATCATTGGCACCGTGACGGGCGTGGTCAAGGGCGGGTTGAGCGTGGACGTGGGAGTGCGAGCGTTCATGCCGGCCTCGCGCAGCGGAACCCGCGATGCGTCCGAATTGGAGAAGCTGGTCGAGCAGGAAATCCGCTGCCGCATCATCAAGCTCGATGTGGCGGAGGAAGACGTGGTGGTCGATCGCCGCGCCATTGCGGAAGACGAAGAACGCGCCGGCAAACAGCGACGCTTCTCGGAACTCAAAGAGGGCGATACCGTGCAGGGGGAGGTTCGCAGCTTGACCGATTACGGCGCGTTCGTGGATATCGGCGGCGCCGATGCCCTGCTTCATGTCGGCGAAATTTCATGGCGTCGCGTCAACAAGCCGTCGGACGTGCTCTCCACAGGACAACAGATCGAAGCCGTGATCATTAAGATCGACTCCGACAAACGGCGCATTGCGATCAGCATGAAGCAGTTGCAACCGCATCCGTGGGACGCGATCGCCGAAAAATATAAGGCAGGCGAACGGGTGCACGGCACGGTTACCCGGCTCACCGATTACGGAGCGTTTGTGGAACTCGATCCCGGGATTGAAGGTCTGATCCATATTTCCGAAATGTCATGGGCCAAGAGAATCCGAACTCCGTCTGACGTAGTGAAACCGGGCGAGACCGTTGAAGCCGTGATTCTCGGAGTGAACGCGGCGGAACGCCGTATCTCCCTTGGGCTGAAGCAGGCGCTGGGCGATCCCTGGGCGGGGGTGGCACAAAAATTTGCGCCGGGCACGGTGATCGAAGGGCCGGTTACCAGCCTGACGAAGTTTGGCGCCTTCGTGCAGCTTACCGAAGGCGTGGAGGGCATGATTCACGTCAGCGAAATCAGCGCGGACAAGCGCATCAATCACCCGCAAGAAGTGCTGCGAGCCGGGCAAGTAGTCAAGGCGCAGGTGCTCGCGCTCGACCCGGAAAAGCGGCTCATACGCCTGAGCATGAAACAACTGGTTCCAACCGGTCTGGATGAGTACCTCGCCGAACATAAAGTAGGCGATATCGTCACGGGCCGCATGGTCGAGGTTTCCGAAGGACGCGCACGAGTGGAACTTGGCGAAGGCGTGCTGGCAACGTGCCGGATGCCAGAGGAAAGTTCAGCGAAGCCGGCGCAGGAAGACAAGCGCGCTGAACCGGATTCACGCTCATCGTCATCTTCGAATTCGGCGAAGCCTGATCTGTCGTCGCTCGGTTCCATGCTGCAGGCGCGTTGGAAGAGCGGCGCTGCCGCCGATGAGGCGAAGCCTGAAGGCATGCGGGCCGGGCAGATCCGAAAGTTTCGGATCGCAAAGCTCGATCCGGTGACGAAGAAAATTGAATTGGGGTTAGCGTAATCGCGGGCATCTTCCATTCCAGGATCGATTCCACAGGTCTTCAACGGTCCCCAATGGCGCCTTTAATGCGGATCGCAAGCTGGTGGTCCTCGGCGACGATCAACTGGTTGCGATGCTTGACAAAATACAAAGGAAAAGTGCTCTCGATCAGATTGGCGGGCCACGGCTCGGGGCGCCCCGCAAAAGAGTAGCGATAGCTCTGACCATCATAACGCTCGATCACCCGAAGCTTGTTGAAATTCTGCGGCTTTCGGAAAAAGAGCGCTTCGAAATCACCCTCGTTTGTTCTGTAGACAGCAGCTCCTTCCTGCCCTTCGAACGTATCGGTCATTTGCGACGGACAGACACAAGTGACGATGAAGGAATGGCTGATTAAGGTCTGGGCTAAGTCCATCGCGTCGGGATACGCCGCATCGCTCTTTGCAAGGGAAGGCTGGTCCACATCGTTGCAGCCCTGCAGCTGTTGAGTACTGCCCGCTGTTACGAAGCTGGGAACGACTACCAGGACTAGAGTTCTCGCCGCAAGGAGAAGGGCTTCGGGTACCTTCATGGTTCACCCCGCATGACGAACCAAGCCAGGCCGCTTCTGTTATGGAGAGCTAACCGCCTGAGTTAGCCGCCATGAGCGCGAACAACGCCGGCAGATAGATAATCGTCGCCCGCAGTAAGCGGCGCGCCGACGGTTTCGACGCGGGCGCCGTTGCCGGCAGCTGCGGATACGCCATTCCCATCGACACCCGGAACAGCGCCGCGCCCATCAGGATGGCCCCAATCAAATAAACCCGTCCCGCCATGCCCAACGCAACCGGCAGAATGCTCACCGGAATCAAGGCTCCAGAATAGGCCAGAATCCGCCACACGGTGGACTTCCCGTCGGAGTCCACTACCGGCAGCATGCGGATGTCGCCTTGCTCATAGTCCTCGCGATAGAGCCATGCGATCGAGAGAAAATGCGGAAACTGCCAGACGAACATGATGGCAAAAAGGATCAGAGTCTCGACTTCCAGCTTTCCGCGTGCAGCCGTCCAACCCAGCACCACCGGCATGGCTCCTGGAAACGCGCCAACAAATGTGCACATCGGAGAGACTTTTTTCAGCGGAGTGTATACCTTCAGGTACACCAGTGAAGTCAAGAACACTAACAGGCCAGTCAGTAAGTTGGCATAGATTGCCAGATAGGCGGAGCCGCCGAGAGTCAACGCCAACCCAACCGTTGCCGCGTGTGCCCTGGTCATGCGTCCCGAAGGCACAGGGCGCTGCGCGGTACGCCGCATCCGCGCATCCACGCTCGATTCGAGCACTTCGTTCAGCGCCGCCGTTCCACTCGCAACCAGCGCCACTCCCAACAAGGCATGGACGAGGCCCAGCGACCACGACGACACGCCCAACTTGTGAGCGCCAAGGAAGTAGCCGCACCACGCCGTAAGGACGATCAAAATCGTAACCCGCGCCTTCGTCAGTTCCGCGTAATCGCGCACCCGAGAAACAAAGTTTTGCAAGATGGCCCCCACGCTCGCCCGCTTGTGCCCTTCCGCCCTCATCCGGCAGTTTAGCTCAAACCGGCGTCACAGAAAAATCCCCACGGAACAGAGAACTCCAAAAGAGAGCATTCGTACCGCGCCGTCGGTTCAATGTCAAGCCAAAACTTTAAGCCAAAACTTTTAAGACGACAAGCGCGTCCCGACGTCAGATGCTCGCACCAAACGAAGTCGTTGGCAACTGGCAATGGCAACCCAACTACTGACCGCCCGCAGGTCCGGCAACATTGAATGTCTCGGGTGGATCAAAATAGCACTGATGCCAAAGAGCTGCGTCGGATAACGTACCCGCCTTCCACTGTTGAACCGTCGGGAGCGTTGCGGCAATCATACCGCCATCGACCGAATCGAAGATCAACACGACTCCAGCCAGCTCCTGCGATTTGGCCGCCAGCTCCGCGTAGTTCTTGTCGAGCAAAGACTTGGCGAATTCCAGCTTCGCCCGCGCACCGCTGTCTGTCTCGTTTTCCTGGATCTTTTGCACGGAGATGATTTTCACGTTCTTGCCCCGAAGCGGCTCCCAATCCCCCGGGAAGGGCGCAGTTTCCTCGCGCGTTACCTGAAATAGATCGGCCGCAACCAGTTTGGCACTCGCGCCGGCCTGCGGAATGTCCGAAATGCCCTCGGGCATCTCCAGGCTCGTGCGCCAGATCCATCCCCGCGACAAGCCGGAAATCCGCACATGAACCCAATCCACATTGAAATCCAGCATCTCGAACTCATCGTGCGCGCTCGCCAGAAACAACGTCTTGCCATTCAAGCTGGGAGTTGCAACCACCGGAGTTCCTGATTTCTTTATGGCCACCAGATTCTTCGGATGCGCCTGGTTCTTGAGCACCTCCTCCAAACTCGCGGCCTCGGCCTGTAAGCCGGTTGCGGTTCGATCAAGCTTCAGCGAATTTTTCGAATCCGCCAGTTGCTGTGCTGACAAACCCGCGTCCGCCGAAGATGAAAATGTGCGTCCGGCGTCCGGCAACCGCGGCATCGGCGCCGAGAGGGTCGGTTCCTGATTGCCCTTATTCTCAATTCCTTTTGCTGCAGTTGAGGGCCGCTTGGCCGACGTCGGCGCCGGAGAGCTCCCTGGAAAACTGTCGCCAGAACTTCCGCCCTCACTCGCCGCACCGGGACTCGTCGCCAGCAGATCGGTTAATTGGTCCAGCAGATCGGATTCGAGCCGGCCATTTGACGTCAGCAGTTGGTATCCCGAATGAGATGGAATTGAATCCGCGTACCATGCCGTTACCTTCGTGTTCACCCGCACCACCGATCCGCCTGACGCCGTCGAACTCACCTGCGCGGCAGATTGGTAATACGCTCGCTGGTAGCGGTTCAAGGGATGATCGCCAGGCGAAGCGAATCCTTCCAACGCAGGCAGGCGTCCACTCATCGATGGTTGCAGTTCCTTCAGCGCCTTTTCCACTGCGCCTTTCGATTGACGGTAGGTGCGCTCGTGTGAGCCTGCTTGCGGGCTGCCGCTCTGTACGGCCACCAGAAGCACAACGAGCGGAAATACGGCTCGCAGCGCGGCGCGCAGTAACCGGCGAGGAATTGACGGCGCAATTGGTAAACTCCGCCCGGTCACGGCAGTTGCTCCAGTTGGTCGCGTCGAATCCATCCATGCTGTCCGTCGTGCGTCTCCACACCGTACCAGTAAGGCGTCGAAATCAGAATCAACACTTCGACGCCAGGTTCCAGTGATTTCATCGTGCTTGCAGTGTGGAACGGAGCGGACTTGAGTGGCGCTCCGGGTTTCTTGACCAGTCGCTCCACCTGCCGGCGCAACTCCGCAACGTGTTGTTCCAGCGATTCATCGGGCTGCTGCTCGTACGCCGCCGACGGTTGCGGCGTCGCCGAGCTTGGGGACGCAGGGGATGGTTGTGCCGTCGACGGCGGTGTGCTCAGCAAAACTGTGTCATCGGTCACGCTGAGCCCGAAGTTTTTCTTCGCCAGGCGTTCCTGCTTCGCCTGTTCGGCCTCGGCATTTTCTTTTTTCATCAGCTCAACCGCTTGCAGGCGGTCCTGGATGCCCTTGTACTCGCTGCTTTCGACCGAGCCGTTCGATTGGTGCACACTGTGCCGAAAATCTTCCACAAACAGGGCGTCAATTCGCAGGACGGTATTCTTGTCACCTTGCGGTTGCACCACGTAGCGCACGGCCAGCGTTCCAACATCGCCGCTGTCTTTGAAATTTCGCGGATCGAGTGCCTGCTTCCGCACCTTGTAGAAAACCTTGCCGCCCTCCGTCCATGCCGGAAACACTGGTGTGGACGTGGCCGCGACCGCTCCCGCGACGTATTCGTCCTTGTTGTATTCCTTGGTTCCCCGGATCAACGTGTTCTGCGCCACGTCTTCGACAACCTGCGCGACTTCCGGCTCCGGCAGAGGAACGTTGACGATCAGGCCCGCGCCATACTGAAGAACATCCTTTTCGCGGCCATGCGAGGGGAGCGCCGCCGCAGTCAGCAAGAGAAATGCTGCCGCCACCCGGAGACAATATGAGGAAAATACGACAACCGGATTCAACCAAGCGCCGCCATTCAGTCCCTCGCCACGAAAACTCTTGTCCCAGATCACAACCGGCTCCGGTGTCCTGTGGCAAGAGTCTGATACGGCAGGATGATCGCTGTCAACTCGCGCCTAAGGCACTCTGAACCCATCCGGGTCTCCTCCGGCGGCGCTTTGTAAAAAAATGTAAAAGTAAAAAAATTGTAAAAAAATTGTAAAAAAATCTCGCAAACCCTCTTGCACTTCATCACAGCCGGTAGTAGTATCCACCCCTTGTGAGTGGTTGGACCACTTCACCGGAAAAGTTTTGCGGGTTTTTTTCCCGAAACGGACGCGCCTGCAACGAAGGTTACGCTTGATCGTTGCTTGGCCGTTGCCGTTTGCACGTTGTGCAGAACTTTCGTCTTTCGAAGTCTATGAACTCGGCTGAGGAGTGCAGCATGCGTATGTGGGCGCAGTCTCATCTCTATCAGAAGCCGCAGCGGATAAATTCCGTCCTCGCCGCTGCTTTCGCGTTAATCTTTCTTGTCTTGGGCGCCAGCCAGTCGGCCAGCGCGTTACCTGCCTTCGCCAGAAAGTATGGCCTGCGCTGTTCGGCCTGTCATGAAAGTTGGCCGATGCTGAATTACTTCGGCCAAAAGTTCAAAGACAACGGCTACCAGCTCATGAACGATCGCGATGCTCCGATCTGGCAGAATCCCGGATACTGGCCCGTCACCTTCCGTATCCTTCCGATCTGGCATCGGGTAAGCACCGGCAAAGTTCCCGTCGACAGCGGTGACGGCCAAGTCGAGCAGCGGATCACCTCGTCGGGATTCGATATCAGCGGCCTCGACTTCCATACCGGAGGCACGCTGGAAAAGAATATTTCCTTCTATGTCCTCCCTTCCTCCGATGCCACCGCCTCCTTTCACTTTGAAACCGTCATGGCGCGGCTGGACAACATCTTTGGCAGCACGTGGCTCAACGTAAAGCTGGGTAAGTTCGAACTCGACAATCTCCTTTCCGAGAAACGCATCCTTACGCTCACGGGCAACGGTGGCATCTACCAGCTCTATCACTTCTCGCCACAGGGTGACGGCAACATCTTTGGGCAGATGGGAGACAACCAACTCGGTGTCGAGGTGATGGGGCACTCGTACAACGACCGCACACGCTACTCCGCTGCGCTGATCAGTTCGAATGACGGCCAGCCGGGGCTCCCCTACGGCGCGAACTCTTACTCCGGATTTTTTGCCGCCAGCCAGGCATTCGATACCGGCAAATTGGGTGTGCAACGCGTCGGCTTCTATGCCATGGTCGGCGAAGCTCCGACCACCTGGCTCACCACCGGAGGAGCGCCTATTGGCGGTTCAGGTACCGGAAACAAAGGTTACAGCCGCGAAGGCTTCGTCGGACAGTTCTACTTCGGCCAGCACTTCGATGTCCAGGTGGTCACGCAGCACGGGTCGGACAGCGCGTGGTTCGGCCAAGGCTATGGCGATTTGATCGATGGGGTTGCTACGCTCAACAACACGCCGGGTACAGTGCTCCCCGCTGGCTCGCGCAACCCGACCTGGAATGGCGTTCTCGTCGAGCCGCACTACGTCTACAGCCCGCAACTCATCTTCCTCGCGCGATATGAAACGATCAGGATGTCCCAGCAGTCGACTCCCGGAACCCGCTCGGACCTCGGCAACATCACCACCTACACCGTCGGCTACCGTTACAACCCATTCATGACGAGCCGGGCGGGTTTTGCCTGGCATAACGAGTTCAACCTGTTCCATCAGACCGGGACGGCGCCGCTGAGCGGTACGAATATCAACACGAGTGAAGTATTGACCGGATTTGATTTCGACTTCTAACCATCATCCGCCGGCGAACTCGATTTGCCGGCGCTGACTTCGGTGCAAGGGTGCTGACTATGAACTGCTTGAAGCCAATCCGCTTAACCGGCGCGATTCTTTTCGCTGCGATCCTCGGAGCCGTCTTCGCCGCGACAGCCTCCGCCCAGGACGTGCCCGACCTCGGCCCGAAGCCGCGTCTTGTGATCAAGCCCATGGAGAGCCACATCGGAAATATCACCGGGCATGCCGCAGCCGCGAAGTCCGACTATCGCCGCTATTGCGCCGGCTGTCACGGCGACTACGGCGATTCCAACGGCGAGAACGCGGTTTGGCTTGATCCGAAGCCGCGCGACTTCACCATCGCGACTTTCAAGTGCCGCTCCACTCTTACCGGCACGTTGCCCACCGACGAAGATCTCTTCAACACCATCGCGCGCGGTCTTACCAACTCCAATATGCCGGTCTGGAGTACGTTCACCAAACAGCAGCGCGCCGATTTAGTGGCCTATATCAAGATATTCTCGCCCCGTTGGGAAAAGGAAAAAGCCGGCGACACGATCAAGATTCCGGCTGAGCCCCCGATCACCATGGAGAGTATTTCCCACGGCAAAGCGCTCTTCACCAAGCTCGAATGCTGGAAGTGCCACGGTCCGCACGGGGAAGGCGACGGTCCGTCTGCCGCGACCCTCACCGACAGCAAAGACAACCCAATTCGTCCTTACAACTTCGCCGCAGGTAAGGGGGACTCGCGCTTCAAGTGCGGCGACACCAACCAGGATATCTACAAGATCTTCATGACCGGCCTGGACGGCACGCCCATGCCTTCTTTCGCGGACGTGATCCAGCCGAACGACGCCTGGGATCTCGTCCATTTCCTGCGTACGTTGCAAGTCAACCGACACAGCAAAGAGAACGAAGTTCTGTCGGCTGCGCACGGACTGATTCCCCCGTACGTGGATAAAAGCCCGCCGCCCGCCGCCGCCCCGCCGGCCGATAACAAGCCGCCCGGTGGCGCGAACTAGTCACGGACCTAGTCATAGACACTAGTCACAGACGAGGAGAGGAATTCGATGAAAGCTCACTACAAAACATTTGCGGTAACAGCCTGCACGCTGCTCCTGCTTGGGTTTGGTCTCTTGTACTCGACACGTAAGACGCTCAATGTGAGCGCCGCAGCAACAGGCGGGATCACGGGAACGATCAAACTCGACGGCACGCCGCCCCACCAAAAGCCGATTGACATGTCGAAAGAGCCGAATTGCGCGAAGGAACACGCCAGCAGTCCGGTTACCACGGAGACTGTCGTTGTCGGTCCGAAGGGAGGCCTGAAGTGGGTTGTGGTGTACATCTCCGAGGGTCTGGACGCGGCTGCGGCCAGCCAGGTGCCTCCAGTGAAGCCGACTTGGGATCAAAAGGGTTGTCAGTACATTCCGCACGTGATGGCGCTCGATGTGAATCAGCACTTCGAGGTGTCCAACAGCGATCCGCACTCTCACAACATCCACCCCCTGCCGAAACCCAATGGGGCGAATCATGAATGGAACCGGTCGCAGCCGCCGGGGACCCCGCCATTCGACCAAGTCTGGGCGGGCGAAGAAATCGCAATTCCGGTCAAGTGCAACATCCACCCCTGGATGCACGGCTACATGGCGGTGGTGAAAGGTCCGACGGCAGTGAGCGATGACAACGGCTCTTACACCATCAGCAACTTGCCGCCGGGCAACTACACGGTTACGGCCTGGCAGGAGACTTATGGCGCCCAGAGCCTGAAGGTGACGGTCGCGGCGGGCAAGCCGGCAACTGCTGACTTTACCTACAAGGCGAAGTAAGGAGTCGAATCATCGGCGAGCGCCGCGGGACAATCCTGCGGCGGCTTTGAGACAAACGTGGCAGCCGGGATCTGCACCGGCGGGGAGCGAAGCGTCGTGGCAAAATTCCTTGCAGTGACCATCATTGTGATCGCGATAGCATCCGCGATTCCCATCCTCCGACACACCTGGGTGGCGCCAGAGGACATCTCGACTCACGGATATCTGATCGATGAGCAGATGTCAGAAACCATGGCGGAGGCTGGAATCGCCTTTCTCGCCGCACAGTTCATTTTGGCGCTTTTCATCTGGCAGTTCTCCAACCCTCGCCCGGATGCAAAGATTAAAAGTTTTCCCGGCGGCGCCAAGGCTTTGGTCATTGCTGCCTTGCTGCTGGTGGGCGCGGAAGTCCTCGCCCTCGGAGTCTTCGGCGTGAAGGCATGGGCGAACGTTTATCTGACCGCGCCTTCGGCTGACGCCATGCCCATCCAGGTCCAAGCCGGACAGTTTGCCTTCTACTTCCGTTATCCCGGTCCTGATGGAAAGTTCGGCCCGCTTCACCCGGAACTCATCAATGAAGGATCGCAAAATTTCTTTGGTCTCGATACCGCAAATGATGCGGATTCCAAAGACGACATTGTAACCGCTGAGATGGCAATTCCCGTGAACAAGGAAATTCATCTGCTCATGCATGCGAAAGATGTTGGGCATTCGTTTTTTGTGCGGGAGTTGCGGGTGCAACAGGATTTTGTTCCCGGGCTGGATGTTTCTCTGCACTTCACCGCGACCAAGGCCGGCAGGTACGAAATTGTCTGCACCCAGCTTTGTGGCCTTGGACATTACAACATGAAGGCATATCTCAGCGTGTTGTCCCAGGATGACTTCAATGATTGGCTGAAGAAGCAAGCGGCACTGCAATAGCTCTTCCCGTCGGCGGTCAGGGCGCGGGCGGATGGAGACATCTCTTTTGAGGTGAGAGCAAATGCACGACATGTCAGCGCACTCGGTGCAACACCACGCTCCTCCGACAAGTTTCATTCGGAAGCACGTCTTCAGTCTGGACCATAAGGTGATCGGCAAGCAGTATTACGCACTGGCCCTGGTGGCCGCTCTTTCCGGAATGCTGCTTTCCTGGTTCATGCGGATCCACCTTGGGTGGACCAACGCCGCGATCCCCGGCTTGCAATTGCTTTCGAAGACGGGTGCTCCTGGCGGCGTGATCACGCCGGAGTTTTACCTGCAGTTGATGACCATGCATGGCACCATCATGGTCTTTTTTGTGCTCACCACCGCGCCTTTCGCGGCCTTCGGTAATTTCTTTCTGCCGATCCAGGTCGGCGCCGAGGATATGCCGTTCCCGCGCTTCAACATGATGTCGTTCTGGGTTACATTCGCTGCCTTCCTCGTCCTGATGTCGTCATTCATCCTCGGCGATGGACCGACTCTGGGCGGCTGGACCCAATATGCGCCGCTCAATTCGGTGGGTTCGGTTGCGGGTCCCGGCCAAGGTCTGGGTGTGGTCCTTTGGATGATTTCCATTGCGCTGTTTTGTGTTGGCCAGTTACTGGGCGCGTTGAACTTCATCACCACCACGCTCGATCTCCGCGTCAAAGGCATGAGCATGATGCGTCTGCCGCTCACCGCCTGGGCGTGGTTCATTACCTCGTGCATGGGGCTGACAGCGTTTGCGGTGTTAATGCCGGCATGTATCCTCGTCATTCTCGATCACGTGGCCGGAACCAGTTTCTTTGTTCCGTCGTATTCGGTGATCAACGATCAACTGCAGCCGCACTCCGGCGGATCCACTCTGCTGTGGCAGCACCTGTTCTGGTTCTTCGGACATCCCGAAGTCTATATCGCGATCGTACCCGGCATCGGCATTGTCTCCCACGTCCTGATTACCAACATGCGCAAGCCCATGCTGAGCCAGAGAGTGCTCATCTACTGCATGGGAGCGCTTGCCGTCCTCAGCTACATGGTTTACGGACATCACATGTTTGTCAGTGGGATGAATCCTGTCTCCGCGCTGGCATTCTCCTTCCCCACGCTGGTGATCACCATCCCGGCAACCATCGTCGTGCTGATCTGGACCTTCAGTCTCTATGGTTCCAAGCTGCGCATCAACTCGGCTTCCCTGTTTGCATTGGGCTTCATTTCGATGTTTGTTAGCGGCGGGGTAAGTGGCTTCTTCCTGGCTCAGCCCTCAATCGATATCATGCTGCATGCGACTTACTTTGTGGTTGGCCACTTCCACATGGTGATGGGCGTTGCGGCCATGTTCGGCATCTTCTCGGCAACTTACTTCTGGTTCCCCAAGATGACCGGACGAATGATGAACGAATCGTTAGGAAGGGTTCATTTCTGGCTCAGCTTCGTGGGCGCGTATTGCATCTTCATGCCCTTCCATTACCTGGGAATGGCCGGGAATATCCGCCGCTACTCGTCGTTCCCGGACGACTTCCTGCAACCGCTGCTCCCCGTCCACAAATGGATCACCGTCGCTGCTCTCGTCACCGGTGCCGCCCAGCTTATTTTTGTCTACAACCTGATTCACAGCCGGTTCTGGGGCAAGCCAGCTCCAGATAACCCGTGGGAGGCCACTTCGCTCGAGTGGAGCACGGCTACGCCGCCGCCTTTCGACAATTTTGGTGGTAAGCATCCCGTGGTTTATCACGATCCCTGTCAATACGGCGTGCAGAGTTCGGTTGGTGACTACGTGATGCAGACTTCCCCGGAGCAAGTGAAGACGGAACACGACGAGAAGTAAGGCACGTGGAGTAACCAGTAATTATGGCAACTACAGTACACGAACCGCCAAAAATCGACCCGCGCCGTTTGCCGGATCAGGGCCACTCGGGAAACGGCGGCTGGCGCAACCTGGTTCCTGCCGACGGCGACCGGCGTGTGACGCAGGAATACTCGCCGCCACCATCCTCGACTGCCATCTGGGTGGTGGTTTTCGCCGTAACCATGATGTTTGCCGCGTTCAGCAGCGCTCTGATCGTTCGCAAAGGATCATCACTCGACTGGCGGACTTTTCCTCTGCCGTCGGTCCTCTACTTCAACACATTCCTACTCCTCGCCAGCAGCATTACCTTGGAGGTCTCGCGTCGCCACGTCGCTACCTTCATGGGCGGACGGAAGAGTCAGGTTAAGAGTCCCGCACGCTGGCTGTACGTAACACTATTTCTCGGCCTGCTTTTTGTGGCTGGTCAGTATGCCGCATGGACGCAGTTGAGAGCCGAGGGGCTGTATCTTGCCACGAATCCAAGCAGTTCTTTTTTTTATGTGCTGACCGCCACCCATGCCCTGCACGTGCTGGGGGGACTGGGCGGGCTGATCTATGTCATTCGCAAGCTGAGTAAGTCGGCCCTCCTGCGGAGCCAGTTAGTTGCGACCGCGCGTTACTGGCACTTTATGGGAATTCTTTGGCTGTACCTGCTTTTGCTGCTTTGGACGAAACTTTAACCGACTCAATTTGGAGGCGCCGTGAGCCAAGCGGATTTGACCATGGAAGTTCACTCGTCAGGCATGACGATAGGACCAGTATTTTCGATTCCTACGAAGAAGCTGGCGATGTGGCTGTTCATTATCGCGGACACCATGACCTTCGCCGCCTGCCTGTTGGCCTATGGATTCCTGCGCAACGGTACCCCCAACTGGCCCAGACCGTTCCACAGCATCACCAATGTCGCGCTGATGACCTTCATTCTGCTGACCAGCAGCTTGACCATGCTGATCGGACTTCGCTCAGCGCGGGCGGGCGACAAAGCCGGAGCCTTCCGCTGGATCATGATTACCGCGGCTCTGGGTATGGTTTTCGCCCTGCTGCACATTCGTGAATGGATCGGCCTCATGCATGAAGGCATGACCCTCTTTAAGAATCCGTGGGGAACCGGATTGTTCGGCGCTTCATTTTTCAGCATCACAGGCCTGCACCTCACGCACGTTACCTGCGGCATAATCGCTCTGATGGCTGTGGGCGTGCGCTACAAGGGCGGCCGCTACAATGCGGATGACATCGAGGTATTGGGCCTTTACTGGCACTTCGTGGATCTGGTTTGGATGTTCGTCGTACCGTTGGTCTATCTTTTGAACCTTACTCATTAGATCAAGAGATCAAGAAGCTCGGGAGCAGAATGCGATGACAACGACAGCAGCGGAAGCGCAAAAGAGCGGTGGGATCGGGAAAGATTTGGTCGTCTATGTCTGCCTGTTAGCTTTGGCAGGCTTGCAATTCGTCATTGCTTATCAAAACATTGACGCCTCGCAAATGTTCGTGCGCATGCTGGCGGTCGCCTGCGTCGAGGCGGGGTTGGCGGAATTGTTCTTCATGCATCTTTGGTCGGAAAAACGTGTCTTTCTTTGGTTTGTCGTCCTCTTCACGGTTTCTGTCCTGCTCGGGATGCAGTATGGGTGGACCGACAGTTTCCGTATGATTAACGGCGCGCCATTTTCGAAATGACTTATGCACGGAAAGACGCGAGTTGGGAAAGAGATGTTACTGAGAAAAATGAAGATCGAGAGACCCCTCCTCCTTATTGCGATCGGGCTGGCTGGGCTGGCCCTGCTCGCCGCGCCTCTCCCGGCCTTCTCCCAAAGTTGCGCGCTCTGCTACACGCAGGCGGCCTCCGCCGGTGGTCGAATGATTCAGGCCCTGCGCAGTGGGATTTTGATTCTTATCGTCCCTCCCACGTTAATGTCGGTTGGCATGATTTTCATCGTTCATCACAAACGTAATCAGGTCAGACGGGAGGATGACACGCCCGACTCTGACCGCAAGTGGTAGCTGATTTTTGGGTGGCGCGGTGCTTGAGCACTGCAATCACTGCAATCCTTGACTGCGGCTTTGCAGTTTGCTGAAAAACTCTTGGTGCGCGCCGCAGTCGCACGCAGCGGCTAAAAGCCAGCACCAAAAAAGAGGACGCTGATCGCAGCGGTGAACCGCTGCGCCACCCAAAGGCAAACAGCGAATGGAGTTCTTCAGCAAACGGTTGAGCCGCTGAGGTCGATCAACGGCAATTGCCAGGCGCAACATAACCGGCAAACCGCGCCTTGATCCAACTGATCTGGTCTGCCACCGACGCTCCCATCACGCCGCTGGCATCCAGATCCGGATACTTCAAAAAAAGGATTCGGCTTCCGTGGTTGCACATTCGGGCCACGGTTTTCCCCGTCATTTCAGCCGGTGCGGCAGGGTCCGCCTCGCCGCTGATCACGAGGAGCGGGCCGTGGACGGGCTTTCGGCCAGGAGTGTTCCTGCTGAAAAATTCCTTGACGAACCGATTATTCCCCCAACCCGGTGTAAGCATGTCCTTGGTGAACTCCGGCTCTGTTTCTCCTCCACAGGTCTCCGCGACACGCCGGTACACGGGAAGCGCCGTGTCTTTCAGCATGTCGCTCACTTGGAACTCCGGATAAAGCGCCTTGACAGTGGATGCCAGGACCAGCAGCATGCGCTTGGAAGAACCCTGCGCGAAGCGCTGGTATGCTTCCTGCGCATCCGCCACACCCGAAGTGGCGACGCTTCCCAGATAGTTGGAATCGCGTACTTCGCTCTCCGACACGGCCACCGCGGCCATGCCTCCCTCGAAGAGCCCTAACGCGATCCACTTGGGCCCAATCTCCTTCACAGCCGCGCGCGCCGCTAAAACCGAATACATGACGTCCAACGCGTTCGACTGCATGTCCAGCACCGGCTTGCCGGAATCGGCTCCCAACCCGGCATAGTCGGTCGCAACCAAGGCATACCCGAGGTTGGCGTACATCGCAAGGACCGGCCCGGCGCCGAGATTCTTCATCAGTGAAGGAGCGCATTGCCGAGCCGCTCCCCGGAACTCGTGCGCCCAGGCAATCACCGGCCATCCCCTTGCCGGAGGCTTGCCATCCGGGACCAGCACCACGGCCGACACGGGCACGTCTTCTCCGTTCGCGGTCCGCGAGTGATACAGAATCCGAAGCGCGGACAACTCATACGGGAGATTGTATTGGTCGATCGGTTCCGACCGTATCAGTTCTCCAGGCTTGCCCGGGGGCAGGGGATGGGGTGTGTCATAAAAGCTAGTCAACGGGAGGGTAGCCGGTGGCCGGAATTCTTTGGCGCGCGTTGCGGCCTGGGCTTGGGCCAGTTCTGGATTTCCGTGCAGCCCCGCCAAAATCAAAGAAACCGCGGTGACTGGCGTGAGAAACATTCGGGCGGTGCGCCTTCGGGCAGTGCGACTCGACGACCGGAACAAGCGAAGCTTTGTCATGTTGCCAGTAAGGAATGGTACCACCGTAAGATTCCGAGAGGCGACAACAGAGGCGCAGCCTTCCCGACGTTACTGGGCTGTCTCTGTCCACACAGCCCCGTGCTTTGTAAGCGGCGGGACTTCAGCCTAAAGTCCTTGCCCAGAGCGGGATTTCGTCCGAAAACGGGAATGTTGTGCCAGTTAACTGCCCCGCACGCGCGAACTCACTTGATGTCTGACTTACAAGTGATAGAATCCATTTCATGGCAAAAACACTAATTCAGTCCGTAGTCAAACAACTCCAGCTGGAACGTAAGCGACTTGAGAATGAACTTCACGGCGTGACCGCTGCCCTAACTACCTTCGGGAAAGTCTTCCTGCATGGCAAGAGTGGACGAGTGGCAACTCACAAGAAACGGACGATTTCGGCTGCCGGACGCAAGAGAATAGCAGCAGCGCAGCGGGCGCGATGGGCAAAGGTTAGGGCAGCCAAGAAAAAATAGGTGTGCCGGCCTCCCGTCTGTGGAGACGGGGCTTGCCCCGTCCCGGGACAGCGGCAAGTCTCTACGGAAAATCGACGCGGGCTTCAGCTCGAGAGTTCCCTCACCAGCGCCGCCACAAACTCCGTAAACTCCCGGACGTCCTGTTCGGTCGTGTCGAACGAGCACATCCAGCGCACCACCGACTCCTCTTCGCTCCACACATAAAAGAAGTACCGCTCCTGTATCTTCTGAATCGCCTCGTGCGGAATTTGCGCAAACACCCCGTTCGCCTCCACGGGATAGACAATCTTGAGTCGCGGAATCTTCTTCACTTCCTGCTCCAGCAGTCGCGCCATCCGGTTCGCATGTTCCGCATTGCGCCGCCAAAGATCGTCCGTCAGCAGCGCCTCCATCTGCACCGACATGTAGCGCATCTTCGATGCCAGTTGCATCCCCTGCTTGCGTACAAACAGGAAATCTTCCGCCAGCTCCGGACGAAAGAGCACCACCGCCTCCACTCCCATCAACCCATTCTTCGTGCCGCCAAACGAAAGCACATCCACTCCCAGGTCGCGTGTTGCCTGGCGCAGGGTTAGTTGCTGCGCCGCCGCGGCATTTGAAATCCGCGCCCCATCCATGTGCAGGAACATCTTGCGTGCATGGGCAAACCGCGCCAGCGCCTCGACCTCCGCCGGCTGGTACACGGTCCCCATTTCCGTCGATTGGGTAATCGAAATCACCCGCGGCTGCACGTGATGCTGGTCCCCGATGCCGTGATATGCGTGCGCCACTGTTTCCACCGTCAGCTTTCCGACCGGCGCTCGGAGAGGCACCAGTTTGCAGCCGGTAAATTTTTCCGGCGCGCCGCATTCGTCGGTATAAATATGAGAGAGCTCGGGACACAGCACGGCGTGAAACGGCCGCGTCAGCGCTTGCAAACTCAGCACATTTGCCGCCGTCCCATTGAAGACAAAGAAGACCGCTATGTCGGATCCAAACTGCTCCCGGAATGTTCCCACCGCCGATGCCGTGTGCGGATCATCCCCATACCCCACCACGTGCCCGTAGTTAGCGCGCCGTATCGCCTCCAGTACCTCGGGATGTACCGTTGCATTGTTATCGCTCGCAAAACTTCGGCTTGGTTTCATAAGAAGACAATTTAGCAGAACCGAAAACTCTTCGGAGCTTCCCCCTACCAAGAATCTCTATGTTTGATCTAATATTACCTGTCGACGAGTTCATCGCAATCCTCTTCCGCCGGCTGAGAAATTTCGCTAAGAGCGACCTAAGAGCGAAAACGAGCGACCCTATGACTCGATGCTTCCGAAGAATGTCATCTGTGATTTTGACGGGCTCGCTTCTGGCCGCACTTCTTTTCGCAACCGCTTGCGGCGACAGCAAGGGAGCTAAAGCTGCTGCCCCGCAAGCCATGCCGGTCAAAGTCCAAACGGCGAAGTTCCAGAAAGTTGACGACACCACCGACTATGTCGCCACCTTGAAATCCCGCGACTCCGCCCTGGTCATGCCGCAGGTTGAAGGCATCATCACGCAGATCTTCGTCCACTCCGGCCAGCGCGTCGGCGCCGGGGCTCCCGTGATGCAGATCGATCCCGCGAAGCAGCAGGCTACGGTCAACAGCCAGGAGCACGCCCGCCTCGCCCAGCTAGCGCAGCTTAAATGGGCGCAGCAGAATTACGACCGCGTCAGCGGCCTAGCCAATGCCGGCGTAGTGAGTAAGCAAGAACTTGACCAGGCGCGCGCGACTCTCGACGCCGCCGAAGCCCAGTTGCACTCGCTCGAAGCTCAGGTCCGCGAGCAACAGGTCCAGTTGCACTACTATCAGGTGGTCGCCCCGCGCGCCGGCATCGTTGGTGATGTTCCCGTCCGCGTTGGGGACCGCGTCCTCACCACTACCACCCTCACCACCGTGGACCGTCCCGGCAGCCTCGAAGCTTACATCTACGTTCCCGTCGAGAAATCTGCGCAGCTGAAGATGAATCTTCCCGTCCAGATCGTTGACGGTTCCGGAAACATGCTCGCGACCAGCCGCATCACGTTCATCTCACCGCAAGTGGACACCGCGACGCAAACCGTGCTCGCCAAAGCGACCATCGCAAATTCGAAGGATAGCCTCCGCACCGCCCAGTTCATCCGCGCCCGTGTGATCTGGGGCAGCCAGGAAAAGCCGGTGGTTCCGGTCGTAGCCGTGTCGCGAATCGGCGGTCTCTATTTCGCTTTCGTCGCGGAGGCTGACCAGAAAGGTGGATACGTGGTCCACCAGAAGCCGCTCCAGATCGGCCAAATCGTCGGCAACAACTATGTCGTGCTTGACGGCGTAAAGCCGGGAGACAAAGTAGTCGTCTCCGGCACCCAGTTTCTAATCGACGGCGTGCCCGTAGTCCCGCAAGAAAGCAGCAGCTAGAAAGAGTCCAAGAAACCTTTTTTCGAAACCAGCTCTGACAAATAGCGAGCAGCAAGCGCTAGAGACTGAGAACTGAGAACTGTTTCTGATGGTCGACTTTTTTATTCATCGTCCCGTATTCTCCACCGTCTGCGCCCTGCTCATTATTCTGGCGGGTGCGGTCTGCATCCCGACGCTGCCCATAGCGCAATTCCCGGACCTCGCGCCTCCCCAGGTCGGTGTCACCGCCGTCTATAACGGAGCCAGTTCCCAGACCGTCGAGTCCGCCGTTACCACGCCGCTCGAGCAGCAGATCAACGGCGCGGAGGGCATGAAGTACATCACCTCCTCCAGCGGTAACGACGGCGTCAGCTCGATCACCGCCACTTTCGACATCACCCGCGATCCCGACCTCGCCACCGTTGACATTGAGAACCGCGTCAACACTGCATCCGGAAGGCTGCCCGCCGCGGTCAAGCAAATCGGAATTACCGTCGCCAAGACGTCGCAGAACTTCGTTTTCGGCGCCGGCGTCTTTTCGCCGAATGGCAGCCTATCTACCCTCTTCATGAGCAATTACCTCGACGTCTACGTCCGCGACAATTTGAAACGCGTTCCCGGCGTGGCCGACGTCATCATCTTCGGCGAACGCAAATACTCCATGCGCCTGTGGCTCGATCCGGTGCGCATGGCCGGCCGCGCCCTTACCGCCGACGATGTAGTCAGCGCCCTCAGCGAACAGAACGTTGAAGTCGCCGCCGGACAAGTCGGTTCCCAGCCCTCGCTCCCCGGCCAGCAGTTTCAGATCAGCGTCCGTGCCGTGGGCCGTCTTTCGGAATCCGCTCAGTTCGATGACATCATCCTGAAGAGCAATGCCGATGGGACGCTGGTCCGTCTGCGGGACGTCGGTCACGCTGAGTTGGGCGCTGAAGACTACAGCTCCGACCTTGATTACAACGGGCACGACGCGGTGGGCCTCGGCGTCACCCAACTTTCCACCGCCAACGCCCTCGACGTTCACCGCCGCTGTCTCGTCGAACTTGCGCGCCTCTCCAAGCGCTTTCCGCCCGGCATGAAGTATGAGGTTGCCTTCGATACCACCGACGCGGTCGGCGAATCCATCCGCGACGTTGTCTCGACCCTGGGCACGGCGATTACCCTGGTCATCTTGGTGATATTTGTTTTTCTCGAAGACTGGCGCTCCACCATCATTCCCGCGGTCACGATTCCGGTCTCGCTCATCGGCACCTTCGCGTTTGTCAAGCTGCTCGGCTTCTCCATCAACACGCTGACGCTGTTCGGCATCACGCTCGCCACCGGCCTGGTGGTGGACGATGCCATCGTCGTCATCGAGAACATCGAACGCCATCTGCAGGAAGGCGAGTCCGATCCCGTCAAGGCCGCGTCCGACGCCATGAAGGAAGTCACCGGCGCGGTCATCGCGACTTCACTGGTGCTGGTTGCCGTGTTCGTGCCGGTCGCCTTCTTCCCGGGCACAACTGGAATTCTGTTCCGGCAGTTTGCGCTGACCATCGCCTTCTCCATCGCAATTTCGGCCTTCAACGCGCTTACTCTTACGCCTGCGCTCTCGGCGCTCTTGCTGGGTCGCGAGCACGGCGAAAAGAATTGGTTCTTCAAGCGTGTCGATCGCGTTCTGGCCGCGGTCAATGACGGCTACGTTCGCATCCTGCGCACGGTACTGCGCTTCGAAATCGTCGCTCTAATCTTGTTTGCCGCCGGACTCGGTCTCGCTTACTTCGTCTTCGGGAAAGTGCCCCAGGGCTTTGTCCCCAGCGAGGATCAGGGATATCTCATCGTCGCCATACAGGCTCCCACCGGAGCTTCGCTGGAATACACGCGTCATATCGGCGAGCAGGTCACGGCCATATCCAAGAATATTCCCGACATCCTCGGCACCTTCGCTGTTGCCGGCTTCAGCTTTGGAGGCAACTCGCCCAATGCCGGACTCACCTTCCTGACCCTCCAGCCGTACGAGAAGCGGAAGGGCCGTGAGCACACCGCCGCCGCAATTCTCGATCGGCTGCGCGGCCCTTTGTTCGGAATCTCCGGCGCGATCGTCATCCCCTTCGAACCGCCCGCCGTGCAGGGTCTCGGCCAGTTCGGCGGATTCCAATTCGAAGTCCAGGATCAAGGGAATCACACGCTTCAGGATCTCGACAAGACCACTCACGATCTCAGTCGCGCCGGCGCCGAGCGCAAGGAAAAAGACCTCACTGGACTCTTCACCACATACACTGCCAGCGATCCCCAGTATGTCGTCACCATCGATCGTGAAAAAGCAAAGAGCTTGCACATCCCGCTCAGCCAGATCACCGACACTCTCGGCGTCTACATGGGTTCCGCCTACATCAACGATTTCGATTTCAATAACCGTTCGTATCGTGTGTATGTTCAGGCCGACAAGCAATTCCGTTCGCATCCGCAGGACATTGGGCAGTACTACGTTCGTTCCGATTCCGGCGCCATGATCCCGCTCGAGAATCTGGTAAACATCAGCCAGAGCGCCGCTCCTCAGGTCATTAGTCACTACAACCTTTTTCGCTCGGCGGAAATCAACGGGTCCGCTGCCCCCGGCTTCAGCTCGGGACAAGCCATCACGGCCATGCAGCAGCTCTCCGCAAGAGTTCTGCCGCAGGGCTACACCTACGAATGGTCGGGAATTTCGCTTGAAGAGCTGGCGTCAGGATCCACCACGCTCATCCTTTTCGGGCTCGGAACGTTGGTCGTGTATCTGACGCTCTCGGCGCAGTATGAAAGTTTCGTGCTCCCGTTCATCATTCTGCTCGCCGTGCCCATGGCATTGCTCGGTGCGCTTTCCGCCCAATGGATACGAGGCCAGCAGAACGACGTTTACTGCCAGGTGGGACTCGTCATGCTCGTGGGCCTGGCGTCCAAGAACGCCATTTTGATCGTGGAATTCGCCGAGCAGTTGCGCAAACAAGGAAGAACCATTCTGGAAGCCGCCGTCGAGTCTGCCCGCATCCGCCTCCGTCCCATTCTCATGACCTCCCTCGCCTTCATCCTCGGCGTTGTCCCCCTGGTTACCGCCAGCGGCGCGGGCGAGAACGGACGCCACTCCGTAGGGACCACGGTCTTCGGGGGCATGATCATGAGCACCATTCTCAACTTGTTCTTTATCCCCGTGCTGTACCTGCTGATCGAGGGCTTCCGGGAGCGCCGCAGCAAACCGAAAAGCGCCTGAGCCGTCCCGAGCGTCCTCGCGCGGACGGGCGGGGACGCCCGTCTCTCCACGAGCGTCCTCACACTAGCGCGATGACTAGTTGCAGCCTTGGCCAACGGTGATGCTGGTCAGGACCCCGGTGTTAGCGGTGATGCTTCGGCTGTAGCAGTATCCGGTGGAGTTTGAGCTGAAATAATTTTGCGCGCTTGTCTGGTTCTGGTTCCCGGTGATGTTGAAGCCGGCGTCGAAGTCGAGGGTGTCGGTGGGCGTCACGCGGTTTTGAATCAGGCTGAAGGACGTGGCCTGTCCGTTGTGGCGCGTCTCCTCGTCTCGTTCGTAGTACTGGTCGATGATGGTGGCCTGGGTTCCGGAGCCGTCGGGGTTGAAGAGCAGGGTGATGTTCAGCTTCAGCGGCCAGCTATCGTGGACGGTGTCGGTGAAATTGTCGCCGGCGTTGTGCGTGGTCACGACGGAGCGGATCGTCGTGGTCTGGTTGATGTTCTGCTCGTAGATCGCGGACTGAATTTTGAAATCCTGCAGATTCGCGAAGTTGATATTTTGGGCGACGGTTGTGGTGACCGGGCCGGTAGCGGTGTTGATGTATCCAGAGATCTGGAAGTTGTGGCCTGAACGCGTGTTCACCGTGCCCTGGATATTCCCGTTGTTCGCGGTGTGAATATTCTCGGTAATATTGGGCGCGGGGACGGCGAGCGTGTTTTCGGTAAGGGCTCCGGTGATTTGAGTAGAGCCAGAATCGAGATAGAGCAGGAGCGAGGCAGTGGCGGAAAAGTAACTGTCGGCGTTGAAGACGCTGAGGGCTACGGTATGGGGCTGGCCGTCGTCGAGCAGGGAGGCGAATGGCGTCAGGTTGACGCGGTAGGGCAGGAAGTTCATGGTCTGAACTCCGGGGATGGGACGCCACAGATAAGGATCGATGCCGCCGGTATAGATCCAGGGATAGACGGGGGCTACTCCGGCGGGAGTGCCGTCGATGGTGACTTCGGATTCGCGGAAGGCGGTGCCGCCGCAACTTTGGAGTTCACCGGCAACGTCGCTGGGGACGCAGCTGTACCAGAATTCGTCGTTCGACTGGCTTTGGGCAAAGACGTCAAAATAAACATCCGTGATGTTGGTTGGAAGCGTGAGAGTTTGTTCGAGCAGGTCAGTGGTGGTGTTGAGTGCAACTGTGCCGCCGGTGGGGCCGGAAGAGAAGGCGATGACTTGATCGGCGGCACGGGGCGGGACTTGATTCGGTTCCAGCGGGTAGAAGAGGATGTCGGCACTGCCATGGAGAACGCTGGTGTAGGTTTGATTGACCAGGTTGCCAAGATCGACGGTGCCGGCTTGCGTGACGGTGAAGATTGAACTGTAGTCGGTGAGGTCGCGCTCAACGTGCCAGTGGCGGGAAACGGTGTGCGAGGGTTCGGCGGTGGTGCCGAAGTAGATGTTGGTGGGGCCGATCCAGATGTTGGCGGTACGGTCAAATTGGCGTCCCTGGTTGATCGAGAAGTTGGCCTGGAGAATGACTTTGGCCCAGGGACCGGGGCAGGCGGCGGGCGGAGTGTAGGTGAAGCTCTTGGGATTGAAGTCGGCGAAAACGAATCCCTTATAGAGAGTCACTTGGCAGGGCGTCGTGTGCGGGCGCGGCACGGGCGGATCGGCGAAGGCGGTGTTGCCAGAGCCGATCTGGAGATTCTGAGCGCTGGCGCAAGCGGAAAGCAACAAGAGCAGAGAGAAAAGCGTGGCGGCGAATTTCGAAACGGGGGAAGTGGTCACTGGGAGCCTCCGAATATTGGTGCAAAAAGTTGCAGAGTTAGAGAGTGGTTGCGCGGTGAGAAGCCATGCTGGTAAAGGAGTCTAGTGAGGGAGCGAGTGAGCTGTCAAGGCCGGGGAGGGGTTAGGAGATAGAGCACTTTGAAACGACACACGACTGTTAACTAACTATTAAAATCAAGCATTGCTGTGCTCATTTTGCTCTGGAGCTGAGCTGAGTGAAGCGACGATGCGCTGCGGGGAGTTGGAGCTGAGCTGAGGCTGACCGCGTGGCGGCGGGGGGCGAAAGTTGGGCAGAGCGGGGCGAGTGGACGGGGCACGCGCGCAAGCGAGCAGGGATGCGAATCGAAATGGAGAGAGCTGCCTGTGAAAGATGAAGGATTGCGCAAACCACCTTACGTCTACTATCTGACACCTTCCTCAACGACGTGCCCCGCTGTACCGAGCTATCCAGGAAAAATCAGCAACAAAAAAGCTCGTTGCGCCCCCGTGATCGCCATCACGATCGGTCACTTAGGGGCGCGGCGGGTAACGTATCAGGTACAGGTAAGCGGCGGCGGCTTCGTCTTGGCTCAAGTAGACATAAACGGGCATATGACCCCTGTAATACGTTGGTGGCGTGCCCATGATGATGGGCGCGCCGCTGGTTACTTTTCGGACGAACCCCGAGAGGCTGACCCGCGTCGTGAGGGCAGAGAGCGGTGGAATCTCTCCTTTCAAAATTTGCTCAGGGCTGGGGTTCGGCCCGGTCGCGCTGTGGCATACATGGCACGTGGATTTCACGATGTGCTCACCAACGCGGTAGGACGATTCCTTTACCGCGATCTGATTTTTTTCCGCACCCGGTATGTCAGACAGTTGTTCGAGGTAGGCGACAAGGGAGCGAATTTCTGCCTCGCTCATGGTTGGTGGCAGCATGTGTTGACCCCCTATGTGGAGCCGCTGCAGCAACATAACCTTGGATTCCTTAGCCATGGCGGCTATATCTGACCGGCTCATTTCCCGACTGGTCGCCTTCATTCGCGCCGTGATGACCGCGACGGAAGTCGCCCGGACTGGGTCGATGACGGAGCCTATTTCCGGGGGCGCGCCCTGTCCAGACTCTTTGTGACATCCCTGACAAGTCATGCGATACAGGTCAGAACCATGAAGGGTTACGATTGGTGTAGGGAAGCCGGGCGATAGATTCATTTGCCAAGGAGTAGGTTCGTTTCCCGGGTCGGGCGGAGCTGGCCCTAAGTTCCAGGTCTTGCCCATGCTGGTTTCGCCGAACGACTTGCCGACGTGACGGATCCAGCTTTCGCCCTTCACCGCCGTTGCCGAAATATCTCCAGTTCCAGTCTGACCCAGCAACGAAGATGCAAGTACAATGACCGCCGCGAGGACTGTCAGAGGCAAGCAGTTCTTCTTCGTTGGCTGCGAGACGTATCGGACGGCCTGTGGTGAACAGGACATGCTCCCATTATTTCAGGAGTCTAGGGCGTGTACTGATCAATGTTGATCAACGGTCTATCAAAAGCAGGGCTCGGAGAAATGACTGGATTGTTGACGTAAGCAGGGTGGAAGTCCCTGAAATCACTGAATCGATTTGATTGGTCGGTCCGAGAACTTGCAATCCGCATTTCGCACTACCACAGCGTTCACCGCTCGCCAGTCTCAGCGATCTGCAGGTCCAGGCTTACCCTCTCCCCATTAATGAGAACCAAGCCTTCGTCGATAAGCTGTTGCCCGGTGCAGTCGTACGTTTCGTAGCGGCGCAGAGCGGCAGTAGGAAAGAAGTATTCGACGGCTTCGCTCCCCTGGGTTGAAGCAGACTTGTCCGCCAGGTGGATCGTGGTGCTGAAAGCGACGCCGTCGAAATCGAGATCGCCTTTGAAGTAGGCCATCAGCGGACGAATCACGTGCGCAATGTGGTCGTCGAAGGCCAGCGCGGCCACCTTGTAGCGGCTACCGCTAGCGCTCGCCGGTAGGGTGGTATTCACAGAAAACTCGAGATAAGCCTCCTTACGGAAAGCGACTATGGCGGGCGTTGCATAGGAGACGAAGTGTGCTTGGGAATCGAGTTCTTTGAAAACCACATCGATCATCTTTTGATAGGAAACCTGGATCCTGGCGAGGGCATCGGGCGAAGTGTCACGAGGAGGAGAGGGGGGAGGGTCAGGAGGCACCACGCGCGGGAGGGGACGCACGGTGGCGGCCGTACCGGTTGGTTTCTGCGATTTCCACTTTGGTCCCAATTCTTGGTCGGTGCCTGCCGCCACCGGATTCTGCTCATGGACGCGGGCCGCTTCCTGGGCGACGCGATCGCTCAGATACAAAATAAATGGTTCGCCATTGATGAAAAACTGCCCGTCAAGAATCGCGGCTTGGCGGTCGTTCTCTGTCTTGCCATTGATCAGTCGCAGGGCGCCGTTTTTCGTTAGAACGAGCACCAGATTCTCCGGACGCTCCATACTCATGCCCATGGCCTTGCCACGGACATGGTGGGAAATCTCCAGCGCAAACCCTTCTACGTCCGGATTGTCCTTGACCCCGGACACCGCAATTTCCACGATCGGAAGCATTACATCCTGAAAGGTACGCTGGGCGCGATGGCTCTTGTCGACCACGTCGGAAGAGTACGACGCGAAGTAGTTTCCGGTAATCTCAACCACAGTCATTCCACCGTAATTGTCAAAGCGCAGAGAACGCTGATCGGCGCGCCCCTGCTGCGAGAGTTCGAGATCGAGCACCCGGCTGAAATAAAAGGCATAAGGAAAGATGTGAGCCTGGACTTCGGAGCCGATGTTCTGCAGCTGCTGAAAGTGCTTCTCCTGCAGGGCTCGCATTTGTGGTTCTTTGATCTCTGCGGGGGTAAGCGCTTGCGGAACCGAGAATGGCACAAGGTTTAAAACAAAAATACACAGGCAGCTGCTAGTTCTGCGCGTAAACAATTCCGGAAGCTCCATAAACGGGATCGGAAGCCATTCGAATGTAGACGACCACAGCTTCTGGGAATTGGGGCCGCAAGAAGCTGAGGTCGCTCTCCCGTTCTCGTGTCTATTTGGTTAAGGCGAAGTCAGCCTTGCCATCGCCCGCTACGGCTACCGCCTTGGACTGATTCTTGGCACCTTCATGCCAGGCCACTACGTTGTACTGACCGTCGGGAACACTTTCAATCTTGTAGTTCCCGGTATTGTCGGTGATTGCGTAATAGGGCGTCGGGCTGACGACAACATAGCCTGCCATCTCAGAATGGACATTGCAAAGCAATGCCGCTGCCCCGGTTTGGTCGAACTTGAAAGAACGCTTCTCGCCTTGCGGCCAGGTTCCAAGATTCTTGCCCGGCAGCTTTTTCGCCGCTTGCTGGATGGACGGCCAAAAGACATTATGAGCTACATTGTCGCTGTTGCGAAAATCGACCGTGGTGCCCTGCAGAATAACCGTAAGGTGAGGCTGGAAGAGAAGGCCCTTCTGGTCGATCACAGGATGCTCCGCTGGTGCCGGAAAGGTCTTGCCCGCGATGGTGTCAACATAGACGACGGACTCGCCGGCGACTCCGGAAACTTTTCCGCTGATGCTGCCGGCACGGGCAGCGACGGCGATCGCCATCACGGCCGTCAGGACTGACAGAATGCTGCGATTCATGATTTCTCCTTACAAACGATTTTCACGACCCTAAGTTCAGTAAACCCATTCCAGTCCACCCACAGCCTGATTGGTGCGGAATGGACTTGATGTTGGATTGCCATCGGCATCAAAGACCCGCTGCTGCGGACGGATCTGATACTCGAACGACGCTTTGATATTGGCGTGGATCAGGAACTGGACGCCGGGCGTGATGCGATCGCGGGTCGAGCCCGCTGGCGAAAAAAAGTTGTTTGAATTGCCGCTCTGCCCATTAATGAAGTCCGCCGTGGACTGCACCCGGTCATACCGCATGATCGTCATCAGCCAGGGCAGTGCCAGGTAATCGGCTTCCACGAATCCGCCGTTGAAGTGCGCGGGAACACCGGATACAAAGCCGGTTCCGTTGCCGTTCGGCAGCAGATTCTTGTCGTGCCCGTACATATAGAGGCCGAACAGATTCAAATTGTGGTAGTTGAAACTGAAGTCCCCGCCGGTGCGGTAGAAGGGCTCACGTGCGACCAATACTCCGCTCTCACCGCTGGCTCGCTGCACGGAACGCCCGTAGAAATAGAACGTCCCCAGTTGTAGATAAGTGTGATCGCGCGGCCCGGTCGGTCCCGCCGCCTGGATTTCATTCCGGCTGACGGGATCTCTCTCCAGGTTGAAGCGGTACTGGAACCGGCCGTACAGATCCTTAAAGTTGGAATCCGAGAAGATCCCCACTACTGGACTTACGTTGTTGCCGGCGGCGGTTGCGCCGCTCGTATTCTGGTTAAGCACCGCCAGCGAATAGTGATACCCCTTGTACATGTGCCCGCCGCTGATCTCAACTCCCTGCCCCGGCGAGGAGAACGCGAAACTATTGCTGACGCTCTGTGGGTTGGCGCCATTCAGCGCGCCAAAGTTGGCCTCGTCATAGATATCCCATCCGCTCAGGTTCCAGGAGCGCGCCGGGCTGAATGGCAAGTCAATCTCGAACTGTCCGACGCGAAGGTTCAGCGAGTCATTTGGAAGCTTGAAGAGCCGACCAATATTGTGGAACTTCAGGTAACCGTCCCCCAGTCCTCCATTGCTGTTTGCCCCGCCCACGCTGAAATCGTCATCCACCCAGAACGCGATGCCGCTGCCGAAGTTGCCCGCGGTGAAGATACTGAAGAGCCCCGGCTGGAAGTCGGTGCGCGGAATCGTGGGATCGGTTGAATTCGCTGGCCGGAAGTTGTTGCGGTTTCTGCCATACACCTGAAAGAAGGTGTTGAATCGCAGGCCAATCATGGGCAAGCCCGGGAGCGTGCCGGGCCAGATGCTGTGCGGCCACATTTCCTTCTGAGCCGGCGCACCCAGCATGACCGGCGGAATCTTCATGAACGTTTCGTCGTCCTTCGGAAACTTGAATCCGCCATCTTTGAAGGCCTTCCCAAAATCGTTGAGTTTGGGGAAATCGATGTGGCAAGTGCTGCACGAAGTGCCATACTGACGTGAAAACGCGGGAATCGCTTGACTGTAGGGGCCCGCTGCCAAGATCACTGCAACGATACAACACCCTAGTGCCGAAAACGTGAGCCGCATAGCGTTCTCCTTAAAACTAGAACGAGAACTGCACAAACAGCGATCTTAAGGAGGTTCGCGTGCTTCGGCTGTTCAATAGTGAACACTTTAAGAAATCCCAAGTGCGGATTAACCTGCAGCCGGTTCGAGACTAATGCCGAATCTCTGTTTACTTTATTGGGCCGATTTTTGTCGTAAGATTACCACTACGCCCAGAACCCCGATGGTTGGAGTAAAACAGCTAATTAAAACCGTTGTGGCGGTCCTACGGTTGGTCTTGGAGAACGCAGTTATCACCGTGATTGGTGTCGAGCGTCACGTACCTCAAAACCCGAATCAGAACACGGGTTCGAGCTGAATGTCGGGTGGATGCTGGACTGTCCCCGCGGCCAGAATCAGCACAGCTCCAGCTCCACGCCAGCGCAGCGTCGCTCAACTCAGCTCATCTCCAGATCAAAATGAGCGCGGGAATACTCTATTTTCCTCGTTAGTTAACAGTAATGTGTCGTTTGAAAGTGCGCTATCTCCTAACCCGTCAGGGCGGGGAGGCCGGGTTCGGTTGCAGTCTTTGATGAACTTCTGGCGGAAGAGAGGATCACAACCACAGGGGCACTGGGCAACACGGGGAAACACAGGCGAAGGCCGAGGCCGTAACGTTACCCTCAGGACAGACATGACAAGCCGGAGTCGAGGGCACGGAGGTTCGGAGTGAAGATTGTTTTTGTATTCTTGGCGGCGGTTGCCTGTTGTGCTGGCGGATTCGCTGAGGATCATGCCGCTCCGGATACTCGCGTGGTTGTATTGGGGACCGGGAATCCTGGCGCGGATCCGGATCGGTGGGGGCCGGCGGTGGCGGTGGTGGTGAATGATCGGGCGTACCTGATCGACTGCGGTCCGGGAGTGGTGCGGAGGGCAGCGGCGGCAGAGAAGAATGGGATTGCGGCTCTGAAGGCAAAAGAATTGAAGATCGTTTTTATAACGCATCTGCATTCGGATCACACGCTGGGCTATCCGGACCTGATTTTTTCGCCTTGGGTGCTGGGGCGGACGGAGCCGCTGGAGGCTTATGGTCCGCATGGGCTGAAGAATATGACTTCGCACGTCGAGAAGGCTTGGGAAGAGGATGTGCGGATTCGGCGGCGGGGACTGGAGCAGGCTAACGCTACGGGATACAAAGTCAACCTGCATGAGATCGCGCCGGGAGTGGTGTATCGCAACGAAAACGTTACGGTGACGGCGTTTCCGGTGAAGCATGGGATATGGAAAGAGGCGTATGGATATAAGTTCGAGACTCGCGATCGGAAGATTGTGATTTCGGGCGATACCGCGCCTACGGACGAAGTGGTGAAGGCTTGCGATGGGTGCGATGTGTTGCTGCACGAGGTTTATAACCCTCATGGAGAGGAGTTGAAGGAAGAGCACTGGAAGCAATATTTTCGGACGTTTCATACTTCTCCGGCAGAGTTAGGAGAGATTGCGCGGCGGGCGCGGCCAAAATTGCTGGTGGTGTATCACCAGGTGTTGGAGAAATTGCCGGAGGCGGATCTGGTGGAGCAGATTGGGAAGGAGTATTCGGGGGAGTGGGTGTCGGCTCGGGACTTAGGAGTGTACTAGGGCAGGTGTTCAGGACACGCCGATTCGGGAGTGATTTGGAATTTAAGACCTACGACCATGGCTAAGGAAAAGTCAAAGCCCGTACAGGCAGTGGGTGAGTTGCAGGCCAGCGTGCGCCCGTTCCTGAAAGAATTGGGATTCCGTGCGCGGGCGCAGGTATGCAAGCGCACGACGATGGAAAATTTACGGTCAACGTTGGAGTCTATGTTCCGGAGTTCCATGCGTACGGCTACACCGGCGGTGGCAAGCTATCGTTTATTCATGAGTATGACTGCTGGCTTCGCGAGAAATTGGGGATTTTGGGGCCCGAGCGTAAGGACCTCTGGTGGGACCTCAAGGCAGTGCAATGAGCAGGCTGCAGAAGTGTTTCGCCGAATAGAAAGAAATGCGCTACCTTTCTTCGCAACGTTCGAAACACGTGATGCGATTCTCAACCAAATGGATGCAGGAAAGCACGCTGGAAGCGGATCATCAAGCGGGGGCGGACGGATGCGTCCGCCCCTACGCGAGCGACCGGACGGGGCGGAGCCCGTCACCACACGATCTACTTCTTCAGCGACGATTGGTAGCGCTTGTTGATTTCTTCCCAGTTCACTACGCTCCACCAGGCTTGCAGGTATTCGGGACGACGGTTGTTGTATTTGAGATAGTAGGCATGCTCCCAAACATCGTTGCCGAAGATGGGAAAGAGGCCTTGCGAGATGGGGTTGTCCTGATTGGGAGTGGATACGATTTTCACTTCGCCTTTTGCGTCGCCTGCCAGCCACACCCATCCGCTGCCGAACTGGCCTACACCGGCGGCGTTGAATTTTTCCTGGAAGGTCTTGAAGTCGCCAAAAGTCTTCTTGATCACGTCGGCGATAGGACCGCTCGGATCGCCTCCGCCCTTGGGCTTCATGATCTTCCAGAACATGGTGTGGTTCACGTGGCCGCCGGCGTTGTTGCGGACGGCGCCGCGGATGTCTTCGGGGACGGCGTTCAGGTCGCGGATGAGATCTTCCACAGTTTTCTTGTGCAGCTCGGGATGCTTGTCGAGCGCCGCGTTGAGGTTCTTGACGTAGGCGGCGTGATGCATGTCGTGATGCAGGTGCATCGTCTTTTCGTCGATGATGGGCTCGAGCGCCGTGTAATCGTACGGCAGGTTGGGCAGTTCATGCGCCATTTTCACTTCCTCCAAAGTTTGTGCCATTTTCTTTTCCTCCAAAGCCTTAAAGATGACAGGGTGTGACGGAAAGATTCATGTGGGGCGGACTTGGTTGCCGCGGAGACGCCTTATATTTGTAACACTTTGGAGGGGTAAATAGAACGCGCGGCGCGCGAGCGTACACTGTTCCCGAGGAAATCTTCGCGTTGATCACATTGATGGAGGTGACGTTTGGAATTCTGACGGCCATCGGATTTCTCGCCTCGCCCATCATGCTAGCCTGGGGTTGGATTCGGTTCGCGAAGCTACCAAGATTGGGCACGGTTGGCTCAGTCCTGTCTTTGATTGGCCTCATTCTTGCCACGGCCTCGGCCGCGCTTGCAGTCTCCTCTGTAGGGTACGCCGTCGTGATTCGCGGCTTCCCATATTACGATCCTCGCCTCATGAGAATATTCCGCTGGGGAGTCTTTCTTTCTCTTGGCGGGATCGTTCTTGGAACCGGCGGCATTGGAAAACGGACTTCACCGCGCTGGCACGTCCCAGTTTCCGGAGCGTGCATGCTTGTATTTTGGATCGTGGCGGCGGAGGGTGAATAAACCCCTGGCAGGCTGCGAAGGAAGTCTTCGCCCAGCACCCGACCCCTTAAGGGGCGTCTGATTTCGATTTGCGGTATCGCTAAAGCGATACCCTGATACGAAACCTACACCGTTATAATTCTCGTTCAATCGATTGTGACTCGTTTCCCGGGAGGGTATTTGAGAGTTCTATTGCTGGAGAACATCAGCGGGGTGGCGGTCTCGCAGTTTGAGGAGGCGGGGTTCGAGGTGGAATCGCTGAAGGGAGCGCTCGACGAGGGTGAGCTGATCGAGAAGGTGCGCGGGGCTTCGATTCTTGGGGCGCGCTCGAAGACATGCGTCACGGCGGCGGTGCTCGATGCGGCGCCGGACCTGGTGTCGGTGGGGGCGTTCTGCATCGGCGTGGACAAGATCGATCGCGCGGCATCGAGCGAACGGGGGATTGCGGTGTTTAACGATCCGCACTCGAACAGCCGGTCTGTGGCTGAGTTGGCGATGGGAGAGATCATCCTGCTAATGCGGCGGACGTTTGAGGCGAGCACGCAACTGCATAGCGGGGTGTGGAATAAATCGTCGGCGGGATCGCACGAAGTGCGCGGACTGACGCTGGGCGTTGTCGGCTACGGGAAGATCGGGTCGCAGGTGTCGGAACTGGCTGAGGCGCTCGGCATGCGGGTGGTGTTCCACGATGTGGCGCATGTGCTGGCGCGCGGAAATGCTCGCGCTGTTAGCTTTCGCGAGTTGCTGGAAACTTCCGACGTGATCACTTTGCATGTGGATGGGAAGGCGCAGAACCAGGATTTGTTTGGGGAAGACGAGATCCGCGCCATGAAAGATGGAGCGTGCCTGATCAATTTGAGCCGCGGGTTTGTGGTGGATCATGAGGCGCTGGCCCGGCATTTGAAGAGCGGACAGCTGGGAGGAGCGGCGGTGGATGTGTTTCCCAAGGAACCGGAGAGCGGCGGCCCGTTTTCGAGCCCGCTGAAAGGGCTGCCGAATGTGATTTTGACTCCTCACATCGGCGGCAGCACGGAGGAGGCGCAGCAGAATATTGGGCAGTTTGTTTCGGCGCGGATGATCGATTATTTCACGAGCGGGAATTCGCTGCTGAGCGTGAACCTGCCGCATTGTCATCTGGACTATGAGCCGGGATCGCACCGTCTGATGCATATCCACCATAATGTGCCCGGAATTTTGCGAGCGATTAATCATATTCTCGCGGATGAGGAGATCAATGTTGAGCGGCAAGTGCTGGATACTCGCGGGACGCTTGGATATGCGATTTACGACATCAACCGGGCTTGCGACGAGCAGTTGCTGGCTAAGCTGCGGGCTGTTCCGCATACGATTCGGGTGCGGGTGCCTGGAGTGGTTGGGTAGGTTCGAAGAGCGGGGAAAAACATAACCACAGGGGGGACACAGGGGTGCATGGGGACGCCCAGGGGAACACCCGGATCCGACACTGGGATCCGACGAGCGCGGGTGCGAAAATCAGCTGGAGGCGGAGGCGGCGTTGGTCTTAGCTGGACCTGGGGTTGTGGTTTCGTCAGCGGTGGAGACTTCCTCGATGGGGGCGCCCGGGGTGGTTACCGGGGAGGCGGGGATTCCATTGATGTAGATGGCGGGAGCGACGGTTCCGCCGCGCACGGTTTCGCCGGCGGGCAGAAGGCCAACCGCCCGGTTTCTTCCCGAACCCTTGGCCTGGTAGAGCGCATAGTCGGATAGGACGAGTACCTGCTCGTGAGCCACGAGTTTCGGCTCCATTGCCAACCACGGAAAAACCGCCCAGCCGATCGAGCAGGTGATGCGCAGATCCGCTTTGGCGCCTTCCACCCGATACGCCTTGGACCCGACCGAATCGAGAATGCGGTTGGCGAGAGTGTGGGCTTCTTTACGGTCGGTGTAGCGCGACAGAAGGAGAAATTCCTCGCCGCCCCAGCGGATCACCGCGTCGGAAAGCCGGGCGGCAGAGTTAATGCGACGGGCGACCTCGGTCAAGACCTGATCTCCAATCTTGTGCCCGAACTGGTCGTTGACCTTCTTGAAATGGTCGATGTCGATCAGGTAGAAAACAAGATCGCGATTGTGAAGGTCAGCGGATGGATTGCTGACAAATGAGCGCAGCACCTGTTGCACATCGGCCTCAATCGAATTGGTGAAGAACCGCCGGTTGCGAACGCCGGTGAGCAGGTCGGTCAGCGAAGCGTCAAGCAACTCATGATTGGCGTTGGCCAGTTCCATTTCGAGGCGGGCCTGTTTCACAATGCCGACAAAAGCGAAGACCACAACCGCGGCCAGCGACAGCACAACGCGGAATTTCCAAACCGAGTTTGGCAGACTTCGGTCGAGGAACGACCACGCCGCCAGTAGGGGCAGGATGAGGGTAACCGGAGCGGCGAGACGCGAAGCCCACCGCCAGTATCGTTCCGTATTGGGATCCCCGTATTCCGAAACGGGTTCCAGACGATGTGTCATGAGCGCGGCAAACGTCATGCCGGCGAGGCAGGCCGCCGTCGCGGAATCGTACCAACTGCCGCTAAAGTAAATTCCGGCTTCGAACAGCGTATCCACGACATATTCCATGACGGTATCGAAGGCGACGATGACCGTGAGCAGGGCATAGAAATGCCGCCATCGGCCGGAGCTGTGCAACCAGCCGTGAGCGACGATTGAAAGTAGGACCACGTCCTGCGCTAATGCGAGAAACTTGTACGCCGGACCATACGAATGGGGTTCTTGGGACAGGTACTGCCATGGAATGACGAGAAACAGATACAGGTACAGACCGGCCAATAGAAGTAAGAGCAGATCAAGTGTTCCCAGGCGCTGATGTTGCGGTGTCGGCTCGACGTGAGGCCGCAGAGCAAAGCCTAGAATAAGGATGGTCCAGGCGAGAAAGACGCCGGCATCGCCAAGACTCATGGCGGGCGTTTGCTTGACCACCAGCTCCCAATGCATCCACAAGATCTGGCTGCAGGATTCGATGGCGTACCCGCCGGCCAGAAGGATCCACACCAGGCGTTGCCGGCGGGGGCCGCTGAACGCGTTCCTGGCAAAGGCAATGGAAGCCGAGACCATCAAGGCGAGGCTGATCGAATCGGTGATCGCGGTGAGCCGATAGGATTTCGGCAGGAGCAGGGACGCGACCGCTTGCGCGATCACCAGGCAGACGACGGCGCCAGCCCAAATCTTCGAGTTTGATCGAAGACGCACTATTCCCCCATTCTTTAGGAATTACAACGTGTTACGCGAGATAACCCAAGTGACACAAGTAACGTCGGAGAAAATTGGCGCGTTTCGGGCAGACTTGTCAGGAATTCGAGGCAGCGCGGTGGAGGCGGTCGTGGACGGCTTCCCACTCGGGCGTGTTGGGCGGAAGGTCGACGACGATCCAGTCATAGTTTCCGGCATCGGCCTGGTGCAGAATTTCGTAGAGCGCGGCGGCGTAGTCTGGGGCGGGCTCAGGCATCTGCATCGTCTGGACGGACTCCCGCGATGGCGGATGCTGGTGCTGGAGATAGATTCCCTGGCCTTGATCGGGCAATTTCCCGTCTTTCCCCAACAATAGAGGAGTGTGCGGGCTGTAGTGGCGCGGGTGCATTCCGGGCGAGGGATGGGCTCCGGATGGGGCTCGAATCTGAACCTCGGACGCCGAGGCGACTGGCCCAGCTATCGCTTCCAGTTCCGTCCGCGAAATTCCGCCGGGACGAAGCAGGATCGGCCGAGGCCCGACTAATGACAGAACCGTAGATTCGATACCTACGCTACAGGGGCCGCCGTCGAGGATGTAATCGATGTCGCTACCGAGGCTGAGGCGGACGTGGTCGGCGGTGGTGGGGGAGAGTTCGGTGAAGCGATTGGCGCTCGGCGCGGCGAGTGGAACGCCGGCGGCGCGGATTAGAGCCAGGGCGATCGGATGCGCGGGCATGCGGAGACCGACCGTGGGGAGGCCCGCGGTGACTATGGCGGGGATGACAGGAGGCTTTTCGAGCTGCTTTTCCAGGACTAAGGTCAGTGGGCCGGGCCAGAATCGGAGGGCCATGCGGTCAGCGATTTCTGGCCAGTTCGAAACTAGTGACTGCGCCATTTCGATCGACGCCACGTGGACGATGAGGGGACTGGTGGCGGGCCGGAGTTTGACAGCGTAGACGCGGGCTACGGCTTCGGCGTCGAGGGCGTTGGCTCCGAGACCGTAGACGGTTTCGGTGGGGAAAGCGACGAGGCGGCCGGCGCGGAGCAGCCGGACGGCGTGGTCAATTTTGCCGGGATCGGCGGAGTGGGGCATAAGCGATTGTAGATTGCAGAGGTCGTGGCGCAGATTGCAGAAATCAAAATCCGAACCACGCAGGGCCCAGCTTCGCTCAGGGCAGGCTCCGAGGAACACAGGGGAGCACAGGGGCGGGCGTATGGTACGTGAAGAAAGGTACTGCAATCGCGTTATATTCATGCGGTGGAGTAACGAGCGTCGCCCGTTCAGCCGGGTGGGGATACCCGGCTCTCCACCGCAGGCTTACGAACTACTTCTTCTTGTCTTCTTCTTCCACTACAAGGTTATTGGTGACAGAGAACACGCCGGGAATGCTGTTGACCTGCATGCCGGCGATTTGCTTATCCATCTGGCGGGCGACTACGCCTTCGAGCGTGATGTGCCCGTTTTTGACGATGATGTGAATGGGGGGAACAGCACGCAACTGGTACTGGCTTAGGACCTCATTGCCGAAGATGGCGCGGTAGGCGGCGCGGCGGATTCGGTCGTCCTCGATGGAGGTCGGCAGGACCTCGAGATTATTGACGACTCTTTCGACGCCTTCAATGTGTTTGACAGCGTTTTCGGCGTCGGACTTGAGAGTGGGACGCGAGACTTGGCCGAGCAAGGTCACGGTGCCATCAGGATCGACCTTGTACGATAGGTTGTCGAAGACGCCGTAAAAGGGAAGCATCACAAGTTCGTGACGGACTTCCTTGTAGATGCGATCGAGGCTCTTCTGACTGATTGCGCCAGCTGGTTGGTTGTTCTGGGCGGTGGGAGTGGCGAGAGCCACCATCGAGAAAATCAGTGGGAGAGCAAGAACTGTGAGCAGTGCTTTCTTCATGGTTTTGACCTCACGCAAGACTTCTTACGACGTGGTGGGAACCCGTGAGCTTCTTCGCACTTTCAGACGTACGAAACCGACAAGAAGTTGCTTTTTCTCTCTGCCGGAAGCTAGCGCATGCAAGCTTACTCCAAATTGCCGATTCTAGTTAGTACGCTTGGCGACAGAACTCTGGCGTGGCGGGTAGGCGCATATAACGAACCCAGAGCTTGAACACCGGCCGTCTGCCGAGCCGCCCTCGGCTGTCCCGCGAGCGAAGCTCGTCAAAATGGGATTCGGAAGGGCACGGCTTCCGTCGTGCCGCTAAAGGTATTGAAATGTGTCTCCGCTTTAGCGCGACAGCTGCGCCTTGCGCCATTATCTACGACTGCACCACAGATCAATGTCGGCGCAGTCTGCGCCACCCCAGCCACATACCAATTCCAATCCCCGCCAGCACAGCCCCGGTCAGCTTTTTTCGATCCGAAATCGGAACAAACCGGGTCTGCTGCTCGCACACCTCGATAACCCCCACGGGGACGGCCCGTACTCCGCCGCCACCGCCACCGCCTTCGCCTCGGGCGCTGCTATCACCGACGCCTCCCGTGCCCGCACCCGCACCGTAGCCATACATTATTTTTGCCACTGGAATGATCGTCTTTCCGTGTGCCGAGATAGGTTCGCCGTAGATCGTCTTAACACTCGCTTGCCCAAGAATACTTTCCTTCAGGGATTGCAGAAGAGCCACACTGCCCATGGGAGACCTCCTTGAACGGAAACATTATCCCACTTGGGGCGTTTACGCTCAGAAGCGGGTTTGTTGTTTTTTCCGGCAGCTTGCTTGCGAGCGAATCACAGCGCCTCCGCGCCAAAACAAGCTCCTCGTTTCGATAATTGCACCGAACCCACTCGGAACCGAGAGCCGAGAACTGTTCTTAATCTGTGCGCCCCTTGTGCAAATTCAAGCCGCGGAGCACAAAAGCGTCCACCGCAATTTTCCGGCCGCCGTTCAAACCCTGCCGCTCGTATGCCAATCGCCGTTACCCTAGACCCATGCTTAATCCGGATTCATCCCATCGAATCCGCGAACGGAAATTCCCCGGTTGCACAATTCTTATGTAATTGACCCGCCCCTTTTCTGCGAGTACAGTCGCTCCACTTGAAACAATCATCCGCCGAGCGACAGCCGCGCTCGGTCACAACTAGAACAAAGATCGGGTGGGGTGAAAGAAAAGCACTATGAATGTGGAACATGAATGGACCGTCTACTGCACCCGTTTTTTGGTGCGCGCTCGTCAACTGATCGAACCCCTCGTTTTTACCGACGCTCTCGGCCGCGAACAATCCGGCCAGCCCGGCGATTACCTCGTCGAGACCTCTGCCGGAATAAGACGGATCACCACTCAGGCCCTCTTCGAAGACATCTACGTGCCTCTCGCGGCCACGCAGGTTCATTCCCCAGTGCCCGAATTTCTAACAAGACTTCAAACCGGAGTTCAAAGCAATGGAGCGCCCACCGTCCTAAACCGGCCAGTGGCCCGCGCCTCGCCGGAAAATCGGGTCCGCGCCACCGCCTGAAGCGGCGGAACCCGATAACGCCAGGTTTCAAGGTTTCAGAGCATCGAGAGATGGCGCTCTGGCTTTGGAGCCCTGAAACCTTGAAAATTGGAGACCTGGCTTCACCTCACTTTCCCAACTCGGCACCCTTACCACTTTTGGGCTACAAGATGTTGTGTTTCCCTCTTGACAGGCACCATATACGGGAGTACGTTAAGCATCCCGGAGCACTTTTTGCAGATCCTCTTAAAGGGGACTACGACCATAAACGCAGGGGCGAGATTCCTGGTTGACCTCAACTTCGTTGAGCTGACTTCGCGTCTTCCCCTTCACGGGAAACCATCCCTCCGGAGTGGATGGAAACTGGCGGTGACTTCCCCCCGGGTCTGGCCCTGCCAGGCATCCCCTCGGGGGGATTCATCAGCAGAATTAGAATCTCGCGGCTGAAGCTGCTCCCGACCGGTCCAGCGTCCTGCGAGCCATTAGGAGCCCCGATGGAAGACTTGATCGAACTCGTAGCCGCCTCCTTTGCCCGTCATGGAATCGAATGCCCAGCCGGCGATCCTCAGCAGGCCCGGCCGAATTCGGTCCAAACGGCCCGCCCAGCTGAGCCCGCTCTTGCCACCGCGCTCCCAGAACACAACTTCCGAAAAGGCTCGCCAGAAACCTGTCCGTAGAGACGGGGCTTGCCCCGTCTCGCTCTGCGCCAGAAGCCGCGCCCAGCCGCGCGAAATCTGGTTGAAAGCGCGTTTTTGGCCAGGGTTGCGCAACTTTGAGGCCATGAACTTTGCCATCTGCTGTCTAGATCAACTGCTCTTTGCCATCATCTAATTTAGGAGAAGGAAATGCCCGAAGTGCGCGACCAAATCAACACTCAATCCGCAGCCAGCAATCCGGCCGTGAACAAGAAGAAGTTCCAAGGCCTAACCTTCCGCCGCTTGTTCACCAAGCCCGGTGTCTCCCCCTACTCCGAAGTCGATTGGGAACTCCGCAACGCTCAGATCGCTGACTCCCAGGGCGGCATCATCTTCGAGCAGAAGGACGTCGAGGTTCCCAAAGACTGGTCCATGACCGCGACCAACATCGTCGCCTCGAAATATCTTCACGGAACGGTCGGCACCGACGAGCGCGAAACCGGCGTGCGCCAATTGGTCTCCCGCGTAGCCGAAACCATTCGCGACTGGGGCATGAAGGACGGATACTTCCGCTCCTCCGAAGACGCCGCCACGTTCCACGACGAACTCGTCCACCTGCTAATCCGCCAGCACGTAGCTTTCAACTCGCCCGTCTGGTTCAACGTAGGCTGTGAGCGCGTCGAGCCTAAATCCGACGCCACCAACTGGCACTGGAATTTCACCACCAACCAGGTCGAATTCGGCGTTACCGGATACACCCGCCCGCAGTGCTCCGCCTGCTTCATCAACTCGGTTCGCGATTCGCTCGATTCCATCCTCACCCTGGCCAAGACCGAAGGCATGCTTTTTAAGTGGGGATCCGGCACCGGCACCAATCTGTCCACTCTGCGCTCCTCGACCGAAGTTCTCAGCGGAGGCGGTACCGCCAGCGGCCCGCTCAGCTTCATGAAAGGCTTCGACGCCTTCGCCGGAGTAATCAAGTCCGGAGGCAAAACTCGCCGCGCCGCCAAGATGGTAATCCTGAACATCGACCATCCCGACATCGTCGATTTCATCGAGTGCAAGAGTAAAGAAGAAGCCAAAGCGCACGCGCTGGTATTGCAGGGATACGACGGATCGCATCCCGACTCCGATGCCTACAGCTCTATCTTCTTCCAGAACGCCAACAACTCCGTCCGCGTCACCGACGACTTCATGGTAGCCGTCATGCGCGACACCGATTTTTCGACAAGAGCAATCGTAGACGGCCGAGTGGTCAAGACCTATCCAGCCAAAGAACTGCTAGCAAAGATCTCCGAAGCCACCTGGCAATGCGGCGATCCCGGCATGCAATACGATTCCACCGTCAACCGCTGGCACACGTCGAAAAACACCGCCCGCATCAACGCGAGCAATCCCTGCAGCGAGTACATGTTCCTGGACGATTCCGCCTGCAACCTGGCCAGCCTGAATCTGCTGAAGTTCGCGCCCAACGGCACCTTCGACGTGGAAGCCTACCGGCACGCAGTGGACGTAGTAATCACCGCCCAGGAAATCCTGGTAGACAACGCCGGATATCCCACCGAAATCATAGGCAAGAATTCGCACGACTATCGCCCGCTCGGTCTAGGCTACGCAAACCTAGGCGCGCTCTTGATGGCCGCCGGACTCCCTTACGACAGCGATGCCGGACGCGACTACGCCGCCTGCGTAACCGCCATCATGTGCGGCGAAGCGTATCTCCAGTCCTCGCGTATCGCCGAACAATGCGAGCCGCTAGCGCCAATCACCGGCCCTGTCCAAACGCGCCTGGGCGTAACCACCGCGGAAGCCATGCCCGGAGCCGCCTGCCCCGGCTGGTACATCAACAGAGAGCCGTTCCTGGACGTAATAAGAATGCATAGGGCCAGCGTAAACAACATAGGCAGTGCTCGTGGGGGGACGGGCGCCTCGCCCGTCCAAGCGGAGCGAAGCTCCGCGGCCGCCCAACTGTCCGAGCTAATCGATGCTTCGAAAGCCTGCTGGGACGAAGCCCTGGCCCACGGCGAAAAGCACGGCTACCGCAACTCCCAGGTAACGGTCCTCGCCCCCACCGGCACGATCGGCTTCATGATGGACTGCGACACCACCGGCATCGAGCCCGATCTGGCCCTAATCAAGTACAAGAAGCTGGTAGGCGGCGGCATGATCAAGATCGTCAACAACACCGTCCCCGGCGCCCTCTTCAAACTCGGATACACCCATGAGCAGACAGACGCCATCGTGAGCTACATAGACGCCACCGGCACCATCGAAGGCGCGCCGCACGTAAAAGACGAGCACCTCGCCGTCTTCGATTGCTCATTCAAGCCGTCGAAAGGCACGCGTTCCATCCACTACATGGGACATCTGAAGATGATGGCCGCCGCCCAGCCCTTCATCTCCGGAGCGATCTCGAAGACCGTGAACCTGCCAAACGCCGCCACGGTAGACGATATTTCCGAAGCCTACATCCAAGCCTGGAAGCTGGGCCTGAAAGCGGTAGCCGTCTATCGCGATGGCTGCAAGCAGAGTCAGCCACTCTCCGCCGCCGGCAGCAAGACGGCCCTGAGCAGCGCCGGCGTCGCGCAGGCGTCCTCGCCTGCGCTCCAAGAGGACAACCTGGACGCTCCCCCGCGAGCCCTCCGTCACAAGCTAAAAGAAGAGCGCATGTCGGTAACCCACAAGTTCAACGTCGGGGGCCACGAAGGCTACATCATCGTCGGCCTGTATCCCGACGGCGAGCCCGGCGAAATCTTCATCAAGATGGCAAAAGAAGGCTCGACCGTGTCGGGCCTAATGGACAGCTTCGCGCTGGCGGTCTCAATCTCGCTGCAGCACGGAGTGCCGCTGAAGCTCTTCTGCGAAAAATTCGCGCACACCCGCTTCGAGCCGAGCGGATGGTCAAGCAATCCCGACATCGGATTCGCCAAGTCGATCATGGACTACATCTTCCGCTGGCTGCAAATGCGCTTCCTAAGCGGACAGCAGCAGTTCCTCTTCGAAAACCTGCGCCCGAAGCCGCAGGTTGAGGTGGGGGCGTCCTCGCCCGCCGGAGACGCGATCAGCGATCTCAACGCCACCGCCGGTCCCAGAACAGGTTCCATCCACGCGGCCGACGCCCTGTCCGCACTCATCGACATGGGCGACGCTCCCAGTTGCCACGTCTGCGGCTCCATCATGGTGCGCAACGGCAGTTGCTACAAGTGCATGAGCTGCGGGAGTACCAGCGGCTGCAGCTAACTAATTTAGAATGACGCTGCGGTAGAATCCCACTCAACGCTGAGGTGCGCAAGGCGCGCGATGAGTGGGACGCCCGCTTTTCCTCGGCTCCCTTCGATGTACCTCGATGTACCCCTGTCACTTGCCGGGTCTGTGCTATCTTGATTATCCTTAGCAGACCGAACCAGGTTCGGCGGTTGTGTTTCCCGCGAGCGACCTGGGCGTTTTTTGTATGGAGCTTTTTCTCAATCTCTGCTGGCTCTCTCTGTCGCTGCCCGCCTATCTGCTATGGCGGCAACGGGCTTCTTCCGATCGTCCGGCGGCGCCGCTCATCTTCCTCTGCGCTCTTGGCTGTGCACTCATTCTGCTGTTCCCCGTGATCTCGGCGACCGACGACCTGCACGTCGTACGTCCTGAGATGGAAGAGTCGGAACGCGGCTTCCGCCGCGCCGGCAATGGCGCTTGCACACCTCATGCGCTGGTGCATTCCTCGCAACCCATTCTGCACAGTTTCGCTTCTCTCACATCCGAGTTCGAGCAGATCGGTACGGTTCTGCCGTTCACGCCGCAATCGCGAAGAACTTTTTCTGCCTCTGCGACCGCAGGCCGCGCTCCTCCTTTCGAAAACCCAACCTCGCTGTAAAATCCGAAGTCAGTCTTAATGTCCGGAAAATTTCGCATGCACGCCCATCGGGCGATCCGCTTTTCCTGATGCGCACGGAGCGCGCGATGTTCAAATTTCACAATTTCAGTCTGACCGCATGGTTATGGCTATGGATAATGTTCGCAGCGGCCAGCGCCCGAGCGCAGCAGGCTCTCACCTGGGAACAGGTGCGCGCGCGGTTCGAGCAGAGCAATCCGGCGCTGCTGGCAGACAAGCTCAGTGTCGACGAATCAAGGGCACAGGAGATCACCGCTTTCCTACGCCCGGATCCGACGTTCACGCTGTCGGCGGATGGGACGCAAATCGCTCCTGAGAAAGGTGTCTGGCGACCGTTCGCCGGGACGTTTGAGTCACCCAGCATTAGCTATCTGCATGAGCGACAGCGCAAGCGGGAGTTACGCCTCGAGAGTGCGAAGAAAACAACTCTGATCGCCGAATCGAGTCATGCCAACTTCGAGAGAACGCTGCTATTCAACTTGCGCGGCGCATTTGTCGCAACCCTGCAGGCAAAAGCGGTGCTCCTGTTGGCAAAGGACAACCTTGCCTACTACGACCGCGTGCTCGAAATCAGCAGAACTCGCTTCGACGCCGGCGACATTGCTCAGATTGATCTCGATCGGCTGGAACTGCAGCGCGTCCAGTATGAATCGGATTTGCAAGCTGCCGAGGAGAGCCTGGAAAACGCAAAGATCCAACTCCTTACGCTGCTCAACGACCGAACTCGGATTGAGCAGTTTGACGTCACCGGACCGTTTGATTTCAGCGACCAGCTCATGCCGCGTGACGAGTTCCGGAAGATTGCCTTTGACACACGGCCAGACTTTAAGGCCGCAGTCGAAGCCATAGACAAGGCCCAGACCGACCACAAGCTAGCGATTGCGAACGGCTCAACCGATCCGACGTTCGGCGCGTGGTTTACGCACAACTCGTCCAACAATAATCCGTTTGGCATCAATACGCTCGGCGTCAGTGTCAGCATTCCCTTGCGCATCTTCGACCGCAACCAGGGAGAAAAGCTGCGTACGCAACTCGATATCACGCGCAATGAGAGATTGCGCGACGCCGCCGAAGCGACCGTGCTGAGTGACGTCGATTCCAGTTACGCCACTCTCGAAAGCGACCTGATTCTGCTGCGCCCTTACAAGGCCAAGTACCTGCAGCAGTCTGTCCGCGTGCGGGACACAATTTTCTTTTCTTATCAGCACGGCGGAGCCTCGTTGCTGGATTTCCTGAACGTGCAGGCGGAGTACCGCACCGTGCAACTAGCCTACGTGAACCTGGTCGGTTCCTATTTGTCCGCCGCCAGCCAGTTAAACCTGGCCGTGGGCCGCGAGGTGATCCCATGACATCGCAAGCGATATACTTCTTGAGTTCAAGATTGCGTTCAAGAGCCGCCAAAGCTGTGCAGTCGGCGGACTCTTGCGGCGCGGCCGCAGCAGCCCTTCCCCCTGTTGCCGCGCCGAAACTCTCTGCGGCTCGCATCCGCCGGTCCTTGGTATTCCTGCCGGGCCTGGCTCTGACCACTCTCTTCGTAGCCTGTTCCAACAACACCAAAGCAGCACCCACAAAACAGGAAATCACAGTCGACCCTAACCTAATGACTGTCGACCACCCGGAGCTTTTCCAGACCGTCAAGGTGGAGAGTCGCGACCTGCCCACGGAACTCAACGCCAACGGGACGGTCCAGCCTGACGTGAACAAAACTGTCCGCGTCACCTCGCTTGGTTCGGGCCGCGTTGCCGATCTCAAAGTCCGACTCGGCGACTACGTGAAAAAGGGCCAGGTGCTGCTTGTGATTTCCAGCCCTGATCTTGCCGCCGCCATGGGCGACTATCACAAGGCTTCCGCCGACGAGGCGCTCGCCCGCAAGGCGCTCGAACGTGCCCAACTGCTTTACTCGCGAGGCGCCCTCGCCCAGAAAGATTTGGAAGTCGCAGAGAACGCCGATGCCAAAGCTATATCCGATCAGAAGACCGCGGAGACCCGCCTGCGCATTCTTGGCGGAGATCCCGCTCACCCCAGCACCATGATCGAACTGCGCGCCCCGGTAGCCGGGACCATCGTCGAGCAGAATGTTGCCGGATTCGAAGGCATCAAGAGTCTGGACAACACGCCCAACCTGTTTACGATCGCCGATCTCTCGAATGTCTGGGTTGTCTGTGATGTCTACGAAAACGATATTGGCGACGTTCACGTCGGCGATCCCGCCGAGATTCGCCTGAACGCTTTGCCTGACCGTGTGTTCAAAGGCGGCATCAGCGACGTCTCGCGCGTCCTCGATCCGAACACGCGCGCCGCCAAAGTCCGCATCGTGATCGCCAATCGCGATGGCGTTTTCCGCCCCGGCATGTTCGCCGTTGTCACTTTCCGCTCGCGCAAACAGAAGCCGCACCTCGTTGTGCCTGCGACTGCCATCATGCGGCTGCAGGATAAAGACTGGATTTTCCGCAAGGAGACCGCCAACTCCTTCCGTCGCCTCGAAGTGCACACTGCCGGGCTGTCCGACGGCCTGCAGCAAATCCGCCAGGGGGCGAAGGTGGGAGATGAACTTGTGGCTAACGCGCTTGCATTCTCCGCCGCCGCTTCGGAGCAGGGCAAATGATTCGTCTGCTCATCGATTTCGCGCTGCGCAATCGCATCCTGATACTTAGCGTGGCGCTGGTGCTGTTCATCTGGGGCATCATCTCGTTTCGCAATCTGCCCATCGAAGCCTATCCTGACGTCGCCGACACTTACACGCAGATCATTACCCAGTGGCCCGGTCATGCCGCGGAAGAAGTCGAACAGCAGATCACCGTCCCGCTCGAAGTCACTCTGAACGGCGTTCCACACAAAACCCATCTGCGCTCGGTCTCGCTCGCCGGGCTTTCGGTCGTGACCATCATTTACGACGACGAAATCTCCACCTTCAACGCTCGTCAGGAAGTGCTCGACCGCCTCCAGCAAGTTACGCTCCCCACCAACGTGAACACCGGTCTGGGTCCCGACTACAGCCCGACCGGGCAGATCATGTTCTTCACGCTCAAGAGCACGAATCCGCGCTATGACGCGATGGAGCTGAAAACTCTCAACGACTGGTTCGTTCTGAACCAGCTTAAATCCGTTCCCAACGTAGTCGACGTGAACATCTTCGGCGGGCCGACCCGCGAATATCAGGTGCAAGTCGATCCTGGCAAACTGGTTTCCTACGGATTGTCGCTTGCCCAAGTCGAGCAGGCGCTTACCAACAACAACACCAACGCCGGAGGCGGATTTATCGAACGCGGCCAGCAGGCGCTTAACGTGCGCGCCGTCGGCCTGATGCAGACCACCGACGACATCGCCGCCACCGTCATCAAGAGCGTGAATGGAACGCCCGTCCGCGTCCGCGACATCGCCATCGTCGCGCAAGCGCCCAAGATTCGTCTGGGGCAGCTCGGAAAAACCATTCGCCGCGAAGACGGCACTGTCATCGATGACGAGGACGTGGTCGAAGGCATCGTTCTGCTTCGCAAAGCTGCGGAAGCCGACGCCACTCTTGACGCGCTCCACGTCAAGATCACCGAACTCAACACACAACTATTACCGCCGGGCGTAAAATTCGTTCCGCATCTCGATCGCAGCGACCTGGTGCACTACACCACCCACACCGTACTGCGAAATCTCACCGACGGCGTGATCCTGGTTACGCTCGTCCTTTTTATTTTCCTGGGGAACGTTCGCAGCGCGCTGATCGTCACCATCACGATTCCCTTCGCACTTCTTTTCGCCGCCATTCTTTTGGATCTCAGTCACATTCCGGCGAATCTTCTTTCGCTGGGCGCACTCGATTTCGGCATGGTTGTGGACGGCTCCGTGGTCATGGTGGAAAACATCATGCGCCACGTCGAGTTTTCTCATGGGAAGAAAACGTTTTTACAGCTGATCGCTTCCGCCGCACACGAGGTTCAGAAGCCGGTCTTCTTCGCCCGCATCATCATCATCGTTTCCTATCTCCCCATCTTCACGCTGCAGCGCGTCGAAGGCCGCCTCTTCCGCCCCATGGCCTGGACCGTAGCTTTCGCCCTCCTCGGCGCGCTTCTGTTCGCGCTGCTGATAGCGCCCGTGCTCTGTCACTTGGTCTTCCGTGACGGAAAAATCAAGGAGTGGCAGAACCCGCTGATGCGCATCCTGCAGAACGCCTACCGCCGCCTGCTTGACTGGTGCTTCGACCACATAAAGTTCACGCTTGGCCTGGGAGTGGCCGCCCTGGGGTTCATGCTGCTCCTTTTCTTCAGCGGAATCGTCGGCTCCGAGTTTCTCCCCCACCTCGATGAAGGCGCGATCTGGGTCCGCGGCACCCTTCCCCCGAGCACTGGCCCGACCACCGGAATCGCGGTCACCAAGCGCGGCCGTTCCATTCTCGCGCAATTTCCAGAAGTGAAGCAGATCGTCAGCCAGGTCGGCCGGCCCGACGACGGCAGCGATGCCAGCGGTTTCTACAACACAGAATTCTTCGTCGATCTTCTGCCCCGCTCCGAGTGGCGCGCTGAGTTCCGCACAAAGGAACAACTCATTGACGCGATGGACAAGTCTCTCCGCCAGATTCCCGGCGTTGACTGGAACTTCTCGCAGCCCATTTCCGACAACGTCGAAGAAGCCGTCAGCGGCGTGAAGGGTGAACTTGCCGTCAAACTCTTTGGCCGCGATCTCAAGACGCTGGAGCAGAAAGCCGACGAAATGCAGAACGTCATGAGCAAGATTCCCGGCATTGCCGATCTCGGCACCTTCCAGGTCCGCGGCCAGCCCAACGTCAATTTGGCCGTCAACCGCGCGGCTGCCGATCGCTTTGGTATCAACGTCAGCGACGTGCAGGATGCGGTCGAAACCGCGGTCGGCGGCAAGGCCGTCAGCCAGATTCTGATCGGCGAGCAGCGTTACGATCTCACCGTTCGCTACCAGGAACCGTTCCGCAAAACCGTCGAAGACATCGAGAACGTCCGTATCCTGGCGCCCTCCGGCGAGCGCGTGTCGCTCGGCCAGCTCTGCGACGTTAAGCTCGAAGATGGCGCTTCCACCATCTACCGCGAAGGCAACTCCCGCTACATCGCCATCAAATACAGCGTTCGCGGCCGCGACCTCGGCAGCACGGTGCGCGATGCCATCGAGCAGGTTCACCAAAAAGTAAAGCTTCCAGAGGGTTATCACCTCGACTGGACGGGCGAATACGAAAGCCAGCAGCGCGCTAACCGAAGGCTGGCATTCATCGTGCCGATTACGTTGCTGCTCATGGCTTTCATTCTGTACTCGATGTTCGGCTCCTGGAAATGGGTGGGCCTCATCTTTGCCGTAGTTGCGCTTTCCCCTTTGGGCGGCGTGCTCTCCCTGCTCGCAACCGGCACGCACTTTTCTGTATCGTCCGGCCTCGGTTTCCTTGCGCTGACCGGCGTCTCCGTGGAGATCGGCGTCATCATGGTCGAATACATCAACCAGTTGCGTACCCGGGGCATGGACCCGCGGCAGGCGGCCAGAGAGGGCGCGGAACTTCGTCTCCGCCCCATCATGATGACCATGCTCGTAGCCACCCTCGGCCTCTTACCCGCAGCTCTCTCCCACGATATTGGCTCAGACTCGCAGCGGCCGTTTGCCATCGTGATCGTAGGCGGACTGATTGTGGAACTGCTGGTCAGCATCGTTTTGTTACCGGCGTTGTACGTGTACTGGGCGCGCCCCGGCGACACACTCCCGCCGCCAGAGGCTGGATTTTTTGGAGAAGGCGAACATGTCGATTGAGTCCGAACGCAAGGTCGCGTCTTCGGTGTTACCGCTCCTGTCAGGAATATCCGCGGTTCTGTTCGTAGCAGTGCTCTTTGTCGCGGCGCCTCAAGTCCGCGCTGGTCAAACAACCGTAGGGTCGAAGCGAAACCACGGCTAGGATCTTTCGGAGACTGGGCGCACGTTTGCCCAGAAGACCTCTTGTTTCCGGGCTATCCGGATACCCGATTCCCCCTAGTGCAAGTCTTCCCGAGTGATGGCAACTTCTTCCATCTCCTCCGCCCTATCGCGAGGTAAACAAAGCAATTTGCCTTTTGGCAACGCTCTTGCTGCGAGTTTGGTGGATCTACGGAGACATACAGTGAAATGGATCGAGCCTATCGAACGGTTTGTTGATGCAATTGTGCTCTTGTGGTTGTTGGACATCATTTTAAAATCGGTATCGCGTTCTTCACAGCGGTTGACCAAGGCTTAGGAGCGTCATGCTGACCTTGCGTATTGAACACATTGGTGACATGGCGATTGTCGAGTGTAAGGGAAGAATTGTGCGGCGCGATGCAACTCTGAAGTTACGCGAAGCTGTCATGGCGCAGCAAAATGTCCGAATCGTGTTGCTCGATTTGACGAAAGTCGGAGCAATCGAAGGTGGTGGCCTCGGAATGTTGTGGTTTTTGCAGCGCTGGACAGACGACCATGGCATTCAGTTTAAGCTTTACAACCCCATCCGCCGAGTAAGGGATGGGCTGGAACACAACAACGCGATGCTCCGCTTTGACATGATTACGTTCGAAGAGATGATGTCCCTTGTAGCCTACGCCGATAACCAATACGCCAGAGCCGTTTGAAATTTCGATGGCTTTTGCCATAGTAATCGAAGTACGTTAGCTACCAATACAACTGGTAAATAGCCGCGAAACCGGAGTCTTCGGAGAAGAACAGGTCTCAAGAGCCGCCGTGCGTGATCGGAGTAGCGTTGGTTGCGATGCAGATCCAGGACCCGTTCTTGTTGATCCAGGTATCAATAAAGCGTTCCCGAAGAACTACGGACTTGCCTCGCTTGGTTCCCTTGACGGCGATCACTCCGATCGCGATGGCAGTGTTTCCGAAGACACGCACGGTGAGCGATTCTGGTGCGACCTGTTCCTGGTTGACGCTGGACGCCTTGACGCTCGCGAGGAACTCGGACTTGGTTTTAAGGGAGCCGTCATCTTCGACCAGTATGAGCGAATTGTCGAGGATTGCGGCGAGGGCCTTGGTGTCGCCGGCCTTATAAGCCTGGTTCCATGCCTTTTCCAGGGCGATGACCTGATCGCGGGCGGCGGCATCGTAGTCTTGCGCCTGAACGAGCACGGCGGGTGCGAGAGTCCAAAGCGTGACGATCGAAAGAGGGGCGATCCAACGCGCGGCGATCGAACGGCGAATCGATTTCATTTGCAATCCTCTATAGGGCGGCTCATCGGCGGTCCGCCCTTTTGACTTGAACCAGCCAGCCGTTTCATTCGGAAGATAGCAGAAAAGAGCACGCGGGATTAGTCCCAGCGCTGGTGCCGGAGGCGCTCTGTTGTTAAGCTTGGTGGGCTATGAAACCCAAGACTTCGCTTCATCGGATCGAGATATTGTTTGTCTCAGTCGCGATGTTGGCAGCATTCGTGATCATCGCATTGCAGCTGGCCTCGGCGCAGAAGAAAGAAGCTGTCTGGAGCGCGGACGAGAAGCCGCTCGCGGACCAGATCCACGGGCTGCGCGCGCTCGCCGACGACGTCCGGGCTGGGACTACTAAAGATCTGGCGCTGAAGATCCGGCAGCTGCCGGCGACCGACAACAAGCTGCGGCTCGCGGTGAATTTGGCGGGCCTTTCCACCGAAGGCGATTTCGGACACGACGCGCTGCAGGAAGTAGCGACGACGCTGGCCGACACTCTACGCGAGCGGCCGGTGCCGTGGGCGAAGCCGGACGAGAAAAAGAATTCCGACGCGGGCAGCAGCGCCGCCGCCCCGCGTGCGCCGGCGTATCCATACATTGAACTTGCCACGCTGGTGCGCTACGAACATGTGGAGGCGCTGCCCTACTTTAATCATGACGAGCAGTTTCGGGCGGCCATGGCCGGGCTGGAGGCGGATGACCGCAAGCGGGAGCATCCGGAGTTTACGCTGAAAGATCTGTCCGGTAAGACCTGGACGTTTTCAGAACTGCGCGGCAGAGTTGTGCTGGTAAATTTCTGGGCGACCTGGTGTCCGCCATGCCGCAAGGAGATGCCGGATCTGGAGACGCTTTACGGGCGCTTCGGATCGAAGGGGCTGGTGGTGCTCGGCATTTCCGATGAAGAGGTGGCGAAGGTGGAGCCGTTTATCCGCGAGCGCAAGGTTTCGTTTCCTGTATTACTCGATCCGGGGCGGAAGGTAAACGAAATGTTTGTGGTGGAGGGGATTCCGAAAAGTTTTGTCTACGACCGCGAAGGAAAGCTGGTGGCGCAGTCGATCGATATGCGCACGCAGAAGCAGTTTCTGGAGATGCTGGGCAAGGCTGGACTGGAGTAGAGACGGGGCTTGCCCCGTCTCTACGGGAAATTGTGATTTTGGAGGAATTTCAAAATGAAGAAGGGAATCGTTAGTGTAGTTCTTGCGGTAGGGATCCTTGCAGTGCTCGCGGCCGCGCAAGACACGAAGAAGAAAGATGCGCCGCCGAAGCCGGCGGTCGGGCCGTCGCAGGCTCTGCTGGACAACTGGAATGATGTCGGGCGGAAGTTGATTGCGATGGCAGAAGATTTTCCCGAGGACAAATACGACTTCAAGCCCGCGCCGGCGCAGCGTAGTTTTGCGGAGCAACTGTTGCACGCCGCGAATGCAAATTATTTTTTTACGAACCCGGCGATGGGACTGAAGCCGCCCGCCGGAGAGGATCCCAAGCGCGACCAGTACAAAACGAAAGCCGCGGTGGTCACGTTCGTGAAGGGAGCGTTTGCCGACGGCGCGGCGGCAATCAAACTGAAGGGCGATCAGGGGATGAACGATCTAATCGTCGACCCATTCGCGAATCAGCAGACACGGGTTTCCGATATGGCGTGGGGCCTCCTTGAGCACTCTGGAGAGCATTACGGGCAACTCGTCGTGTATTACCGCGTTGCTGGGTTGGTGCCGCCGGAGTCGCGGCCGAAGAAGTAGTCCGGGCGCTGATAACATACTGTTCGTGCGCCCGCTGCTTGACGTCTGCGACCTGACCATCGAGTTCCCACAATCCCAAACTGGGCGGGCGCTTTCGTCCGCTCAACCGGGCGGGACGGCTGCACCTGTGGCCGCCGTTCGCAGCCTTTCGTTCTCCATCGCGCCGGGCGAAGTCCTCGGGCTAGTCGGCGAATCCGGCTCAGGAAAATCCATCACCTCGCTTGCCATCATGGGATTGCTCCCGCCCGCCGCCATCGTCACCGGCGAAATTGCTTTTCAGAATGGCAACGGCCTGCCCGCGCGTCTGACCAAACTGCCCTCCGATCAACTGCGCCAACTTCGTGGCTCGCGCATTGCCATGATTTTCCAGGAACCGATGACCGCCCTCAACCCGGTGATGCGCGTCGGCGAACAGATCGCGGAAGCCGTCCTCGCTCACCACCGCGTCTCCAAATCGGAAGCATGGGGACGAGCGGTCGAAGGCATGCGCGACGTTGCCATTTCCGACCCCGAGCAGCGCGCCCGCAGCTATCCTCACCAGCTCTCGGGAGGCATGCGCCAGCGCGTCATGATTGCCATGGCCATCGTCAACCGCCCGCAACTGCTGATCGCGGACGAGCCCACTACCGCGCTCGACGTCACGATCCAGCAGCAAATCCTCGATCTGCTCAACGATCTCCGCCACAAATTCGGATTGGCGATGCTCTTCATCTCGCACGACCTTGCCGTCGTCTCGCACGTCGCCGATCGCGTCGCCGTCATGTACGCCGGCAGCCTGGTCGAGCTCGGCACGAAGGCCGACATTTTCCACGCGCCTGCCCATCCTTATACTCAAGGCCTGCTGCGTGCTATTCCTACGCTAGCGACCGACCGCTCCCTTCCGCTCGCGACCATCGAAGGCACCGTCCCGCCAATCGCTCAACTTCCTCCCGGATGCCCCTTCGAACCCCGCTGCCCGCACCGCGTCGCTCCTTGTGCCGTCGAGCTTCCGGCGCTTGTTGAAGTGAGCCCAGAACATTGGGCGCGCTGCCCAGTCGTGAATCCGCAGCAAATCTGATAGACATATTCTGAAAACGATCTGATAAACGCGATCGGATAAACATGGACGGCATCGGTACCAACCGGCTCGAAGCTTTCAGCGACGGCGTCATCGCCGTCATCATCACCATCATGGTGCTCGAGTTGAAGGTTCCGCGCGACACCACGCTTTCTTCGCTGCGCGGCGTTCTCCCACAGTTTCTCAGCTATCTCCTAAGCTTTCTCGTCGTCGCCATCATGTGGGTGAATCATCATCACATGTTGCACTCCGCTCGCCGCGCCGATGCCCGCCTGCTATGGTCGAACAACACACTCCTGTTCTGGATGTCGCTCGTCCCCTTCGTCACCGCTTTCATGGGCAACCATCCGCGCGATCCCCGCGCCGTAGCTCTCTATGGAGTTGTGCTGACGCTGTGCTCTTTGTCGTTCGCCCTGCTGCGCTCGGCCATCATTCAGCACCACCGCGACAATCCTGACGTGGTCCACTACCATCGCGGCATCCAATTCAAAAATCTCTACTCGTTGTTCCTCTACCTGGCCTCGGTGCCGCTGGCGTTTCTCGATGTTCGCATCTCGTTTTTCATCTTTGTGTTCGTCGCGCTGTCCTATTTCCTTCCCGAACGCAAGCTCGCGGAAAACGGCTAGGGTGGAGACAGCCGCCCTCGGCTGTCCAGGCGAGCGAAGCTAGCCCGGATGTTTGTTCGCCGATCCTCAGTACTCGAGCGCGTGGCGGGGCTTCGCCGCGCGGACAGCCGGGGACGGCTGTCTCTACGATCGCTTCACTCAAGATGACAGAGTGGACCTAAATTCCAGCGCTTCCCCTCCAGAAAAGCTATAATCCTCCCTTTGTGCGCATCCTTCTTCTCAGCGACATACACAGCAACCTCGAAGCGCTGGACTCGTGTCTCGCCGCCGCTCCCGCCTACGACCTCGTGGTCAATCTCGGAGACACGGTGGGCTATGGCGGCAATCCGAACGAAGTTATTGTCAAAGCGCAAGCTCTGGGACACATCTTCGTCCGCGGCAATCACGACAAAGCCGTCTGCGGCCTTATGAACCTCGAGGACTTCAACCCCGTCGCCGGCCTCGCCACGCTCTGGACCCGCGAACAGCTTACCCCCAAAAATCTCGACTGGCTCCGCGCCCTCCCTCAAGGTCCCATCCACGTCGACGAGCTTCCCGGCCTCCAATTTGTGCACGGCTCCCCGCTCGACGAAGATGAATACATGGTCAGCGCCCGCGACGCGATCGAACCGCTCATCACCATTCCCGTCCCCGTCACATTCTTCGGACACACTCACCTCCAGGGCGGTTTCGTGCTCACGGGCGAAATCAGCGAAGCCTACCATCCCGGATATCGCACTGTAGGCACGCCCGAGTCCTCCCATTGGCCGCTAAGAAAGGATCGCCGCTATCTCATCAACCCCGGCTCCGTAGGACAGCCTCGCGACGGCGACTGGCGGGCGGCGTTTGCCGTGTTCGATTCTGAGGCGTGGATCGTTACTTACTATCGTGTGCCTTACAACCTGCGCGTGGCCCAGGAGAAAATCCTGGCAGCCAATTTGCCGCAGCGGCTGGCTACGCGGCTTGCCACGGGAAGATAGAACACTTGGGATCTCTTGCTGGCTCCTGATGTGCCTTCGTCCATGGAGTGCACCGCCGATTCGCATCGCCTACCCTGTTTGCGGAGTTCGCGAAAAGGATTGGCCACACTGCAAACTACTTTTGTCGGGAAAGCGAAATGTACGCCGGCAAGCCGAACCGCGGCTGGTCGCCTGTCGATTCCGTCCGTGCCGTGCCGATCAGGCGGATCCCGTCAATCCATAGGAGTTGCAACTGCAACTTGGAGGGTTGGTTGCCGGTTTCTGGCAAACTGAGGCTGGTTGCCGCCTCCCCCCGACATGGGGTAGGAGTACATTCCCGCTGTCTCTTGAAGCGCCCTCGTCGATAGGGTACCGATGATTTTCGGGTGAAGCCCGCCCGCGTTGTAAACTCGCTCCATGCCTTCAGGCTCTTCCGATTCCAGCAATCTTTTCTCCGCAGCCAAATCCGCGCCCGCCGCCCACACTGCCCACGTCGATGGGGGTGCCCGCGGCAATCCGGGGCCTGCCGGCTATGGCGTTGCTATCAACGACGCGTCCGGACATCCAGTCGCCGAACTCAGCGAATACCTTGGCCACCACACCAACAACTACGCCGAATATCAGGGCCTCCTCGCCGCTCTCCGCTATGCCGCCGAAAATCAAATCAGAGCGCTCAAGGTGATCAGCGATTCCGAACTGATGGTCCGCCAGATGAAAGGCATCTACAAGGTGCGTCATCCCGAACTTCGCAAGTTGTATGAGCAGGCCCAGCAACTGATCCGGCGGCTCGAGCACTTCGAAATCCGGCATGCGCTGCGCGAGCACAATCAGATTGCTGATCGGCTGGCGAACGAGGCTATGGACCGGGGGCGATAGCAGGTTCCTGAGAGAGTCGCAAATTTTCCCCTTCCCCACACCCCACCCGCAGGACTACCATTGCGCCGTCATCGCCACCCTCAGGAGGACGACACGATGATCGGAGCTCACTCATTTGCTGGAATCAATTTCTGGGCCGTATTGCTATCCGCCATCGCGACCATGGTGATCGGATTTCTCTGGTACTCCCCCATGCTGTTCGCGAATCCCTGGATGCGCCTGATGGGAATCGATCCCAACGACAAAGCCAAACTGGCCGAGCTGCAAAAAGGCGCAGGCAAGACGTACGGCATGGCGTTCGTCGCCAGCATTGCGTCCGCCGTAGTGCTCGCGAAGATCGTCGGCGTCACCAGCGTCAACACCATTCCCTATGGAATGAAAATCGGCTTTGCCGTCTGGCTGGGATTCGTAACCACAGTTCAACTCACGGGCGCACTTTTCGGCAAGCAGCCGGCCAAGCTCTACCTGATCAATACCGGATACCAACTAGTCTGCTACCTCGTGGTGGGAGCGATTTTGGCGAAGTGGCCGCACTGATCCGGTGGAGGGACGGTCGTCTCGCTCGTCCAGCCGGGCGGGGACGCCCGGCTCTCCACTCACTCTCCCGCTGAGTGATCGTGGACAATCTTCCATCCTTCGGGAAACTTGCGGAAGACGAGCGTAAACAATCCGTGCGGCGTCTTGCCCTCCGACATCGTCAGATGGAACTCTCCGCGCACAAATGCCGCCTCCGGCCCCAACATCTCGATCCGCAGATTCGCGAATTCGAGCTTTCCCATCTCGTGCCCCGCGCCTTGATAGTTCTTCTTATAGCGATCGAGCGCGGCCTGCCAGCCCTTCGATTCGTGCGCTCCTGAGAAAAACGTCAACTCCTGCGAGTGCCAGTACCCCGCCATGAAGCCTTCCAGGTCCTGCCGGTTCCAGGCCGCCTCCTGCTCGGCAATCACTTTTCGGATCGCTGCGCGCGCGGCCTCGCCCCCGTCCTGCGCAAAGCCAGAGATCGCTAGCCCAGCGACCACACCCATCAACACAATGAAATCGCGCATAATCCCTTCTGCTCCTTAACTCGTCAACTCGCCATCGGTGCTCATCTACTTGAGTGTAGAACAGTGCTAACGTCAGGCCGTTTTCAGCGTCTCATCTTAGCCCGCTAGTCTTGGTGCATCTATAGAGCAAATGATCTATGAGGAGACCAATTATGAAATGGACGGTGATATTTCTGGCACTGTTCCTGATGTCTTTCCCAGTGCTGGCGCAGTCTCAAGCGCCCGCCGAGGGAGTGCAGGGAAAGCCGTTGCACGACCGCGAATTCTGGCGGGCCATCGCGAAAAACCGGTATGCGGTTCCGGACGGGCAGCCAGTCTTCGCGTTGCTGCGTGAGTTAAGTGGGTACCTCGGTTCGAGGGATCCCGAACTTCGCGACGACCTCGCGTACTCCATCACAACAATCTGGATCAAGCATCAAAAGCAAATTTCAACCGACGAACTGTACTCGCTGCTCGATGACTGGCAGGCCAACTTGCGCTCCGGGATTGGTGAAACTGGGAATGATGGCATCCTCAAACGTTCGTTCTCGGCCCTGTCATTGGTAGCTCTGGCGGAGCGGGACTTGAAGATGCAGTTTCTCGGCGAGGAACGGTACCGTGCACTCCTGGCGAATGCGCTCGCCTATCTTAGGGATGAACGCGATCTGCGCGGATTTGATCCAACCCTGGGGTGGATTCATGCGACCGCGCATACCGCCGATCTGCTCGCAGCATTAGCCGCTAATCCCTTGCTAAAGAATGAAGATCAGGTACGTTTGCTGGATGCGATCGCCGGCCGTCTATCTTCCGCCCATGAGATTTTCACCTACGGAGAACAAGACCGGCTGTCGGCGCTCGCGGCGACGATCGTAGTGCGAAAAGATTTTGATACGCCGGCATTTCACAACTGGCTTAATGCGCTGGACGCCGCCGACCAAAAGGTTTGGAAAGATATTCCGCCGCATCTCGAATTGCTGCAAACCTTCGAGAATGACACCTACATGTTGCGGGGACTCGCGGCATACCTTAGTGTGAATGTATCGGGTCCTGCGGGGATGGAGGCGCAGAAGGCGGTATTGAACGTGCTTCAGAAACGGTAGCGCTTTTCAACACGCCAGCATGAAAGCCGACGGCTGAGCGCGCGACATCTACGCCCGGCCCTTTTTTGTCGCGGCGGCAACCTTCACTTTCACCGTCTCCCACGGCCGCTTCGGGCGCTCAACCTCGGGCTGGTCGCGGTCCTTGATGCGATCGTACTGATACGACTCGCTCACGGTTCCGAGCGACTCATTGTAGAGGCTGGGCAGTCCCAGCGCTTCTTTCATTTCTTCGGAGAACTGCTGCAGCGCTTTCAGGTGGTCAGCCGTCGCGGGAACTTCGGTCTTCGACGTCTTCAGAAACTGCTGGTAGCCGCGATTCACCAGCTTCGAAATCTCGCTGCCAATCAGGTATCCCGGATAAGCGAAAATCTTCACGCCGCCGTCGTCCGTCTTCTGGATCGCCGCCGAGCAGTTGTACTTCCGCAGGAACACGCGACCTTGCGTACCCGGAGCCTCAATCAGATCAAAGCCGTGTTCGCGCAGCCAGCTGACTGCGTCTTCGTAGGTTCGCTCTTCGACTTTCGCTGTCATTTTATGAACTCGATTCTCGTTTGCCTTTTAGCATCGCATCAGATTAGATGCGGTTTGAACGGTTTGGGAACCAAAACCGGCCGCCGCGAATCTAATGACGAAGGAATACAGTAACGCTAGTATAGATATACCTTTTTAGGATTGCGGGCACATTACCGTAGTCACTGGGGCATTCCACGCAATGACATCATCAGCTTCCGGCTCCGCGCCACCGCAGTGGCCTTCCCAGGCCGAAGCCGCGTCAAGTCGAATGTCGAGTCGGCGAGGAGAAGCCCTGCTCGCCGGCATCGGCAACACGCCCCTTTTGCCGCTCGACGCGCTTATCTGCGATCTTCCCGATGTGCAGCCTGCCAATGCCCAAGTTGCGAACGTACACCTTTTGGGCAAGGCCGAATGGTACAACCCCGGCGGATCCGTCAAAGATCGCGCCGCCGCCCGCATTGTGGCCGAAGCTCGCAGCTCGGGCAAACTCGCCCCCGGAAAGATTCTGCTCGATTCCACCAGCGGCAACACCGGCATCTCCTACGCCATGCTCGGCGCCGCTCTCGGATTCGCCGTTACGCTTTGCGTTCCGGAGAATGTTTCTCCCGAGCGAAAACGGATTCTACAGGCATACGGCGCAAATATCATTTACACGGATCCCGCCGAAGGCTCCGACGGCGCCATCAAGGTCGCGCGCCAGTATGCCGAGCGTGATCCCGATCTTTATTTTTACGCCGACCAGTATTCAAACGACGCCAACTGGCGCGCGCATTACGAAACCACGGCGGACGAAATCTGGCAGCAAACCGAAGGACGCGTCACGCACTTCGTCGCCATGCTCGGAACCACCGGAACGTTCATCGGCACCACGCGCCGTTTGAAAGAATTAAATCCGAAGATTCGCTGCATTTCGCTGCAGCCCGACTCCGCCTTCCACGGCATCGAGGGCGCGAAACACTTGCCCTCGGCACTCGTGCCACGCATTTACGATGCGTCCGTCGCCGACGAAAATCTGCAGATCGCAACCGAAGACGCGCACGCCATGGCCCGGCGCCTGGCGCGCGAACAAGGGCTGCTCGTCGGAGTCTCCGCCGCCGCCGCCGTGGTCGGCAGCCTGCAAGTCATTGATCGTCTAAAAACGGATGGTCTAAAAACGGATGGTCTAAAAACGGATAGTCTAAAAGCTCATCGCCTGAAAGAAGATCAACGCGCCACCATCGTGACCATCCTCTGCGACTCCGGCGAAAAATACTTGAGCGAGAGATTTTGGAATGAAGAATAATTGCAGAGGTTAGAGGTCAGATTGCAGAGGTGAAAACCTCGTCCTTCCCAACCCCAAAGCCTTTGGGTTTTCACCTCTTCAATCTGACCTCTTGCCTCTGACCTTGGCCCATGCTCAAACTCTCTCAATCCGACTACCGCTCGCTTCGTCAACACGGAGAGGAAACCTATCCCCACGAGTGCTGTGGCGTGCTGCTCGGCCACTTCGACGACACCGGCGCGGAGTCCGTCTCAAAGTCCGTCTCGCACATCGCCCGCTGCGGCAACACGCGCGCGGATTCGCCGCATAACCGTTACCAGATCGATCCCAGGGAACTCATCCGCCTTCAGCGCGAAGGCCGCGAGCGCGGCGAGGACATCGTCGGCTTCTATCACTCCCATCCCGACCATCCCGCACAATGGTCGCCCACCGACCTCGCGGAGGCCCACTGGTTCGGCTGTTCCTACGTGATCACGAGCGTGGAGAATGGCGCGGCGACGATTACGAATTCGTTCGAACTGGTTGGCAGCGACGAGACCGACAAGAAATTCGTGGACGAGAAGACAGAAGTAGCCTGATAAGCAGCCGGCCTGAAGCCGCTAGCGCAGCACTTTCAGCACTACCACGCTAATATCATCGTGCGGCACGCTGCCATCGGAGAAGGCCACTTGGCGGTCGACTAAAGTCACTTGGGCCCTCGGTACGCGGGAGCGGTGGGCGGTGAAACACTGAACGCGGACAGTAACGCTTGAGCTGATCCGGTCCTCGCTGGACGGCCGAGGACGCCCATCGCTCCATGTCGCTCCGTGTGCATTCGATTGCGACTTGCACCTTTGGCCAGTACCATAGCATCTTTATCTATATGCCCCAGATCCAGATTCCGTCTCCCCTTCGCCAATACTCAGGGAAACAGGCCTCGGTCGATGTCCCTGGAAAAACCGTGGGCGAGGCCCTTACGGGTCTGGTTTCGCAGCATCCTGAGCTGAAGCGCCACCTTTATACCGAGGACGGCAAACTGCGGGCGTTCGTGAATGTTTATGTCAATGACGAAGACATGCGCTACCTCCAGAAAGAAGCCACCGCGCTCAAAGACGGTGATACCATTTCCATCGTGCCGTCAATTGCCGGCGGCTGCTGATTTCCGATTTGCTTGACTACGACTTGCCCGAGTATGACTTGCGGAAAGACACGTCGCCGAATGTCCCGTCCCGCGCGCTGTCGCTGCCGTCGTTGTTTCGCAATCTAGTTCGCCGCCGACCTGACTGAAAGTGAAAAGGAATTTATGCCCACTCTGACCGAAGCCAAACCCGAAGCCGCTTTAAGCAACGACGAAATCCTGCGCTACTCGCGCCATCTCATCATGCCCGAGGTGGGCATGGAAGGGCAGCAGAAGCTGAAGGCCGCGAAAGTCCTTTGCATTGGAGCGGGCGGCCTCGGTTCGCCGCTCGCGCTCTATCTGACGGCCGCGGGCGTGGGCACGCTCGGCATCGTGGACTTCGACGTTGTGGATTACACGAACCTGCAGCGCCAGATCATCCACACGACTGCCGACGTTGGCCGCAAGAAGCTCGACTCCGCCGCCGACAAGCTGAAGGCGATTAATCCTTTCCTCAACCTGCGGACTTTCGATACGAAACTGACGAGCACCAACGCGCTGGAGTTATTTCGCGAGTTCGACATCGTCGCCGACGGCACCGATAATTTTCCGACGCGCTACCTGGTCAACGATGCCTGCGTGCTCACTGGCAAGCCCAATGTTTACGGGTCGATCTTTCGCTTCGAAGGGCAGGCGAGCGTGTTCGCGACCGAAGAGGGACCATGCTATCGCTGTCTCTATCCCGAGCCGCCGCCGCCGGGCCTGGTTCCTTCATGCGCCGAAGGCGGAGTGCTCGGCATTCTGCCCGGACTGGTCGGCGTGATTCAGGCGACCGAGACCATCAAGCTGATTCTGGGGCAGGGCGATTCGCTGGTCGGGCGATTGCTGCTGGTCGATGCGCTCGGCATGAAGTTCCGCGAACTGAAGCTGCGCAAGAATCCCGATTGCCCCGTCTGCGGCACCCACCGCACGATCACGAAACTGATCGACTACGAAGAGTTCTGTGGAATCCGCGGGGTGGAAGCGCCCGTCACCGCCGGTGGCGACGTGCCGGCGATTTCGGTGGAAGATTTGAAAAAGAAGTTAGACGCCAAGGCCGATATTTTTATTCTCGACGTGCGCGAGCCGCACGAATACCAGATCTGCAACCTGAATGGATATCTCATTCCGCTCGGCGATCTTCCAAAGCGCGTGAGCGAACTCGACTCGAGCCGCGAGATCGTGGCCCATTGCAAGATGGGCGGACGGAGCGCGAAAGCAGTTTCGTTCCTGAAGCAGGCCGGCTTCACCAAAGTTAGTAATCTGACGGGCGGGATTGCGGCTTGGGCGGAGCGAATTGACAATAAGATGCCGAAATACTAACAAAGCACGGAGACGAGCACCGTTTCCCGTCTCGAGGTCAATGGCAGCTTTGTTGGCAGTACGGCTTCTGAGGTTCGGGTGGCAGAGGGCGATCACACGGTTGTCGTTAAGAAATCAGGATTCAAGAACCGGGAACGAAAGCTGAAATCCAGCTCTGGCAGCAGCGTGAGCTTAAATGCCGAAATGGAGAAAGCTTATACCTCATAGCACTGCTGCCATGTACAGGCGCGAAGCGGCGTTAGTCAGATTGACAAATAGAAGGGAGCGCCGAAGCGCTCCCTAGTTTGCCTTACTCCTGGAGGAATTAGTAAGTTACTTGTTCGAGCCTTCGCTCATTTCGGCTTTCTCGGTCGCGCCGAGGGCGAGAGCGTACTTCTTGCCAGCGAAGCGTACTTCGGTAACGATTGCTTTGCCGCTGGAATGGTCTACGAGCGCCGCGTCGTTGTCGGATGCTTTATCGAGGTTGACGAGTTTTGCCGAAGTTTTCGCAACTTCCTTCTTACCCTGCATAACCCTTACTTCGACATTCGATCCGGTGCCGTCCCAGCGCAGTTGATACTCACCGGCGGCGAGTTGCTGGCCAGCGACTTCGGACGACTCATGCACCCGCAGCGTACCTTTGTTACTTGCGAAAGCACTCGATGCGAGCAACACGGCCAGCCCGAGCACAACAGTCTTTGCCAAGTGATTCAGTGCCAGATTGTTCAGTTTCATATGCTCCTTTGCTTTCTGCCCGGTTTCTGGCCGGGACGTTAGGGGCGGCTGGTGATAGTTTGAGGACTCTCGACTGAGGGCTTGCCTTTTCTGGGTAAAGTCCTACAATGCGCATGTCAGGGTGACGTAAAAAAGACGCGTGCCTCACACTCGTACTTTTTTATCGGACCCAGCGCACCCAGGGCCGCCAAACCATGCGTGCGCCAGTCCCGTCACCCTGCAAATTCTTTTGAGTGGATCGAGCTTGTTTCGTCCGCCCTATGTTGGTTCGCTACAGGATACGTTTCTCGGTCTGAGTAAGTTCCCGATTTACTTCTTCTTTGCAAAGTATTTGTTGCGAACGTGCTTATTGGACGCGCGGGCGCTTGCCGCGTTAGCAACGTATGTGCTCGTTGCCGGAGTAACAGGGTCGAGGTGTTTTGTTAGGAAGTCAGGAGATGCTGACGAACTGCAGATCCCTCCCCTTCGGTTTCGCTCAGAGTCGGGATGACAGCCTATCAAGAGTGCCGATAGCTGCTAACTAATCTTCAGTACAATCTTGCCGTAATTCTTGCCTTCCTGCATCAGCGTGTACGCCTCACGCGCCTGTTCCACTGGGAAAACTTTTCCGATCACGGGATGGAGCTTGCCGGCGGCGAGCCATTCGGAAAGCTGCTTCCACGCGGACTCCATGAGCGGGCGGTTCGCACTGAGATACGACAGCCAGAGTCCGTGAACGCTGGCGCCTTTCGCATAGAGAATGCGAGTGTCGAGTTGAGGAGTTTCGCCGGTGGCGGCACCGTAGACGATGACGCGTCCGAAGTCGCGCACGCAGCCAACGCTTTTCGCGACGTGCTCGCCGCCCAACATTTCGAAAACCGCGTCGACGCCTTCGCCACGCGTGAGGTCGCGAATTGCAGCGGCGTAATCGCGCTGCTTGTAGTTGATGCCATGTTGCAGGCCGAGCTCGCGCACGCGGGCGAGCTTGTCGTCGGAGGAAGAAGTTCCGTACATTTCGATGCCGAGAATCTTTCCGATTTGCACAGCCGCGGTGCCGACTCCGCCGGCGACGGCATGAATCAGGACGCGGGAAGCGGCGGGCTTGTCGTTCGAGGGGGCGAGCAGACCGGCTTTCCAGTATGCGAAGTAGGCCGTGAAGAAATTTACGGGAAACGCGGCGCCCTGTTCGGAAGTCCAATTTTCCGGGATGGGCCAGACGAGGGTGCGATGCGCCACGGTTTTTTCGGCGAAGGCGGCCCACTGCGTGTAGCCCATCACCCGTCGCGCGCTAGATTCGCCGTTGCCAGCAAGTTGGATGCCGGCGAATTCGCGGCCGGCAGTAAGCGGCGGCTTGGGAGTATTGGCGTATCCGCCGTCCATGGTCATCAGATCGGCAAAGTTCAGGCCGCCCGCTTCCACTTTCACCAGAACCTGGTCCGGCGCGGGATGCGCGTCGGGAACCTGCTGCAATTTGAGAACCTCAGGACCGCCGAAACGAGTGATGACGAGGGCTTTCATGCGGAGAGTCTAACAGTCTTGTGGAGGGACGGGCGTCTCGCCCGTCCAGCCGGGCGAGGCCGCCTGGCTCTCCATTAGCCGGCGTGGATCGGAGAGACACAATCGAATGTGGGCAATCAATGCAGAAATCGATCACGCGGGTTTCCGGAAGTCCTACTTCGGCATCTATAATGAGGGTCGAGTTTCCGATCCCCGTGGCCTGAGAGATCTTTTGGCGGCGGGGGCGAGGGTTGCGCCGGTTTGAGAGATGCGATCCGAGGGTGCGGATGGAAACGTCTGCGCCTCCCGTGTTGGAAAGGAAACGCTCGCTGGGGCTGTCCATGCCTGCTTGCTTCCTTTCGTGGATATTTATCGCTTAGCAAATAGCACTTGGCATTTCGCCGAACCGGCTCGGTGACATATGAAGGCTAACCGCTAAACGCTAACTGTTGAATGCTGAACCTCACCGACAATTTCGGGCGCTCGATCCACGACCTGCGGATCTCGATTACCGACCGCTGCAACTATAAGTGTGTGTACTGCCGGACGGGGACGAACGGCGCAGCGTATGCGGAACTCCCGTTCGAAGATTATCTGCGGATGGCGCGGATACTGGTTGGGCTCGGGATCACGAAGATTCGCCTGACGGGTGGCGAGCCCCTGCTGCGCAAAGGGATTGTGGACTTCGTACGCGACCTTGCAAATCTGCGCACCGCAGCCGGCAGCAAGCCTGAAATAGCACTGACGACGAATGGCCATCTGCTGGCTGAGATTGCCCAACCGCTGAAGGATGCCGGGCTTGACCGCGTGACGGTCAGCATGGACGCGGTGGATCCGGAGCGATTCGCGCGGATTACGCGCGTGCCGAATGGATACGAGAGTGTGCTGGCGGGAGTTCGCGCATCGCGGCAGGCGAGGCTCGATCCGGTAAAAATCAATTGCGTCCTGCTGCGCGGCTTCAATGAAGATCAAATCGTTAACTTCGGAAAGTTCGCGCGGGAAGAGCGGGTGGTGGTGCGCTTCATCGAATTCATGCCGCTCGAAGAGGACCGCGTTTGGACTCCGGAAATTGTAGTTACGCTCGACGAGATTCTCGCGCGCATGTCGGAGTATCTGCCGCTGGAGGAGATTGCGCACGAGCGCAGCGAAACGGCGCGGCGATATCGCTTTTCCGATGGCGTGGGCGAGTTTGGAATCATCGCGCCGGTGTCGCATCCATTCTGCGGACATTGCAGCCGAATTCGGATCACGTCGGACGGCAAGCTGCGCACGTGTCTATTTTCCGTGTGGGATCACGACCTGCATGACTTGATGCGGCGCGGCGCGACGGACGAGAAGCTCGCGGAGTTCATCGTGAAGGTGGTGGAGAAGAAAGAAGAACGGCACCACATCGGAGAGCCGGGATTTGTGCCGGCGTCGCGGACTATGGTCCATATCGGAGGATAGTAGTGACGGGAGGGCCAGCCAGGACCGGAGTGGTAGGATAACCGTCGGTGAAACGATCGATTGCCATTGCGCTGAGCTTGGTTGCCCCGGTAATTGCACTGGCCGCGCCACCCGCTACGGGAAGTGGGTTGAACGACGGCGTATATTACAACGCGGAACTCGCTGTTCGCTACACGCCGCCGCAGGGCATGACCGACGAAACGGCCGATGCACAGGATGCTGTCCGTGCCCGCGCCGCTGCTGCTCACACCACGAATACGTTTGATGTGATGTTGTCGCTGGTTTCCGGGCCTGACGATGCCGTAGCCGATTGGTATTCCGTGGCCATCGAGACGTACCCACGCTCAAAGTTTGCCAGCCTGAGCGACTCCGCAGCCGAGGAAAAGATCAACAAGTGGGCTGCCGGCCAGGAGGTGGTATCGGCAGTCGGGAGACCAAGGCGTATGTCGGTGGCAGGAGCCGATTTTCTAGTTTCGGAGTTTGAGCACTCGGACCCGTCGGTGCAAAAACATGCGCGGGTGTTCAGCACGATTCGAAATGGCAAGCTGCTGGTGATCGCGTTTACGGTCAATGCCAGTGAAAGATTGAATGGACTGGCCGAAAGTATCCAGAGCCTGCAGCTTTCAAAAGCTGGGAAGTAGCGGTCAGTTCTTAGTAGAAGGCGTCGTACTTCGTAACCGTCCAGCCTGAATCTTTCTTTTCTTCGGTTACCGAAAAGAGATCTTTGTAGGTTGCGGTCTGGCTAGGGTTGCTGTAACGCTCGCCTTTGTACTGCAGAATCACCAGGGGCGGCGCGTCCTCCCATTGCACCAGGTTCCAGGAAATCAGCGGGTGCTGGGCTTCGGAGTTGCAGAGGAACTCGGCGCGCTTCCTGCGGTAGTCCCTTTCCCACTGGGCGAGCAGTTTGCGGCAATTGCCGTCGCGCATCTCAGAGACAAAGCTATTGGCGGTGCGTTCGATGGTGCGATCGCGAAATGGATTCATGGTGATGCTGATCGGCATCTGGGTCAGGGGATCGCGTTCCTCGGAGCGCGACAGGACTGGCGGCTGATTGCTGAGCCAGTACAGATAACCGAGGAACACGAGCACCAGCAGGCCAGCGGAGCCCAGAGCGATAGCGAGATGGGCGCGGGAAAAACGCATCAGGAGAAGTTTGGGGGATGGACGAGCCGAGGGCAAGGTTACTTCAGATACTTACGTAACTGCGGAGAGGCCGGTCCGCGACTCGCTGACGAGCTTTGCTCGGCTTGGACGGACGAATGCGTCCGTCCCTACGCTAGCCCCCTCCGCGGGTCTCACCGAAGTTCCGAGCGAGTTCGAGGCGCTCTTCTGCCCCTTTGGCGCAAGGCGTCCTGGTTTGTGTTTTCCATATGGGCGGCGTATAGTTGGTAACGAAAACTGTTGTGTCGTAGTGCCAGGATTGTCGAAGCACACCAGTGGGCGAAAGCCCACTTTTTAGTTGGGCCGATCATCGGGAATGGCCTGGCGCGGCGGCTCCGGCGCAAATTGCTGAAAACATGGCTTTTGATCTGGATAAGGTCCGGCAGATTGCCGAGCGGGTGGCGGGCTCGAGCGGGCTGGAAGTGGTCGAAGTGGAAGTGCGCGGGGCGGGTAAGCACCGCACACTGCGCGTATTTATTGACCGACCGGGAGCGGTGCCAGCAATTGATCGCCCGGACGGCGTGACGCACGAGGATTGCTCGAAGTTTAGCCGGGAATTCGGGACCATCGTTGACGTTGAAGATGCTTTTCCGGGGGGATCGTATGTGCTGGAGGTTTCTTCTCCGGGACTGGATCGCAAGCTGACGAAGGCGGCGGATTTTGAGCGCTTCCGCGGCCATCGCGTGAAATTGACGACACGGGAGCCGGTGAGCGACAACCGGCATTTTGAAGGGAAGCTGGAAAGCTTCGAGAACGGAAAGCTGCTGCTGGATCTAAGCGCGGGGCCCAAGAACAAGAAGAAGATGCGTCCGAAAGACGGCGAGGCGCTGAACGTTGAGATTGAGTTACGGAACGTAGAGAAAGCGAATCTAGTACCGGAAATCTAGGGGCACGGTCTCAGGGGTTAGGTCTCAAGTCTCAGGAAAATCAAGTTCGAAGACGCGTCGCCGAAGACCCGAGGCTTGAAGAGTTTGGAATTTTTATGGCCAGTGAGCTCTACAACATTATCGAAGGGGTCAGCCGGGAGAAGGGCATTGATCCGCAAATTGTGGTGAGCGCGGTCGAGGACGCCATTGTCGTGGCCACGCGCAAATACTATAAGACGCAGGAGAACTTGCGCGCCGTGCTCGACAAAGAGAGCGGCAAGATCAGCGCTTACGCGGTGAAGTCGATCGTCGAGAGTCCGGAGCAGGTGGAAGATCCGAATCTGCAGGTCACGGTGGAGCAGGCGCGGAAGTTGGATCCGAGCGCGGAAGCGGGCGGAGAGCTGATGATCCCGAAAGTGACGGAAGGGATTCTGGGGCGGATTGCGGCGCAGCTTGCGAAGCAAGTTATCTTTCAGAAAGTACGCGAGGCGGAACGCGACACCGTTTACAACGAATACATCGGGCACGTGAACGAGGTGGTGAATGCGACCGTGAAGCGGCTTGAGGGTCCGGACGTCATTCTCGATATCGGCAAGGCCGAAGCACGCATGGGACGCAAGGAGCAGTCGCGACTGGAATCGTTCGCGGTGGGCGAGCGGATTCGGGTCGTGATCGTGCGAGTGGAGAAAGCGGTGAAAGGACCGGGCGTGATCGCTTCGCGCTCCGCTCCGGAATTAGTCCAGCATCTGTTCCAGACCGAAGTACCGGAAATTTATGACGGCACGGTGGTGATTCGGGCGATTGCGCGGGAAGCGGGCGAGCGCACGAAGATCGCGGTGATGTCGAAGGACAAGGACGTCGATGCGGTCGGAGCTTGCGTGGGCATGAAGGGCATGCGAGTGCAGTCGATCATCCGCGAGCTGCGCGGAGAAAAGATCGACATCATCGAGTATCACGAGGATGCGGTTACATTTGCGGAGAAAGCCCTGCAGCCGGCGAAAGTGAGCCGGGTAACGATCGTGGATGCGACGGACAAGCATTTGGAAGTGGTGGTGGACGATACGCAACTCTCGCTTGCGATCGGGAAAAAGGGGCAGAACGTGCGGCTGGCGGCAAAGCTGCTGGGTTGGAAGATCGACATCAAGAGCGAAGAGGAAAAGCGGCAGGAAGTGGAGCAGCAGATGTCGGCGCTGGTCACCCAGACCGTAACTCCGCTGGAGATTGTTACCGGATTGGGCGAGGGGCTGGTCGAGAAACTGAAGGCGGCGGGCGTGAACACGGTGGAGTCGCTGGCCGATATGACGCCGGAGCAGTTGGAAGCGATTGAAGGCATTGGCCCGAAAACGGTGGAAAAAATCAGTATTGCGGTCAATAATTACTTTGCCACCCTGGATGGCGGCGAGGCCGTAGCCGCCGCGGAACCGGAGGGCACTGAAGAAGCCGCCACCGAAGCGGCTTTCAGCGAGGAATCGCTGGCAGAGGGCACGGTTGAAGCCGATGCATTGGCCGGCGACGCGGAGTCTGCCGAAACGGAGCCCACAGAAATGGCGGCGGCAGAAGAAGTCGCTGAACCTTCAATTAAAGAAGCCGCGACTGAAGACGTCCCGACCGCCGAATCTGCGACCGAAGAAGCCGCGGAAGACAAGAAGAGCTGAACAGGGAGCGCGGCGAGTTCGGAGTTGCGTCCGAACCGAATGCGCGGGGTTCGTCAAACGCTAGTCACACGAGGTTAGACATGCGAGCTTAGATACACGAAATCAGCGGGACAAGAAGAGGAAACGACAGCGGATGAGCAAGATTCGAATCAATGATCTGGCCCGTGAGTTGGAAGTCAAGAGCAAGGAAATTCTTGACGTGCTGACCACGGTGGGTGTTACGGAGAAGAAAACGCATTCCAGTTCTCTCGAAGATCACGAAGCGGAACTGGTGCGAAAGCATCTCCGCGGCCGCTCCGAGGGAGCGCCGAGTTCGGTGAAGACTTCGCGTGCCGCCCATGGCGACGAAGGCATCAAGACCAAGATTGACCTGTCGAATATTTCGCGGCCCGGAGACGTGCTGCGCGCCATCACGCAGCAAAAGGGAGTAGCCGAGCATCCCGCGGCCCGCCCGGCAGTCAAGCCGCCGGCTGAGAAGCCGGCGGTAGAAGCGAAGGCAGGGGCGCCGAAGGCAGTGCCACCCAAGCCAGTGATTGACGCGCCTGCGCCGCCTGCGCCCAGGATGGTGACGCCGGCTTCGGTCGCTGCCGGATATCGGCCGCCGACCGTGGTCGTCATTCCGCCCAAGATTCCCGTCGCACAACCCGCCGCGACCACACCGGCTGCTGCAAGTTCGACTGCGGCGCCGCCAGCCAGCGCCGCTCCGCTGCGGGCTGCGAGTCCAGCGGCGCAGCCTCCCGCACCTAATAACGTTACGCAGATGCCAGACGCTCCCGCGAAGTCAGGGGCTTCGGTTGCTCCTCCGCCGAGAATGATCATGCCGCAGACCGGTCCGCGCCCCGTATACAAGGCGCCTCTGGCTGCGCCAGGACCTGCGCCGAGTACTGCTTCGCGTCCGATGCCTGGACGACCTGTGCCGGGGCAGCCAATTTTTCAACGCACGGCCCGGCCGCAAGCGCCGGGATCGGCCCGGCCTCCGCTTCGTCCGGGCGAACGCCGACCGATGCATCCGACGCGAGTGGCGCCGGCCGGATCGCGTCCACTCGGAGTAGGTCCGGGAGCCGGGCTGCCGCCGCCGGGACCGACGCGTCCGGGAAGCCGTCCGGGGGGTCCGGCACGACGACCAGGGCAGAGGTATGTACCGCGAGGCGTGAAGGAAGGCCCGATGAAGGGCTACACTCCGCCGGCGCGGATGACCATCAGCAACGAGCCCGCGCCGATCACGCGGAACATCACGATTACAGAAGGAATCTCAGTGAAAGACCTGGCCGAGAAACTGGGCATTCGTGCCAAGGATGTGATTGCGCGGCTGGTGGTGCGGGGCGTGTTCGCGACCATCAATCAAACGCTCGACGCGGAGCTGGCAAGCGAAATGGCGCGCTTCTTCGGAGCGGATACGGAAGTGATCACCTTCGAAGAACAAGCTGCCAAAGACACGACCGAAGCAACCGAGAGCAAAGAGGAAGGCGCGGAAGCAGTGCCGCGTCCACCTGTGGTCACGATCATGGGCCACGTGGACCATGGCAAAACGACGCTGCTGGATTCGATCCGCTCGACCAATGTGGCGGGCGGCGAGGCGGGCGGCATTACGCAGCACATCGGCGCATACAAGGTTGCCATCACGGATAAGGCGTCTCCGGCTTACGGGCGCGAGATCGTATTCCTGGATACGCCCGGCCATGAAGCGTTCACGCGCATGCGTTCGCGCGGCGCGAAGGCGACCGACATCGTGGTGCTGGTCACCGCGGCCGACGACGGCGTTATGCCGCAAACGATTGAAGCGATCGATCACGCGCACGCCGCCGAAGTTCCCATCATTGTGGCGGTCAACAAAATCGATAAGCCCGGCGCGATGCCGGAGCGAGTCAAGAAGCAACTGGCGGATCGCGGGCTGCTGCCGGAAGACTGGGGCGGCAAGACGGTCTTCGTCGACGTTTCCGCGAAGCAGAAGACGAATCTCAATCTGCTGATGGAAATGATCTTGTTAACGGCGGACTTGCAGGAATTAAAAGCGACTCCGGGACGCGCGGCGAGCGGATTGGTGCTTGAAGCGAAACTGGATCGGGGACGCGGTCCGGTGGGGACGATCCTGGTGCAGAATGGCACGCTCCGCGCGGGCGACAACTTTGTGGTCGGGAACGTCTATGGCAAAGTTCGCGCGATGTTCGACGATCGCGGAAAGGCGCTGAAGGAAGCGCCACCCTCGACGCCCGTGGAAATTATTGGATTGGAAGGGCTGCCGCAGGCTGGCGATCAGTTTGTCGTAGTCACGGACCGCGAGAAGGCGCGCGATATTTCAGAATACCGCGGGCAGAAAGCGCGCGAAGCCACGCTCGCCAAGAGTTCGCGAGTCTCGCTCGAAGGCCTGGCGGAACAGTTGAAGACGGCGGGCATGAAGGAACTGAACGTCATTCTGAAGGCCGATGTGCAGGGATCGGTCGAAGTGCTGGGCGACTTGCTGGGCAGACTGTCGAACGAGAAAGTGCGGTTGAAGTTGCTGCGGTCGGGCATTGGCGCGATCACGGAGACGGATGTGCTGCTGGCATCGGCGTCGAACGCCATCATCATTGGATTTAACGTGCGTCCGGAGCGCAAGGCGCAGGAATTGGCCGATCAGGAAAAAGTCGACATACGGCTACACTCGATCATTTACGAACTGCAGGACGAGATCAAGCGCGCCATGACTGGCCTGCTCGAACCGACGATCAAAGAGACCTACCAGGGGCGGGCAGAGGTGCTGGAGACCTTCCGCATTCCGAAGGTGGGGACCATTGCCGGTTGCCGCGTGAGCGATGGCCTGATCAAGCGCGATTCCGAAGTGCGGCTGCTGCGCGATAACGTGGTCGTGTTCAAGGGGAAAGTGGCCTCGCTGCGGCGCTTCAAGGACGATGCGTCCCAAGTGACCAGCGGCATGGAGTGCGGTATCTCGATCGCGAACTACGGCGACATCAAAGCTGGCGACGTGATCGAGGCGTTTGTGACGGAGAGGATCGCCGCGGAAGCGATTAAGTAGGTTTGTGGAGCGCCGGGCGTCCACGCCCGGCTTCCCGCAGGCATTCGTTTTTACGGCTGAGGCGGAGCGGGCTGTTTTTTCGTCGACGCGGCCAGCTGACGCAACACATCGATGAATGCAGTTGTGGCGCAGGAGAGGGTTCGGTCGCGGCGGTAGGCGAGTCCCAGTTCGCGAAACAGTTCCACATCCTCCAGATCAATCAGCTTCACTCTTCCGGATGCCACTTCATCGCGGGCGAATGACGCGCTGATGAGAGACACTCCGAGATCGGCCGCCACAAAGCTCTTGATCATGCCGATGCTGGGCAATTCCATTCGAACCTGCAGTTCGTCGCGATGAGGGCGGAACAGCTTGTCCAGGAGCCTTCGGGTGTGGCCGGTCTTTGGCAGCAATATGGGTTGTTTGACGATATCGCGGACGGCCGCCGTTTTATGCTTGGCCAGGGGATTGTTGGGGCTCACCATCAACATCAGCTTGTCGCGGAAGATAGGTTGGATTTCCAGGCTCGGAGACTGAATGGGTAGGGTCAGAATGCCAACTTCGATGGAGCCGTTCTCGAGCTTTTCTGTGATCTTGTAGCTGAAATTCCGGTAAATATTGATCTGCACCGGCGGGTAGCGCCGGCAGTATTCGGCAAACACCTCAGGCAGAACGTAGAGGCAGGTAGTCTCGTTGGCGCCGACGCGAAGCGTGCCGCGGGGCGTGCTGCTGTGGTCCGCCACCGCCATCAGCGATTCCTCGCGCAGCAGTTTCAGCCGCTCGGCATAGTCAAAGAGAATTTGTCCGGCGGGGGTCAGTTTTACGGTCTTACCCGAGCGGTCGAGCAGCCGAACGCCATACTCCTGCTCCAACTGGCGGATTTGGGCGCTGACCGCCGATTGGGAGCGGAAAACTTTCTCTCCAGCGCGGGAAAAGCTGCCCTGTCTGGCCACTTCCAGGAACGTGATTAACTGATCGAAATCCATTCGGTTTATGCGGGATTATAGCGGACTCTGCGGCCTTGGCGTGACATTAGGATGAATTTGCCGTGAAACCGCGGAACTTTCAAAATTTGCATCCTTCCCATCGAAATTCTGAATTGTACTTTCCGACCCGTCTGGCAGTAAGTAAGAACCTACGAAATGTGTTCCTGAGGCGAAGTGTGCGGCCCTCCCGCGGCCTTTGCGGGCAAAGTCCCAACTCACGAGCAACTGGTTGGGAAGCGGCCCAGTGCCAAGTACGCCGCAAGCCAGCCCGCAGACTGTGCAGCAAGCTGTCTGGCAAGCTATGCCGCACAGTGTGCCAATGCTGTAAACGTGCCCATGACGACGCGTCTGAAAAATCCGAATAGCCCTCCCCCCGCTCAGGGCCTCTACCATCCTGCGCAAGAGCACGATGCCTGCGGGATCGGATTCGTGGCCAATGTTCGCGGCCACAAGAGTCACGAAATCATAAGCAAGGGAATCCAGGTGCTGCTCAACCTGACGCACCGCGGAGCCTGCGGATGCGATCCCGAGACGGGCGACGGCGCCGGCATTCTGCTCCAGATCCCACATCAGTTCTTTGCGCGGGAGTGTGGCAAGTTGGGCTTCGAGCTGCCTCTGCCCGGGGCTTATGGCGTCGGCATGACGTTCCTGCCGGTGGAGAAACATCAGCGGCTGCAATGCGAAGGAATTCTGGAGCGCATCGTGCGCGAGGAGGGATTGACCGTATTAGGTTGGCGCGATACGCCTTGCTTCGCTTCCGCCATCGGCCGCGTGGCGCGAGGTTCGCAACCTTACATCCAGCAGATCTTTGTAGGATGTGGTTCCTTCACCGCGGAAGACGCTTTTGAGCGGAAGCTTTACGTGGTGCGCAAGCGCGCCGAGAGTGAGATGGCCGTCTCCGGCATTGAAGATGCAAGTGTGTTCCACGTTTCATCGCTCTCTTGCCGCACCATTGTTTATAAGGGTTTGCTGCTGGCCCCGCAAATCACGAATTTCTACAAGGAGCTTTCCGATCCCGACGTAACCAGCGCGCTGTGTCTGGTGCACCAGCGCTTCTCGACCAACACATTTCCGAGTTGGCAACGAGCGCATCCTTATCGCTACATCGCGCACAACGGCGAGATCAACACGCTCAAGGGCAATGTCAACTGGATGCACGCCCGCCAGTCGCTGTTGCAATCTCCATTGTTTGGCGACGATATAAAGAAGCTCTTTCCAATCATCGCGCCGGATGGAAGCGATTCAGCAAATTTTGACAATGCCGTGGAACTGCTGTTGCAGGCGGGACGCAGCCTTCCGCATGCAATGGCCATTCTGATTCCGGAAGCGTGGGCTGGGAATCCTCACATGAAGCCGGAGAAGCGCGCATTTTACGAATATCATGCGTGCCTGATGGAGCCGTGGGATGGGCCGGCGGCGATTGCCTTCACCGACGGCAGAGTCATTGGCGCGATCCTCGACCGCAACGGCTTGCGGCCTGGACGGTACGTGGTTACTCATGACGAGCACGTCATCATGGCTTCCGAGGCCGGTGTGCTCGATATCGAACCGGAACAGGTAAAGATGAAGGGCCGCCTGCAGCCGGGGAAGATGTTTCTCGTTGATACGGTCGAAGGGCGCATTGTCCCGGACAAAGAAATCAAGCACCGGCTGGCTTCGCGACAGCCGTATGCGCAGTGGCTGAAAGACAATCAGATCACGATCGATCAGTTGCCCGAGCCTACACGCATGCACCATCCAGATGCGGAAACCCTGCTTCGCCGGCAGCGGGCGTTTGGTTACAGCGATGAGGATCTGCGGATGATCCTCGGCCCGATGGCTTCGAAGGGCCAGGAGCCGGTTGGGTCCATGGGGACGGATACGCCGCTCGCTTGTCTCTCGGACCGTCCGCAACCGCTGTTCAATTATTTCAAGCAGCTATTCGCTCAGGTCACCAATCCTCCGATTGACCCGATTCGCGAAGAGATCGTGATGTCGCTGATCAGTTACATCGGGAGCGAGCGCAACATTCTCTCGGAAGAGCCCGAGAACTGCCACATGCTGAAACTGGCGCATCCGCTTCTGACGAACCTTGAATTGGAGAAACTGCGCCGCGTCTCGACTGGGGATTTGCTGGCGATCACGCTGCCCGCGCTGTTCCGTTCGAGCGAAGGAGAAGCGGGACTGAAACGCGCGCTCGAAGAGTTGTGCCAGCGCGCATCGCTCGCCGGAAGAGCCGGGTACACGCTGCTCATTCTTTCCGATCGTGGGGTGAACAAGGATTACGCTCCCATCCCCAGCTTGCTGGCACTGGCCGCCGTGCATAACCTGCTGGTGCAGGAGGAGACGCGAACCCAGGTCGCTCTGATTACGGAGTCGGGCGAACCTCGCGAGGTGATGCACTTTGCGCTGCTCAGTGGCTATGGGGCGAGCGCCATCAATCCGTACCTGGCATTGGAGAGCGTTGAAAGCCTGGCGCGGCGAGGGGACTTTTCTGACGGAGCGATTTCTGACGGAGTAACTCCCGAACTTGCCGTGAAGCACTTCGTCAAGTCGATCAACAAGGGATTGCTGAAGACCTTCGCCAAGATGGGTATCTCGACCTTACAGAGTTATCAGGGAGCGCAGGTTTTCGAAGCGATTGGGCTGAACAAAGAGCTGGTGGATTCCTACTTCGCAGGGACAGCGTCGCGCTTGGAAGGAGTTGGCCTCGAAGTGCTTGCCCGCGAAGCTCAGCTTAAGCACGAGCACGCGTTTCGCCCCCTGACCGAGTCCGAGACTGAACTGGCGGTTGGTGGAACTTACCACCAGCGCGCCAACGGCGAGTATCACCTGCTGAATCCGCTGACGATCAGCAAGCTACAGCAGGCAGTGCGGCAGGAGAGCGCGCAGACCTTCCAGGAATATACGGACCTCATCGACAACCAAAGCAGCAACTTGTCTACGTTGCGCAGTTTGATGAAGTTGAAGAAGAGCGCCAATCCAGTTCCGATCGCGGAAGTAGAGCCGGCGAGTGAGATCGTGAAGCGCTTTACCACGGGAGCGATGTCATTCGGCTCGATCAGCAAGGAAGCGCACGAGACTCTGGCCATCGCGATGAACCGAATCGGGGGGAAGTCCAACACTGGCGAAGGTGGCGAAGATGAAGAGCGCTACAAGCCGGATTCGAACGGAGACTTGCGGCGGAGCGCGGTAAAGCAGGTCGCGTCGGCGCGCTTTGGAGTTACTGCCAACTATCTCGTCAATGCAGACGAGTTACAGATCAAGATGGCGCAGGGCGCGAAACCCGGCGAAGGCGGGCAACTTCCTGGGCATAAGGTCGATGAAGTCATTGCGCGCATAAGACATTCCATCCCCGGCGTGGGCTTGATCTCGCCGCCGCCTCACCACGACATCTATTCCATCGAAGACCTCGCACAACTGATCTACGACTTGAAGAACGTAAATCCACGCGCCCGCGTCGCGGTGAAATTGGTGGCGGAAGTAGGAGTAGGCACGGTGGCGGCGGGCGTCGCCAAGGCACACGCGGACGTGGTCCTGATCAGTGGCGACAGCGGAGGTACGGGAGCTTCACCGCTCAGTTCGATCAAGCACGCGGGCATTCCCTGGGAGCTTGGGTTAGCGGAGACGCAGCAGGTGCTCTTGTTGAACGATCTGCGCAGTCGAATCCGCGTGCAGACGGATGGGAAACTGCAAACTGGGCGCGATGTCGTGGTAGCGGCGTTGCTCGGGGCTGAAGAGTTCGGTTTCGCCACCACGCCGCTGATTGCGATGGGCTGCGTCATGATGCGCAAGTGCCATCTCAATACTTGTTCCGTGGGCATCGCCACGCAGGATCCCGTGCTGCGCCAGCAATTTCAGGGACAGCCTGAACACGTCATCAACTTCTTCTTCTTTCTGGCGCAGCAGGTGCGGCAGTACATGGCCGACCTCGGCTTCCGCCGCATGGACGAGATGATCGGGCGCGTCGACCTGCTCGACGTGCAGCCGGCCGTGAATCACTGGAAGGGGCGCGGGCTGGACTTGTCGGCCATTCTTTATGACCCTCCCGTGCCCGCGCGCGTGGCACGCCGGTGTGTGCAGGCGCAGGACCACGGCTTAGAGCAGGCGCTGGATCATCAGCTTCTTGCCGCTTGCGAAGATGCGCTGGAAACCCTTGCGCCAGTTGAGATCAAATTGCCAGTGCGCAACATTCACCGCTCCGTGGGAACAATGCTGAGCGGAGCGATTGCCCGTCGCTACGGATCCGCGGGCCTGCCCGACGATACGATTCGGGTGCACCTCGACGGATCGGCGGGGCAGAGCCTGGGCGCGTTTCTGGCTAAGGGAGTCACGCTCACGCTCGAAGGCGAGGCCAACGATTACGTCGGCAAGGGTTTGTCCGGTGGAAGGTTGGCGGTGTATCCGCCGCGCCGGTCCACTTTCGCCCCCGAGAAAAATATTCTGATCGGCAACGTTGCCCTCTACGGTGCCACCAGCGGCGAAGCGTTTTTCAATGGAGTCGCTGGCGAGCGCTTTGCGGTTCGCAACTCCGGAGCGACCGCTGTGGTCGAAGGAGTCGGCGATCACGGTTGCGAATACATGACCAGGGGCTTGGTCCTGGTGCTCGGAGCCTGTGGCAGAAATTTTGCCGCCGGCATGAGCGGCGGCGTCGCCTACGTTTTTGACGAGCGCGGCGATTTTACCGAAAAGCGTTGCAATCTGGATTCGGTCGATCTCGAGCCAGTCCTCGAAACGCAGGAGGCGCAATTTGTGGAGGCCCGGCTCGTCAAAGATCTCGTAGCGCGACATCTGGCGCTGACCGGCAGCCCGCGTGCGGCTTGGATTCTCGACAACTGGCCTGAGGCATTGTCCCGGTTTATCAAAATCTTCCCCCATGAGCACAAGCGAGTGCTGGGGGTGAGCCGCCGGCGTCAGCCTTATATACCGAGTCCGGCGCTGACGGCTGTCGCCCGGGCCCAGCAGGTGCAACATGGGTAAGGACACGGGATTCATGGAGTACTCGCGCGAGCTTGCCCGGCGACGCCCAGTTGCTGAGCGCGTCAATGACTGGTTCGAGATCTATCAAGATTTCTCCGAAGAGAATCTTCGAACCCAGGGTGCGCGCTGCATGGATTGCGGCGTGCCGTTTTGCCAGACGGGATGTCCGGTCAACAACCTGATTCCCGATTGGAACGATCTGGTTTATCACGGACGTTGGAAAGAGGCGGTTCGCCAACTGCATGCCACCAACAACTTCCCGGAATTCACCGGGCGGATTTGTCCCGCGCCGTGCGAAGCGTCTTGCGTGCTGGGGATCAACCAGCCTCCTGTCACGATCAAGCAGATCGAGAAAAATATCGTGGAGCGCGGGTTTCTCGAAGGCTGGATCCGGCCCGAGCCCTCCAAAATCCGCACCGGGAAAAAAGTGGCGGTTGTAGGTTCAGGGCCCGCGGGATTGGCTGCGGCTCAACAATTGTGCCGCGCGGGACACTCCGTGGCGGTCTATGAAAAAGCAGACCGCATCGGTGGACTGCTGCGCTATGGCATCCCCGAATTCAAGATGGAGAAGCACATCATCGATCGCCGCTTGGAACAGATGTCGGCTGAAGGCGTGGAATTCGTTACCGGCGCGGAGGTGGGCAAGGACGTCGCGGTAGAGGATCTGCGCCGCGAGTTCGACGCAATTGTGCTCGCCGGAGGAGCCGGGCAGCCGCGCGATCTGAATGTCCCGGGACGCGAACTGAAGGGAATCCATTTCGCGATGGCGTACCTGCTGCAGCAGAACCGCCGCAATCTGGGCGACGCCATCGAGCCGGACGCGGACATTTTAGCAACCGGCAAGCGCGTGGTCATTCTCGGAGGCGGCGACACGGGCGCCGATTGCCTTGGAACCTGCCACCGGCAAAAACCGCTTTCCGTGCAGCAGTTCGAGATCATGCCGAAGCCTCCAGAGGAGCGCTCGCCCCTGACGCCTTGGCCGCTCTGGCCGATGCAACTTCGCGTCGAGGGCGCACATGAAGAGGGGGGCGTGCGCGATTGGGGCTTGGCGACGACAAAATTTAGTGGCTCGAATACAGGTCACGTACAGCAACTTCATGCGGTGCGGGTTGGGCCGCCGCCGAGGTTCGAGCCGATTCCCGGCACCGAATTTACGATGGAAGCGGATCTCATACTCATCGCGATGGGCTTTGTGGGACCGGTGCGGAGCATGCTCGACCAGTTGGGCGTGGAACTCGATTCGCGCGGCAACGTGGCTACGGACGAGAACAGCATGTCATCCGAGCCGGGAGTTTTCGCGGCGGGCGATATGCGGCGGGGCCAGTCGTTAGTTGTGTGGGCGATTGCCGAAGGCCGAAAAACGGCTGCGAGTGTAGATGCCTACTTGAGAACCAAGGCGATGCCCAGGATCGCCGCTGTCTCCGACTCCAGCTCTAAAGAACAATCGATCGCTTCCTGATCGCGTTCCAGCGGGAATGCACACTTGGGGTGGAACAATGCCCGCTAGCGCCCCGCCCCATCCAACTCGCGCGCCGCCGACTCGATCAGCGCCGCCTCATCCTCCAATGCCTTGGCGACGCGCACGATCTCCTGCTCCGCTTCCGCATACCGTTTCTGTTCAATACCCTCACGCACTCCCGGAACCGTCTTCACTCCATAGCCCGTGTATACGCCCGGAGCGTACAGCAAATGCTTGTACCACGGACGCCGCGGCAAACCATCGGCATTTGTCAGCCGCCGCTCGCTCTCAATCAGCGTTTGATTCAGAGCGCCAAGCTTTCCCGCAACCGCGTCGTCTCCCAAACTCGCCTGCTGCTGCGATAACGCCTGCCGGTAGCGCTTGGCGCTGCGAGTCAGAGAGTCGACCGCGTTTTGCATCGGGGCAAAGTTCAGGTGCGGAGGAACCTCTTCCCGCTCCGGCGCGACGGTTGGACGTCTTGGATCAAACGTCGCCTTGAACAATCCTTCGTCAAGCTCCTGGTTGCGCTCGCGAATCTCCTCCTGCTTGTCGGCGAGCAACTTCTCCAGATTCTTCCTATACATCTCGACCGTATCGGCGAAATTCACGAAGTCGAACGGCAGCACTTCCGCGTCCGCCAGGCGCATCACCGACGTCCCCACCGTCTGCGCCAAGGCGCGCCCGTAAACGAAATCTGTGTCGGAGAAATGCGTGTACCAGTAAAAGTCGTCGTAAATGGAGTGATAGATTCCCTCTTCGTCCTCGCCGCCGTATGCCAGGTCCAGGGTGGCGATGCCCAGATGATCGAGAAACGCCGTGAAATCGGTTCCCGAGCCCAGCGCTTCGATGCGCAAATCAGCTCGTTGCCGCAATTCCTTGCGCACTTTCTCAGGATCTTGCGCGGACTTCGCTTCGGCGATCTTGCTCAGCTGAGCCCGCTGCCACACCGTCGTCTTCGTTTCCGGATCTTCGATGTCGCGCGCCACTCCATTAATAAATTGCTCCAAACTATGCGAGCCGTTCATATTCAGAACGCCGCGGTCGTTGCCGTCGGTGTTGAGATAGACGGCGGCATGCTCCCGCAGTTCATCGGCATGTGTCTCGACCCATTCGGTCGAGCCGAGCAGCATGGGCTCTTCGCCATCCCACGCGCAGTAGATGATGGTGCGCCGCGGCTTCCACCCTTGCTGCAGCAACCGACCCAGTGTGCGCGCTTCTTCCAGCAGAGAAACCTGGGCTGAGATGGGATCCTCGGCCCCGTTCACCCACGCGTCGTGATGATTGCCGCGGATGATCCACTCGTCCGGCGCCACGCTGCCCGGGATTTTCGCAATCACGTCGTAAACCGGCTTGATATCCCAATTCGATGCGACTTTCAAATGGACGCGCGCCGGCCCCGGTCCGACGTGATATGGAATCGGAAGCGAGCCGCGCCACCCGTCCGGCGCCATGGGCCCCGCCAGGGCGGCGAGCAAAGGCTGCGCGTCGCCGTAAGAAATCGGGAGCACCGGAATTTTCGTGATGCTCTTCGCCTCCTTCAGCGACAGGCGCTTGGCATCGGGTGTCGCGCCGACTCCGGGCGTCAGCGGATCACCCGGGCTCGCCGAAGCAAAATCCATAACGCTGCCGCGCTGCACTCCATCCGCGGGGCGCATCGGCCCCAGCGGAAACACATTGTCGCGCGTGTAGCCGTCGTCTTGTGGTTCCGAATAAATCAGGCAGCCAATGGCTCCATTCTCGGCGGCAACTTTGGGTTTCACGCCGCGCCATGAGTGCAAGTATTTGGCGATTACAATCGCGCCTTTCACCGAAATACCAAGCCGGTCGAGCTTTTCGTAGTCCTCGGGCAATCCGTAGTTCACAAACACCAGCGGCCCGGTGACATCGCCGTCTATCGAGTAGGCGTTATAGGTGGGCAATTGTTCCGACTTCTGATTCGAGGTTGGATCCACCGCGAGCGCAGGCTCTTCGAGTTTGGCGGTGAACTTTGTAGGCGCAAGCATCTCCACAACGCGCAATTTGGGCGTCGGAAACAGAACGTCGAACCTTTCAATGTGCGCGTCCCATCCCCATTCCTTGAAGTGAGCAAGAATCCATTCGGCGTTGTCCTTGTCGTAGGGAGAACCCACATGATGCGGCCGCGCGCTCAGTCGTTGCATGTATTCGCGCAGGTTTGTAGGGTCGGGGAGGGCGCGGAACTTCGCTTCCCACTCGCGCTCGCTCTGACTGGAGCGTGGCGCATATCCCACCAGCGCAGCCTGATTTGAGCCGACTTGGTCGGCGCCGAAAAATACAGATGGAAACACCAGGGTATAGATCAGGACAATCGCGGCGAACGGTCGCATGCAGCTCCTTGTTGGAAGAGTGGTGAGAAGAGTGCAATTATATAGCCGCAAGCTGGTGTGGGGTTGGTTTCCGCAAACTGAGTTGCGAGCCCGATCCAGCCAACAGTGCACTCGAAGATGCTAAATTGAATGGTTCATGTCTGCCCCAAACTCTCTCTTCGTTCGCGCTGCAAAAACGCGGCCTACCGAACGCACGCCAGTCTGGTTCATGCGCCAGGCCGGACGCTACATGCCTGAGTACCGCGCCGTGCGCAAGCAATATTCGCTGATCGAAATCTGCCGGAAGCCGGAGGTCGCGGCCCAGGTCACCATTGAAGCTGCGGAGATCCTCAAAGTCGATGCGGCCATCATTTTTGCCGATCTGCTTCTCCCTCTTGAAGTCATGGGACTGCCCTTTCACTTCGCGGCCGGCGAGGGGCCAGGCGGCAGCGGTCCGAAGATCGAAAAACCGGTGCGCACTCCCGAAGACGTTGCCCGCTTGCGCACCGATCGTGCCGCCGACCTCGGGTATGTATCTGAAGCTGTGAAATTAGTGTGTAAGCACTTCGGCGACAAGCTCCCCGTCATCGGCTTCTGCGGCGCGCCCTTCACGCTCGCGAGTTACATGATCGAAGGGGGCGGCTCCCGCAACTATCTCTTCACGAAGAAGATGATGTACGCCGCGCCCGCCGCGTGGAACGAACTGATGAAGAAGTTGGTCGCGGTGACCGCCGAGTATTCCGCCGAGCAGGTGCGCGCCGGCGCTGATGCGATCCAGATTTTTGATAGCTGGGTAGGGTGCCTGAGCGTCGAAGATTATCGCCGCTATGTTCTGCCGCACGCGACAGACCTGGTGGCGCGCCTGCAAACGACCGGCGCGCCCATCATCTACTTCGGCACCGACAGCGCGACTCTGCTGGCCTCGATGCAGGAAACCGGCGCCGAAGGCATTGGCCTCGACTGGCGCATTCCGCTCGACACCGGATGGCAGAGCCTGGGTCTCAAGGGCGCGGTGCAAGGCAATCTCGATCCGGTGCTGCTCTTCGCCGATTGGAAAGAACTCAAATCGCGGGCGCAAGACATTCTGCGGCGGGCCGGCGGGCGCCCCGGCCACATCTTCAATCTCGGCCACGGCATTCTTCCAGAAACTCCGGTGGAGAATGTGAAAGCGCTCAGCGATTTCATCCGCGAGCACTCGGCGGAGTTCAAGATGGAGCGCAGGACGGAACCGAAGACGGAGCGAAGAAAATGACGGCCTGCCCGCTGGGCCTCGCCGGCCAGTGCTATTGCGCCAATCAGGTGAGCTCGTTCGCGGCTTCGGAACAGCCCGCGAGAACCGCCGTGCTTCTGTTGGCACACGGCAGTCCCGAGAACCCCGGCCAAGTCCCCGAGTTTCTAGGTTATGTCACCGGCGGACGGCACCTGCCGCCGGCAGTCGTCGAGGAGATTCGCCATCGCTATTCGCTGATTGGGTTTTCGCCGCTCGCCTGCTGGACTTTTTTGCAGGCCGATCAACTGTCCCGCTCGTTACTCTTGCAGTCGTTGAGAATGCCGGTCTTCGTCGGCATGCGCAACTGGAAGCCTTTTATTGGCGACACGGTGAAGGCAATTGCGAGCCAAGGTTTCGAGCGCGTCATCGCCATCTGTCTTGCTCCGCAGAATTCGCGCACCAGCGTGGGGCTCTACCGCCGCGCGGTGAGCGGCGACGGGAATCTTCCTTTCGCAATGGACTTCGTCGAGCAGTGGCATGATCATCCACTACTCATAAAAGCGTTCGCTGAGAAACTGGGCTCCGGTTGGCAACGAGCCAACGCCGAAAACGGAGCCAAACTTCCCGTGATCTTCACCGCGCACAGTGTCCCCGAGCGCACGATCACCGAAGGCGATCCTTACGAGAAGCAATCCAGGGAGACCGCCCGGTTAGTAGCGCAAGAGGCCGATCTTGAAGCCGATCTCGATGCCGACGACTGGACTTTCGCATTCCAAAGCCAGGGCATGTCAGGCGGACCCATGTCACCGAACCCATGGATCGGCCCTACGGTAGAGGAAACGATCAGGAATTTGAAAGCGAAAGGCCATCGCGGCGTCTTCGTGCATCCCATCGGATTCCTGTGCGATCACGTGGAGGTGCTTTACGATATCGACATCGCCTTCAAACAATTCGCAGAAAGAGAAGGCATGCGCCTGTGGCGAGCCGAGTCCTTGAACGGCTCAAAGACGTTAACGGCAGCGTTGGCGGAAATAGTAAGCAGCCGCGTTTAACACTTGGCACTTGGCATTTAGCACTTAACGCGAGCGCAGAAACACGGCCAGGAGCGTCGCGCACCATCAGCCAGAGCCCAGTGCCAAAAGCGAATTGCTAAGTGCTGATTACAATGAAACGCATTGCCATCGTCGGCGGCGGAATCTCCGGTCTCTCAGCCGCGTACACGATCGAAAAAAAGCGCCAGTCCGGCACGCCCGTCCAGTACGTTTTGTTCGAGTCCAGCCCACGACTGGGCGGAGTGCTCGTCACCGATCGCGTCGAGGGATGCCTGGTCGAAGCTGGACCCGATTCGTTTCTCACGGAGAAGCCCTGGGCTGCGGATCTCTGCTGCAAGATCGGGTTGGGCGACCAACTGATCGGCTCGAACGACTCTGCGCGCAAGACTTACATCGTAGCCAAGGGCAAGCTGGTGGAGATGCCCGATGGGCTCATGTTCATGGTGCCCACCAAGATCATGCCAACCGTAATGTCGCCGCTTTTTTCCTTGCGAACAAAAATCCGCATGGTTGCGGAATGGTTTCATCCGCGACGGAATGCCCCCGAGGACGAAACCGTTGCCCAGATGGTGGAGCGGCATTACGGTTCCGAGATGGTGGAACTCCTTGCCGATCCGCTGCTCTGCGGCATTTATGGTGGCGACGCTTCGCAGTTGAGCGTGCGCGCCGTGCTGCCTCGCTTCGCCGACATGGAATCGAAACACGGCAGTCTGGGCCGCGGCCTTCTCAAAGCCCGTAAAAAAGCGGGCGCGGCTGCGGATGTGCCCGCGCGCCCGGTCTTCACCTCGCTCAAGGAGGGCATGCAGCAGATCATCGACGCCCTGGTCGCGCGTCTGGATGCGGACGCATTAAACACGTCTACGCTCGTGCAGGCGGTGATCCGGGAGCATGATGGCTGGACTGTTTCTGCCGGATATCAGAGCGATTGCTTCGACGCCGTGATCATCGCGACTCCCGCGCATGCTGCCGCCGCCATGCTGCTGAGTGCAGATGAGAACCTCTCCCGCGATCTGCGCGGGATTCAGTACAGCTCTTCGGTGACTGTCACGCTCGGTTACGACGAAAAGGTGCGGCGCTCGCTTCCGCCGGGCTTCGGATTTCTGGTGCCGCGCAGCGAAGGCCGCCGTATGCTTGCGGCCACCTTCGTCCACAACAAGTTTCCTCACCGAGCGCCGGAAAATCGGGCCCTCGTTCGCTGCTTTCTGGGCGGCGCACGCGACGAACAGATCATACAAATGAGCACAGAAGAGATTCTGCAAGTCGTTCGGGACGAACTGCGGCAAATTATCCCTGGCGCCCTCAATGCCGAACCGTTGTTTGCGCGCGTCTACAAATGGAGGTCGGCCATGGCGCAATATTCGGTCGGCCACCTCGAACGCGTGCAGCGTATTGAATCGCGCCGCCAGAACCTCCCAGGGCTGGCGCTGGCGGGCAACGCTTATAACGGCATCGGCGTCCCCGACTGCGTTCGCTCCGGCGCCGAAGCGGCGGGCAAAATCCTCGCCGAGATGGGGATGTGGTCGTCTGCTTAGTCTTCCGGCGAGCTTCAACGTTCTCGCCGTAACCACTTGCAAAGCATCCGAAATTACCGGCGTAACGTCTCCTCCGGATTCTCCGTTGCGCGCAACTACGACGCTGGGGCAGGGTTATTACAACCACCATAGGAAGCATTGGGAATTGCTATGAAAACTCTATTGACTCTGTGTTGCCTCGCGGGAGCGGCCTGTTTCGCACAGGAAAATTCGTCGCAGGACATGAAGGGCATGAACATGCCGGGACACGGCATGTCGCAAATGGCGGCGCAAGATTCTGGAGAAGACGCGGACGCGAGCTCGCATGCCATGCATTCCATGGAGGGTCACCACATGGAGATGGGCGCGCACATGAAGATGACCGCGCTTCGCACTCCGCAACCGGGCGACGCGGGAAGGGCTCAGCAGGTCGCGGACGCCGCGCGGGGCGTGATGGAAAAATATAAGGACTACCATGTCGCGCTGAACGAAGGCTTTAAAATTTTCCATCCGGAACTGCCGCAGAAGCAGTATCACTTCACCAACTACCGCTACGCCATGGAAGCGGCATTCAAATTCAATCCCGAGCATCCGACGTCGCTTCTCTATGAGAAGAGTGGCGATGACTACCGCTTGGCGGGCGTGATGTATACAGCCCCCAAGCACTTCACGGAAGACGATTTGAACCAACGCATTCCGCTCAGCATCGCGCAGTGGCATGAGCACGTGAATTTGTGCGCCGCGCCACAAGGCCGCAAGCAGGAAATGCTGGAACCGAATCCCAAGTTCGGCCTCAAGGGATCGATCACCACTCAGACGGAATGCGACGCCAACGGTGGAGAGTTTCATCCCGTTATTTTCAACTGGATGGTGCATCTTTATCCGCTCGAGAAAGACGCGGCACGGATCTGGTCGGTCGATCGCCAACACGCGGACTGAGCCTTAGGAGGCCGAAGCCCTTCCCACCATCTGCTTGCATGAGAATTTCCGCGCAAACTTTGAAGCCGTGCGCTTCTCAGAATCATCTATAAATTTTCCCCACTCCTACACCATGAGCAGTGCTGCGCCTACGAGACGATGGAAGATCATTCTTGCCTTCGGCCTCGTCTATGTGTTCTGGGGCTCGACTTATCTAGGCATCGGAATCGCGGTTGAGCAGATTCCTCCGGGCGTCATGTGCGCCTCGCGCTTCCTGATCGCGGGCGCGGCTATGCTTGCTTACTGCGCGCTGACCGGACGCCGCATTCGTTTTTCGGCCCGCCAGCTTGGCCGTCTGGCGGCTGTCGGCATTCTGCTTCTGATGGGCGGCAATCTCACCCTTTCTTATGCGGAGCAGATCGTTCCCACTGGCCTGGCGGCGCTGCTGATTGCGGTTACGCCGCTTTGGTTCCTGGTGCTCGATAGTCTGTTGCTCGGCGACCATCACATCTCGCGGCGCGGCAAGATCGGGCTGGCGATCGGGATCGCCGGGGTGGTCGTGCTCATCTGGCCTGATCTTCGACATTCCGATGCCCTGGGCCACCGCGAACTGTGGTGGTCGCTTGGCTTGCAACTCGGATCGTTCAGTTGGGCGCTCGGCTCGGTGCTCTCGAAAAAGTGGCAGACCGCGGCGGTTGATCCGTTCAGCGGCACGGCGTGGCAGGTCATTTTCGCGGGGATCGCAAACCTGATTTTCGCGCTGCTGGTCGAGAGGCATTCCAGCTTGACGTGGACCTTCCGCGGAGTGGCCGCGATTCTGTACCTGGTGGTGTGCGGTTCCTGGATCGGCTACACGGCCTATATCTGGTTGCTGCAGCATGTGCCGACTTCGAAGGTTTCTACCTACGCCTACGTCAATCCCGTGGTCGCGGTGTTTCTCGGGTGGTTGGTTCTGCACGAGCGCATCGACCGCTACATCCTGATGGGAAGCGCGATCATCGTGGCTTCGGTGGTGCTGGTGACGAGCGCCAAGGTCTCGACTCGGATTGCGGCGGAGGAGCTTCCTGCGGTTGAAGCTGCGGGAGATTGAGGTCGCGGTTTCCGGATCTCGCGGTTTTCAGCGCGGCTGTCCCCCTGTGGGTTGTGGTGGACGGGCGAGGACGCGCGTCTCCCCATGAGCTCCATGAGTCTGGGTGGTGGCGCGGTTTCCTTCGGTGTGGGAAACTGGGTCATGGCAAAGCGCAGTCTTCGGGTATTGAAACGAGTCAGCAACGTCCCGTCACTGGGAATTTGTGAATCGTGCAGTACTCAGTTCTCGGCCGACCCTCGTCAGCTCGGGCAAGCGGGAGTTCAGCAGCAGTTCAATGCGCACAAGTGCGAAGCGCAGAACGCCGCGCCGAGCACGAAAGAAATGACCAAAAAAGAAGCTGCCCAAAAAGAAGCCGTCAAGAAAGAAGCTGTCAGAGTCCATGGGAGGCAGTAGATGCCAGTTGTGAACTTGCAATATCGCGGCGAATTGAGCAAAGTGAAGTGATGGGTATTCCCCCACGAAAGCGTTGGACAACCCTTTCTCCGCACTTGGGCTCTTATTCGGGTATGGGTGATCTGCTCGGAGGCCGCCGGAAGCAGTTGATTCTGGTGGTCGATGACAAGCTGATGAACACCGAGCTTCTGAAGGAGCTGCTGGGGAGCCGCGGCTATCGAACGGTTGCGGCGCAGAACGCGGCTGCCGCCGAGGCCGAAATCCGGCGCGAAGCTCCCGACCTGATCCTGCTCGACGTGGTGATGCCCGGCAAGAGCGGCTACGACCTGTGCCGCGAACTCAAAGAAGATTCCAAGACGCGGTTGATTCCGATCGTCATGATTACCGGCCTCACCGATCGAGAAGACCGTCTGAAAGGAATTGAAGCGGGCGCCGACGATTTTCTGACCAAGCCGATCAGCTCCGAGGAATTATTCGCGCGCGTGAGTTCGTTGCTGAAGTTGAAGGAATTCACCGACGAACTGGAGACGGTGGATTCGGTGCTGTGCACACTGGGCCTGAGCGTGGAAGCGCGCGACCCTTACACCGAAGGCCACTGTGAGCGGTTGGCGCAGAATGCCGGGGATCTGGGACGTTATCTCGGGGTGGAAGAAGAATGCGTCGTGGCTCTGCAGCGGGGCGGCTACCTGCACGATCTGGGAAAGATCGCTGTGCCGGATGAAATCCTGAAGAAGGGCAGCGATCTGACGCCGGCGGAATGGGTGATCATGAAGCAACATCCGGTGACGGGCGAGACGATTTGCCGTCCCTTGAAGTCGTTGCGGCTGGTGCTTCCGATTATCCGGCATCATCATGAGCACTCGGACGGCAGCGGCTATCCGGATGGACTTCGTGCGGACGAGATACCGCTTCTGCCACGCATCCTGCAGGTAGTGGACATCTATGATGCGTTGCGCACGGCGCGTCCTTATAAGCCGGCCCTCAGCCACGAACAGGCCGCGGTGACCATGCTCGCCGAGGCGCGAAGCGGACTCTGGGACGAGGAGTTGGTGTCCCAGTTCTTCGGCATGCTCGACAAGCGCCGCCAAGTAGCGTAGTCTCCGTCGCGCGGGGCTGCCCGCCAAAATCCACGGATGGCCTCTTGACCTACAGTTTTGTCATTCCCGCCTACAACGAAAGCGTACGCATCCGGCCCACGCTCGATGAGCTGCTCCGCTATGCCAGGGAACAAAACTGGGACGCGGAAATTTTGGTAGTGAACGACGGCTCGAGCGACGACACGGCGCAAATCGTGCGGGAATACGGCAAGTCGCATCCGCAGATTCTGCTGGTGGAGAATCCCGGCAACCGCGGCAAGGGGTACAGTGTGCGCAACGGAATGCTGCATGCGCGCGGCGACATTTGCCTGTTCACGGACGCCGATCTTTCTTCACCGATAGCGGAGGCGCGGAAGCTATTCGATGCGATTGGTCGAGGCGCCGATATCGCAATCGGATCGCGCTGGCTCCGGGCGGAACTGCAGACCGAGCGGCAGCCCCTGTACCGCCAGGCGTTTGGACGAATCTTCAATCTGGTGCTGCGGGTGATTCTGGGCTTGCGTTTCTCGGACACGCAATGCGGATTCAAGGCTTTTCGGCGGGACGCCGCGCAACGCATCTTTCCGCTGCAAAAAATTGAACGCTGGGGATTCGATCCGGAAATTCTGTTCCTGGCGCGGCGCGCGGGCCTGCGGGTTGAAGAGGTCCCGGTTCTGTGGGCGCACAGCGAGGGGACGCGGCTGCACCCTTTCCGCGATGGACTGCGAATGTTCGTGGAAGTATTGCGGATCCGGTGGTACGCGATGACCGGGGAGTACGCGACCGGCGCGGTGCCTTCTCCCGGGACATTGTAGAAAATAGAAACGCGCGGCCGAGTTTGTTTTGCCCCGCTGGTAGCGGGTGTGCTGTCCAATCGCCGCCGCCGTGGTTTATCCTTACCTCTCTTCTTTCGTCAAATTCGAGTTTTGTCAAATTCGAGTTGTGTCAAATTCGAGGACCAACCGTGAACACTCGTTTCTTCTGGATTCCGCTCGCATGGCTCTGCGTTTTACTTTTTCCTCCGGCGCTTTCTGCCCAGCAGTATGACCCGTCGATGTATCAGGAACTTCTTTGGCGCATGATCGGCCCATTCCGCGGCGGTCGCACCGTGTCGATTTCCGGCGTTCCGGGCCAGGCGAACGTCTTCTACATGGCGCCGAACCATGGCGGGGTTTGGAAGACGACGGACTTCGGCCGTACCTGGAATCCAATTTTCGATGACCAGCCAACCGGTTCTATCGGAGCGCTGGCCGTTGCTCCATCTGATCCCAATACGATCTATGTCGGCAGCGGTGAAGGCTTGCGCCGGCCCGATCTCTCCGTAGGCGACGGTATCTACAAGTCGACCGATGCGGGCCGCACCTGGCAGCATCTCGGATTGCGCGACGCGCAACAGATCGCATCCATCATCGTCGATCCCAAAGACCCCAACCGCCTCTTCGTCGCGGCCCAAGGGCATCCCTACGGTCCGAACCCGGAGCGCGGCGTCTTCCGGTCGCTCGACGGCGGTCAAACCTTCCAAAAAGTTCTGTACAAGGATGAAAACGTCGGCGGCATGGACCTCGTCTTCGATCCCCGCAACTCGCAAATAATCTTCGCCAGCATGTGGGCTTCGCGCCGTCCGCCTTGGACGACCGGCGGCGGCTACACCGGACCAGGAAGTGGTCTCTACAAATCCACCGACGGCGGCACCACTTGGCATCAACTTACTAAAGGATTGCCCGGTGAAGCCGAAGGGGTCGGCCGCATCGGTCCTGCCGTTTCTCCGAGCGATCCTAATCGCATGTATGCCTGGGTCAATATTACGCACAGCAACGCCAAAAAAAGTAGCGGCATCTACCGCTCCGATGATGCTGGTGAAAGCTGGCAGCAGGGGAATGACGAAGAACGCGTCTATGGACGAGGCGACGACTTCGGCTGCGTGCGCGTCGATCCAAGAAATAAGGATGTCATCTATGTGGCCAACACTTCGACCTATCGCTCCACCGACGCGGGCAAGAACTTCACGGCGATCAAAGGCGCGCCTGGAGGCGACGACTACCACACCATCTGGATTAATCCCGAAAACCCGGACATCATCGCCATCGCTGTGGACCAGGGCGCGACCATCAGCGTGAATGGCGGACAGACCTGGAGTTCCTGGTACAACCAGCCGACCGCGCAGTTCTACCACGTCATCACCGACAACGAGTTTCCTTACTGGGTCTATGGCGCTCAGCAGGAAAGCGGCTCGGTCGGCACCGCCAGCCGCAGTGACTTTGGCGAAATTACTTTTCGCGACTGGACGACGATTGGGGTAGAAGAATACGGCTATGTTGCGCCCGATCCGCTGCATCCCAATCTGATTTACGGCGGCAAGGTTACAGTGTTCGACCGCACCACCGGACAGACGCGAGACGTTTCGCCGGTGGTGCTGCGCACTGGGCAGTATCGCTTCAATCGCACCGCGCCGCTGATTTTTTCGCCGGTCGATCCGCACGTGCTGTATCTCGGATCCAACGTCCTCTTTGCCACCCGCGATGGCGGCGACAGTTGGCAGATCATCAGCCCCGACCTCACTCGCGAAGATCCCGGCGTTCCCGCGACCCTTGGGCCGTTTATCGAGGCGGATCCGGCGAAGGGCAAGCATCGCGGCGTGATCTATTCGATTGCTCCGTCACCGAAAGATGTGAACCTGATCTGGGCTGGCACCGATGATGGCGTGATTCAGGTGACACGCGACGGAGGCAAGAGCTGGCAGGACGTAACGCCTCCCGAACTGACGCCTTGGAGCAAACTGGCGCAGATGGATGCGTCACATTTCGATACCGCAACTGCCTACGCGGCGGTGAACCGCTTCCGGCTCGATGACCTGCATCCTTATGTCTACCGCACGCACGACGGCGGACAGTCGTGGCAAAAGATCGTAAGCGGCCTGCCCGATAACGATCCCGTCAACACGGTGCGCGAAGACCTAGAACGCAAGGGGCTGCTTTTTGCCGGCACCGAACGCACCGTGTATGTGTCCTGGGACGACGGTGATCATTGGCAATCGCTGAAGATGAATCTGCCGCCCACTTCGATCCGCGATCTTGTAGTTCATCATGACGATGTGGTCGTCGGAACTCATGGCCGTTCGTTTTGGATATTGGATAACATCTCTCCGCTGCGGCAGTTGAGCCCCGAGATTGCGGGCGGTCATGATCCCGCGCATCTTTTTGAGCCGCAACCTGCGTATCGTGTGCGCCGCAACAACAACACCGATACGCCTCTTCCACCCGAACAACCTGCCGGACAGAATCCTCCGGACGGCGCGATGATTGACTATTGGCTGACCAAGCCCGCTTCCGGTCCCGTTACATTGGATATTGTCGATACCGCGTCGGGACATGTCGTGCGCCGCTTTTCGAGCGACGATAAGCCCGAGCCGGTCGACGACAAGAAACTCAACGTGCCGACCTACTGGATCCGTCCAGCGCGGACCTTGTCGTCCGCGCCGGGAATGCATCGCTTCGTCTGGGACCTGCGCTATCCTGAGCCAGACGCGCTCGCGCACGACTATCCGATCTCAGCCATCTACCATGACACGCCGCGTTATCCGCTGGGCGCGGCCGTGCTGCCTGGCCTTTACAACCTGATTCTGACCATGAACGCGAAGCAGTACACGCGGCGGCTGACGGTTCGCATGGATCCGCGGGTCAAGACTTTGTCGGATGGTCTGCTCCGGCAATTCGAACTCGACCGAAAAATTGCCGTCGCTCTTCATCAGGACTACGAAGCCCTGCAGCAGGTCCGCAGCCTGCGAGCGCGGTTGAAATCGCTCGCGGGTCACGCGGCAATCGCAAAGACAGCGGCTGAACTGGAAGCGAAAGCCGCAGCCCTCGAAGGCGAAGAAGCCGGTTACGGTGCCCATTACTTGAGCACGCCCGAAGGGCGCAGCCTGGCCCGTCTGAATGGCGGCCTTAACACGCTCGTCAGCGCTCTCGATACCGCCGACGCCGCGCCCACGACTCAGCAAGAGGTGACGTTCGTAGAGATCGAGAAGGCGCTCGAAGAGCAGTTGAGGGCGTGGGCCCAGCTCAAGTCGAAAGATATTCCGGCGTTGAACGAGCAATTGAAGAAAGCTGGATTGCCGGCGATCGATCTGCAAAAGCCCGTTCCGTCTTCAGGAGATACTGCGCAGACAACGTCGCAGGATCGGGACAAGAACGAGGAATAGATCCCGAATCAGGCCGCTTTCTCTGGATCGCTTTTGCGCGGTCGATTGTCCCCGTCGTCCCTTTGATTCCGGTCTCGCTCGACGTCTTTCTCGGCGCCGACTTCGTCCGCCTCAGGTTTAGCGTTCTCAGCTTTATCGTTTTCAGGTTGATCGTTCTTAGGCTGAGCGTTGGTAGCAACTTGCCCCGCGCCTTTAGCGGTTTCTTTTTCGTCCGGTTGTTTTGTGGCTGCTTTCGCTTCTTGCGTATCGTCCGTTGGCTTCGGAGGCTCTTTGTCGGCCTGCTCCGCGGCCTTGATTGCGGACGCAAATAGATAGTCGGCTCTCACCCGGACGCCACGCCATCTGACGCTACTGGCGTTTCCCGCCTGCTCCAGATGGGAGGCAAGTTCTTCGTCAGTGGCGATCCCTTTATCCTTCAGCAATTGCAAAATAGCCGTGTTCTGAGTCTCCAGGGTCTCCATAGAGGAGAACAAGTCGTGAAGTATCTCCT